>WNGQ01000740.1_pt1 | contig 41242 bp, 37 predicted proteins | sample 5407661 | NCBI WGS metagenome assembly WNGQ01 (sample SAMN13153382, study PRJNA577476) | soil metagenome | isolation source: 60 cm soil or saprolite under Garry oak tree replicate 2 | place: USA:California | collected 2016-06-15 | reverse complement strand
AGCCGCCCCCGCCCCTTAAGGAGCTGAATCCCCAGCTGCCGGGCGAGCTGGAGGCGGTGGTGCTGCGGGCGCTGGCCAAGGACCCGGCCGAGCGCTACCAGAGCGCCGACGAGATGGCCGCTGCGTTGCGGACGGTCCGCGGCGAGCTGCAGCAGCCAGCCGCCAGCGACTTCGTCCCGCCACCAGCCAGAAACGGTACCAACGGGCCGGGCCTGGGTCAGGCCCCGGTCAAGGAGCCAAGCCAACGGCGCAGCCAGGGCCGGGGCCGTGCGCCGGTCACGCCGAACGCCTCCAGCACCAGGCGGCCGCCGGTGGCCAGCAGCCCGCCGCCGGTCAGGCGGCGCGAGTGGTCGGACCAGGAGATGGTGACGCCACCGTCGCGGCCGGTGCCGGTGCCGGTGCCGGCGCCCGAGGCAGGGGCGTTGCGGCAGCCCTCGCAGATAGTGGTCTGGAAACCACTACCAGCGCCCAGCCCACCAGGGGCGGCGCCGTCCAGCTCCAGGGGCCGCAGGCGGCTGGCCGTCGCGCTGCTGGCGATCGTCGCGCTGGCCGCTGGCGCGCTGTGGGGGCTCAACCACTGGCAGCAGTCAAAGGTGCAAGCAATCCTGCTCATCGGCATGGCCGACCCTGGACCAGCACCGTTCGTGGGCAGTGCCTCCGCCTCCTCCAGGACCCAGCCGATCTTCAGTTCGCCGCACCCGCTGCAGATCATTAAGCAGCGCGGAACCCAGTCGAAGCTGTACGGCGGGAACCGCAACATGAACCCGCAGGGCTGCGACCGGAGCCAGCTGATCATGGCCCTGCAGAACGACCCGAGCCGTGCTGCCGCCTGGAGGGAGGCACTGAACCGCGACCCGGCCCTCTACTGGAGCGACCGAGGCACCGTCAACACCAGCGTCCACGACAGCAGCCAGATCGCCACCCTCGTCAACGACCTCACCCCGGTGGCCCTGCTCACCGACACCCGCTTCATCGACGTCGGCTTCAAGGACGGGCGCGCGGTCTCCTACCAGTCGGTGCTGCAGCGAGGGACTGGCGTGCTGATCGACCGGCGCGGCATGCCGCGCCTGCGCTGCCAGTCCGGCGACCCGCTGCTGCAGGCGGCGGCAAGCGTGGAGCGCTACCTGGGGCAGCGCTGGCCCGGCTTCTCGCTGAGCGCAGTCGACGCGATTCAGCCCGGCAGCTCGCCCGTCACGAGTTTCACGTTGCTCGACCTCTCCAATCCGTCCAGATCGTTCACCCGGCCAGCAGGCATCGTCGGCCCGCATGACTCCCTGACCACCCAGTGACCACCCAGCGTCGCAGCGCTCCACACTCCAGCGATAGCGCATTGATCAACACATACACCGTCATGCCGATTACGTACCTTCAACCTAGTCAAACTTAGCGACGTGCCAGATCGAGGCAAGCCGTACTATCAGATGGGGGAGCCGAGACAAGACATCTCGGCAGGGTGGGCGTTATGCGAGAACCACCATGAGCGGCCTGACCGGCCGCCAACTCGGACAGTATGAGCTCCGCGAGGTCATCCGCCGTGGCGGCATGTCCGCGGTCTATCAGGCCTACCAGCCGTCGCTGCACCGGCTGGTAGCGATCAAGGTGCTCGCCTTTCCCGGCGACCCGGAGTTCGCCGCGCGCTTCGAGCAGGAGGCCCGCGCGATCGCCACGCTGCAGCACCCGAACGTGGTCCGGGTCTACGACTACGGCGAGGAGGACGGCCAGGCCTACCTGGTGATGCAGTACGTCGAGGACGGCGTCACCCTGGTCGACCTGCTCCGCGAGCCGCAGGCGCCGGTCCGCTGCCTAGAGCTGATGGAGCACGTGCTGGCCGGGCTCGGCTACGCGCACGGCCAGGGGATCGTCCACCGGGATGTGAAGCCGAGCAACGTGCTGATGGCCTCGCCGACCTGGCCGATGCTGGCCGACTTCGGCATCGCCAAGCTGCTGGCGCAGGGCGGCCAGCAGCTCACCGCCACCGGGCTGATCGTCGGCACGCCCGCCTATATGGCACCGGAGCAGGCCTTCCGCCTGCCGGTCGATGCCCGCACCGACCTGTACTCGGCCGGGGTGATGCTGTACGAGATGGTCACCGGCCAGGTGCCGTTCGACGCGGGCACGCCGGTGGCGACGCTGATGCAGCACGCCTACGAGCCGCCCCCGCCGCCTCGGGAGCTGAACCCCGCCCTGCCGGAGGAGCTGGAGGCGGTGGTGCTGCGGGCGCTGGCCAAGGACCCGGCCGATCGCTACCACAGCGCCGAGGAGATGGGCGAGGCGATCCAGTCGGTCCGGGTCGCGCTGGAGCGGCCATCGGCGCGGCTGGTCGCCCCCCCGGACCCGCTGGCCGCTGCCTACAAGTCGGGCGTGCGGGCCTTCTCGCAGGGTCGCTTCGACCAGGCGATCAGGCAGCTGGAGCCCGTGGCGGTCGCGGACCCCGGCTACGAGGACGTGGTGACGGTTCTGGACGCGGCCCGCGCCGCCCACCAGGCCCAGCGCTACGCGCCCAGCGCGCCCATGACTCCACCAGGCATGACGCCGCCACCAGGCATGACGCCACGAGCCGCTGCGCCGCCGCCGCGCAGCACCCCACCACCTGTCACGCCACCGCCAGGCGGCCCGTCTGTGCCGTTCGGCGGATTCCCCGCCGGACCGCCGGTGGCGGGCCGCCCGCCGGCCAGGGCAGGGGATCCGCCTGACCAGCCACCACCGCGGCGGCCACGGCGGGCGCCTGCGGGCGGCTGGTTCGAGGGACGGCGGGGGCTGGCATTGGGCGTGGCGGCGGTCGCCGCCATCCTGGTCATCGCCTCGGTCTGGAGTGCGGGACTGTTCGGGACGAACCAGGCGCAGGCCCGGGAGATCTTCCTCAGCGCCAGTGGCGACGCCGGGCCGAACCGGTTCACCGACAACACCACCAACCGCAACTCTGGCTCCAACTCTAAGGGAAAGTCCTCCAGGCAGGGCACGACCGGGACGGTGAACAGCCCCAAGGGCGTGCTGAAAATCAGCGGCGACCAGGTCGGCCTCTATGGCGGCACCCAGAACCAGGCGTCCTGCAACCGGACGCAGATGATCGCCTTCCTGCAGGTCAACCCCGCCAAGGCCGCCGCCTGGGTGGCGGCCCTCAACAGCGACCCGAGCCTGCACTGGAGCGGCGGCTCCAAGCTGACGGTCGCCCAGATCCCCGCCTACATCGGCGAGCTGACCCCGGTGCTGCTGCGGCTGGACACCCGGGTCACCAACAACGGCTACCGCAACGGCCACGCGACCCCGTTCCAGGCGGTCCTGCAGGCCGGCACCGCCGTGCTGATCGACACAATGGGCGTGCCACGGGCCCGCTGCGCCTGCGGCAACCCGTTGCTGCAGCCCAGGGACCTGACCAAGCCCTCCATGTACAGCGGGACCGTGTGGCCGGGCTTCACCCCCACCACCATCGTGACCATCGCTCCCGCCTCGGCCCCGATCAATCAGGTGCGGCTGGTTGACGTCAGCAAGGGCACCGACGCCGCCTTCGACCGGCCCATCGGCTCCACTGGGACTCAGGACGTCAATGTCAAGGTGACCGTCAAGATCAAGAACGAGCTCAACCTCGGCACGATCCTGGCCGCCGCGCAGATCATCGCCGCGCCGCCCTCCACCGAGGTCGGCTCCACCAGCACTGCCGCCGGCACGGGCAGCGGCAATGAGACCAGCTCCAGCGGCGGCAGCGAGACGACCGCCAGCAACACCGAGACGACCACTAGCAACACCGAACCTCCGAGCAGCAGCACCGAGGCCCCGCCCAGCAGCACCGACACGACCACCAGCAACACCGAACCCCCGAGCAGCAACACCGAGGCCCCGCCCAGCAGCATCGACACGACCAGCAGCGCCGACACGACCACCAGCGCGACGACCTCCACCGCCGAGATCACAACGTCGAGCGAGACGAGCACATCGACCAGCGGTCTATCCTCAAGCGAGACGACCGCTGCTGCAGCGGCCATTCCTGCCGTCTACGTCGAGACGGTAGATCCGCGATTTCCGTCAGGCCACGGTTCCCGGGTAGCCTTCCTGGGTACGGGCGAGAAATGGCGGCAGGAATGGACGCGATGCGACAGCCATCATGAGCGACCTGACGGGTGGTCGGCTCGGGCAGTATGAGCTTCGCGAGGTCATCCGCCGTGGCGGATCGGCCGTGGTGTACCAGGGCTACCAGCCGTCGCTGGACCGGCTGGTGGCGGTCAAGGTGCTCGCCTTCCCCGGCAACCCGGAGTTCGCCGCCCGCTTCCAGCGGGAGGCCCGTTCCATCGCCGCGCTGCAGCACCCCAACATCATCCAGGTCTACGACTACGGCGAGGAGGGCGGCCAGGCCTACCTGGTGATGCAGTACGTCAGCGACGGCGTCACCCTGGCCGACGTGATCGCGGGGGGTTCGGGGGGCGCGGAGTCCCCCGATGGGTCGAGGCCGCTCCCGCCCCAGCGGAGCGTGGAGCTGCTGGGTCGGGTGCTGGCGGGGCTCGGCTACGCGCACGAGCAAGGGATCGTTCACCGCGACGTGAAGCCGAGCAACGTGCTGATGGCCTCGCCGGCCTGGCCGATGCTGGCCGACTTCGGCATCGCCAAGCTGCTGGCCCAGGGCGATCAGCGGCTCACCACTGCGGGCACGATCATCGGCACCCCCGCCTACATGACGCCCGAGCAGGCCTTCAACCTGCCGGTTGACGCCCGCACCGACCTGTACTCGGCCGGGGTGATGCTCTACGAGATGCTCACCGGCCAGGTACCGTTCCGGGGCGAGACGCCGGTGGCGACGCTGATGCAGCACGCCTACGAGGCGCCTGTGCCGCCACGGGAGCTGAATCCCGCCCTGCCGGAGGAGCTGGAGGCGGTGGTGCTGCGGGCGCTGGCCAAGGACCCGGCCGACCGCTACCAGAACGCCGAGGAGATGCGCGCGGCGCTGCAGGCCCTCCCATCCCTTGCCGCCGAGCCCGACCCCGAGCCCGAGCTGGAGGCCGAGGCCGGGGCAGAACCCGTACCCGAGGCTGCGTCCGTACCCGAGGCTGCGTCCGTACCCGAGGCTGCGTCCGTGGCTGAGGCTGAGGCCGAGCAGGAGCAGGAGCACGTGCAGGAGCGGGAGCGGCGGCGCCCGGCGATCGGCCTGCTCATAGCTGCGGTCATGCTGGCCGTCGTCGCCACCTGGGGGCTGGCGAGGCTGACCGGCAATGCACCTGGGGCCACCACCCACAACGACAACCCACCGGGGGTCGTGGGCAGCTCCGGCCCGCCCGGGGCAAATGGCAGCACACCACCCGGCAGGGCCGGGTCGGCTTCGCCTGGAGGAGGGGCCTCCTCCTCCAGCCAGAGCGCCGGCGCCAGCACCAACGCGGGGGGCTCCACAGTGGCGTCGACCGAGGCCAAGGCCACCACCCCGCCGACGACCGCAGCACCGCCGCCCACGACGGGACCGACGCGGACCACCAAAAAGACCACCACTACCGGAGGGCTGCTGACGACCCTCACCCTCCCGATCACCACGCCGACACTCCCGCTCGGCGCGGACACCAACGACGGTTCGGGTTAAGGGCGCAGGGCTGCCAGGACCTGGTCGTGGAGGAGGCCGTTGCTGGCGACGGCGCTGCCGGCGTCGGCGCGGGGGTTGCCGTTCAGGTCGGTGAAGCGGCCGCCGGCCTCCTCGACGATCACCTGGATGGGGGCGACGTCCCAGTGCGCCACCGACGGTTCGGCGGCGATCTCGGCGGCGCCCTCAGCGACCAGCATGTAGCTCCAGAAGTCGCCGAAGCCGCGCTCGCGCCAGCAGGAGTGCAGCAGGTCGAGGAAGCGCCCGCCGAGGCCGCGCTGCTCCCACTCGCCAAGGGTCGAGTGGCACAGTTGCGCGTCGCCGAGGCCGCCCACCCTGGAGACCCGCATGCGGCGCCCGTCGGCGTAGGCGCCCAGCCCGCGGGCAGCCCACCAGCGGCGCCCGAGGGCGGGTGCGGACACCACGCCGAGCTGGCCCTCCCCATCGCACTCCAGCGCGATCAGGGTGGCGAACACGGGGATGCCGCGCACGTAGTTCTTGGTGCCGTCGATCGGGTCGAGGATCCACCGGGGGGCACCATTATCCGCGGCAGCGCCGAACTCCTCCCCCACCACGACGTGGGTCGGGTACTCCTCGGCGATGCGGTGGCGCAGGGCCCGCTCCACAGCCCGGTCCGCCTCGGTCACCGGGGTCATGTCAGGCTTGGTCTCGACGATCAGATCGTCAGCGCGGAAACGCTCCATCGTGAGCTTGTCGGCCAGATCGGCCAACTCAAGCGCGAAGTTGAGATTCGGGTTCATACCGGGGAGCCTACCGCGCCGACCTGCGAGTTCCGCAACTGCTGCGCGTCGTTCTGGTAACGCACGTGCTACCTGCCGGCCGCCCCCGGCTACCCGGTGGCGAGCAACGCCACACCGGCGAGCGCCAGCGCGACGCCCGCGCCCTGGATGCGCGACAGCCGCTCGGCCAGCACGAACCGGGCCAGCATCACGGTCGCGACCGGGTACATGGAGCCGAGCACGCCGACCACGCCGAGGTTGCCCTTGGTGGAGGCGATCGCGAACAGGAGGTTCGCGGCCGTGTCGACGATCCCGACCGCGGTGAGAGCGAGCACGGCACGGCCCGGCCAGGGTGCCGCCTGGCGCCCTGAGGAGCCGGCCCCCAGCGTGATGGCCAGCAGGACCGTGACCGAGGCGACCCGCCCGCCCATGATCGTCCACAGCGGCGAGCCGCCCACCACGCTGCCGGCGTGCAGCATGACGAAGTAGGTGCCGAAGCCGAGTGCCGCGCCCAGCGACAGCGCCACCACCAGCCCGGGGCGCCCGCTCGGGTGCTGCTCGGCGTCGGTGGAACGCGACACCAGCACCACCCCGGCGAAGGCGACCACCATGCCGAACAGTGAGAGGGGGTCGGGCACGGCGCCGCCGGCCATCGCGACGGCCACCGGCACGACGGCACCGCAGGCCGAAAGCGGGGCGACGATCGACATCGCCCCCTCGGCCAGCGCCCAGTAGAACAGCAGCAGCCCGAGCCCGCCGCCGATCCCGCCGGCTGCGCCCAGCAGGAACCCGGGCAGGGTGGCCCGCCCGCCGATGGCGAGCACGACCACCAACAGCACCACCCCGCCGCCAAGCTGGCTCCACAGCGCCACCGCCAGCGGGCGCAGCCGCCGCGACAGCACCCCGCCGAAGAAGTCCGAGGTCCCCCAGCACAGGCTGGACCCAAGCCCGAGCAGCACCGCCAGCGGCAACCCATCCTCCTTCGCGCCAAACCCCGGCGTCACGCCTTGGCCTTACGCCTTGGCGTAGTGCTCCAGCGCGTCCACGGCGGCCTGCGCCAGGATCCGCACTCCGACCGCGATGGCGCGCTCGTCCACGTCGAAAGTTGCCGCGTGGATGTCCAGGTCAGTGCCTGGGATGCGGACGCCGAGGCGGCCCATGGAGCCGGGGATGGTCTCAAGGTACCAGGAGAAGTCCTCGCCACCCATGCTCTGCGGGGAGTTGAGGACCGCCTCCGGCCCGATGGCGATGCGGGACGCGTTGGACAGCACCACGGTGGCCGCCTCGTCGTTGACCACTGGCGGCGAGCCGCGGTGGTAGTCGAGCTGGTAGTCGACGTGGTAGGGCGCAACTACTGCTTCGAGCACCCGCTCGACCATCTTGGGCGCCTCACTCCAGGCGCTGCGGTCGAGCACCCGCAGGGTCCCGCGCGCCACGGCGGCGGTGGGGATGACGTTGGCGACCGTGCCGGACTGCACGCAGCCGAAGCTCACGGTCAGGCTGGCGCGCGGGTCGACCAGCCGCGACAGCGCCGCGGGCAGCTCGGTGACCAGCTTGGAGACGATGTAGACCAGATCGGCGGTCAGGTGCGGCCGGGCGGTGTGCCCGCCCGGCCCGGTCATGCTCACTTCGAACAGGTCGGAGGCGGCGGTGATGGGGCCGACCCGGGTGCCGATGCGGCCGACGTCGACCTTGGGGTCGCAGTGCAGCGCGAAGATCGCGGCGACGCCGTCGACCGCGCCGGCGGCGATCACGTCGAGCGCGCCGCCTGGGTTCTTCTCCTCAGCCGGCTGGAACACCAGCCGGACCTTGCCGCGCAGCTCGTCGGCGTGCTCGGCGAGGGCGAGGCCGGCGCCGAGCACCATAGTGGTGTGGACGTCGTGGCCGCAGGCATGGCAGACGCCCGGGACGGTGGACCGATAGGGGACGTCCTTCTCGTCCTGCAGCGGCAGGGCGTCGAGGTCGGCGCGCAATGCCACCACCGGGCCGACGCCGTCGCCGATGTCACAGGTCAGCCCAGTGCCCTTGGGCAGCAGGCGGGGACGCAGGCCGGCAGCCTCCAGCCGCCTGGCGACCAGGGCGGTGGTCTCCCGCTCCGCCCGGCCGAGCTCGGGGTGGGCGTGCAGGTGGCGTCGGAGGTGGATCAGCTCGGCTTCGTGGGATGCGATGAAACTGCTCAGGTCTAGGATCACGGGACCGGTTGCTCGGGGATCGGCGTCGGGCGGTCGGCACGGAGCTCCTCGACCAGGGTGTCAACCACGTCGGTCAGGGAGCCCCCTGCCGCCACCACCTCACGCTGGCGGATATAGCTTGGACCGCGCTCCATCATGGAGAGCGCGTGGTGCAACTCGTCGAGACAGCCGAGCCGGCGCGCCGTCGGGGTGAGCTCCTCGATCAGCTCTCCGATGGCTTCTCGCACCGGCTGCAGGTGCCCCTCGTCGTCGAGAATGATGTTCGCGTCGAGCCCGTAGCGGGCCGCGCGCCATTTGTTCTCGCGCACGATCCAACCCCGAGGGACCGGTAGGGTGTAGCCGCGATCGATCAGGGTGTTCATCCGATCCACCAGGCACTGGCTCATGGCCGCCACCGTGGTGATCTCGCTCATGGTCGGCAGGCCGTCGCAGATCCGCAGCTCCACGGTGCCGAAGTTGGGGTGGGGACGGATGTCCCACCAGACCTCACGGATGGTGTGGATGGTCTTGGCCGAGATGAGCGTGTCCATGAACTGCTCGAACTGCGCCCAGCCGCTGAGCTGGTACGGCAGGCCCGCGGTCGGCAGGCCCTCGAAGACCTTGCTGCGGCAGGAGGCGAGACCGGTGTCCCGCCCTTTCCAGTAGGGGCTGGACGCTGACAACGCCAGGAAATGCGGGATATAGCCGGTCAGGGCGTTGACGATGGCGACGGCCTTTTCCGGCGAGCGCACGCCGACGTGCACGTGGATGCCGAAGATCTGCAGCCGGCGTGCCAGCCACTGCATGTCCTCGATCAGCTGCGCGTAGCGAGGATTGGGACTGACCTCCTGCTCCGCCCAGTCCGAAAATGGGTGCGTTCCCGAACACATCAGGCGCATCCCGCGCGGCTCGACATGGGTCCGCAATTCGGCAAGGGTCGCTTCCAGGTCCTTGCGTGCCTCGTCCACCGTCGAGCAGATTCCAGTGATGATTTCCACCGTCGACTCGAGCAGCTCGTGCTTGGCTTTGGGATGCTCGCCGCCCGGGTGGTTCGCACCCATCAGCGGCAGGACCTCGGATGCGCCGCTGCGCAGCTCCCGGGTCTGCTGGTCGACGATCTCGAGCTCGACCTCGACACCGAGGCTGGACCCTTCAGAAGCTCTGAAATCGATCCGCATCGGGAATGCCCTTTGGGTAGCGCTTTTGGTAACGCCCTTCACGTCCTTCTCATGGCGCACGTCAAGCGCGATGATACCGGCCACCCCAACCAACATGGGAAGCGAAACACCTGGTAGTTTCGCTCTAGTCAATCTAAGTAATACTGTAATCAGGCGATGGAAGCAGACCACGTAGCCCGGACGGTGTCCGCTTGGCTGGGGAAGAAGATCCCCGCCGAGTGGTTTGCCGGCCTGCCCGAGGTGCTGGTCGACGCCGAGGAGATGCTGGTGATCGGCACCCTCCCGGAGGCGGCTGACGGCGGCCTGGAAACCGGCGACGGCGCGCCCTCTCCCTCCAGCGGGATGGCCGACCTGGCCAGGATCAAACGGTTCCGCGAGGAGACCCGCCAGCGGCGTATGCGCATCGCCACTGAGGCCGAGCACCGCTTTGGCCGCAAGGTCTCCTGGGGAGCCGTCTGCGGCGACCAGCGGGCCCTGTTCACCACCTTGAGCGTGCCGGTCATGACCCGCCTGCGCCTGCGCGAGCGGGCCGTGCTCGACACCCTCATCGACGCCGGCGTGGCGCGCAGCCGCAGCGACGCCCTGGCCTGGTGCGTCCGGCTGGTCGGCACCCACCAGGCCGACTGGATCCGCGACCTGGAGGCCGCCCTGGTCGCCGTCAAGAAGGTCCGCGCTGAAGGCCCTGATCCCAGCTAAGCCAGCGCCAGCGGCGGGCTAGAAGGTGGTGGTGATCATCTGCGCCAGGACCTGCTGGATGGCGCGGGGGTCGGGCGAGGGCAGGTAGTGGCCGCTGGTGGCGGCGGCGATCCGCTGCAGGGCGGCCGCGTCCACGTTGGTGCCGTAGCCCACGGTATTGACCAGGATCGGGTTCTTGGCCTGTGCCGGGTTCTTGGCCTGTGCTGTGTGGAGCTGCTGCAGCAGCTGGTCGAGCGCGAGGCCGCCGTCGGGGTTGTCATTGATCCCGTCGGTCACGACGGCGATCGCGTTGGTGCCGTTGGGGTTGTAGTGCTGCTGCAGGTACTGGTAGGCCGCCAGGGTGGTGTCGTACAGCGCGGTGTCGTTGTTAGTGGCCGCGAGCCGCTGGGCGGCCACCGCGAGCTGCTGGCGGGTGGTGACCCCGCCCGGGCCGGGCGTGTCCATCGACCCCAGCGGCACCAGCTGGCGCCAGGGGTGGGGGCCGAGGTGGGTGGCGAACTCCCACAGGGCGAGATTGAAGTTGGACGGCAGCACTTTGGCGGCGTTCCCGACGGCGGCCTTGATGATGTCGATCTTGGTGCCGTTGGTTCCCGGCACCTGCTCCTTCATCGAGCCGGACACGTCGAAGACCAGCAGCAGGTTGGTGGGCGCAGCAGCCTCGGTCCAGCCCTGCAGCAGCGCCGAGACGACCTCCGGTCCCGGCGGGGCCAGGATCCTGGACGCGACGCCAGGCAGCAGGCCCTGGCTCTGGCTCAGCTCGGCGCCGGCGGCCCCGGTGGCGCTGCGGAAGCCGGCCGCCTGGAAGCGCGCCTGGGCGGCGGGCTTGCGCAGGAACTGCAGGAAGTCGGCGGCGGCGGCGCGCGTGGGGTCGCTCACCCAGGGTGCGTTCAGGACCAGCCACGGGTAGTCGCTCTGCAGCGTCCCCTCGGTCGGGTAGAAGGCGGCCAGCGGGACCTTGGGGGCGGCGTGCTTGCCGAGGGTGGCGGGATCCCCGCTCGGGTTGCCGCGGTTGTAGGCCGCGACCTGCTGCTCGCTGAGGAAGGCCGCGGAGAGGTAGCTGAGGGCCTTGCCGCCGTCGTCGGCGCGCTGCAGCGCGGCGAGGAGATCGGCCGGCAGGTCCACGTGGGGGCCCGCCAGGCCGCCAATCCCGGCCAGCACCTGGGTGACGGGCTGGCGCTGCCTGCTGAACGAGTCGAAGGTGAGCGGCTTGCCCTGGAGGACGCCGAAGGTCACCGCGCCGAGCAGCGACTCCAGCGCCGGGGTGGAGTGCACCGGGTTGCTCTGGCCGAGCTTGACCGTACCCCACTCGGGATGCCCCACGCTGCCCCAGCCAGCCGGGTTGCGCAGCAGGCCGAGCAGGTCGCCCCAGCCGAGCTGCTTGTCCGGCCAGCCGAGCGCCTGCGCCATCGGCCGCGGCATCGCCGCCACCAGCGGGGAGGTCGCGATGCTGCCCTGTGGGTCGGCCCGCAGGCTGCTGCCGGTCCCGGCGGCCTGCACCTTGAATCCCAGCAGGCTGCCCCAGAGCGACGAAGGCGGCACCCACACGGCCGGGCGCGAGCCGGTGGAGCTGTCGGTCCAGCCCGTGGTGAGCTTGTCGAGCGCGGCAGCCGGCGCCATGCTCTCGACGTGCACAGCCACGCAGGAGCCGTTCACCTTGGGTGACCCCTGCAGGTAGTCGGCGGCGGCCTGCTGCAGCGGCCCGGCCTGCTCGGGCGAGGCCAGCACCACCAGGGAGGTGTGCGACCCGCCGCAGCCCGCGCCCGCGGCGTTGGCGCCGCCACCGCCGCTGTACTGCCCTGAGGACCTGGTCGCGACCAGCGTTCCCGCAATCGCCACCAGCACGACGGCAAGCCCCACGAGCCACACCCAGCCCGACACCCGTCGAGGCGGGCGCTCCCCTGGCAGCATCCGGTTCGCCAGGTGCCTTCCCTCTGAGCCTGTCGTCTTCGCCCTGTCCATCGGACCGCATCCTCTGGCTCAAGTCACGACACCATGAGAAGGAGTTGATGCGCCTTTGGACCGCTTCCACCCAAGCATCCGCAGCAGCCAGATTATGGCAGCCGCGATCACTCTTGTACAAAGCACCACCTAAGCCTTGCAAGCGGCACTAAGTGATCAATAGTAAGGACTGGCAGAACTCGCTTCAGCCAGCTGCGGCTGGCGAGGACGACAGGCTCAGGTGCTGCGGTACTCCAGCCAGGTCAGCAGGGTGCGGACGGCGGCACCGGTGGAGCCCTTGCCGAGATAGCCGTCCTGGGACTCGGCGCGGGCCGGGCCGGCGATATCGAGGTGCGCCCAGGGACGACCGTCGACGAATTCCTGCAGGAACAGCGCGGCGGTGAGGGCGCCGCCCCAGCGCTCGCCGACGTTTTTCAGGTCGGCGATCTCGCTCTCCAGCTCCTTGTGGTATTCCTCAGGCACCGGCAGCCGCCAGCTCTTCTCCCCCGCCTCGTCGGCCGCCGCCAGCAGCTCGGCCGCCAGCGCGTCGTCGTTGGAGAACAGCCCAGTGATGCGCTTGCCGAGCGCCACCATGCAGGCGCCGGTGAGGGTGGCGACGTCGATGATCGCGTCAGGCTCCGAGGCGGCGCCGAGCGCAAGCGCATCGGCCATCACCAGGCGGCCCTCGGCGTCGGTGTTGAGCACCTCCACGGTGGTGCCGTTCTTCATGGTGAGCACGTCGCCCGGCCGGGTGGCGCTGCCTGACGGCATGTTCTCGGCCGAGGCGAGGTAGCCGGTGACCGCGACCCGCACGCCGAGGTCGGCCACGGCCGACAGCACCCCGACCACCGCCGCCGCGCCTGACATGTCGGTCTTCATGGTGACCATGCCGTCGGGCGGCTTGAGCGAGAGCCCGCCCGAGTCGAAGGTGATGCCCTTGCCGACCAGGATCACGTGCCCGCGAGCGCCCTCCGGCTCGTAGCGCAGCTCGATCAGCCGCGGCGGGTGGTCGGCGCCCTGGCCGACCCCGATGATCCCGCCGAAGCCCTCGCGACGGAGCTGCTGCTCGTCCTTGACGGTCACCCGCACGCCCTTGCCCTCGACCGCGGCGCGGGCCGCCTCGGCCAGGTCCGATGGGTGCAGCGCGTTGGCCGGCTCGTTGGACAGGTCACGCGCCAGGTTGGTGGCGGCGGCCCGGACCGCGCCGGCCGCCAGGGCCGTCTCCAGCGCCTGGTCCTGATCCTGGCCCTGGTCGCCCTCGACGGCCAAGGCGAGGCGCCGCAGCTCAGGCGCCTGGCCCTGGCCGGCGTCGGCCTTCTTGTACTTGTCGAAGCGGTAGCTTGCCAGCAGCGCGCCCTCGGTGAGCGCCCGGACCGCAGCGGCCAGGTCGTCAGGGAGGGCCGGCGCCAGCGTGGCGACGGCCTCCTTGGCCCCGCCGGCCTGCCGCACGATGGCTGCTGCGGCGCGCCGCAGCGCCTCGGGGCCGACCTGGTCACGGTCCCCGAGGCCGACCACCAGCAGGGTGGTGGCGGCCAGCCGCCCGAGCGTCGGCACCGCGACCGCCTCGCCAACCTTGCCGCCGAAGCCCTGCGCCTCCAGGAGCGAACGCAGCGGCGTGCCGAGCGCCGCAGCCGCCTCCTCCGCCCCGGGACCCGGGTCCAACCCGCTGAACACCGGCACCACCAGCAGGTCGGTCGGCGCGCCAGCCGCGGCAGCATCCACCAGCGAGACGTTGAGCATTCGTCCTCCCACCACTCCATCACCCGACAAAGGCCCTGAGACTGAGGCACAGTCTAGTAGGCTGGCCTGCATCGATGACGCGGGACTGGCAGAGCTTTCAGAGGAGCACGGTGAGCATGGAGCGGCACAGGCTGGCGGATCTGATCGCCTTCGATCAGATCCGCATGGCCAAGCACCGCCTGTTCGAGACCGACCGCACCCTCACTGACCTCTACTGCCTCGACGTCGGCCAGGAGCAGCTCCTCCGTGTCCACGACGACGCCGACAAGGTCGTCCTGGTAATGGCCGGCCGCGTCCTCGCCCGCGTCGACGACGACAGCGCCGAACTCACCCAGTACGAAATTGTCCTGATCCCCGCCGGCGCCAAACACGCCCTCAAGAACCTCGGCCCCGACCCCGCCGTCCTGGTCGTGTTCGTCGCCCCCCGCCTCGCGTAGCACTCCAGCCGCAAATGGTTCATCGCATACGCAGGCCGAGGATGCCCAGGTCGCCGGCGCGTGCCGACGCCTCCCGGCGGGTACGGGCGCCCAGCTTCTCCAGCGCTGCCGCGACGTGGCTGTCGACCGTGCGCACCGAGAGGACGAGCTGGCCGGCGATCTCGGCGTTGGTCATGCCCTGGGCAAGCAGCTGGACGACCTCGACCTGGCGTTCGGTGAGCCCGGCCGGGTTGACTCGGGTCGTTGGTGCCGGACCGCGCGGGATCCTGGCCACGCCGAGGCGCTTCAGGCGCGCCCGGACCAGCCGGGCCAGCGGCTCGGCCCCGATCGTGTCGAGGACGGCGAGCGCGGCCAGCTGGTCGTCTGTCTCGGGGCTCTCGGCCAGGGCAGCCGCGTACTCGTAGCGGCAGCCGGCCGCGCGCCACGCCTCGGCTGCATCCCGCCAGCGGCCGTCGGCGAGCAGCGCGTAGGGATGCTCCAGCCCTGACCCGCCGACAGACCGGCCCGCCCGGCCCAGCCAGTACGCCAGCTCCGCCTGGACGGCGACCGTGCCGAACCGGCGCGCCAGCTCGTACGCCTCGGTCAGCTCGGCGACGGCGGCGCTGGGGTCGCCGTCGAGCATGGCCGCCTCGGCCAGCGCGGCGGCGGCCGGAGCGACCCACTGGCACTCGCGCAGGGATACCGCGACCCGCCACGCCTCGCGCAGCGTCTGCACTGCGCCGGGATCGCCCCGGCGCAGGCGGGTACGGCCGATCAGGGTCAGCGCGGCGCATCGCACCGGCGGGGAGCTGTCGAGTGCGCACGCCGCAGCCGGTTCGACCTCGTCCCAGTCGGCGGTCGCGGAGTGCAGCGCCCCCAGCGCCACCTGCAGGTACCGGGAGAACATCAGGAACTCCGAGCGCTCGGCGAACTCGATGCCCTCGGCGAGCAGGCGTCTGGCGTCGTCGAGACGCAGGAGGTCAAGGTTGCTCCAGATGAGATTCACGTAGGCCCGGCAGGCCTGCTCCGGCTCGTCTGCGGCGAGCGCAACCCGCAGGCTGTCCTCCAAGGTGGAGAGTGCGCTCGCGTCGCCGAGCCGGAGGCGCGCCACGGCGAGGTTGTTGAGCGCGTGCGACAGGGTCGCCGGCGTGTCCTTGCCGAGCGCGATGGCTTGCTCGGCCACGACGACGGCCTCGGCGTCACGCCCCGCCAGCGCGTGCAGCTGTGCCTTGTTGCTGAGCGCCATCGCCAGCAGGTGATCGTCGCCGGCGGTGCTGAGGACGGTGATCGCCTCGTCGGCCGCCGCGTCCGCCCCGTCTGGATCCCCGGCCCACCAGCAGATCCGCGAGAGCCAGCGCAGGGAGGCCCCGAGGGCGCGCGGGTCGTCACCGCGCCGCAGCTCGACCGCCCGCCGCTGGGCCGCCAGCGCGTCACCGGTCGGGATGTCGATGGTGTAGCTCTCGATGGCGAAGCGCTCCCACAGCTCCGCCTCGGCTGGTGGGTCGAGGATCGGGTGCTGGTCGAGCACCAGCCGCAGGTGGGCCGCCGCTTCCCGGTGCGCCCCGGCTGCCGACGCCTCCCGGGCGGCAATCGGTCCGTATTGAAGGATGCTGTCGCTGTCGCCCGCCTGAGCTGCGTGATGCACCACCCGGGACAGGTCGATCCCCGGGCGGGCGAGGAGCGCGGCGAGCACGCTGCGGTTCGCCGCCACCCGGCGCGCCGCAGGCATCGAGTCCACCACCGCGCGGCGCGCGAGTTCGTGGCGGAAGCTCACCCGGCTCGGCGTGACCGTGAGCAGGCCGCGCTGCTCGGCCGGGGCGAGAGCCGCCGGACCCGCCGGTACGAGCGCCTCGACGAGCCACCGCTGCACCGCCGACGGGACGACGGCGAGCCGTTCGAGGATCTCCAGCGTGGCCGGGTCGAGCTGCGCCATCCGGGCCTGGACGGCGTCTGCGATCGTCAACGGCACCGCCGCCGCGTCCCCGGCCGCCAGGACCTCGGCGACGAAGTATGGGTTGCCGGAGGTGACCGCGAAGACCTCGTCCGCATCGACGTCCGCTGCGGCGCTCAGGCGGCGAACCGCGGCCACGGTGAGCCGGGCCAGGCGCAGCCGGCGGACCCGCCCGGCCCGCGAGGCCACGCCGAGCAGTTGCCGCAGCGGATGGTCGGTACCCAACTCGTCGTCGCGGTAGGTCAGCACCAGGACCAGCGGCAGTTGCGCCGCCCGGCGGACCAGGTACCGCAGCACGTCGAGGGTCGCCTCGTCGGCCCAGTGCACATCCTCGATGGCCAGCACCGTCGGGTGCTTCGCCCAGCCGAGTTCGTCGCGCAGGGCCTCCAGCACCTCTCCCCGGTCGCCGCGCTCCAGCGCCTGGGTCAGCGCCGTACCGACGCTGCCAATGAGATCCCGCAACGGGCCGAGGACGCGCGGCGTCGCCAGGTCGTCGCAGTAGCCGACGAGGAGCCGGCCCTCCGCTGGCAGTACCCCCCGGATGGCCTCGACCAGACTCGACTTTCCGATCCCGGCTTCGCCGGAGATGAGGACCACCGCGCCGGCTCCGTCGCCGGCATCGCGAGCGGCGCTGCCCAGCGCGGCCAGCTCGTCTTCGCGCTCCAGGATCGTCCTGCCCATTTATTGCATTCTGGCATGCGGCGCCAGCGCGGGCGGGTGCCCGTAGCCGCCCGCCCCGATATCGGTACTGCCGCGACCCGACCTAGGTAGCTGGCGCGGATGCCGAGGCGGCCGGGGTCGCCATAGAACAGAGCGGAAAGCTCAGGCGACGAGGCAAGGGGTGACGCATGGCGATCGACGAGGCACGGCTGATGGAGTTCCTGAACCGGTTCGTCGGCGATCTGGGTGCGACGATGGCGGCCGGCAATATCGTGGTCGGGGACAGGCTCGGGCTGTACCGGGCCCTCGCCGACGGGCCGCTGCGGCCGCAGGCGCTCGCGGAGCGTACCGGCACGGCACAGCGGTATGTCGACGAGTGGCTGCGCGGTCAGGCGGCCGGCGGCTACGTGGAGTACGACCCGGAGACAGGAAATTACTGGCTCACCGAGGAGCAGGCCTTCGCACTGACCAATCCAGACGGCCCGGTCTTCGCCCCGGGAGCGTTCCAGCTCGCGGTCGCCGCGCTGCGCGCCGAGCCGGAGATCGTCGGGGCGTTCCGCTCCGGCGCGGGGGTGGGCTGGCACGCCCACGACGCCGACGTGTTCGCCGGGTGCGAACGGTTCTTCCGTCCGGGGTACAGCGCGAACCTGATCAGCGCGTGGCTGCCCGCGCTGGACGGGGTGGAGGCGAAGCTGCGCGACGGCGCGCTGGTCGCAGACATCGGCTGCGGGCACGGCGCCTCGACGGTCCTAATGGCGACGGAGTACCCGCGGTCGACGGTGTTCGGCTCGGACTACCACGCCGAATCAATCGCGGCGGCGCGCAAGCGGGCAGCGGAGCAGGGGCTGGACAGCCGGGTGCGGTTCGAGGTCGCAAGCGCGCAGGCCTTCACCGGCGGCCCGTTCGACCTCGTGACGACGTTCGACGCGCTACACGACATGGGTGACCCGCTCGGCGCGGCCCGCCACGTACTGCAGCGGTTGGCCGACGGCGGCACCTGGATGATTGTCGAGCCAATCGCCGGTGCGACCGTCGGTGACAATCTCAACCCGGTCGGCCGGGTCTACTACTCGTTCTCGACGTTCCTCTGCGTCCCGAACGCGCTCTCGCAGGAGGGTGGCTACTCCCTCGGCGCCCAGGCCGGCGAGGAGCCGATCCGCCGGATCGTCACCGACGCCGGATTCGGCAGGTTCCGGCGAGCCGCCGAGACACCTTTTAACATCGTGTACGAGGCGCGCCGATAGGAGGGCCGCCCGGGCGCATGGAGAGGTTCGGCACCGGCCAACGTTAACCTGCCGCGTAACCTGCTCATCTCCATCGACGCGATCGCTGTCCTCCCTGCTGGCTGAGGGACTGCACCGCTCAGCAGCGGGTTGGCAGGTAGGCGGTGGTCATGACGGTGGTGGCGCTGATGGCTTGCTTGAGGAGGCCGGTGGCGTGCATCCAGTCGCCGTAGTGTTGCCAGGCGGACTGGTCGAGGCAGCCGATGGGGCGGTTGGCGGGTGGGGTGAGGAGGTTGAGGGTGGTGGGGACGCTCGCCTGGAGGAACTTCGGGGCGTAGGTGGTGGCTTTGGTCATCACCGTGATGGCGCCGGGCTGGTCGGCGCGGGCGGCGCTGATGCCGCTGATCATTGTGGCGAGGAAACGGCGGACGGTGGTGGCGTAGGTGGGGTCGGTGTGGAGGCGGGTGGTGTTGGCGACGACGACGAGCTCGTCGTAGCTGGGGACGCCGAGCTGGTCGACCGGGAGGGTTGCCGGGGGCTTGCCGGTTTGCTGGGCGATCTGGACGGCTTCGACGTTGCGGTAGCCGCCGAGGATGGCGTCGACCTTGTGGGACAGCAGGGCGGTGACCAGGTTGTAGCCGACGCTGACGGCTTTGACGTCGCTGGGTTGGAGGCCGCCGGTGTGTTCGAGCGTCTGGAGGATGGCGTTGTCGCTGGGGATGCCGGTGATGCCGACGGTGTGGCCCTTGAGGCTGGCGGGGGTGCTGATGCCTGCGGTTGGGAGGGCGATCAGGGAGTTCAGCGGCACCGGGATCAGCGCGGCGACGGCGGTCACGGGGAGGCGCTTTTCGGCGGCGAAGAACAGGTCGGGCTCGTAGGAGATGGCGAGGTCGGCCTTGCGCAGGGCCACCAGTTTGAGGGGGGCGCTCGGATCGGAGGGCGCGCGCATGCGCACGGTCAGCCCGGCCTGCTGGAACAGGCCCTTGGACTGGGCGTAGTAGAGGCCGACGTGGTCGGGGTTCGGCGTCCAGTCGAGGGACAGGTCGATCTGGGCCTGGCCGGGCTTGGCTGCCGCTTGGGCTTGCTTGGCCGGGGAGTTGCCGCAAGCGGCAAGGACGAGCGTCAGCGCCAGTGCGACGAATGTGACAACGGTTCGCTTCATGAGCGTTCAGCACCTCCACTTCCATGCGCCCAGGGAACGGCCAGGCGCTCGACCAGGGAGACCAGCAGGAACAGGGCGAGCGAGAGGGCGGTCAGGATGACGACGGCGGCGAAGATGCGCGGGGTGTCGAGGTTGGGGGTGGCCTGCAGCATCACGTAGCCGAGGCCGGCGTTGGAGCCCGCCCACTCGCCGAAGACCGCGCCGATGGCGGCGTAGGTGGCGGCGACCCGCAGGCCGGAGAAGATCAGCGGCAGGGCGGAGGGCCACTCGACGCGCTGGAGGATCGCCCACCGGGAGGCGTCCAGAGTGCGCATCATGCGGACCAGGTCGGGGTCGACCGAGCGGAGCCCGTCGGTGCCGTTGACTACGATCGGGAAGAAGCAGATCAGCGCCACGATCACCAGCTTGGGGGCGAGGTCGAAGCCGAGCAGGATCACCAGGATCGGCGCCAGCACCACGATGGGGATGGTCTGCGAGGCGATCAGCAATGGGTACAGGGCACGGCGCAGCGTCCCCGACAGGTGCAGGGCCAGGGCCAGCGCCAGCCCGGCAGCGCAGGCGAGCAGGAAGCCGAGCAGGACCTCCCGCAGGGTCACCCAGGTGGCCGAAAGGAGCAACCCGGCGTCGCTGTGGAAGTCGGCCCCGACCGCGGAGGGCGCGGGCAGCAGGTAGGCAGGCACCCGCAGCGCCCGGACCAGCAGCTCCCACAACGCCACCCCGGCGGCGAGCAGGCCCAGCGCAGGGCCGTAGCGGAAACGGTCGCGGCGGGTCATCGCTCCAGCACCTCCAGCAGTTCCTCGCGGCAGGCGACGAACGCCGGGTCGGTGACCACCTGTCGGCGCGGCCCGTCGCGGGGCAGATCCACGGTGAGCTGGTGGAGGATGCGGCCGGGCCGCGCCGACAGCACCACCACCTGGTCGCAGAGCAGCAGCGCCTCCTCCACGTCGTGGGTGACCAGCACCGTGGTGCGCGCTTCCGCCTGCAAGGCGGCGGCGAGCCATTGCTGCAGCTGCCCCCGGGTGATCGTGTCGAGCGCGCCGAAGGGCTCGTCGAGCAGCAGGACCGGCTTGTCGGCGAGCAGCGTGCGCAGGAACGCGACCCGCTGGCGCATGCCACCCGAGAGCTGGTCCGGCGGGGTGGCCTCGAACCCCCCGAGCCCGAAACGCTCGAACAGCGGACGCGCCCGCTCGCGTGCCTGGGCCCGGGTCAGGCCGTGGTTCTCCAACGCGAGGCAGGCATTGTCGAGCGCGCTCCGCCACGGCAGCAGCAGGTCCTTCTGCGGCATCAGGGCGCAGCGGGCGAGCCGCTCGCGCGGGTCGCCGGTCCCGCCGCTGCCGGCGCCGACGGTGATCGTGCCGTGGTCTGGCTGCAGCAGGCCGGCGACGAGCGCCAGGAGGGTCGACTTGCCGCAGCCGCTCGGCCCGACCAGGCCGAAGCGCGAGCCCGCCGGCACGCTGGCGTCGATCCCGTCGAGAACGGGCAGACCGCCGAACGACGTATGCACGCCGCGCAGCTCAAGGGGTGGTGCTGCCCGCATCTCCCTCCCTACGCCGGTATGACCCGGATCAGGTACAAAGGGTCGCCGACCATGCAGTCGGCCTCTCAGCCCGGTTCGCCGGGCTCCCCTGGATCAGGGACCGTAGCTGGCGCATGCGGTCCCGTACTTCTCCGCTACACGCTACCAGTCTCCTGGCTTGTGGTTATAGCGTCAGCGCGGTCAGGCGGTCGACGAAGGCCCGGTAGGCACGCAGGGCCAGGCGCAGGTCTTCGGTCGAGTCGCCGTCGTGGCCCTGGCGCAGCTTGGTGCGCTCCCCGTCGAGGGCCTGGGTGACCAGCCGGAGCAGTTCGTCGGCGAAGCGTTCAGCCTCTTCCACAGCCTGGCGAGGCTCGTCCACGAAGTTCGCCTGGATGTCCAGGAAGCGGCTGCGGATCGAGCCAGTGTCGATCGAGGCCAGCAGCGAGACCGGCGCGGCCTCGGCCTCGGCGGCCGGGGCGAGGGCCGGCGGGACCATGGCGGCGGCCGCCTCCGCCTGCTGCTCGTCCTCCTCCTGTGCGGCGGGGGCCTCCTGGGCCTCGGCCTCAACGGCAGCGGCAGCGGGCTCGGTCTCCTCCACAGCCTCGGCCTCGGGCTCCACCTCGGTCTGGGGCTCCACCTCGGGCTCGGTCTCGGGCTCGGTCTCGACTAGCTCTGCGTCGACCACCTCAGCGTCGACCTCCTCCTCGGCTTTGGTCTCAGGTTCAGTGTCGGTCCCGGCGCCTGCCTCGGCCTCCACTGGCGGGACGGAGGGCGGCACCGGGATGCCGTACCCGGTGAAGGTGGACTGCTCGACGTCGAAGATCGACTCGGCCGGCTGCGAGTACGACGGCGGTTCGTCCTCGCCCTCTGCTTCGTCCGCCGCCCCCTCCTCCCCGGCGGCCTCGGCCTGCTGGCGTTCCCGCTCGCGCTGCATCCGTTCCCGGACCAGCTGCTGTGCCTGCTCGGCGACGCTGCGGTCGATGCGGATGGTGGCGTCGTCCGGGGCTGCGTGCGACGCCTCGGACCCGGCGTCCGCAGCCTCAGCCTGGTCCTGCTCCTGGGACTCGGCGTCGGGCTCTTCGTCGCCGCGGGCCCCCTGCTCCTGCTCCTGGTCCTGGTCGCGATGCTCGGTCACCGAGCCGCGTCGCGAGAACGGGTAACCCGAGCCCGAGCTGGGGTAGTCCTCGCCGTAGCCGTACCGGTAGCGTTCCCGTTCTGTCATGGCGCCTCCTCGCGCGGCGTGGGCGCCTCGCCGTTCGGCTGCCCCACTTCCAGCAACTCTTCGAACAGGGAGCGGTAGTGGACCATCGCCTGGCGGAGGTCCTCGGTGCCCGCCCCTGCGTCCTTCACCGCAATAGCATGCGCGGCGCGGTAGTCGTCGACCACCTGCGGATGATCTACGGAGACGTCAGCGGCGCGCTGCTCGAAGTTGTCGACGGGATACCCGCGGTCACGCATCACCGCGGTGATCAGGCGACCGGCTGCCTGGGTGGCCTCAGCTGGCTGCTCGACGAACTGCGCCTGGGCCTGATGCCAGGCCTCCAGGTAGCGGTCGCGGGCGGCGGGGTCGAGCGGGGCGATCTCCAGACGCTCATGGCGGGTGAGCCGGTCCTGCAGCTCGGCCTCTGCCGCCCGGCGGCTGCCGGCCTCCTCGACCGTGTGCTCGTATTCCGGCCCGAACGTGCGGCGGAGCCTGGTCCGGCGCCGCCCGACCAGGAACCACACCACCGCGGCGATGACCACGACCGCGATTGCGACGACGATAATGGCGACCACGCTTCCAGTCACTGGCCGCACCCCCTTCTAGGCTGCTCCGAGGTATCTCAATTCGCTATCCCGGTCAAGCTCCGCCACAAACCTCAGATCCCGCAGGATCAGACCGTCCAAAGTCCACCAATTGCCTGGCAGCCTCGACGATCTCCGACGGATCGGTGGTCTGCTGTGACCACCACTGGCCGAGCGGGTCGTCGTCGTAGCGAGGCAGCACGTGGACGTGCAGGTGGAAGACGGTCTGCGCGCCCACCTCCTCGTCGGAGGAGTTGGCCTGGACCAGATCCACCCCGCCAGCCTTGAAGGCGCCGGTCACCCAGCGCGCCATGCGGCGGGCGGTGGCGGCGACCGCCAGCCAGTCCTCGGAACTGGCGCTCATCACATCGGGGGAGTGGGTCCGGGACACGACCAGGAGGTGGCCGTAGGTGGCCGGGTTCATGTCCATGAAGGCGATCGTGCGGTCGTCCTGGTAGACGTGGTCGGCCGGCAGCTCGCCGGAGACGATCTGGCAGAAAGTGCAGTCGGGGTGCATCCCGCCTCCTTCTTCGGCGCGGGAGCCTAGTCGGCGGGGGCGTCGCTGTCGGCGTTGGAGTCCAGGTCGAGGGCCAGGGAGTTGATGCAGTAGCGCTGCCCCGTCGGCATCGGCCCGTCGTCGAAGACGTGGCCGAGATGCGAGCCGCAGCGGGCGCAGCGGACCTCCGTGCGGAGCATCCCGTGGCTGTAGTCGGGGACCAGCTCGACGTGCTCGCGGTCCTTCGGCTCGGTGAAGCTCGGCCAGCCGCTGCCCGAGTCGAACTTGGTGTCAGAGCCGAACAGCTCGGCCCCGCAGGCCGCGCAGCGGTAGGTGCCGTCTTCCTTGGTGTGGACGTACTTGCCGCTGAACGGACGCTCGGTCGCCGCCTCCCGCAACACCGCGTAGCGGTCAGGCCCCAGCTGCTCCTGCCACTCTTCGTCGGTCTTGGTCACCTCGTCCATGCCGCTCCTTTCAACGGTCGGCCCCGACCTGAGTCACGCGAACCAGAATAGCCCCGCGCTGTCGCTTTCTCTGCCCTACCCGCCGATCTGGGACATGCCACGGGCGGGCTGGACAAAGTCGGACTGGCCGATCTTGTGGCCGAACTCTTTGCGGGCGACCGCGTCGAGGTAGCACTGGGCGAGCGCCTCGTCGCCGGCGCCGGCGCGCAGCAGGGCGCGCAGGTCGTACTCGGTGGTGGCGAACAGGCAGGTGCGGATCTGGCCGTCGGCGGTGAGGCGGATGCGGTCGCACTGGGCGCAGAAGGCGCGCGTGACCGAGGCGATGATGCCGACGGCGCCCTTGCCGTCGCGGTAGCGGTAGCGCTCGGCCGGGGCGCTGCCGCGCGCGTCGGGCGCATCCAGGCCAAGCTCGCGGTCGAGCAGGGCGAGGATCTCGCCGGCGGGAACCACCTGGTCGCGGGTCCAGTCGCCGGGGGCGTCGAGCGGCATGAACTCGATGAAGCGCAGCTCCACGCCGAGGTCGCGGGCCCAGGCGGCCATCGGCACGATCTCGTCGTCGTTGAAGCCGCGCACCACCACCGCGTTGATCTTCACAGGGCGCAGGCCCGCCGCCAGCGTGGCGTCGATGCCGCGCAGCACCCGGTCGAGCGCGTCGCGGCGGGTGATCTGCTGGAAGCGGTCGCGGCGCAGCGAGTCGAGGGAGACGTTCGCGCGTTTCAGCCCGGCTTGCTTGAGCGGCTCGGCGAGGCGATCCATCAGGAAGCCGTTGGTGGTGATCGACAGCTCGACGCCGAGCTCCCCGAGGGCGGCGACCACGTCGACCAGGTCGCGGCGCAGGGTCGGCTCGCCGCCGGTGATGCGGATGGTGCGCACTCCAAGCTCGATCGCAACCCGCAGCGCGCGGATCATCTCGTCACGGTCGAGCACGTCGCCGCGGCCGAGCCACGGCAAGCCGTCCTCTGGCATGCAGTACAGGCAGCGGAAGTTGCAGCGGTCGGTGACCGACACCCGCAGGTCGCGCACGACCCGCCCGAAGCTGTCCACCATCACCCGCTCAGGCTCAGCCACGGCGAACCTCCTCAGCGTCAGCTTCAGCGCCGGCGTCGGGGTCGGGCTCGAAGTCGTCCCCTTCGGGGACGCCGACCCAGCGGCCACCGCCCGCCCAGTGCTCCTTCTTCCAGATTGGCACGGTACGTTTCAGCTCGTCGATCAGCTCGCGGCAGCCAGCGAACGCCTCGGCCCGGTGCGGGGCGGAGGCGGCCACGATCACGCTGGCCTCCCCCGCCGCCACCACGCCGACGCGGTGGGCGAGGTAGACGGCGCCGAGGCCGTGCCTGGCCACCGCCGCGTGCCCGACACGCTCCAGCCCAGGGACGGCCAGCTCGGCGTAGGCCTCGTACTCCAGCAGCTCGACCTGGTTGCCCTCGTTGGGGGTGCGGGTGGTGCCAACGAACAGCGCGGTCCCGCCGCAGTCAGGCCGCAGCACCGCCTGGAAGGCGGCGTCCAGCGACAGCGGCGCCTCGGTGAGCGACACCGTCACCTGCGAATGCACCTGCGAATGCATCTGCGACCGCGACATCGAGGTTTCGGTCATGATGGCACGGTACACCGTGAACCGGTCACTGCCGCATTCACCGTTGCGCCTCCAGCACCTGGCAGAGGGCCTCCAGGCTGGCGAGGTTGTGGCCGGGGAGGAACAGATCAATGTGCGGGAGGGCTGCGGCCATCCCCCGCGCCAGTGGCTCGTAGCGGGGGCTGCCCTTGAGGGGGTTCAGCCAGATCAGCCGGTGGGACAGACGGCTGAGGCGCGCCATCTGGTCGGCGAGCAACTGCGGGTCGCCGCGCTCCAGGCCGTCGGAGCAGAGCACCACCACCGCCCCGCGCATGGAGGCGTGCTGTGACCAGCGGTCCAGCAGTTCCTTGAGCGAGGCTCCGATGCGGGTGCCGCCGTCCCAGTCGATCACGGCGGCGGCCACCTGCCGCAGGGCCTCGTCCGGCTCGCTGCGGCGCAGCGCCCGCGTCAGGCGGGTGAGGCGGGTGCCGAAGCAGAACACCTCGACCCGCTTGCCCGCGCGGATCGCGGCGAACCCGAACTGCATCAGCGCCCTCGAATACGACGACATCGACCCGGACACGTCCAGGATCAGCACCAGCGGGCGGGCGCGCTGGCGCCGGTCGCGCCAGGCACGGCGGAACGGCTCCCCCTGGGTGCGCAGGGAGGCACGCACCGTGCGGCGAAAATCGAACTGGGCGCCGTGCGGCGAGGGGCGACGGCGCCGGGTGCGCTTGCTCGGCAGGCGTAGCGCCAAGGCGCGGATCAGCTGGTTGGCGTGGAGGCGCTCGAGCTCGGTCAGGTCCTCGAACGCCTTGCCGTGCAGCACCTCGGCGGCGCTGGCGATCAGGCCGATGACCGCCTCGCTGTCGGCTTCGTCGTCCTGGTCCTGCTCCTCAGCCGGGGTCCAGCCCTCCTCGGCGAACCCCTCCTCCAGCAGCAGCTCGATGCCGCCCGCATCTGCCTCAGATCCCTGGGTCTGGGAGACCCACTCGGCGATCAGGTCGGTGGCGCGGTCCCGCTCGGCGGGGAAATAGGCCCGGAAGGCGGCCCCGTAGGCGTCGAAGTCCTGCTTGCGGGCGACCATGGTGAGCCGGCCCGCCCAGTAGAGGCTGCCGCGGTCGAAACGGTCCAGGGCGGCGACCGCCTGGCAGAACACGAGGATCCGCCCGGTGCCGACCGGCAGCCCCCGGCGCCGCAGCAGCCGCCCGAACCCGACCAGCCGCCGCAGGCCCGCCTCCGCCCCGGCCTGGACCTGGGCCTCGGCCTCGGCCTCCATCGCGGTCATTCCCTGCCGAGGACCTGGTCGAGCTGGGAGCGTACCAGCTCAAGGTCGTCGTGGTCCTTGACCAGCGTGCCCAGCGTGGCGGCGGCGGTCTCGGCGTCCAGACCGTTGGCGCCGAGGAAGGCGAGCGCCTGGGACCAGTCGATCGTCTCCGCGACCCCGGGCCGCTTGGCCACGTCGAGGCGGCGCAGGCGCGACACCGCCAGGGCCACCTGCCGGGCGAGCGTCTCGGGCACCTGCGGGGCACGGATCCGGACGATCTCCACCTCGCGCTGCACGGAGGGATGGTCGATCCAGTGGTACAGGCAGCGCCGCTTGAGCGCGTCGTGCAGCTCGCGGGTGCGGTTGGAGGTGATCACGACAGCGGGAGGACGTGGTGCCGCGACCCGGCCGATCTCAGGGATGGTCACCGCGAACTCGGCGAGGACCTCCAGCAGGAACGCCTCGAACTCGTCGTCGGCGCGGTCCAGCTCGTCGATCAGCAGCACCGCCTGGTCGCCGGCCCGCACCGCCGCCAGCAGCGGCCGCTCCACCAGGAACTCGGTGCCGAACAGGTCCGCCTGGCGCTCGCCGAGCTGCGCCGCCCGCACCGCGATCAGCTGCCGGGAGTAGTCCCACTCGTACAGCGCCTGGCTGGCGTCGATGCCCTCGTAGCACTGCAGCCGCACCAGCGTGCGGCCGAGGAGCTGCGCCAGCACCTTGGCGACCTCGGTCTTGCCTACGCCGGCCTCGCCCTCCAGCAGCAGCGGCTTGCCGAGCGCCAGCGACAGGTAGATGGCGGTGGCAAGGCCGCGATCGGCCAGGTAGGCATGCCGGCCCAGGGCGGCCTCCAGCTCCTCGATGGAACCGAACGGGAACCCGGACGGGAGCGCGCCTTCGCTCATTGGGGGGCGCGCTCCGCGCCCGGGGTCGTCTGCAACTTCTGCGTCAGCGCGATCGTGCCTCCTCGATAGCGCGGCGGGTCAGGACCCTGGCCAGGTGCCGGCGGTAGTCGGCGCTGGCGAGGGCATCGTTGGGCGGGCTGGTGCCCTCCACCGCCTGGTCGGCCGCTGCCGCCGCGTCGGCGCCACCGGCAAGGGCCTGCTCGACCCCGCTGGCCCGCAGCGGGACCTCGCCCATGTTGGTGAGCGCCACGGCGGCGCCGCCGTTGCGGGCGAGCGCGGCCACCCCCACGATAGCCCAGTCCTGCGCGCGCGGGTGGAACTTCTGGTATGACCAGCCCGCACCAGGGACCTTGGGGACCCGGATCTCGGTCAGCAGGTCCTGCGGGCCGACCGCCGACTCGAACAGGCCCGTCCAGAAGCCCGCCGCCGGCAGCGTGCGGGTGCCACCGGGCCCCTGCACCACCAGGTCCGCGTCGAGCGCGAGCAGCACGGTGGGGATGTCGGAAGCCGGATCGGCGTGGGCAACCGCGCCGCCGATGGTGCCGCGGTGGCGCACCTGCGGGTCGCCGATCTCGCCGGCGGTATGGGCCAGCAGGGGGCACTGCGACCGCAGCAGGTCGCTCTGGTGGACGTCCTCGTGGGTGGTGAGGGCGCCAACGGCGATGTGGTCGCCGCCGTCGCGCACGTAGCTCTGGCCGGGCAGGCGGCCGATGTCGATCAGCACGCTCGGCGCGGCCAGGCGTAGCTTCATCAGCGGCAGCAGCGAATGCCCGCCGGCGAGCAGCTTGGCGTCCTCGCCGTGCTCGCCGAGCAGCGCGATGGCGTGGTCGGCCGACGTGGCCACCTCGTAGTCGAACGCAGCCGGGATCACCCCTGGCCTCCTTCCTTGGCGTGCTCGATGGCTCTCCACACGTGCTCGGCGCTGACCGGCAGGTCGATGAACTCGACCCCGACCTGGCGCAGCGCGTCGGCGACCGCGTTGACCACCGCTGGTGGCGCGGCGATGGTGCCGGCCTCGCCGACGCCCTTGACGCCCAGCGGGTTGGTGGTCGAGGGGGTCTCGACCCGGTCCAGCGTGTAGGAGGGCAGCTCGGCGGCGGACGGGATCCTGTAGGTGGCCATGTTGCCGGTCACCAGGACGCCGTTGTCGTCGTACTGGGCCTCCTCGTACATCGCCTCGGCGATGCCCTGGGCGATGCCGCCCATGACCTGGCCGTCGACGATCATCGGGTTGATGACGTTGCCGCAGTCGTCGACCGCCACATACTTGACGATCTGCACCGACCCGGTCTCGGGGTCGACCTCGACCACGCAGACGTGGGTGCCGGACGGGAAGGTGAAGTTCGGCGGGTCCCACACGGCGGTCTCCTCCAGGCCCGGCTCGACCCCCGCGGGGAGGTTGTGCGCGGTCCACAGCGAGAAGGCGACCTCGGGGATGGTCTTGGCCTTGTCGGGGGCGCCGGCCACCTGGAAGCGGCCGTTGACCCACTCCAGATCCTCCTCGGCGACCTCCAGCTCGTGGGCGGCGACCGTCTTGGCCTTGGCGCGGATCTTCTCGGCCGCCTTGAACAGCGCGGTGCCGCCGACCGCGAGGCTGCGGCTGCCGTAGGTGTCCAGGCCGAGCGGCGAGATGGCGGTGTCGCCGTGGAGCACCTCGACGTCGTCGGGGGTCACCCCGAGCGCGTCGGCGGTGATCTGCGACCAGGAGGTCTCGTGGCCTTGGCCGTGCGGCGAGGTGCCGGTGACCACGGTGACCTTGCCGGTCGGATGGCAGCGGATGGTGGCCGCCTCCCAGCCGCCGGCCCCGCCCTTCAGGGCCGCGATGATCTGGGACGGCGCCACGCCGCAGGCCTCGATGTAGGACGACAGGCCGATCCCGAGCAGCTTGCCGTTGCGGCGGCCTTCCTGCTGCTGCTTGCGCAGCTCGTCGTAGCCGACCAGCGCCTTGGCCCGATCCAGTGCGGCGCCGTAGTTGCCGGAGTCGAAGAACACGCCGCTGGCGACGGCGGTCGGCTCGCTGAAGGGCGGGATGAAGTTGAGGGCGCGGACGTCGGCGGGGTCCTTGCCGACCCGCCGCGCCAGCGCGTCCATGATCCGCTCGATGGCGTAGGCGGCCTCGGGCCGGCCCGCGCCCCGGTAGGCGTCGGTGGGGGTCTTGTTGGTGAACACCGCGGTGCAGCTGAAGGCGTAGGCCTGGCAGTCGTAGGGCCCGTGGTACAGGAAGGCGCCAAGGATCGGGATGATCGGCGAAAGCAACTGGTGGTAGGCGCCCATGTCGGCCAGCAGGCTGACGCGCACGCCAAGCAGCTTGCCCTCCTCGGTGGCGGCGACCTCCATGTCCTGGAGCACGTCGCGGCCGTGGATGGTGGCGAGGTAGCCCTCGGAGCGCTCCTCGACCCACTTGACCGGCGTGCCCAGCTTGCGGGCGACCGCCAGCCCGATGAACTCCTCGGCGTAGGCGTTCAGCTTGGAGCCGAAACCGCCGCCGACCTCGGGGGCGACCACGCGGATCTTGCCCTCGTGGATGCCGAGCGTCAGCGCCGACAGGGTCCGCAGGATGTGCGGGATCTGCGTCGCCGACCAGATGGTGAACTCGCCAGTCGCCGGCGACGGCTGCACCAGCACGCCGCGCGGCTCGATGGCGTTTGGGATCAGGCGCGGGTGGTAGTAGCGCTCCTTGACCGTCACCGGCGCCTCGGCGAAGACGCGGTCCACCTCGCCGTTGGCGAGCGACCAGGTATAGGTCCGGTTGCCGCCGAACTGCTCGTAGATCATCGGGGCGCCGTCGGCGAGGGCCGCCTCCATGTCGAGGACCACCGGCAGCTCGTCGTAGTCGACGTCGACCGCCTCGACAGCGTCCATGGCGTGCTCGCGGCTGTCGGCGACCACCACCGCCACGATCTCGCCGCCGTAGCGGACCCGGTCGCGGGCGACCGGCCAGTGGTCGGGCACGCGCGGGTCGCTGCTCGGCTCGTCCGGCATAGTCCGGTCGGCGACCGGCCAGGCACACGGCATCGGCCCGGTGAACTCGCCGGCCAGGTCCTCGCCGCTGTAGGCGGCGACCACGCCCGGCAGGTTGCGGGCGCCCGAGATGTCGACCCGGGTGAGGTTGGCGTGCGCCACGGGGCTCCGCACGAACGCCAGCCACACCATCCCCGGCAGGCTCAGGTCATCGACGTAGCGGCCCTGGCCGGTCAGCAGCTCAGGGTCTTCCTTGCGGAGCAGTCCCCCGCCGACGTAGCGGGTTACCTCTGGTTCGGCCACCTGGGTCATCAGGAGCCTCCTTGCATCCCCGCGGTTCCAGTTCCAGTCCCGGCGCTCGCGGGCGCCGACGCGCCGCGCAGCTTGCCGGCGGCGTCCTGGATCGCCTTGACGATGTTCTGGTAGCCAGTGCAGCGGCACAGGTTGCCTTCGAGGCCGAGGCGGACCGCCTCGTCGCTCATGTCGGCGCCCTCGTTGATCAGGCCCAGGCCGGCCATGATCATGCCGGGGGTGCAGTAGCCGCACTGCAGTGCGTGGTGTTGGCGGAAGGCCTCCTGCAGCGGGTGCAACTGCCCGTCGGAGGCGAGGCCTTCAATGGTGGTGATCGCAGTCCCGTCCGCCTGCACCGCCAGCATGGTGCAGGACTTGACCGACTTCCCGTCGACCAGCACGGTGCAGGCACCGCAGGACGACGTGTCGCAGCCGACGTTGGTCCCGGTCAGACCAAGCGTCTCGCGCAGGAAGTAGACCAGAAGCTGGCGAGGCTCGACTTCCGCCTCGCGTTGGACCCCGTTTACCGTGCAAGCGATGCGCCTCAAAAGGGCCACCTCCATCCCCGGCCGTTCATGGTTCGAGGTCCGGGGTGGGCACGGCATTTGTCGGGTAGGCCCCAGACCCGAAGACGACCGACCTTGGCCGACACTGGTCGCAGACGCACAATAGCATCAGACACGCGGGCCAAAAACAGAAGGTCCAACGTGCAAATATCGACCGGAGGGCGGAATGCGGGACGTGCTCGACGCGATCGAGACCTGGCGGGAAGAGGGGCACCGGGTGGCCCTGGCGACGGTGACCAAGGTGAAGGGCTCGGCGCCCCGCCCGCCAGGCGCCAAGATGGCCATCAGCGACGACGGCCGCTGGATGGGAAGCGTGTCCGGCGGCTGTGTCGAAGCGGCGGTGCTGGAGGAGGCCAAAGCGGTCCTTGAAGGCGAGGCACCCAAGCTGGTCACTTTCGGCATCACCGACGAGATGGTCTGGGACGTCGGCCTGGCCTGCGGCGGCATCATCGACGTCTTCATCGAGCCGGTGGCGTGATGGCCGCCGCAACCGCGCCGACATTTGAGGAGGTCCGCGACCTGATCCGCGCGGAGCGGCGCGGCGCGCTGGTCACCGTGATCGCGGGCCAGGGCATCGGGGCGAAGCTGCTGGTCAGCCAGGAAGACACCAGCGGCTCCCTGGGCGGCGCCGCGCTCGACGAGGCGGCCACCGCGCTGGCCCGGGAGCTGCTGCCCGGCGAGGAGTCGGCGGTGCGCGAGGTCGACGGGCGGCAGCTGTTCTTCGACGTCTACGCGCCGCAGCCCAAGCTGCTGATCGTCGGGGCGGTCGATTTCGCCGCCGCCCTCGCCCACCTGGCCCACCTCTCCGGCTTCAAGGTCGCGGTGGTGGACGCCCGCGAGCGCTTCGCTACCAAGGAGCGGATCCCCCACGCCGACGAGGTGGTGGTCGCCTGGCCGCACGAGTACCTGGCCGCCAACCTACCCGACGACGCCACCTACGCCGCCGTGCTGACCCACGAGCCGCGCTTCGACGATCCCACCCTGACCGCCCTGCTCGGCAGCAAGGTCGCCTACATCGGCGCGATGGGCAGTCGCCGCGCCCACCGCGAACGGCTGGAGCGCCTGCAGGCCGCCGGCTTCGGCGACCAGGAGCTGGCGCGCATCTCCGGCCCCATCGGCCTGGACATCGGCGCCAAAACCCCGGAGGAGACCGCCGTCTCGATCCTCGCCGAGGTGATCGCCGCCCGCCACGGCCGCCCAGGCGGCCGCCTGGCCGAGCGCGACTCGGCCCAGACCGTCCACACGCTGCGAGAACGGGGCGCGATCTAGGGTGGCCGGCCATCCGTCCGCGGCGGCTCCCCCTCGCGGCCCGGTGGCCGCGCTGGTCTTGGCGGCGGGCGCCTCCACCAGGATGGGTCGCCCCAAGCAGCTCGCGCTTCTGGCGGGCCGGCCGCTGCTTGAGCACGTGCTGGCCGCCCTCAATCCGGACAACGGCCCCGGCAACGGCCCCGTTGACGAGGTGGTCGTCGCGCTCGGGGCCGCCGCCGCCGAGGTCAAGGGCCAGGTCGACCTGCATGGGGCCGAGCCGTTGCTGGTGGAGGGCTGGCGGGCGGGCATGGGCGAGGTCCTCGCGCGGGCCCTGGAGGACCTCGGGGACCGCTTCGGCGCGGTTGTGGTCTGCCTCGGCGACCAGCCGCTGGTCACCGGGGCGGTGGTGGCCCGGCTGGTGGCGGCGTGGCGGGCCGGTGGCGGGGCGGTGGTGAGCGCCAGCTACCATGGCCGCCCTGGTAACCCGAAGCTGTTCGACCGGCGCGTCTTCCCGGAACTGCGCAGGCTCCGCGGGGACACCGGGGCAAAGGGGCTGCTCGCCGCGCATCCCGAATGGGTGACTCTGGTAGAAGTGGGCACACTCGGCAGCGACGCCGACGTGGACGAGGAGGCCGCGCTGGCGCGGCTCGAAGCGATGCTGAAGCTGGAGCTGGAGGCGGAGGAGGCGCAAGGATGAGGATCGAGCAGACCGTCGAGGTCGACGCCCCGATCGACCGGGTTTGGGCACTGGTCAACGACGTGCCCAGGGTGGCGCCCTGCATGCCGGGCGCGGCCCTGACCAACGTGGTGGACGACAAGACCTACGAGGGCACCGTGCGGGTCAAGCTCGGCCCGATCACCATGAACTACAAGGGCACCGTGGTCTTGGAGTCGGTCGACGAGGCCACCCACACCGTCAAGCTGTCCGCCAGCGGCAAGGACGTCCGCGGCGGCGGCACCGCCCGCGCCAGCGTCGACACCGTGCTGGAGGCCGTCTCCGAGACCCACACCAAGATGGCGGTGGCCACCGACCTGCAGCTCACCGGCAAGGTGGAGCCGAGGCCGGAGCCGGAGCCGAGGCCGGGGCTGAGGGCGTCTCGGCGGCGCCAGCAGCAGCACCGCCCTCCCCTCCCCCACCCCGGGCCGACGAGCCCCTGCGGGCCGGTTCGCTCGCGGGTACGGTGGTCAGCGGCCGTCTCCGGGCCTGGTGGAAGGCCCTGATCACCGCCTTCCGCCGCCTCTTCAAGAGGAGCTGAGCAGCTATGGCCGACGACCTCACCGCCCGCACGTGCACCGCCTGCGCTCCAGGCACCCCGACGCTGGAAGAACCCGAAGCCGCCGCCCTCCAGACCCAACTCGACCAGGCCTGGACCCGCGACGGCACCAGCAGGCTGCACCGCGACTTCCGCTTCCCCAACTTCCGCGACGCCTTCGGCTTCACCGCCAAGCTCGCCCTCCTCGCCGAAGCCGAAGGCCACCACCCCGACCTGGAGCTCGGCTGGGGCCGAGTCGCCGTCGACCTCACCACCCACGCCGCCCATGGCCTCACCGACAACGACTTCATCATGGCCGCCAAGATCGACCGCCTCTGACGCCGTACGTAGTTTTGCTGGGAAGCATCCTTACGCGTCGCAGATGACCCGTCCCGGGCGCATGCCTGCTGTACATAGATCCACATACAAGGACTTGTGCGCATCGGCAAAGGAACGAACGGGTCATGAGGAAGGGTAGCCATCGTCTCGCGGCAGGCTTCTGCGCCGGCGCGCTGCTGGTCTTGCTTGCTGGGTGTGGGGGCGGGACGAAGAGTCCGAAGGCTCAGAGCGGAAGCGCCACTTCCGTACCTGGGAGCACCGTCGCCGCCGGGGCAGGGGCACCGCTGCTGTCGGAGCCGATCACCCACAAGATGCAGGTTGCCCACGCCGACCTGCTCGCGCTGAGCCGGACCTCGGCCAGCAATGTCACCGTCAGGATCAGGATCTTCAATGACGGCACCGGCCCGATGACCATCTGGGGCAGCTTCGGCGAGGAGTGGATGCCCGGGATCGGCCTCCAGAGCATCGGGCTGAACGCCGGCGGCGTGGCGCTGCTGGACGCGCTGCACAACAAGGTCTACTACCCGTCGCGCACCACCGACGGGAACTGCCTCTGCACCGACCTCAGCAACCACACCCTGCAGAAGGGCGAGACGATCAGCCTCTACGCGGTCTTCCCCGCGCCGCCGGCCGACGTCACCCGGGTCACCGTGCTGCTGCCGCTCACGGCCCCGTTCCAGGACGTCCCGATCGGCAACGGCCCGGTTCCGCTCCCCGACCCGTCGCTGGACCCCACCAAGACGCCGCTCGGGCCCGCCCGGGTCTACACCCTCCAGGTCGGCTCCGACGGCGGCGTCGCCTCGGCGGACGAGGATGACAGCAAGCGCGCCGTCAAGCTCTCCTCCGACGTGCTGTTCGCCATCAACAAGGCTGACCTGACCTCCGCGGCCACCGCCGTCCTGCAGGACCTCGCCAAGCAGATCGACGCCTCGACCGGCGCGACCGTGAAGGTGGACGGCTACACCGACAACACCGGCAACGACGCGATCAACCAGCCGCTGTCGCAGCACCGCGCCGCCGCCGTCGCCGGCGCGTTGCGGCAGCTGGTGACCCGGCAGGGGGTCAGCTTCCAGACCGCCGGCCACGGATCGGCAGACCCGGTCGCCGACAACGGCAACCCGGACGGCCGCCGCAAGAACCGGCGGGTCACCGTCACCTTCGCGCTCCCGATCCCAAAGCCCGCCCCCGCCACCACCGCGGCGTCGGGGTCGGGTGCACCCTTCCAGCGGACGACGGCGGAGCCCCAGGTGATCGCCAGCGGGCAGTTCACCAACAGCCAGGCCAAGGACCTCAAGGTCGAGGTCAACGGCCTCCACCGCGACGCCAGCGGGCTGACCTCCCTGGTCTGGACGGTCCGCAACACCGGCAGCGGCCACGTCGACACCGGAACCGCCCTGGAGCTCAACTTCCAGCTCCAGGGGGCGATGGCACCCCACCGTGGCGCCACCGACGGCGGCGTCATGCTGGTCGACCGCACCAGCAGCAAGGCCCGCTTCCATACCCTGCAGGCCGACATCGGCCACTGCATGTGCACCACGCTGGTCGGCGACGCCAAGACCGACATGGGCCCCAACGAGAGCACGACCTACTACAACGTCTTCAAGCTGTCACCGGAAACCCAGACCGTCGACATCCAGATCCCCTGGTCCGACAAGGAGCTGCTGACCATCAGCAACGTCGCCGTCAAGTAACCGTCAGGAGCCAGGCCTCCCCTCCCGCTGCGTAGTGGAAACTCGCGTGCATGGTGTCGGGTGTCGCTGCGATCATCAGGGCATGCCGACATCCATCCCTGGCCCTGTGCTGGAGGCGCGTGACCTGGTCAAGCGCTTCGGCTCCGTCACGGCTGTGGACGGGGTCAGCCTCAGCGTGGGGGCGGGCGAGGTGGTGGGGCTGCTGGGGCCCAACGGGGCAGGCAAGACCACCACGCTGCATATGCTGCTGGGGCTGGTCACGCCGGACGGGGGCAGCGTGCGGCTGTTCGGAGAGGACCTGGCAAGCCACCGGGTCGCGGCGCTGAGCCGGGTGAACTTCGCGGCCGGCTATGTCCACCTGCCCGGGCGGCTCCACGTCGAGGAGAACCTCACCGCGTTCGCCTACATGTACGGGCTCAGGCACCCCCGCAGGCGCGTCGAGGAGATGATCGAGCTGTTCGACCTCGGGGGCTTGCGCAAGCGCCAGTTCCGCTACCTGTCCAGCGGCCAGCAGACCCGCGTGCAGCTCGCCAAGGCGCTGCTCAACGACCCCCGCCTGCTGGTGCTCGACGAGCCCACCGCCAGCCTCGACCCCGACGCCGGCGACCGCATCCGCGAGCTGCTACTGCGTTTGGCCCGCGACAGCGGGCGCGCCATGCTCATCACCTCCCACAACATGCTTGAGATCGAGCGCATGACCGACCGCATCCACTTCCTGTCGGCTGGCCGGATCGTGGCCACCGGTACCGCCGGGGAGCTGGCCGAAAGCTACGGCGCCGCCGACCTCGAAGAGGTCTTCCTGCGGGTGGCGCGCGGATGAGCGTCCAGGTAGAAAGCGCCACGCTCCCGGCGACCAGCCCCGCGGCACGGCGGCGGCGGGTGTTCTCCGTGGTGCTGCGCGACTTCTACGTGATGCGCCGCAGCGTGATGCGGGTGCTTGAGATCGTCTACTGGCCCACTATCGAGGTGCTCATCTGGGGCTACCTGTCGGTGTTCCTCCAGGCCCGGCGGGTGCCGGCGGTAGTCGCTGCGTTGCTCGGCGGGGTGCTGCTGTGGCAGGTGCTGTTCCGCTCCCAGACCGAGGTCTCGATCGCCTTCCTGGAAGACATCTGGAGCCGGAACCTGCTCAACGTGTTCGTCTCGCCGCTGACCGCCGGCGAGTACCTGGCCGGCATCATCGTCTTCGGGGCACTGAAGCTGGTGGTGAACGTGCTGCTGATGGCTGGCCTGGCACTGGCGCTGTACGGCTTTGGCATCACCAGGCTGGGCCTGGCCCTGGTGCCGTTCATGGCTCTGCTGCTGCTGATGGGCTGGGCGCTAGCGATCGTCACGATCGGCGTAATCCTCCGTTTTGGCCAGGGTGCTGAGGTTATTGCTTGGGCACTCGCTTTCGCCTTCCAGCCGTTCTCAGCGGTGTTCTATCCGGTCGCGGTCCTGCCGCCGCTGATGCGCGCCATCGCCCACGCGGTCCCCGCCAGCTATGTCTTCGAGGGCATGCGCAGCGTCCTCGCGGGCCACGGCCTGCACTGGTCCACCCTTGGCGCCGCCGCCCTCCTCGACCTGCTCTACGTCGCCGGCGCCCTCTGGTTCTTCGCCCGCATGCTCCACCGCGTCCGCGCCAGCGGCGGCCTCTCCCGCTTCGGCGAATAAGGCGAGTGACCTGAACTCATCTGGATCGGGCACCGGCACCGGATCTCCCGCCTCGTGTGGCCAACTAGCGCCGATTCCGCCGCTCCGGTAGGTTCACCCGAAGAAGCTAATGCCCCGCGCCGTGTCCAGCGGCCGGGGCATGGTCGGAACCTGTGGTGGAGGCCCGACGTGGCGCAGGATATCAGCGCCCTCTCCCTCGGCGAGCGCATCGCGTATTGGCGCCGCCGACGTGGCATGTCACAGCGCGTCTGCGCCGAACTGGTCGGCCGCACCGAGGGTTGGCTGTCGCAGATCGATGACCGGCCCGGCGATCCGCCAGCTCGCCCCGAACGGCCACGACCACCCAGCCATCGCCACGCTTCGGGCGGCGCTGATGCGCTACGACACCGTTGCCGGCATCGTGCGGCCATCCGACCAGCCCGAGGTCAGGCCGCGTGACCTCGCCGGCCTGCGCCGCGATGCCGAGCAGGTCTGGGAGCTTCGCCAGGAGGCCCGCTACGACGAACTCGGCATCCTGCTCCCGCAGCTCCTCATGGAGGCGCAGCGTGCCGTGCAGCAGGCCGACGACGATGACACGCTCCGCGAGGCCCTCGCCATCCACGTTCACGTTCTCAACGTCGCCGCTGGCGTGTCCAAGAAGTTCGGTGATACCGAGCTGGCCTGGATCGCCGCTGATCGTGCCATGGCTGGCGCCGCACGAGCCGAAGATCCGCTCCTTGTCGCCGCCGCGGCGCGGCGAGCCGCCAACGTCTTCCTGGCGGCGGGGCGGCTGCCGGAGGCGCGGGATCTCGCCCTCGGCGCAGCCGAGGCGCTCCAGCCTGGCCTCGACGCCGCCGATGCGGAGCATCTGAGCATGTGGGGCGGACTGCTGCTCACGGGTGTCCTGGCATCCTCCCGGCTCGGCGACCGGGCCGGACCGCCTCGGCCGGGACGTCGAAAACCTCTACGCCGTGTTCGGGCGCACCGACGTGGCCATCTACGACGTGCAGGCATCGGTGGAATTCGGCAACCCGGCACGCGCGATCCGCCAAGCCGAGACCGTCGATACCTCCGAGCTGGCCACCGAACTACTGGAGCGGCGCAGCCATCACCTGATCGACGTGGCTCGTGCCTACACCCAGCTCCGCGACGATGAGGCCGCGCTAGCGACCCTGCTGGAGGCCGAGCGGATCGCCCCGCAGGAGCTGAAGTACAACGTCCTCGTCCGCGCGACTCTTCGCGAGATGCTCCGCCGGGAGCGCCGCACGATCGGGCCGGCACTGCGCGGCCTTGCCGGCCGGGTCGGCGTGCTCGACTAGCGAGCGCGCCAGCGGTCACCCATACAGAATTTTCGGGTTCCCAGCGTGCTCGCTCATTAGGGTCCTTTCCCATCAGGACCATCGACCCAGACGCGATGAGCCGCGTGAAGCGGAGCGGGGGGCGTGATCGGATGGAAGAGGCGTTGGGATGGGCTGCGGGGATCAGCATGGCGGGCCTGTTTGTGGGTGCCATCGTCTGGCTCAGCTACCGGTATGACTGCGACGACGACCCTGACCCGCAGGACGACCAGCCAGGCTGGCGACGGTCCAAGTGGTGATCCGGGTGATCAGACTGAGTGCCACAGACGCCGCCAAGGCCAGGGTGAGGGCAAGCGCCAATGCGGATTCGCTGAACCGGGGGCAGGTGGTCGCGCTGCTGGAACTGCTCCGGGAGGCCGTCGTCCGGCGGCGGATCCTTGAGGTTGACGCGACCCTGCACGGCTTGTGCGAGGGCCAGGGCGTGAACCCGGCCGGGATCAGGTGGGCGGCCGAGCGCCTTGCCGCCGAGCTGGTCAAGCCGGGCACTTGAGGACCCGACGAGGGCTGTGCGCTGGCGGGCTCCCCGCCGGAACGCATGATTGCGTGGCTCTAGGGATGCATGAAGAATGCGTTGTCAGGCTGTCCTTTCCGTTTTGCTGGGCCGCACACAGCTGAACGGCCAGATGAGCAGGATCAGGTAGGCCACATGGAGGAGGGGCAGGTCGCGCTGCCCAGCGTGGCGGGCAAGCCGTTCGTCGGGCGCGCCAGGGACTTGGCCGAGCTGCGGGCGGCCCTGGACGAGGCGGTCGCCGGCAACGGGTCACTGGTGCTGGTGGCTGGGGAGCCGGGGATCGGCAAGACGCGCCTGGCGGAGCAGGTGGCGGCTGAGGCGGCGTCGCGCGGGGTCGTGGCGTTGTGGGGGCGGGCTTGGGAAGGTGGGGGCGCGCCGCCGTTTTGGCCCTGGGTGCAGGTGTTCCGGCAGCTGTTCCGGCAGGCGGCCCATAGCGGGGCGCAGGCTGGAGGCCTGGTGAGCGCGTTCCGGAACCGGCCGAGCTGGCCGCGCTGGGGCCCAAGGAGGCTCGCTTCTGGTTGTTCGACGGGGCCGCCACGCTGCTGGCCATGGCCAGCGAGACCCAGCCGCTGCTGGTGGTGCTGGACGACCTGCACTGGGCAGACGTGCCGTCGCTGCTGCTGCTCCAGTTCGTCGCGCGGGAGCTGCACGGCGTCCGGCTGCTGCTGCTCGGCACCTACCGGGACGTCATGGCACCTCAGCCAAACCCCGGCGAGGAGCTGGCCACCGCGCTCGGAGGCTCCTGCCAGCGCATCATGCTGCGCGGCCTTGACCGGGGTGAGGTGACCCAACTGCTCGCGCTGACCACCGGGGCGGCGCCAGCCCCGGCGCTGGGCGCCGACGTCCGCGAGCGCACCGGTGGCAACCCGCTGTTTGTCCGAGAGGTGGCCCGCCTGCTCGCCGCCGGCATCCCCGGCGTGTCGGTGCCGGAGGGCGTCCAGGCGGTCCTGGGACAGCGCCTGGGGCTGCTGTCGCCGGCGTGTGTCGAGCTGCTCGCGGTCGCGGCGGTGCTCGGCCGCGAGCCGCGCCTGGACCTGCTGCAGGTGCTCGCTGGCCGGTCAGCAGACGAGACCGTGGAGCTGCTCGGCGAGGCGGTCGCCGCGCGCCTGGTCGAGGAGGTGCCTGGCGTGCCGCCCCGCTGGCGGTTCACCCACGCGCTGGTCCGCGAGGTGCTCTACGCGGGCCTGTCCCCAGGGCGGCGCCTGGCGCTGCACCAGCGGGCGGGCGAGGCGATCGAGGCGCGCTTCGGCGGCGACCTGGAGGGCCACCTGGTCGAGCTGGCTGACCACTTCCTGCGCGCCGGGCCGGCGGGGGCCGCCAAGGCGGTCGGGTACTCCACCCGCGCCGGGGTCCGCGCGCTGCAGCTGACCGCCTGGGAGGAGGCCGCCGGGCACCTCCAGCGCGCCCTGGACACCCTCGAACTGGCCCCCGTCCCGGACCTGGACACGGATGGGGACGGGGCTCGGGATGGAGACGCGACCGGCGGGCAGCTGGCGAGACGCTGCGAGCTGGAATTGGCCCTCGCCGACGCGCGCATGGCGATCGGCGAGGTGCCTTCGGCGCGTGCTGGCTACGAGCGAGCCGCCGCGCTGGCACGGCGCCTCGGCGATCCGGAGTCGCTTGCCCATGCCGCGCTCGGCCTCGGTGGCGAGGACATCGCCTTCCAAGTCGACGAGCCACAGATCCGCCTGCTCGAAGAGGCGCTCGGCAAACTCACCGGGGACAGCTTGCTGCGCGCTCGGGTGCTTGCCCGCCTGGCCAGAGCGCTGATGTACACCCCGGCACTGGAGCGCAGGGTGGAACTGTGCGACGAGGCGCTTGCCATCGCCCGCCGGGTCGGCGACCCGGCGACCCTTGCGGCGGTGCTCTGCGACCGCCATACCGCGACCTGGGGGGTGGACACGGCAAGGCGGCAGCTGGTCACTGCCCCCAAGGAGGTGATCCAGCTCGCCGAGACGGCCGGCGACCGCTCGCTGGTGCTGCG
>WNGQ01000566.1_pt1 | contig 41243 bp, 40 predicted proteins | sample 5407661 | NCBI WGS metagenome assembly WNGQ01 (sample SAMN13153382, study PRJNA577476) | soil metagenome | isolation source: 60 cm soil or saprolite under Garry oak tree replicate 2 | place: USA:California | collected 2016-06-15 | reverse complement strand
CCATGCGCGCCGCCATGTACTACGCGAACGACGACGTGCGCATCGTGGACCTGCCGAAGCCGAAGATCGGCGCCGGCGAGATCCTCGTCAAGGTGCGCGCGAGCGGGATCTGCGGTTCCGACGTCATGGAGTGGTACCGCAAACCGAAGGCGCCCCTCGTCCTCGGCCACGAGATTGCCGCCGAAGTCGTTGAGGTCGGGGCTGGCGTCGACCGGATAGAGGTTGGAAGCCGCGTGTTCGTATCACATCACGTGCCGTGCGGCCAGTGCCGCTACTGCCTGGCGGGCCATGAGACCGTGTGCGACACGCTGCGCGCGACGAACTTCGACCCAGGTGGGTTCGCGGAGTTCGTGCGGGTGCCGGCGATCAACGTGAAGCACGGCGTCTTCTCGCTTCCGAGCGGGATCTCCGACGAGGAGGCGACGTTCGTGGAGCCCCTCGCCTGCGTGATTCGTGGTCAGCGGCTCGCGGGCTTCCGTCCGGGCGGCACGGTCCTCGTGATCGGGAGCGGCGTGGCGGGCCTCCTGCAGGTAAAGCTCGCAAAGGCGTCGGGAGCCGCGAGGGTCCTCGCGACGGACATCGTCGCCTTTCGCAAGGCCGCGGCGACGAAGGCGGGGGCCGATTTCGTGATCGATGGCCGGGACGATGTCCCATCGAAAGTGAAAGAGACGAACGAGGGGCGGCTCGCGGACCTCGTCGTCACGTGCACCGGCGCGGCGAAGGCGATCGCACAAGGGTTCGCCTCGGTCGACCGCGGCGGGACGATCCTCCTCTTCGCGCCGACGGAGCCCGCCGCCAAGACTGAGATTCCGTTCAATGCGCTGTGGCGTGAGGAGGTCACCGTCATCTCGTCGTACGGCGGAAGCCCCCGAGACGTCCGCGACGCGATTGAACTCCTCGCGGGGAAACGGATCGCAGTCGGGGACTTGATTACTCACGTCCTCCCGCTGGCCAGCGCCAAGGAGGGTTTCCAGCTTGTCGCACGTGCGCTAGACTCGATCAAGGTCATCTTGCGGCCGTGAGGCTCAAGGCCGCTCCCGCAGACGAGTCTCGGCGGCAATCCGTGGAATCTCGCATCACCGGCGTACTGGCTCGGCCGCGGCTCCCCCCTGCGTTGGGGCTCCCACGCCTGATGGGGCAGGGGTGACCTCCTCCCAGATCTTGGTGTCCTTCGTCTCGGGTAGGTATTTCAGACCAACGAGCAGCGTCATCACCGGAATTGCGATGCACCAGATCAGAAACAAGAAGATGTTTCCCGTCCAGACCACAATCGCCGTCGCGATGACCGGTGTGAAGCCGCCGAACTCGCCGTTCCCGAGGTGGTAGGGGACCGAGAGAGCCGTGTATCGGATCCGTGCCGGGAAGAACTCGACGAGGAAGGCGGCGATCGGCGCGTACACCATCGTGACATAGAAGACCAAAACGAAGTTCAGCGCGATGAGGACGGGGACATTCGGTGGGTTCGCAAATGCCGCGATTCCGGCGAAGATTGGGTAGTAGGTCACGGCCGCGAGGAGGCACCCCGCCATGATGATCTTCTTCCGTCCAATCCGGTCCGAGAGTCGACCGAAAACGATGAAGAAGGGAGTCGCGAGGGCCAGGGCGACGAGGATGATGATGGAGGCAAGCGTGGCATCCATCTTCAGCGACGTTTGCATGAAGAACAGAGCGTAGAACTGGCCCGTGTACCAGACGACCGCTTGGCCTGCGGTGGCCCCAAACAGCGCGAGCAGGATGAGTTTCCAGTTCGCCCAACTGGCGAGGGCTTCTCGCAAGGGAGCCTTCGATGTCCGGCCCGCCGCCTTAAGCCGCGCGAACAGTGGTGTCTCCCGAAGTTTCCAACGGATGAAAAGCGATGCCGCCACGAGCACCGAGGAGAGGAGGAAAGGGATTCTCCATCCCCAGCTGTTGAACGCTTGAATGCCCAAGATCGCCTTGAGGATGAGGACGATTCCGAGGGAGAGAAACAATCCGAGCGTGGCCGTCGTTTGGATGAAACTCGTCCAATAGCCTCGTTTCCCATCCGGTGCGTGTTCGGCGACGTAGACGACTGCGCCACCGTATTCGCCTCCGAGGGCGAGTCCCTGGATCACCCGCAACCCGAGGAGCGTGATCGGCACGATAACGCCGACCTGGGCGTACGTCGGCAAGAGCCCGATCAGGGTCGTCCCGAGGCCCATGATCGTAATCGTGAGGAGGAAAGCGTACTTTCGACCGACAAAGTCACCGATTCGTCCGAAGACGACCGCACCAAAAGGGCGGACCGCGAAGCCGGCTGCAAACGTCGCAAGGGTCAGAAGAAACGCGCCGGAGCCGGGCGCGAAGAATATCCCCGCCATCAACGTGGCCAAGGAGCCGAAGATGTAGAAGTCGTACCACTCGATCATCGTCCCTGTGCCGGAGGCCGCGACGATAAACGGCATTCCGTGCGTCTTCTGGATCGCCTGAGGACCCGCGACCTGCCCGACCTCCATCGCCATGCCGTGCGAGAAATTGGCACGACGCTAAGAGGCGGGTGTTTACAGGCGATATCAAGTGTGTTCGTCGGATGTTCTAAGGCCGAGTGAGTCGCCGACGGGCATTCGATCCGGGGTCGTGGACACCGTCACGGTGATTCATTACCCTCTTTAACCGGAAACGTCTACCGCCCCCATCGGCCGGACGAGCATCGGTCCGCGGGTGATCGCGAATGGTCGTCCCGAGCGCAACGATCGACAGCCTGCTGAAGGAGAAGGAACAGTATCCGCCACCCTCATCGTTCCGCAGGAGCGCCTGGGTCCGAGATGAGCGGTTCTCGCGGGACGCCGCGAAGGATCCGGAGCGGTTCTGGAGCGAGCGCGCGAAAGAGTTCGACTGGTCCCGGACGTGGTCGAAGCTCCTCGAGTGGAAGCCGCCCTTCGCGCGGTGGTTCGTCGGCGGGACGATCAACGTCTCGCAGAACTGCGTGGACCGACACGCGGCCTCGGCCCGGCGGAACAAGGCCGCGATCGTGTGGGAGGGCGAACCCGGCGAGAAGCGCGTCCTGACGTACGCCATGCTGATGCGCGAGGTGAACCGCTTCGCGAACGTACTGAAGGGCCTCGACGTGAAGCGCGGGGACCGCGTGACGATTTACATGCCAATGATCCCCGAGCTCCCGATTGCGATGTTGGCCTGCGCGAGGATCGGCGCGATCCATAGCGTCATTTTCGGCGGGTTCAGCGCGAAAGCGATCCACGATCGCGTCGAGGACGCGGAGAGCGAGGTCATCGTGACGGCGGACGGTGGCTATCGGCGTGGCAAGATCGTCCCGCTCAAGAGCACGGTGGATGAGGCGGTCGCCGACCTCCGGGTCGTCCGTCACGTCGTCGTGTGCGCGCGGACGAAGGAGGCGGTCCCGATGCAGGCGGGCCGGGACATCGGGTGGGATGCGGCGATGGCCGAGGCGGATCCGGTGTGCGATCCCGAGCCGATGGATGCAACGGACCCGCTCTTCGTCCTCTACACGTCCGGCACGACGGGCAAACCGAAAGGCGTGTTGCACTCGACCGGCGGCTACCTCGTGGGCGTCGCCACGACCCACCGGCTGATCTTCGACATCAAGGAGGACGACCTGTACTGGTGCACCGCCGACATCGGGTGGGTCACCGGTCATTCGTACATCGTGTACGGGCCCCTCGCGAACGGGGCGACGACGTTCATGTACGAAGGCGCGCCGGACTGGCCCCACCCGGACCGCTGGTGGTCGCTCATCCAGGAGTACGGGATCACGATTATCTACACCGCGCCGACGGCGATCCGCGCGTTCATGCGATGGGGCGACGAGTGGCCGAAGAAGCACGACCTCTCGAGTCTCCGCCTCCTCGGGACCGTCGGCGAGCCGATCAACCCGGAGGCGTGGCGCTGGTATCACCGGACGATCGGCGGCGGCCGCTGTCCGATCGTCGACACGTGGTGGCAGACCGAAACGGGCATGATCCTCATCACGCCCCTCCCCGGCGTCACGACGACGAAGCCCGGCTCGGCGACGCACCCGTTCCCCGGGGTCGAGGCGGAGGTCGTCGACGAGAAGGGCCAGCCGGTCGCCGTGAACAAGGGCGGGTACCTCGTCATCTCGAAGCCGTGGCCGGCCATGCTCATGACGCTCTACAAGGACCCGGAGCGATACCGCCAGGTGTACTGGTCCCAGATCCCCGGGAAGTACTTCACGGGGGACGGCGCGCGGATCGACGAGGACGGCTGCTTCTGGCTCATGGGCCGCATCGATGACGTCATCAACGTTGCCGGACACCGCATCGGCACGATGGAGGTCGAGTCCGCCCTCGTGAGCCACCCGAAGGTCGCTGAGGCGGCGGTCGTCGGGAGACCGCATCCGCTGAAGGGCCAAGCGCTCGTCGCCTACGTCGTCCTGAAATCCGGCCACAAGCGATCGGATGCGCTGCGCGCCGAGCTGCAGAGGCACGTCCGCTCGGCGATCGGCGCGATCGCGGTCCCGGACGACATCTACATCACGGAGAAGCTCCCGAAGACCCGGAGCGGGAAGATCATGCGCCGGGTGATCCGATCGCTCGTCAGCGGGCAGGAGATCGGCGACACGACCACTCTCGAGGACCCCGGGGCCGTCGAGGAGGTCCGGAAGTGGCTCGAGGCGGTCGAGGGCAAGGGACCCTGATTCACGATTCACCGCTTCCGGCGACTCGCGGCTCGCTTCCGGGTTTTCCTCTTCGGCCGTCGCGGTGCGTCGACATGGTACGCGTCGAGCCAGATCCCTTAGACGACCGGCACGAATGCGATGTGCCAGCCGCCCTCATGGAACGGGCCCAGAGAAGGACGGTAGCCGGCGGCGTCCAACCGCCGCAACGCCGCCTCGAAGTCATCGACCGCGAATCCGAGGTGGTCGAGCTCGTCCCCTTCTCGGAACGGCCCAGCGATCGGGCTGTCCGGCGCGTACCAGTTCAACCCGAGCTTGTGCTTGCCGTCCGGGCTGCTCAGGTTCGCGTACTCCCCCTTGTTCCGGTCCGCCTTGACTCGCGCCTCGAGCTTCATCCCGAGGACCTTCGTGAAGAAGTCGATCGCAGCGTGGAGGTCCCGGACACGCAGGCCCGGGTATTCGATTCGAATCGCATGGTTGAGGGACTCGGGTCCGCGGGTTAAGGATTGAGCCGTCCTAAGGGTCGACCCAGTGCGCGCGGCGCGATGCGATGACTCCCATCAGGGCGGCGAAGCCGAGGAGGTACGCCCATCCGAGCCAGACTTGCCAGTCGGGGATCGAGATGAGTCTGAGATAGTACTTCGCGAGCTGCGCGGCGTGGGTCGTCGGGATGAGCAGGGCGAAGGCCTGCGCGATCGGGTACGCCTGCAACCGGTCGAGCGGATAGTAGACCGGTGGGAGGAAACCCAAGGCGATGCTGAGGACCTGGGGAATCGAGTTCGCCCGGCGCGCGTTCTTCGTGGTCGCGCCGATCGCGAAGCCGACGAAAACAAGCCCGATCCACAGCACGGCGGAGGTCGCGATGACCAGCACTAATCCCGCGGGGTTGGCAGGTCTCGACAGGATCAGGAAGATAAGAGACACCACCACCGAGGGCAGCGCCACGACGAGTCCGCTCACCGAGAGCCCAAGCGCGTAGGACGCGGGCGACACCTTCGACGCGACGAACATGTCCTGGAAGCGGAACCACTGCTTGTTGAAGTACACGCTCTGCGACGCGAAGAGTCCGGTGAAGGAGAAGGTGAGGACGATCGCCCCGACGAGCGACTGCACGGCGGACGCCTGGTCCGCGAAGACGAAGATGAAGATCACCGGCAGGAATGAGAAGAGGCTGATGACGACGAGCAACATCGGATCCCGGAGGAGCGGCAGGGCGTCGAACAGCCCGATGTAGAGGGCCTCACGTATCTTCGCTCTCAATCGATCCCCCCACGATCTTGATGAACGCCTCCTCGAGGCTCGCCGGTTTGAAGGTCACCTTGCGTTTCTCGCGCAGCCCTCGTTCGACGATGGCTAGGATCTCCTCGTCGGATCGCGGGACGAGGATCTCCCGCTGCCCTCCGTTGCCCGAGGCCGGCTCGACGATGACGCGCATCCCGATCCCCGTGTCTCCCTTCGCCTCGTCGACGGTCCCGAGGAACGCGGTGCGTCCCTTGTCCACGATCAACAAATGGTCCGCGAGCATCTCGGCCTCGTCCAAGTAGTGCGTCGTCAGGAGGATCGTCGTGCCGCGCTTCGTCATGTCGCGAAGCATCGCCCACACGTCCCGCCGGCCGAGGGGATCGAGTCCGATGGTCGGCTCGTCAAGGAAGAAGACCTCGGGGTCGGCGACCATCGCCATCGCGATGATCACGCGTTGCCGCAGGCCGCCCGAGAGCTCGGCGTTGAGCTTGTCGCGGTGCTCCCAGAGCCCAAGATCGTCCATGACCTTCCGGGTCCGCGCTCGCGCGTCCTCGCGGGACCGGCCCCGGATCAGGCACATGTAGTAGATGTGGTCGTATGCCGAGAGGAGCATCTGGGGCCGCGCCTCCTGCGGCACGACGGCGATGTGCGGCCGGATCGCCTTCGGGTCCGAGAGGACGTCGTGGCCGAGGACCGACGCGCGGCCGACGGTCGGCTTGAGCTGCGTCGCAAGGATCCGGAGGAGCGTCGTCTTCCCCGCGCCGTTGCGCCCGAGGAGGCAGAAGATTTCGCCCTTGTCGATCGTGAAGGAGACGTCCTCGAGGGCCTTCGTGCCTCCCGGGTACGTCTTCCCAAGGCCCTCGACGGTGATGACCGCCATGACGCGCGTCGAACGAGCGGGTGCTACTTGAGGCTTCTGCGCGCGCCCGCGCGACAACTGCTGCCGCGGCGGAGACAAAGCCCTTTCCCCGGGAGAACGGGTCTTCGCTGTTTCGATGTGAGGTAGGTGCACAACGTTTATTCTCTCGACTCGATTCCCGCAATCCATGGAACGGACCACCTACGACATCGTGATCGTCGGCGGTGGCGCGGCGGGCCTGCGCGCGGCGATCGCGGCGGCCGAGGAGAACCCCGATCTCTCGATCGCCCTCGTGTCGAAGGTCTACCCGATGCGGAGCCACACCGTGTCCGCCGAAGGCGGGACTGCCGCCGCGATGCGGGACTACGACTCCTTCGAGCTGCACGCGACGGACACGATCAAGGGGTCCGACTTCCTCGCGGACCAGGACGCGGTCGAGTTCTTCGTCGCGAAGTGCCCGGAGGAGATCATCCGCCTCGAGCACTGGGGCTGCCCGTGGTCCCGCGACCCCGACGGGCGCGTGAGCCAGCGGGCGTTCGGCGGGATGTCCGTCAAACGCACCGTGTTCGCGGCGGACAAGGTGGGATTCCACATCCTCCACACGCTCTTCCAGACGTCGATGAAGTTCCCGCAGATCGAGCGCTTCGACGAGTACTTCGTGACGTCGCTGATCCTCGACGGCGGCGGGTGCGTCGGCGTCACGGCGATCGACCTCCGCGGAGGCCGCATGGTCGCGATCGGCGCGAAGGCGACGGTCCTCGCGACGGGCGGGTGCGGCCGCGTCTACGAATTCACGACGAACGGCTTCATCAAGACGGGCGACGGCATGGCCCTCGCCTATCGCGCCGGCGTGCCGCTGAAGGACATGGAGATGGTCCAGTTCCATCCGACGTGTCTGCCGGGCACCGGCATCCTGATCACGGAGGCCGCGCGGGGCGAGGGCGGCACCCTGATCAACAAGGCGGGCGAGCGGTACATGCAGCGCTACCTCCCGGGGAAGATGGAGCTCGGCCCGCGGGACATCCTCTCGCGCGCGATGATCCAGGAGATGAAGGCGGGCCGGGCGTTCGACGGGCCGTACGGACAGTACCTCGGCCTCGACCTCCGCCACCTCGGCGAGGCGACGATCGACAGCAAGCTCCCGATGGTCCGCGAGCTCGCGGAGAAGTACATGGGCCTCGACCCGATCCACGAGCCCATCCCCGTCCGGCCGGGCCAGCACTACATGATGGGAGGCGTGTCGACGAACACCCGGGGCGAGACGAATGTCGCTGGGCTGTACGCGGTCGGCGAGACGGCGTGCGTCACGATCAACGGCGCGAATCGCCTCGGCTCGAACAGCCTGAGCGAGTGCCTCGTCTTCGGCGCGTGGACCGGGCGGGCGGTCGCCGAGTTCACGAAGCAGCGCGCCCGCTATCCGAGCACCACGACGGCGCGCGAGGCCCTCAAGGCGGAAGAGGCGCGCGTGTTCGACGGCCTCCTGGGGCGGGAGCGCGGGAAAGAGACCCTCGCCGGGATCCGCGTGGAGATGCAACAGCTCATGGACCTGGACGTCGGGATCTTCCGGGAAGAGGCGCGTCTCACCGAGGCGTGCGAGAAGCTTGCCAAGCTACGGGAGCGCTTCGCCCACGTCGGCCTGGCGGACAAGGACCGGGTGTTCAACACGGAACTCACGGCGGTCCTCGAGCTCGACTTCATGCTCGATGTCGCGGCGACGATCGCGCACAGCGCGCGGAACCGGAGGGAGTCGCGGGGCGCGCACAGTCGTTCGGACTACCCGACCCGCGATGATGCGAACTATCTGAAGCACACGCTCGCCTTGCGGACGGACGGCGCGCCGCGGATCGACTACGCGCCGGTCACGATCACGAAGTGGCAGCCCGTCGAACGGAAGTACTGACATGCCCGACACCGACGTCCTGTTCCGCGTGAAACGGTACCGGCCGGGCTCGGATTCCCGGCCGAGATATCAGGAGTACCGCATCCCGTATCGGAACGACATGGTCGTGCTGGACGGGCTGAACTACATCAAGGACCACGTGGACCCGACGCTCGCGTTCCGGTGGTCGTGCCGGATGGGAATCTGCGGGTCCTGCGGCGCGGACGTGAACGGCCACCCGAAGTTGACGTGCGGCACGTACGTCCGGGAGTTCCGCCGCGGCGTCGTGACCGTGGACCCGCTCGCGAACTTCCCGATCATCAAGGACCTCGTGGTGGATTTCGACGACTTCCTCACCAAGCTCGCCTCCGTCACCCCGTACATCGTGCGGGAGGAAGAGGGCGACCTCAAGCAGGAGTACATCCAGTATCCGGAGGAGGTCGAGGCGTACCGCCAGCAGAGCCTGTGCATCAACTGCATGCTCTGCTACGCCGCCTGCCCCGTGTTCGCCGCGAGCCCGGGGTTCATCGGACCGGCGGCCTCGGCGCTCGCGCTGCGGTACATCCGGGACACGCGAGACGAGGGCGCGGACGAGCGCCTCGCGAAGCTGAACACGAAGTCGGGCGTGTGGGAGTGCACGTTCGTCGGCGAGTGCTCCGTCGCCTGCCCGAAGGGCGTCGACCCCGCGGCCGCGATCCAGACGCTCAAGTTCCTCGCGACGACGCGGCACATGCGACGTCTGCTCATGCCGAAATCTGTCTCGAGGTGATGCCACGGCCCACCCGTATCCGGCGAAGCGACGTGCGGGATGGTGGCTGCGGAATCCGCGGTATCTCGGCTTCCAGCTGCGCGAGTTCGGCGGCGTCATCACCGCCGTCTACGGCCTCCTCCTGCTGAATCTGCTCCGGCAGCTGCGCGCCGGCGAGTCCGCGTACACGTCGTTCCTCGAGCTGCTGCGTACGCCGCCGCTCCTCTACGTGAACCTCGTTCTGTTCGCCCTCGTGATGTGGCACGCGATCAGCTGGTTCATGCTGATCGGCAAGGCGCAGCCGATCCAGTTCACCGCGAAGCCGGTGCCCTGGAAGACGGCGTTCGCGATCAACGTGCTCCTTTGGCTCGGGGTGAGCGGGGCCGTCGTCTACCTGATTTTCGGAGGCTTCTGAGATGGCCGAGGAGATCTCGGCGGTGCGAGACGCGACCGCCTGGAATCCCGGCCGCGACACCGTCCACGCCGACGTGCCGGAAGGAGAGCCCGAGGTCGTCGCGGAACCGCTCTTCTGGGGCCTCTTCTCCGTCGGCGGCTTCATCACCGCGTTCCTCTTCCCGGTGACCCTCTTCCTGCTGTTCTTCGCCGCGCCGTTCGGATTGTGGCCGACCGATCCCGCGTCGTATCACACATTTTCCATGTCGTGGCAGGGCCCGCTCGTGCGGCTCTTCTTCTTCGTCCTGATCGGCGGCTCCCTGTTCCACGGGACGCATCGGCTCAAATTCATGCTCGTCGACGCCGGCATGAGGAGCCCCGGCGCGCAGGCGTTCCTCGACGTCATCTTGAACGCGGCCGCGATCCTCGGGAGCCTCGGCGCGCTTTACTACGCGGCGCGCGGCTGGCTTTTCTAGCCGCCACTTTCTTGGCGCGCTTCTTCTTCGCGGGCCCTTTCTTGGCCGGACGCGCTTTCGAGGGGGCTTTCGAGGTGGCCTTCGCGGCGGCTTTAGCGGGCGGTGCCCGGACCGGCGCCGCTGCGGCCGGTGCGCCCTCCGCGACCAGCTTGTACACGAAGTCCTTCTCGCGCACGCGCTCGCGGACCTTCATGCCGACTTCCTGACCGACGTCCCCGCGCGAGACTTCGGCGTGCTCGATCTGCAACGTGTCGACCGTCTGCTCGAGGTTCGTCGTCGGTCCTTGGATCTGCACCGTGTCGCCGATCGCGAGCGTGCTGTCCGTCAACTTGATTGCCGCGACGCCGATCTTCCCGTAGAAGTGGAAGACCTCGCCCACTTTCTTGCGTTCCATCGAGACCGCGGATGAATGCGCGACACGCGGTAAAAACGTTCGCAGGTGTGCGGCTGCATCAGGCTTCTCACGGTCGTGTCGGAAAGTCTTAAGTGGGACCACACGATACCGCGGCATCGGAAGGGGGGAACGTCCTTCTATGGTGATGCCACTCAACGTCCTAGAAAAATCCATCAACAAGCGGGTCCAACTTCTCCTCAAGGACAACCGCATCCTCGAAGGCAAGCTCGTCGGCTACGACGATTACATGAACATGGTCCTCGAGGACACCGAGGAGACGAAAGAGGACAACGTGCGGCGCGTCGGGACGGTCGTGCTCCGCGGGAACAACGTCGTCACGATCGTGCCGAAGTGAATCCCGCGGCCAAAAATAGATATCGACCGGGCCGCATCCGAGCGTTCGATGCAGCTCGTGATCATCGCCGGCGGACTCGGCACTCGTCTCCGTCCGCTCACGCTGCATCGGCCGAAAGCGTTGCTCCCGCTCGTCGACCGGCCGCAGATCGCCCACATCCTCGACTCGCTTCCGGCCTCGTGCGACGAGGTGATCGTCGCGGTCAACTACATGTTCGAGCCGGTGCGGGACTTCTTCCGCGCGCGGCGGTTCGGCGTGGAGGTGCAGGTCGTCGAGGAGCCGAAGCCGCTCGGGACCGCCGGGGCGATCAAGAACGTGCAGCGCCACCTCCACGGTCCGTTCGCCGTGTACAACGGCGATGTCGTCGACACGATCGACTTCGATCGGCTCGTCCAGGCCCACGAGGCGGGCGGCGGAATCGGGACGATCGCCGTGTGGCCCGTGGACGACGTCTCCGGGTACGGCGTCGTGGCGATCGAGAAGAGCCGCATCGTGGACTTCGTCGAGAAACCCGCGAAGGGAGAGGCGCCGAGCCATCTCGTGAACGCGGGACGGTACGTGTTCGAGCCGGACGTCTTCGACTTCATCGAAGCGGGCCGCGCCGTCTCGTTGGAGCGGGAGGTGTTCCCCCGGCTGATCAAGCGTGGGCTCACGCCCTACCCGTACGAGGGGTTCTGGTCCGACGCGGGCACGCTCCCGAGCTACCTGAACGCGCAGCGCCTCCTGCTCGAGGCCGGCGGCGCGAAGATCTCCGGAGATGCGGACGTCACGTCGGGACAGTTGCGGCCGCCGGTCTATGCGGGCCCGGGGTGCTTCGTCGAGGGCCGCGTCGGCCCGTACGTCGTGCTAGGCAAGGCGTGCCGGATCGGCCGGGCGTCCATCCGGAACGCGGCGCTCTTCGAAGGGGTCAGCGTGGACGACAAGGCGGAGGTCGTCGACTCGATCGCCGGAGCCGGCGCGGCGATCGGCGAGGGCGCTCACGTGCGTGACTCGATCCTCGACGACGGCGTGCAGGTGCCGCCCCACGCGACGGTCGTGGACGAGCGGGTGACGGCGTGACCCGTCTCTTCGGCACGAACGGGATTCGGGGGATCGTCGGGCAGGACATGACCGCCGAGCTCGCGGTCAAGGTCGGCCGGGCCGCGGGCACGTTCTTCGGAGGCGGCTCCGTCGCGCTCGCGCGCGACCCGCGGCTCTCGGGCCCGATGCTCGCCCGCGCCGCCGCTTCCGGGCTGATGTCTGCGGGATGCGACGTGATTGATCTCGGCGTGATCCCGACGCCGTGCGCGCAGTACTACGTCGCGAAGTCGGGCGGCCTCAAGGGGGCGCTCGTCGTCACGGCGTCGCACAACCCGCGGGAGTTCAACGGGCTCAAGGCGATCGATGCGCGCGGGATGGAGATGGGACACGAAGACGAGGAGTCCATCGAGGCGATCCTGTTCGAGGACCGCTATCGGGTCGCCGCGTGGTCGGAGGTCGGCTCGATCCGGGCCGACGACTCGGCGGCCCACCGATACCTCGAGGGAGTCCGCGCCAAGGTCGACGTCGAGGCGATCCGCAACCGCGGACTGACGGTCGTCGTGGACCCGGGGAACGGGGCGGGCTGCATCACGACCCCGTACCTGGTGCGGACCCTCGGATGCCGCGTGATCTCCCTGAACGCCCAGGCGGACGGCGCGTTCCCGGGTCGGATGCCCGAGCCGATTCCCGAGCATCTGGATCACCTGATGCGCGTCGTGTCGGAGACGCACGCGGATCTCGGGGTGGCCCACGATGGCGACGCGGACCGAGCGATCTTCGTCGACGACCGCGGTGCATTCGTCTACGGAGACAAGAGCCTGGCGTTGCTCGCGAGGGCCGCGATCCGGGTGCGGGGCGGGACGGTCGTGACGCCCGTGAGCACGTCGAGCCTGATCGATGACGTCGTCAAGGCGGCGGGAGGCACGGTCGTCCGGACGCGGGTCGGCTCTCCGATTGTCGCGCGGACGATGTTCGAGACCGGTGCGGCCTTCGGCGGCGAGGAGAACGGCGGAGTGATTTTCCCCGATCACCAGTTCTGCCGGGACGGGGCGATGGCGCTGGCGAAGATGCTCGAACTCCTCGCGAAGGAACGCGAAGCCCTCTCCGAGCTCCTCGCCGCGCTGCCGGCGTACCACATCAAGAAGGCGAACGTCGCGGTGCCGGTCGAGAAGCGCGAGGCCGTCCTGAAGGCGCTCGTCGGGCTTGCGAAAGGGCGTCCCGTCGACACGACAGACGGCGTCAAGATCCGCGAACGTGACGGCTCGGTCCTCGTCCGGCCATCGGGGACGGAACCGATCTTCCGCGTGTACGCGGAGGGCCGCACGCCGGAGCGGGCGAATGCCCTCGCCGATGAAGGAGTCGAGCTCATCAAGAAGTCCCTACGCGGCGGGGAGCGGGCCGAGTGAGATCAGGACGGCGTACGCCAGCATCGCGCCGGCGCTCGTCGAGATGAGGTTGTTCACCTTCTTGCTGACCAGGCCCCGTTGCTCGAGGGTCGCGCCGATCACGCTGTCGAGCTGACAGCCGAGGAACCCGATCACGGCCGGGATGACGAGGTACGCGGGATTGGCGGGCATCGTCGACTCGAATCCATACCCGCGCGCCAGGACAGAGAGCACGAACCATCCGACGGAGGATGTGTAGGCGGCCGCACCGATCGCGCACAGCTGCCCAAGGCGCGAGACGCCACCGTCCGTCCCCGCGGGCACGGGCTTGCGGTTGGTTATGAGGTGCGTGTGCTTCGACAGGACGCCGATCTCGCTCGCGAGGGTGTCGGCGCCCGCGACGGAGAGCGCCGAGAGGAAGATGATCCCGCTGATGATCTTCGGGAAACCGTCCGGCATGACCATCGAGACGCCGGCGACGAACATCGGTGCCGCGCCGTTCGCGAGGACGTTCGCCGCGCGTCGCTCGCCGCGGGTCCCTTCCTGGACGCCAAGAGCTTCCTTGAGCGCGAATCGATAGCGGGTTGCGAGGAAGCTCGAGAGCAGGAAGAACAGCAGCAGGAAGAGCCACGTCACGTCGCCGAAGATGCCGATGACCATGCCGACGACGAAGGCCGCGAGGCTGCCGTCCCACGTCAGGACGCCCTTCCAGTACGCGAGGGCGCTGAGGACCCCGGTCAACAGCGTGCTGATGGCGACGGAGGACACGAAGTCCAGCGGCATGAATGCGCCCGCAAAGAGGGGACCCATTAAAGCCTTTGTCACCTGAGTTCGCCGCTACGCGAACCAGGAGTCGAGCGACCGCTGCTTCTGCTCCGACCGCGCGCTGCCGAATTTCTCCAGGGCGGCATCGATCCGATCGCGAGAGAAATCGTGCTCGTCGCAGAGCATGCGCCGCACGCCGTCGGCGTCCGGGTCGCGGAACTCGATCTCGACGTCCTCGACGACTTTCGGGTGAAGGAAGATGCCGCGGACCTCCTCCTTCGATTCGATGTCCACGCCGAGTTCCGCGAGGGCGGGCTCGAGTGCGCCGTGCTTCTTGATCAGGGCGAGTGCCTTCTTCGGACCGATGCCTTTCACGCCCTCGTTGAAATCCGTGCCGATCAAGAGTCCGATGTCCACGAGTTGCTCCCGGGTGATCCCGAGGGTCGCGAGCGTCGCCTCGAGGACGATCTCTTCGGGCTGGACGTCGACGTAGACGTCCTTGCGGGGCAATTTCCGGCGGCCCGAGATCGCGAGGTTCTTCACGAGCCGCGGCGAGCCGAAGAGGAGGGAGTCGAAGTCCTGTGACGCCGCCGCGTACGCAGTTCCGGCGCGCGCCATCGCACTCGCTTGCGCCTCCCCCTCGGCCGGAGCCTGCACCGACGGGAGCCCGAGGAGGTCGAGGAGCTTCTTCGACTGCTCGACCATCTCATCCGTCAGCCGTGAGGTCTGCATCGCTTTCGTCCGGGCGGTCGCGAGGTCTCCGATCTCCACGGCCTCTCGCCACTCCCGTTCCGCGCGTTGCTTGACCTCTCCGCGGGCCACGAGCGTGCGGGCCTTCAGCCGCGGCGGCTCGCCGTCGAACACGAACGCGGGTTTGATTCCTGCCGCGACGAAGTTCGAGAGGCGGTAGATCAGTCCGGAGAGATGCGACGTTACGCGACCTTGGCGATCCATCAGCGGCGTACCGTCGGGCTGCCGGATGATCGCGAGGAATTGATAGAGCGTGTTGAATGCGTCGATCGCGAGGATCTTTCCCGAGAAATCCTCGAGAGTCCGAGGCTCGGAGGTGACGAGGTCTGCGAGATTCAGCCCCATCCGCGGAGCGATGCCTGCCTGCCGGTAAAGCCTTTGCCGTCTACATCTCCGCGGTGCGGACGCCGAGAAGGAACGTCTCTTCGCCTAGTCCTGCTTCGATGACGTAGGCGTCCGAGGCCGGCTCCTGCACGAACGTCAGGTCGAGCGCGTTCGCGTCCCGGAGGATCATGTCCTTCCAGGGCTGCAACATCGCGCGAAGGCCTTTCGCCGCGACCAGTTCGATCGCGACGACCCGGTCCTCCGCGACGTGCATGTCCTTGCGGGCATCCTTGACGAGCATGACGATCTCCTTCGCGTAGCCTTCCGCGATCAGCTCCTTGGTCATGCGCGTGTCGAGGAACACGACGCCGCCTTCGAACGGCTCCTCGACGACGTGGTCGGGCACCGATTCGACGAATGACACCATGGAGGGATCGATCCGGACCTTCTGTCCCTCGATCCCGACCGAGTACTCGCCGCGGTCGAGGCCTGCCTTGATCTTCCACGCGTCCTGAGAGCGCAGGAGGATCTCGATCTTCCTCGCCCATAGCCGGTACGACGCGCTCACGGACTGCATGTGCACCTGCACGTCGATCTTCATGCCCCGCCACGTGTCCGTCGGGAGGACGAGGTCCAGTTCCTTCGCACCACTCTGCCCGACGATCACCTTGCGGAACGCGCTCACCGCGTCGTAGCCGGCCTGGTCCGCCGTCTTCACCGCGATTCGCGCGACGGGCCAGTACCGCTCGATGCCCGCGCGCCGCTTCGCTTGGAACGCCGCTTCGAGCGTGAGCCGCAGGAATTCGACGTATGTGTTCACCTGATCGTCGGAGATCTGGAGGGTGCCCGCCTCCTTCGAGGCGGTGATCGCCTGCCGGATCTGCTTCGCGATCTCCTCGGTCGGGCCCACGGTCGCGTCCGAGACGTGTTGCAGGACCGCCACCCCCTGCTCGTACCCGCCGGCCTCGATCGCGGACCGGGCCCATGCGACGAAGTCCTGATCGCCTTCGCCCATCAGCAGTCCGCGCTCTACCATCATCGGGATCTTGCTGACGGGGGTGTCCTCGAGCGGCCCGAGGGAGACGCCCTCGATGTCGGTCACGAAGAGCGCCTTTCGCACGAGGTCGCGGATCCCGACGAGTTCGGCGGGGTCTCCCGTCCACGCCTCGAGGCGCGTTGCGTACGCGCCATGGATCTCGCGGAGGACCTGCATCAGGTAGAGGAGGAGGATCGACGGCTCGCGTCCGTGGAGCGACACGACGAGGATCGCGTGCGGCGCCCGCAGGGCGACGATCGGCACGCCGGCAATCGTCGTGCGCTTCACCGGCTTCGAGCCTTCCGGGAACGCCTTCGCGACGAACGTCTTGACCTGTCCCTCGAGCGCCTCCGCTTTGGAGATCTCCTCCGCCGGGAGGTACGCGCGCGCTTCGTGGCACACAATCGCCCCGGTCGAGTGGAACAGGATGGCGTCGTCGATCACGTAGCCGCCTTCTTCTTCGACGCGGACGACGGCGGAGTCCGTCGTCTGGTACTTCCCCTCGTCGAGCGGTCGGGTGTAGTGGACCTCGAAGTCGAGGTCCATCGTGCCCGCTTCTTTCGGCCGGAGGCCGAACTCGAAGGTCGTCTTCTCGTTCGGCTCGATCTTCTCGATGACCTTGAGGCCCTGCACCTCGACGGGCCCACTGACGATCGGGGTCACGTGCTCGGCGGGCCAGTTCCCCTTGTTCGTGATCGCCATCTCGAACCGGCTCCACCGGTTCGCCTGGAGGCCCGGGCTCTTCGTCTCGAGGAAGAGCCGCGGGTAGCGGTCCTTCAGGATCTGCCCGACGCGCGCCTTCGCGGTCGCCTCCGCCTGGTCGATGAGCGGCTCCAGCCCCTTCAGGTCCTCGGTGCGTAACGCGTCTTCGGCCTTCTGGAGCAGCGCCTGGACGTCCGCGACATCCACGTTGACGGCCTTCGCGTGGGCGACGATCGCCTGCACCCGCGCGAGGTCGGCGCGGCCTTTCTCGAGGACCGTCCGCCGCCGCTGGCGGGCGAGGGACTCCTTCGCCCGCCGGAGGAAGTCCTCCATCTGACGCGGGTTCTTCTTCTGGATGGCCCCCTCGATCTTCGTGAGGTACGACTCCGCCTCGCGGACGTCGAGGTTCTGGCTCTTCGCGATCTGGATGTCGTTGATCAGGGACGCGAGCTCGACTTCGACCTTCTTGGACGCGAGCTCGCCTTTTTGGCGTTCGACGGACTCGTGGAGGCCCTGCTGGATCTCCCGCACCCGCTCGTACTTGCCCTCGTGGAACGCTTCTTCCGCCTCCCGGAGCAGGAGCTCCGCCTGGCTCGTGTCCGCGCCGATCCCCTTCATCTCGGCGACGGTGTCGCGCGCGGCCGTGAGGATGTCCGCCATGCGATCCCGGAGTTGCGTCTGGATCGAGTCCGCCTGGGCTTTCGCCTTCTCGATGAACTGCCACGCGAGCTGGATGTCGGTCTCCAGGGTGGATTGCGCCTGCCGCAGGAGCTCGTTCGCCTCCATCGTCTGCTCCGCGCCGAGCGCCTCGATCACCCGCGCCGTCAGCGTGACGGGGCTGTCCGAGAGCGCGCCCATGTCCGCCGACGGGTCCTTCGCGACCAACAGGAGCTTCTTGATGATCGCCTCGATCCCTTCGAGCTGGTGCAAGAGGCCGGTCCACTTCTCGAGCACGGGGCCGTAGCGGTCTTCGACCTCCTTGAGGACCTGCAACATGTAGAGCGGAAGGAGCTTCGGCTCCTGCCCGACCAGGACCGTCGCGATGAAGGTGTGCGGCGACCGTTCGATGAGGATCTTCGAATCCCCGAAGTCGAGTCGCTTCATGCCGACCCGCGTGCGCGATTTGAACGAGTCCTTGACGAAGTCCTGGACGACCGTGAGCATCCCGGAGAAGATGTCTTCGTCGATTTCCTCGCGGAACTTGCGGCTGTGGTGCGCGATCAGTCGGCCGTCGGAGTGGATTAGGAAGACGTCCTCGACCAGGTACGTCGCCTCGGGCTCGACACGGACCTGCTTCGTGTCGCGGACCTCGTAGCGGTTCTCGTCGAAGAGCCTCTGGTAGGAGATGCCGACCGCGATCGGGAGCGAGCCGGTTCCCTTGGGCTTCAATCCCACCCGCACGGGCACGGACTCGCCCACGCCGATCTCGGGGATCGTCTGGATGCCCTTCGACTCGATGTCCCCGGAGAACTCGATACGCACGTTCCGGGCCGGCAGCTTGCCACGGTTCTCGACCTCCAGCAGATATTGGTTCCACTCGCCCGCCTGCAGCCCCGCCGTAGGTAGGCGGAGCGCCAGGTTCGGGTAGCGGTTCTTGATGAAATTCTGGATCTGGATGCCGATCGAGACCTCGGCCTGCTTGATCAGGATGTCCGCCATGGCCATGTCGCTCGCGCGAAGGGCGGCCTCCGCCTGCTCGAGCGAGTTCTCGGCGTCGCCGAGCTCCGCGCCGAGCCGCTTCGCGTTCGCGATCATCGTCGAGACGGCGTGGACGCGGGACTCGTACTTGTCCATGAAGTGCCGGGTGCGCGACTCGTCGAGCGCCGCGCGGGCGTTCGCGAGGCCGGCCTGGAAGCCGTCCACGTTCCCCTCGCCGATCGCGCTGCGGGCGCTCTCCAGGTGGGCCCGCGCGTCGTCCGCCGGGATGCCCAGCCGCTCGGACTGCGTCACGACGTCTTCGAGGTTCTGGATCTCGCTCATCGACCGCTTCTCGAGGGAGTGTCGCTTCGCGTCGAGCAGCCGCTCCTGGAGGTCCCCTTTCAGGCGGTACACCGCCTCGAGGTCGTCCGCCTCCGCGGCGTCCGCGGCGTGCGCACGGTACTCGTTCAGCTCCTCCTCGTGAAGGCCGAGGGAGACGCCCTCAACGACCATCGGGGCGAACGTGTCCACGAGGGAGCCGAGGTGCGCCTTGCGCGCCATGTCGATTTCCTCGGCGACCCGCTTCGAGAACGCGCCGATGTCCTGGAGCTCGCCAGCGTCGATCTTCGCCTGCGCTTTCGACAGCAGCTCCGAGGCCATCCGCACGTCGGCCCCGAGTCTCGCGTGCGCGTCCACCTTCGCCCGGAGTTCGATGAGGCCATCGCGAGCCGCCTCGGATTCCTTCACCCGTCGCGTCTCGTCGAGGATGTCCTCGATGACCTTCTTGTACTCGATCGCCTCGACGAACCGGCGGTCGTTGATTGCCTCGCGCGCGTTCAGCAAGACCAGATCCGCGCGGCCCGGGTCGAGGCCGCTGGCGCGCATCTCGTCGATCTCGGACTGCGCGAACTGCACGAGGTCTTTCGCGGCCGCCTCGAGGCCGACCGTCAGGCCGGCGGCCATGTCGCGCGTCTCCGCGAGCGCAGGCCCGACGTCGTGGTAGTGCCCCGCCTCGAACGCCGTCTCGGCCCGGGCGAGCGCCTGCTCCGCCCCGAGGATTGAGATGTCCGCTCGGGCCAAGTCCAAGATCGTCTTCCGGATCGCGACGAGTTCGGCGCGGGCGGCTTCCTGGGCGTTGCGGAGCCCCTCCGCCTTCGCGTCCGACTGGGCATGGAGGCCGTCCGCGACCTTCTGCTCGGCCGCGCGCGCGTGTTCCACCGCATCCGCGTACTCGCCTCGCTCGAAGTGTCCTTCCGCTTTGTCGAGGAGTGAGACGGCCTCCCCGAGGCTCATGCCGGCCTCGTGGCCGTCGTGGATCTTCCTCTCCGCGCGGTTGATGAGGTTCCGCGAGGCCGCGACGAGCTCGTCCATCAGCTCCTTCGCGGTCCGGTCGAGGCTCGTCAAGATCGATTCCACGTCGTCGAAGTTGCGCTTCTCGAGCGCCCGCTCCGCGGCCCGCAGGCCCTCCTCCGCGCCGGCGATGTCGATGTCCGCCTTCCGGAGGTCCTCGATGAGTTTCTTGACCATGATGAACTTCGTCGCCGCGCCGCGCGCCTTCTCGAGAGTGCGCCGCTGCTCCTCTTGGTATCGCTCCCTGCGGCGCTCCGCGACCCTCCGCTCGAGCTCCGCGAACGCCTCGAGTACGGCGGCGGGCCGGGCGTCGTTCACGGCGGTCTCCATCGTCGAGAGGATCGGGGTCAGGTCCCCGGAGGGCACGCCTTCCTTCGTCGCGTCGTCGGCGAGACGCAGCGCGCGTTCGTACGCTTCGCGTGCCTGCCGCTGCAGCGTGATCTTGACGCCGTGGACGATCCCTTCCGCGGAGGCGACCATGTGCTCCGCCTCGCCCAACTTCCCGCGCTCGATCGCCTGTTCCGCGGCCGCGAGGACCTCCATGGCCTTATCCAGGTCGACGTGGTTCGCGACGAGGTCCGTGATCTCCGCGCGGACGGCCTCCATCCGTCGATGGATCGCCTCCGTGCGCTCCTGCTTCGTTCGGACGTCCTCTTCCTCGGTCTTCCGCTTCGAGTCGTGCGCGGTCCGCTTGAGTTCCTCGACCTCGGAGATGCACGCCTTGCCGACGTACAGCGTGTCGCCGTACCGCGCTTCCGTGTACGCCGTCTCGGCGTCCTGGAGCATCCGGGCCGCCGAGTCGATCGGCACGCCGTCCGCCTTCGCGAGCGTGACGACGCCGCGCGCTTCGCCGAGCACCTCCGCGGCGGCGCTGCGCAGTAGCTCCCGTGTCGCGTGGATGTCGTGCTCGATCCCGTCGAGGAGCGCGTCCGCCTGGAGGAACCGGTGCTCCTGGACCGCGATCGCGACGTCCGCGAGCTTGCCCTCGAGAGACACGGTGTCGTTCTGGCCGGCCTGCCGCAATCCGACGATGTCGTCCCGGGCCCGCAGCACGTGCTCGTTCAGGCGGGCCTCCGTCTGGGCGTCGGCGTCGGCCATGCGATTGTCGATGATCGCCTGCATGTCGATCTGCCGACCGAGCGAGATCGCATCGTCGACTTCGCGGAGGAGCTGGCGCGCGAGGGCGGGGTCGAGGCCCCGGGCCGCGTTCGCCAAGATGATCTGCAGGGACCGCTCCATGATCGAGCGGTGGTGGGCGTCTCGCGCGGATTCCGCGGTGCGCCGCGCGCGGACGACGAGTCGTCGAGCATTCGGGAGGTCGTGGTCTTCGAGCGCCCGTGTCAGGTCGACCAAGGTCGTCTCGAACTCGCTCGCTTCCGCGCCGAGCTTTCGGAGGTCCTCCGCGTCGAGTCGCAGGCTCGCGAACGCGTCCTGGACGGACTTCAGGAGGGCCGCCTCCCGCACCGCCTCGTGCGCGTCGCGCGCGAGGGCCCGCACTTTTGAGTAGTCCTTCGAAGCCAGCGCCGTCGAGGCTTGTCCGAAGATCGCCTCCGCATGGCCCAGATCCGCGCCTTTCCGCCGCTCGCGGGCCGCCTCGCGCTCCGACTCCCGCAGGGAGACGTCCGCTGCGGCGTAGCGCCGCGCCTCCCGCAGGCTGTTCCGCGCCCGCTGCGCAAGGAGGGGGATGTCCGCGAACACGCCGCGCCGGAGCGCATCCCGCGCCTGCGTGAGGACCTTCCGAGCCTCCGTGATGTTGACGCCATCCTTCCGGGCCGCATCGACGTCCGCCGCCGCGCGGTCGAGGACGTCCTCGGCCCGGGCGTACTTCCGCTGCTGCTCCGCCTTCTCGATCGCCTTCGCACACAGCGACCGGATCCTGCCGTAATCTCGGAGGGAGAGCGCCTTTCGGGCGTCCGCGAGGAGGGCCTCCGCGTCCGCGACGTTGCCCCCGCGCTCCTTCGCGTACCGGACCTGGGAGCCCGCTTTGTCGAGCAAGGCTTGGAGGATCCGTTCGCGGCGTTGGTCGAGCGTCCGCGTCGAGACGCGCCTCAAGAGTCTCTCGGCCGTGACGAAGTCGCCCCGCGCGGTGAGCGCCTTCGCCTGTTCGATGTTCCGTTGGAACGCGAGCGTCTCGATGCCCGCCTGCCTCGCTTCCTCCAGGATCGTGTCGGAGCGCGCGAGCACATCGACGACGCGCGCCTTGCGCTTGGCGATCTCGAGGGTGCGCCTCGAGGCGCGGGCCAGGTCCAGCGCCTTCCCGAGGTCCCCCGCCGCCTCCGTCTGCTCCGCCCGCTCCGTCAGCCGCCGCGCGAACGAGGCGTCCACGGAACTCGGGCTCGAAGCGACCAGGTCCTTTCGCGCTGCGTCGATCGCCTTCCGCACGACGTCCGGTGCGGCGCGGGCCGTCGGCGCGCGGTCGAACGGCTGCCCGCAGACGTCACAAGCGGTCCGGCCGTCCGGGACGTCCGATTCGCAGAGCGGGCAGCGGGCCATGGCCTCCAACCGAGAGGGTGCCCTCCACACGGGGAGGGAAGACGTCGTCAGATGCCTGCTTGGCCAGTATAAATGACGCGCCTTCGATATCCCTCCTGATAACTATATGGCTCGGACGCGCGGCGCCCGCGACACCCGAAAAGCTTCAGTAGCCGGCGGGCGTTCGACGGGCCATCCGGGGCGTCCCGACGGGCGGCTCCGGGGGTGTTCGGGTGGCGGCGCGGCGCGGGCGGTCCCTCGTCGGCATGGCGGTCGTCGACACGGACGGCGTCGAGGTCGGCTACGTCTCCGCGGAGGAGCCGAATGTGCTGGTCCTGGGCGAAGGCTCGTCCGGGCGGATGCGCCTCGGCCGGCGGTTCGTCGCGCAGATCCTGGATCGCGTCACTCTGACCGGCTCGGCGGCGGAGATCTTCACCGGCCTGAACGTGGTCGATTCGGACGGCGAGTTCGTCGGCGTCGTGAAGGACACGATGGAGGCCGAGGATGTGCTCGATTCGTTGATCGTCGAGGACGAGCAGGCCGAGATGGTCACCGTACTCCTCGAGGACGTGCGATCGATCGACGAGTGGGTCGAGCTCTCCGTGTCGGGCGACTCCCTCTACGAGGGCGGCTAGCCCTCCCCTTCCGAACCCGGAGAGAGGAACACGCCGAGTCCGATCCACACGATCAGCGCGATGGTCCCGACGATGCCTCCGTATCCGAGCACGACGTTCACGCCGAGCAGGATGACCGGGAGGATCAAGCCGATGAAGAAGCCGACTCGGGCCATGGCGGGCGCCTCGATGGCCTCGCGCCCTTAAAGGTTTGCGAGATGACGCCGACGTTTCATCGTCGACCTTGCTTCCCGACTCCCTTCGAAGTCGAAAAGAGGCTTCGGAGGAACCCCGTCAGCTTGCCGATTCGAAGGACGTTTCCCAGCATCGTGAGCAATTCCCGGTCCCGCTTCGCAATCGCCCTCTCGTACATCGCCTGGACGAGCGGGATGACGTGCCGCTGATAGTTGATGAGGTTGCGCCACTGGAAGCCCGCGATTGCGAGGGAGACCGCGATGGTCCAGATCGCGGGGACGCCCTGGAGGAGCGGATGGAGCCAACTCGGGAGGTACGGCTTCAACGCGATCATCACGATCCAAAAGACGGGGATCCCGGTCGCGATCGTGCACTTGATCCGGTCCCACTTGTGGCGTGTCGCGATCGAGGTCACGAGGAATTGGAGCGTCGCGATTTCGGCTTCCCGCTCGTTGAGACGACGCGGGTATGCCTCTCGCTTCCCTCCCACAACCGGTTGCACGTTCCGGCGCGCTAGGAGCCGCATCGGAGACCGCTCGATCCATTGCCGTCAGGCGGGAGTCGCGCTATAAAGGGTTTGGAGGAAAGGCTAGGTCGTAGATCATCTGGCCGACGACCACGAGGGAGTTGACGACCGTCGAGGCGGCGGCCCCGATCTTCTGCCAGAAGTCCTGCGGCATCGCGCCGGTCGGGCCGATCGACACGGAGGCCCAGGGCAGGATCTCCACGACGTCCGCCGGGAGGTTCATCAGGACGACGTACGACGTGACGTCGACGTACGAGTACACGAGGACGTTCGTCATGTTCCGCAGCAATCGACCGAGGACATCGTACGCGTCGATGCCCGAGAGGGAGAGGGCGACGACTCCCGAGACGCTCTCCGAGACGCTGGTCTGACTCAGGTTCTCCCCATACAAAGGTGCGTTCGCGAGGGGCGCGAACGTCCCACCATCAAAGTCCTTCCGGAGCTTCGAGTCGAGGAAGATCGACCTCGGGACGACGACCGTGTTCACGCCCACGACGAACGGACCGTACGCGGACGTCACGTCGAACGTGAAGACGTAGTACCGGTCCTGCCCGACGAGGCGGCTCTGGCCACTCGCCAACGTGATCGTCGCGTTGCCGTCCGTGACGAAGAGGGTCTTCGCCTTCGGCAGGGCGACGGTCCAGACGTCGAACGAGTACCACGAGTTCCCGTTCCAGAGGATCGCGACGAACCGCGGCTTGCTGACGCGTCGGACGTACGTCAGCGCCTCTCTCGCGTCCATGATTTCATGTCCGGCGGTACAAAGCGAGGGTGTGCAGACGGCGTGTCACGGGCCAAGAAGATCGGGCCTGTGGGTAGCCGTGGCGTTCTTAAGCTTGGCTGACGAGTCGGGTGAAGTCAAAAGGGTGATGCGTCGCCCGTGGACGGATAGCCAGACCGCGGAACCGGCAGCATGAAAGGTAGCTGAGTCCAGCTCTGCCCACCGAATGCTTCTCACGCTATCGTTGCGGAACGCCAACAAGACATTTTCATTATCAAATCGCAGTCGGATAGGAGCCGTTGCGTATCCCCAAAGATAAACAAGCATACACGCAAGCGCGGAGGTCCCAAAGGAAAGGAGAAGCACCGCCACGAACTCGAGAGTCGACAAACCCGCGAGTACTGCGAAAGCCGCTCCCGCAAAAGCTATCCCGCCCGGAAGGAAAAGGATTCTCCTCAAGACCCGGGTCGTCCGAAGTTGCGACCAGCCCTCCAAACGAGTCACCTCACAGTGCGCGAAAGGCCAGGCCGAGGCCACAGACAATCGCGATAATTCGAAGCACACGTCTCGTAAAAGTCCCCTCCGGGCCCGGTAACCGTGTGGAGGCACATAACCGCGGTTGTCAATTCGGCTTGAGTTGTCACGTCTTCCCAGGAAAGCTCGCACAGTCTCGATTCTCACGAAGCGACTTGCCTTTGCGACAATTCCCGAGTTCCGGATTAGCCTGCCCAGTCACCAACTCGCAATGGTCTCAAAACCCTCTGAACGGGAAGGCAGACGCCCTGCTGGGATTCGAACCCCGGTCAGAGGTTCCGGGACACTCGTCGAGGCTGCGTCGGTTCGATTTCAGGGATGCGCGGCACGACCGCGGGCCGCCTTTTCAGCAGCGGCTCGGATCGCTTTCAGATTCTCCGCGATGCGGTCCGGAAAAATCCCGGAGCCCGACACGAGTATGTCCGCCCCCGCCTCCACGACGATCGGCACGGTCTCCACCTTGATCCCTCCATCGACCTCGAGTGCCGTCTCGAGTCGCTCCCGGTCGATGTACGCTCGCGTCTCGCGGATCTTCGGCACGACGTCCGCACGGAAGGCCTGACCCGAGAAACCCGGCTGGACCGTCATCACGAGCAGCAGGTCCGCGTCCGCGAGGAATGGCCTCGCCGCTTCGAACGGCGTGGCGGGATTCAGCACGAGTCCCGGGGCGATGCCGTGGTCGCGGATCAGCTTGAACGTCTCATGGACGTCGTGATCGCTCTCCGCATGGACGGTCAGATCGTCGACGCCCGCGTCGGCGAACGCTTTGACGAACTGTTGCGGGTGGGTGACCATCAAGTGCGCGTCGAACGGGACCTTCGTCAGCGGCCGGATCGATTTCACCAACGCGGGGCCCATCGTGACGTTCGGCACGAAGTGTCCGTCCATGACGTCGATGTGGAGCATGTCCGCGCCCGCGTGGACCGCCTCCATCACCTGCTCCCCGAGCCGATCGAAGCGCGCGGACAGGATCGAGGGGGCGATCTTGATGCCCATCGGCGCGCCGAATGAAAGGGGGCGGGATAAGGGTTCCCTCCTCCCCCGGTGGCGTTTGACGGGAGAGGGGGAAGCGAAAGGGTTCAGGCCCGGTGGTACGACGTCAGTTCGATCTGGACGTGCAGGCCGTCGAGGACGGTCACGACCTTGACGACGTTGCCGACGTCGCCGTTGAACCACGCCTCGACCGGCGGGTGCGGCTCGCCGAATCCGTCGTCCCCGAGGCGCATCGCGAACGCCATCTGGTCCGTCGTGGTCCCGAGATCCATCAGGGGCAGTCCGACTCGGACGGGGATCGCCGAGAACGTGCCCGCCGGCGTCGTGACGTCCTCGAACATCCCGCTGGCCAACAGGAACCGGATCGGCACGGTGAACGTGGCGTTCCGGCCCTTCTCGACGTACCAGTCCGGTCCCTCGAAGCGCCACACCTTCCAGACGTGGACCGTCGCGTTGCTCGAGGCCTCCCACGTCTCATTCTCCCCGAGCGGGAACGCCCAGACGTCGAGCGGCGGATCGTAGTTCGTCAAGATCTTCGCCGTGTACGAGACGTTGATCGTCGCGTTGTACATCCCGTACTCCGCGTAGAACGAGCCGCTGATGTGGACCGTCCGGAACTCCGTGACTTTCGCGAGGTCCGAGGCGCGGTACAGCGTGTATCCGTCGACCGTCGCGTCGTTCAGGACGACGGTGGAGCGCAACATGATCGTCGCGTTTCCGTACCCCGTTTCCTGCGAGAGGTCGATCACCCTACCCACGTGGAACGTCGCCGCGAGGCTCACGTTGTACTGCGATCCGTCGGCCGAATCGACCGTGCGAGTGACGGTCCCTTCCAACGCGGGAGCGACCCACAGGCTCTGCGTGCTGTCGAAGGCGGAAGACGCGTTCACGCTGTATGTCCACGTGTCTCCCACATGCCAGGTCGGCGTCTCGATCGGCCCCGCTTCGGGTTGCGGCCGCGTACCGTTCGGCGATCCGAGGTTCGTGAGATTCTCGGGGCCGACGGCCACCGCGAAAGCGACGAGCAACAAGGACGTCGCGAGGACGCTGACGATGAGCGCTTTTCGTTGCATTAGCATCATCCTCGATCCGGCAACTTACGAGCACTCCCGCTATATACGAATTATGATACAGACATAGAACCGCACGCTCGTCGGTTGAGTTTATCTTTTGAGAATGGATGTTCGTAGGCGGCTGCGGGGCGGAGCATGGAGCACAGTCCACGTCGATTCAACCGCTGGATTTTCGAAGGGATGTTCCTCGGATGGGGCGCGCTGATGGGCCTCGTCCTCCTGGCGGTCTTCGCGGTCATTGCGGCCTTCGCGCCCGAACCGTTTGCGTTCATCCTCGGCGCGGTGGCGGTCGCGTTCGTGTGCTGGCTCTCCCTCCGGACCGTGTTCGATCGGAAGAGCCGCACACCCTGACCGCGAGGCTCACCAAAGCCCTTAAGCCGGTCGCGTCATCTCCCGGCCGTCCCGGGCCACGAACGGGGGCGGGGTGGGCCATGGTCGACGTTTCCGAGGAGTTGATCGCCGGTCTCAAGAAGAAGGCCGTGACCCTCCGGAAGCACATCATCCGCATGACGCACAACGCCCAGAGCGGCCATCCGGGGGGCTCGATGTCCGCCTGCGACATCGTCACCGCGCTCTACTTCCAGGTCCTCCGCGTCGATCCGAAGCGTCCCGATTGGCCGGACCGCGACCGGTTCGTCCTGAGCAAGGGCCACGCGTGCCCCGTCTGGTATGCGGCTCTCGCCGAACGCGGATTCTTCCCCGTCGACGAGCTGATGACGTTCCGCAAGATCAACAGCCGCCTGCAGGGCCACCCGGAACTCGGGACGACGCCGGGCGTCGAGAACGCTGCGGGGGCCGAGGGCCAAGGGCTCTCTTTCAGCGTCGGGCTAGGGTTGGCGGCGCGGACCGATCATAAGCCGTGGCGGGTCTACTGCATCATGGGTGATGGCGAGCAGGACGTCGGGCAGACGTGGGAAGCCGCGATGGCGGCGTCGAAGTATGGCCTCGACAACGTGACCGCGTTCATCGACCGGAACGGGATCCAGCAAGAGGGCCGCACAGAGGACATCATGCCCCTCGAGCCGCTCGCGGAGAAGTGGGAGGCGTTCAACTGGCACGTCGTCACGATCGACGGCCACGATTTCCGGCAGATCTTCGCAGCGATCGAGGAGGCGCACCGGACGAAAGGACGTCCGACGGTCATTGTCGCACGCACGGTCAAGGGCAAAGGCGTCTCGTTCATGGAGAACAAGATCAAGTATCATGGCGCCGCAACGAGCGACGAGGAGCTGAAGCTGGCACTCGAGGAGCTCGACGCGCAGGGGGCCGCGATTTGACCGCCGGACCGTGGAAGATGGAAAGCCAGCGCTCGTACTTCGGCAAGGCGCTGGTCGAACTCGGCCGCCGCAATCCCGATGTGGTCGTGGTCGGCGCGGACACCACGGAGTCCATCAAGACAATCGATTTCGCGAAGGCCTTTCCAGACCGGCTCTTTCAGCTCGGGATTGCGGAGCCGAACATGATTTCCGTCGCGGCGGGCCTCGCGGCCGCCGGCAAGATTCCATTTGCGTCCACGTACAGTGTGTTCGGAAGCGCGCATGCGTATAACGTGATCCGCCAGAACGTCGCGTACACCAACCTGAATGTCAAGATCTTCTGCTCCCACGCCGGGTTGAGCGTCGGCCCGGACGGCGCGACGCACCAAATCAACGAAGACATCGCGCTCATGCGGGGCATCCCGCGGATGACGGTCCTCGTGCCCGCGGACGGCCCGGAGACCGCGAAGTGCGTCGACGCGGCCGCCGAGATGAACGGCCCGGTCTATTGCCGGTTCTCCCGTACGAACGTCCCGACGGTCACGTCGTCGGAGGACGACTTCGCAATCGGACGAGCGCGCGTCCTTCGGGATGGCTCCGACGTCACCCTGGTCGGCTGCGGACTCATGGTTGCCCGCTGCCTCGAGGCGGCGGAGTCGCTGAAGCGGGCCGGGATCAAGGCGCGCGTGATCAACTTGTCCACGGTCAAGCCGATCGACGTCGCGACGATCGATCGAGCAGCGCGGGAGACGGGTGGGATCGTGACCGCGGAAGAGCACACGGTCGTCCACGGGATTGGGGGCGCGATCGCGAGCGTCGTCGCGGCGAACCATCCCGTCCCGATGGCATACGTCGGCGTTCAGGATGTGTTCGGCGAGAGCGGAGAAGCGGACGAGCTGCTTCGGAAGTACGGCCTGACCGCGGAGAACATTGCGGACGCGGCCCACGGCGTGATGAAGCGCAAAGCCTCCCGATAGGCCGGGTGTCCGATTCGCTCGACCCGTTCAGCCGGCTCTCTTGACGGGGCCTTTCTCGTTGTACCGTTGGACGGTCACGAAGCCCGCGACGTTCTCGTGCGACATGTTCCAGCCCGCCGCCTCGTCCCGGAGCGACCATCGCCGGATGTTCGTCACCGTCGACTTCTTCATGTTGATCCCACCGGGCAAGAGGATATAGCCTTCGAACGGCGCCCCGGTCACGGGATTCCGGATCGGTTCGCTGTGCACCTCGCCCACTCCATCGACACCGAAGGAGCTGTTCACTCCCTTGAACTTGAAATCGATCTTCGTCGTCTTCGTCGGGAACGTCTTCGTGAACGTGCTCGGGAAGATCGCGAACACACCTCCGCCTTCCTTCCCGCCGGTGATCTTCTCGATCGCTTCGCGCTGGGCCGGCTTCGCCTTCGGATCGACGTAAACACGGCCCATCCCGTTGCCCATGTGGATTGCACGAGGCCACCACAGGCCCCACGCGAACGTGGTTCCGTCCAACTTCGTCGGGCCGAATGCCCCCTTCCGAATGTGCCAAGACACGAGCGCCTCGCAATTGCCCGTCGTCGGCAGCGCGTCGAAATTGCACGGGCATCCCCATGCGCAGTTGCAACTTTGGATGTACTCCGCCTCAAAATTCCATTTCGTTGGCATCGAACGAACCCCCTGCCCCGATGCGGCATCCGGTGGCGGCTACTTAATCGTTCTCCGGGGACGGCGGGATTCGGGACCGGTCCGTACGTTCTTAGTGTCACGGTCATTACCGGCGGCGGTATGGAGGAGGCGACGCGGGCCGGGCCGACTGCGCTCTTGCGGCGCATGACGGTTCCGATTGCGGTTGCGGTGTCCCTGGTGGTCGCCGCGGCGTGGTACGTGACGTGGACGTCCACGGACTTCTTGATGGCCCTGATGGCCCCCTCGACGATCGCGTCGACGGACCTCGTCCCGTTCTTCGCCCTCCTGGTCGTCATGATGGTCGCAATGATGTTGCCCTCGGCAATGCCGATGATCTTGGCGTTCCGCGATATGACGCGGCTCAAGGCGGGTCGGCCGACGAAACCCGCGGACAATGCCGCGACCGCTCTCTTCGTCATCCCGTACTTCCTCGTATGGGGCGCGTTCGGAGTCGCCGCCTTGCTCGCGGTGATTGCCCTCGGCCTCGTGGGATCGCTGAAGAGCGTCCTGGTCTTCGTGTCCGCCGTAACGCTGGTCGCAGCGGGACTCTGGCAGGTCACCCGCACGAAAGAAGTCTGCCTGACCCACTGCACGTCCCCGATGGGGTTCGTCATGCGCCATTGGCGATCCGGCCGGTTCGGGGCCTGGCGGATGGGGCTCCGACATTCGCTGTATTGCGTCGGATGCTGCTGGCTCTTCATGCTCGTGCTCTTCGTCGCGGGCTCGATGAGCCTCGTGTGGATGGGCGGGCTCTCCGCGGTGATCTTTGGGGAGAAGCTCGGAGTTCGGCAGGTCCTTTTTGCTCGCGCGATCGGCGTCGTCCTCGTGGCACTCGGCGGTCTTGCGGCCTTCGGGGCAATCCTGCCGAGGTGAGCGGGAAGCATCGAGGCACGATGGACTGCGGTGGCGTCGTAGGTAGAGTATTCACTCCGCCGCGGATGGCGGAATCGTTGCGAGTCTCCGAACCGGCGAGAAGAAGATCCACGGGATCGCGAGTAGGCCGCCGACGGCCGCGATGACGATGGCCGGGTACAACCCGAGGACTTCTCCCAGGGTACCGCCGAGGAGGCTTCCGACAGGAAGCGTGCCCCACACGAGGAACCGCATCGTGGCGTTGAGCCGGCCTTGGAGGCGAAGCGGAACGAGGGACTGACGGAGGCTGACCTGGTTGATGTTGTACCAGAGAGCACCGAGAGCGCCTGCGAATCCCATCGCCGTAAGGAACGCGAACGCCGTGCTAGGGGTCGCGAAGACGATCCCGAACGAGCTCGCGGACCCCACGAGGAGGCCGAGGAGGATGGCCCGGCCGATGCCGAGCCGGCGCCCGACTCGGTTCGCAGTAATCGCGCCGAGGATTCCGCCAATGCTCCCGAGTCCACCGATGATCCCAAGTCCGACCTCCTCCAACCCAAGGTTCCGGACCGCATACAACACGAAGAGGGCGAACAAGGCGCCCGAGAACAGGTTCGAGGTTCCTGTGCAGCCCGCGATCGACCAAAGCCGCCGGTCCCGAAACACCACTCGAAGCCCTTCACGGATCTCCTTCGAGACCGACCGCCGCTCGGACACCGTCGGCACCGTCTCGGGCTTTCGAATGCGGGCCATGAGTCCCGCGGAAAAGAAGAACGAGACGCCGTCGAACGCCATTGCGGCCGCGTACCCGAGTCCGCGGATGACAAAGCCCGCGAGGACCGGTCCGCTCACCTGAGCCGTCGTGTTAGTCGCCTCGAGTTTGCTGTTCCCCTCGACAATCTGGTCCCGCGGGACCAGAGCCGGGAGGTACGCTTGGTAGGAAACGTCGAAGAAAACGGTGAGGATGCCCGTCGCGAACGCGAGGCTGTACAGGTACTCCATTCGTGCAAGGCTGAGGAGGGTGAGGACAGCGATTGAAGCGACGATTAGCCCGCGTCCGAAATCTCCGGCAATCAGGATGGGTCGCCGTCGATGTCGATCGACCCATACGCCGACGAGGAGGCCGAAGAGGAGGAACGGAAGAGTCCCGAGTGCCCCAAGCAACCCCATCTGTCCAGGGCTTGCCAGCAGGACCCGCACGGCGAAAAGCTGCAACGCCAAGCCGGTGAACTGATTCCCGAATTGGGATACGCTCTGCCCGATCCAGAGCTTCAGGAAGTCGGGATGGTTCCATAACGTCGCGGCGGGCGGGGAGGCCATCTGAGGCGCCCGCATCGGTCCTTCACATATCTACGTTCGCCCGCCGCGCGGCGGACAATGTCTCCCGAGAAGCGGAAATCCTCTTATCGGTCCGCGGCTATCCAAGCCGGAAGACGCGATGGTCAAGATCTTCCTCGACACCGCGAACATCGACGAGATCCGCGAAGCGGCCTCGTGGGGCGTCCTCGACGGCGTCACGACGAACCCGACGCTCGTCGCGAAGACGGGCCGCAAGTGGTCCGAGGTGATCCAGGACATCCTCGCCCTCGTCGACGGCCCGATCAGCCTCGAGGTCACGACGACCCAGGCGGACGAGATGATCAAGCAGGGCCGTCAGCTCGCGAAGCTCCATGAGAACGTCGTCGTGAAGATTCAGATGACGACGGAAGGCCTGAAGGCGATTAAGGCCCTGTCGTCGGAAGGCGTCAAGATCAACACGACCCTGATCTTCAGCGCGAACCAGGCGATCCTCGCGGCGAAGGCGGGCGCGAAGTACGTCAGCCCGTTCATCGGCCGGCTCGACGACATGGGCCAGGACGGGATGCAGGTGATCCGCGAGATCGTCCCGATCTTCCGGAACTACGAATGGGATTGCGAAGTCCTCGTCGCCTCGATCCGCCATCCGCTCCACGTCATTGAGGCCGCGAAGCTCGGCGCGGACATCGTCACCCTGCCGTTCGACGTCCTGAAGAAGATGACGCAGCACGCCCTGACCGATGTCGGGCTGAAGCGGTTCCTGGACGACTGGCAAAAGGTCCCGAAGTAGACGGCGTTCCCTTTTGCGCAAGCCTCATTTACGGCATCGAGCATCGGGATGCCGTGAAGCTCCCGAGCCTCCGGACGCTCGGCGTGGTCGGGTTCCTGGCGCTCGCGGCCGTCGCGACGGCCCTTGGATGTCCGTTCTTCCGGAACCCAGGAAACTTCGCGAGCACGGGCGGCCTGATCGGGTACGTCCGCTACGTCGTCGACGTCCACCGAAAGCCCTGACCCTCCTCGGATTGCGTCACGCGACGGTTAGGGTCCTCCCGAACTCGGGGGAATCCTTCAAGAGGTGACGGGCCGATGGCGCGGGCCGGATGGACCCGGGCGCACCCAAGATCACGCTCGACCAGGAGAGCTTCAAGGCCCTCGCCTCCGACGTCCGCGTCGGAATCCTGAAGCGCCTCGACGTGCGGCGGGAGACGGTCACCGACCTGAGCAACCTGATCGCACTGAGCAAGCCGACCCTTCTCGAGCACCTCGAGAAGCTGCAGAACGCGGGGCTCGTCAAGCGGGTGGACGAGGGCCGGAAATGGATCTACTACGAGCTCTCGGACAAAGGCCGGAAGATCCTGCATCCGGAGCGGGTCGCGATCACGCTCGCCTTGTCGGCCGCGGTGGTCCTCGCGATGATCGGCGCGGCGTACGTGCTCCTGTCGACGTCGGCCCAGATGGCGGCCCGAGGACCGCTCCCGAATCAACCCGCATTCCCCGATGCGTTGCAAAGCGCCGCGACGGCCCTTGCCTTGGTGGTCCTCCCGTTCGTCCTCTCCGCCTTCTGCGTCGTCCTGGCTCTGGGCCTCCGGGTCTACGGCCAGCACCGGCGGGAGCGGTTCTTCGAGCAACTCGGCGCCGCTTAGCCCCCTCCGGGTCGATTCCGAGTCGACGGGACTCCGGGAAACCGTTATGAACGGTGACCGCCTTCGCAGCGGCGTGCCTCGGCTCCGGCGGGGGAGGCCTGCGTGGGCGGTCCCCGTGCTCCTGTTCCTCGCCGTCCTGCTCGCCGCCGCGCTCGCCTTCAACCTCGCGAACCTCGAGGCGGGCGGGGAGGCGGTCCCTGCCTTGCCGACGGGGACGAGCCCGGGGTCCCTGCTCCCGCTCGATCCGGTCTACGTGGACGTGCTGATGGTCGGCTTCGCGGGGGTGGCGCTCGCGGGGATCATCTACCTGCTGGTCGCGAACCGACCGCGTGGCCGTCGGAAGGGGAAGCGGTCCTCGTGGTGGGAGATCGTGTCGTCGATCCTCGGGGTCGTGATCATGATCGCGTTGATCCTCGCCTGGCCGCGGGCGCTCCGGACCTTCCGATCGGACAATGCGACGGCCAATGCGACGGTCGGCACGGCGGGGCCGGGAGGCGTGGCGGACTGGCCCGCTTCCGTGGGCGCGCCGATCGGGATGTTCCTCATCGTCGCCGTCCTCCTGACGATCGTCGCGGTGACCTACCTCCTGCGCCGGAACGCCGACCTCTTCGATCGCGCCCAGGAGAGCGTCCGGCCCCGGGCCGATCGGAAGCAGGCCGCCGAGGCCGTGCAAGCGACGATCGCAGAACTCGAGATCGGCGCGGACGTCCGGACCGCGATCCTGGCCTGCTTCCAGCGGTTCTGCCGCCTGCTCGGCGCACGCGGGATCACGGAGCAAGAGGCCTTCACGCCGCGGGAACTCGAACGCGTCGCCGTCGACCGGCTCCGCGTCTCGGCGGACGCATCGGAGACGCTGACCTCCCTGTTCGAGGAGGCGCGGTACAGCGAGCACGCGCTCCGAGAGGCGGATCGCGCACGAGCGATCGACAGCCTCGCCGGGATCCGGGCCGCCCTGGAGGCGTGAGTTGCTCCGGCAGCCGCTTCCCGCGACGATGGGCCATCTTCGCGTCCCCGAGTCCGCGGACTCGCCGCAGAGGACGCGGTCGGAGACGATCGCGCTCGTCGTCCTTGCCGTGACCATCGGCGCGCTCCTGTATCTCGCGGGGTTCAGCGGCTCGACCCAATGGATCCTCGGCGTCTCGTCCCTGACCGTCTTCGCGCTCTTCGCATCGATCCTCATCCTCCGGCGGACCGCGGAGCCGGCTCCGCTCGTCGGTCCGGCCGCGCCCGGGCCCACGCACGGGGGCGAGTTCGAGTCGCTCGCCGCCGCGGTGAAACGCGCTTCCCGCGGGCTCGTGTACAGCCAGGTCCAGGTCGCCGCGCGCGCCCGCGCCGCGTTCGTCGAGCGAGTGCGCCTGGGCATCGGCCTCTCCCCGGAGGCGATGCGGGACGTGCAAGGCGATCCGATGCAGCTCCGCCGCGTGATCCATGACGAGGTCCTCGAGGATTTCGTGCGCATGCGGATCGGCGATCTGGACGAACGCTACCGCTGGGTCATCGAGGCGCGCGAGCGCGGATCGTTCGTCCGCGCGTTCCGGGACGTTCTGGCGAGGATGGAGGCATGGCGGTGAAGGTCGCCTCCGTCGCGGAGGTCGGCGGTTCGCTGATCGATGCGGTCGAGACGGTGATCGTCGGGAAGCGGCCGGTCCTCGAACGCGTGCTGTGGGCCGTGCTGGGCGACGGACATCTCCTAATCGAGGACGTGCCGGGGCTCGCGAAGACGCTCATCGCGAAGTCGTTCGCCGCGGGTCTCGGCCTCTCCTTCCGGCGGGTCCAGTTCACGCCGGACCTGCTGCCCGCGGACATCACGGGCACGTACGTGTTCGACCGCAAGACGGGCGAGTTCGTGCTCCGCCGCGGCCCCGTCTTCACGAACGTCCTCCTGGCGGACGAGATCAATCGCGCCCCGCCGAAGACGCAGTCCGCCCTGCTCGAGGCGATGCAGGAACTCCAGGCGACGCTCGAGGGCGAGACGTTCCGGCTCGACCGACCGTTCTTCGTGATCGCGACCCAGAATCCGATCGAGCACGAAGGCACGTATCCGCTTCCGGAGGCCCAGGTCGATCGGTTCCTCTTGAAGATCGATGTCGGCTATCCGACCCGCGAGCAGGAGATCGAGATCCTCCAGCGACGCCGGAGCCGGCGGTCCGACGACGCGCCGATCGAGCCGGTCACGACGCCGGACGAGGTCCGCTCGCTCCAGGCCGTCGTGGAAGACGTCCACGTCGATCCGGCCGTCGAAGGATACATGGTCGACGTCGCCACGGCGACCCGGACCCACAGCCAGGTCGAGATCGGCGCGAGCCCGCGCGGCTCCCTCGCGATCCTCAAGGTGTCCCGCGCCCGGGCGGCGCTCGCGGGCCGGGACTTCGTCACGCCGGACGACGTGAAGGCGGTCGCGCAACCCGCGCTCGCGCACCGGCTGATCTTGAAGCCGGATCCCTGGATCCGCGGCGTCCGCACGTCGTCCGTCATCTCCGATATCCTCGCGCAGGTGCCGGTCCCCAAGGTGCCGTGACATGCGGACGTCGTTGTCCGGAGGCCTCGCAGCAGCGTCGCTCGGATTCCTGGTGATCGGCCTCGCGCTCCAGAGCTGGCAGATCGTCCTCCTCTCCCTGTCGCCGGTGATCTTCCTCGCCCTCGGCTCGCTGTTCCCGCCCGCGACGCCGGAAGTCGTCGCGGTCCGCGCGCTCTCGCGGGACCGGGTGCAGGCGGGCTCCGACGTGCGCGTGGACGTCGTCGTCCGGAATGAAGGGAGCGCGCTGGACCTGGTCGAGATCGTGGACGTCCTGCCGCGGGAGCTCGCGGTCGTGCGGGGAACGAACCACGCCGTCGTCTCGCTCGAGCGGGGCGGCTCCGTGCCCCTCTCCTACACCGTGCGCTCCGCGGTCAAGGGGGATTTCCAGATCGGGCCGGTCCGCGTGCGGTCCCTCGACCCGCTCGCCCTCGGCGCCGAGGACGCGGAGGTGTCGCTCGACTCCCGCCTCGTCGTCGCCCCGGCGATGGAGGACCTCCGACGCGTGCGGATCCAGCCGCGGCGGACGCGGCCGTGGTTCGGCCAGGTGCCCTCCCGCCGCATCGGGGTCGGCACGGAGTTCTGGGGGATCCGCGAATACGTCCCGGGCGACGAAGTCCGGCGGATCAACTGGAAGGCCTCGGCGCGGTTCGACCGGTTGTTCTCGAACGAGTACGAGGGCGAACGGTCCGGCGACGTCGTGATCGTCGTCGACGCGCGGCGCGAATCGTTCGTCGGGACGGAGGCGGACAACCCGATCGAGCACGGGGTCCGCGCGGCGCTCGCGATCGCGGAGCACGTCCTCGCGTCGAAGAACCGCGTCGGGCTCATCGTGCAGCGGGAGGTCCTCGACTGGGTGCCGCCGGCGTTCGGACGGAAGCAGTTGTACCGCATCCTCGACCACCTCACCCACGTCCGCCCCGGGGGTGAGTGGCCCTTCGCCTACGTCACGTGGGTGCTCTCGCGGTTCTTCCCGCGCGATTGCCTCGTCGTCCTCATCTCGCCGCTCCAAGATCGGGCCGGTCTGAGCGCGATCATCTCCCTGGCCGCGCGGGGCACGGAAGTCGCGATCGTCTCGCCGTCGCCCCTGGCGATCGAATCGCGGCTGGCGGACCAAGGGCCGGAGTACGGCATCGCACGTCGGATCATCGACATGGAGCGGTCGAACCTGATCGTTCAACTGCAGCGGGTCGCGCAGGTCGTGGACTGGGATCCGGCGATGCCGCTCGCCCTCGCGTTGCGGAGGATGGCGTTACGGCCGCGTCCCGCGTGATCCCCATCGGCCTGCGGGCGGCGCCGATTGCGACGCTTGGTCTCCTCGTTGCGTGGTCCGCTGCGGACGCCCTCTCGATCGGAGACGCCGGCCGCACGACCTCGGTCCTGCAGGTGCTCTTCGTCGGCGTCGGAATCCTCGTCGGCGCGTACGTGTTTCGCCGACCCTGGCTCCGGCCCGTCGGCCTCACGGCCCTCCTCTTGGCGTATGTGGCCACCCATGTGTTCTACCTCGGCGTCCAACTCGTGGCCGCCCTTCTGTTCGTGGTCCTCCTGATGAGCCACGTCGAGCTGCGGATCCTGGCGGGCCGGTTCGCGCACCTGTACGAGGCGGCGCTGTCGTCGACGGATCGCGCGCGGATTCGCGCCGCCGCCGCCCTCGGACGCGCATCCCTCCGCCTCGCCATCGCCGCGGTCCTGGCGGTCGTCGTGCCGCTGCTCGCCGCGGATCTCGCGGTGGCGGGCGTCGTCCCCCTCACCACGATTCCCAGCGCCATCCTCCTTGCCGGCGGGCTCGTGGCGGTCGTCCTGATGGTCGCGATCCTGCCGAGTCTTCGAGGGAGAAGCCCTTCATTCTCCGAGCAGACAGCGCGCGGCGCAAAGGATAACTAGGCCGCGAACTTTGGCGACGGCCACTGCCCCGGTGGTCTAGCGGTCTATGATCCCGGCCTGTCGAGCCGGGTGCTCGGGTTCGAATCCCGACCGGGGCGTTCTACCTCGGTCCAATGGTCGGGCTGGACATCCTCCGCGAGTCGATTGAGACTGGAGTCGTGGACCTTACGCGCTAGGTTCACCGAGTAAGCCGCCCCCCGACGGGGCGTTTTGTCCACTACTTCTTTGCCTTTTCCTTTCTTGCATCTTCCCGTATCTTCGCTTTTGCGAGCTCCGGGTTCTGGATGTACAGAATGATCGCGTTGGCGTGCCCATGTCCCAGCCCGCAGTCGGACTTGAGCCACGCAAGTAGCTCGGCGTGTTTTGCAAGCCCCTTCTCTTTCGCCATTGCTTGGAAGTATTCCACGTCCTTGCCGGTCTTGGCCTTGATATTGTCGATGTATGCTTTGTATGTCATGATCTCGGCGTGCGTATCTGTCAAGCCGACTTGAATTCTTACGTTTTTCCGAACCGAATCGGACGCTATTCCAAGGTTTCGCTTGGGCCGAGAGTGCCGCCAACCGTGAGAAGAAGTCTCTCGCGCTGGTTCAGTCCCCGCATCCGGCAGCCGGCCGGTGTCCCGCCTGCAGCCAAACCGGTAAGCGACGGCCAGCGACTTCGAGAGGTTTAAGGCGACCCGCGCCAGTTCTGCATGGGGTTCGCGAATTCCGGACGATTTCGAACTCACCGTTGCAGAGGCTCCCCAGTCAGCCGTGGGAATTGGCCGCGCTGGCATCGACGAGGCCACAAGGGAACGCTTAGGTGTCGAGTTCGGGGGTTTCATCGAGATCACGGGGAGGAGGGCGAGTGTCGCCACTGCGTTTCGTACGGCGCCGGAGGACGAAAGCAAGGGGATGATCCGCATTGACGGCCTCCTTCGCCGGAACGTCGGCGTGGACCTCGGCGACATGGTCCGGGTGCGCAAAGCGGAGGTCTTGCCCGCAGACCGCGTTGCGCTCGCCCCGATCCTGAGCGTGGGCCACAAGATTTCGTTCGGCGAAGGCATCGAGAATTTCGTCAGGCGAGGCCTCCTCAAGCGCGCGGTTCGCAAGGGCGATGTTGTCATCGTCCCCGGGATCGCACTCATGGGCGGCGCCTTGCCGTTTATGGTGCTGGCGACGACCCCGGAGACGAACGTGCGCGTCGTCGAGCAAACGGAGATTTCACTCCAGGACACGCCGGTTCGTGAGGGCGCTGCCCTGCCACCGGAGCAGATCCTCGCGGCGTTCGCCGACCGCCTTTCCGACTTGCTGGACGAATTTGGAGCTAGATTCTCCGCGATCGGTGGCGAAATGGGCGAGCGCGCGCAGTCGTTTGCAAACAAGATCCTCGAAATAATCGAAGAGCTTAGAAAACAAAGGAGTCCCTGAAGTCGGAATTTCAAAACGTCAAGCCGAAAGGCTTTAGCGAGTCCGAACCGTCCGCAGACCGGTGGCGATTGTAGCGAAGACGGGGATCTTGGGCGGCGGGAAAGTCCGTACCGAGGACGCCGTCTGCAAGGTGCGCCCGGCGGGCGAGGGCTGGTACTCGATTCCAGGGCGCACCTCTGGCGACTCGGGCCGCGTCCGCTACCACGGTGCACGCGACATCCTCGAGATCGAACGACCCGGAGTCAGCCTCTCGATTCAGTTTCGATCGGAACTGGAAAGGACGACTTTCGAACTGGACCGAACCGTTTACGATGTCGCGACGATGGACTTTGGACACATCTCCATCCGGGAACGGGGTCGTTCCGTCGTGGAGGGCCGCGTGACTCCCAGCGGCGTCCGGCTCGAATCGGTGGCTCCGGACCTGCAGCCGATCGAGCGGGAACTAGCCTTCGGCCTCGCGTTGCGCAGCAACGAGCTCGCAAGGATTTTCCGCCAAGCCGATCGGGTCTATCCAGGGACCCGATAGGACCGGCACCCAACAGGCACCGGCGAGAGTCTCCGAGGACGCATCCGCACTCAATTGCGCGGACGAACCTTGATTATCCCACGCATCCATGACGACTGGGGAGGTTCGTATCGTGGAGGGTGAGACAATTGTCGGAATCGTGTACAACGCAGAAGGACAGGTCGGCCGGCTGGCCATGCCAAAGCTCTACGACCTCATCTTCACGGATCGACGTCTCGTGGGCGTCGTGACTGTGAAGACCGGGGCCGCGCGCATCGCCGGGCAACTGCTCGGCGGGGTGATCGGGCAGGCAGTCGCGGCGTCGGTCGCGAAAGGCGGGGCGGACAAGAAACGGATGGCGTACGCGGGAATGCCGCTAGACCAAGTTGCGGCACAGAACGCGGCGAACTTCGCGGCGCCGTACGGGTCGATCGAGAACCCGAAGGTCAAGGGACTGTTCTCGAAGCGGCTCGAGATGCGGGTGGGCGGGAAGAAGGCCGTGTTCCGTCTGCCGAAAGACCAGGTGCCCGCGACCCAGGCTTTGGTAGAGCGGCAGCTGCCGAAGTAGCGGTTGCAAAGGCCGCCACCGCGATCTTCAGTCAGGTTGTTCGGCGTCGGTCCCATCGCGCCGTTTCCTCGTCAACCCAGGCCTCGATGCGCTCCGCGGCGTAGGCGGTCGCGATCGGGAACACGAGCCCCGCCTGCTCCGGACCGGCGATTTCCTTCGCGGTCACCTCATCGTGCAGGACTTCCGCGAACGTCGACGCCCGGCAGAATACGTAGATGGACGGCGGCTCGGCCATGACGCTCACGGCGACGCAGCGCGGGAGCTTCGTCAGGATCTGATGCCGCTCCGTTGGCGGGAGCCTGGGGAGGACGAGATACATGTTGTAGAGGAGGAGTCCCTGAGCTCGTGCGCCGCTGAGGGATGTCTCGACGGTCAGCGTGCCGTCCCGGATCATCGCATCGCGGTGTCGTCGGACCGTCTTCGGCGAGAGCCGCACTCGATCCGCGAGGGTCCGCACGGGCATGCGCGGCTTCCGGACGAGGGGCCGCATCACCCGCCAGTCGATCGGCGAGAGGACGACCGGTGCCAGGGGTGGGCGGACGGGCCGCGGATGCACGGTGAAGATGGGCTCGCCAAA
>WNGQ01000491.1_pt1 | contig 41248 bp, 38 predicted proteins | sample 5407661 | NCBI WGS metagenome assembly WNGQ01 (sample SAMN13153382, study PRJNA577476) | soil metagenome | isolation source: 60 cm soil or saprolite under Garry oak tree replicate 2 | place: USA:California | collected 2016-06-15 | reverse complement strand
GAGACCCGGTGGTGGCCGTCCTTGACGAAGTGCAGGTCGCCGACCCGGTAGACGTCGATCGGCGGGATCGACTCGCCGCGCCGCTGCGCCAGGGCAAGCCGCTCCCAGCGTTCCCGCACCCGGCCGGACGTCGGCCGGAACCGGCGGTCGAAGTCGCGCGTAGAATCGACGGTTCCTACCACCGTGTCGAGCCGGATCGTCTGCAGGCCGAGATAGCGCTCACCACGCCTGCCCAGGGCGGCCACAACCTCGTCGAACGGGAGGATGAGATTGACGTCGTCCGGCTCCCTGCGCAGCCGGTTGGCGAGCCGGGCCAGCACCTGGTGCCGCCTGGCCCGGAGGAAGTCGTCCTCCACATCCGCCCGCGGGAAGCCAGTGTCACCGTGCATGGCGGTGCCCTGGATGCATTTCGGCGGCTTCGCCGCCCGGCCGGATGTCCAGCAAGTGCCGGCCGATGACGTTGCGGACGGCGGTGCGTCCGAGCCGCCGGTCCGGAGTGGCGGCGTCGCAGCGCAGTACGTGCCCGTGCAGCAGCACGGTCGGCTGGAGCCTGGCGACCAGCCCATGCAGCGCGGCAAAGCCCCGGTGCGGCCGGTCGGCGCCGTCACCGACGCCAAGCGGCGGCGCGTGCGTCAGCAGGATATCGACGCGCCGCCCGTCCCGCAGCCGCTGCCATGCTGCCTTGCGGCGGAGCGACCTGGCCCGGCCCGCCTGCTGCCGGTCGCTGTACTGGTTCGGCCCGCTGCCGTAGCGACGGCAGCCGCCAAGCCCGGCCAGCCGGAGTCCGGCCACGTCGACGATCCTGCCGTCCGCGTTGACCGCGCCGTCCGGCCACGGCGCCCGGGCCGGCAGGCCGGCCAGCAGCGTCAGGCCGGCCCGGGAACACCGGTAACCGGACAGATCGGGATCATGATTGCCGGGGACGAACACGAGCGGCACGTCCAGGCCATTCATCAGGTATCCCAGGTACTCGAACGGCAGGTCGCCGCAGGCCACGACGAGCTCGGCGGCGCGGACCGGGCCGAGATCGGCGTACAGCCCCTCATCGACCTCGTCGGATACGGCGAGCACGCATACCACGCCTCGATCGTACGCGCGGCCAGCCGCGGCCAGTTCACGCATTCAGCGCATGCCGGGTCCGCGCGCCCGGCGGACGGCAAGGTCGCGCGGTCAGCGCTTGACCGGCTGGCGTACGTCCAGGCCGCGTTCCCGCAGCGCAGCCTCCACGCGGTAGATCTCTGCCAGCGGTGCCCGGTCGCCGCCAGGCGGCGGGCTGACCTCCAGCCGCTCGCAGGCCGTGCACAGCGCGTCGATGTACGCGCCGCGCAGTGCCTTCAGGCGCAGGCTCTTGGCGGGAATGCCGGACTGGGTCTCGGTTGCGTCAAGCTCGGCGCGCAGCCGGCGGAGGCTCGCGCCGAGGCGCTCGATCGGCTCGGTCGGCGCGTCCAGCGGGTGCCAGCGCGCGTGCCAGTGCCCGGCCGCCCACCCGGCCCCGCGGAACCCGCCAATGATCGCGTATCCGGCCGCCGTGGGAAGCAGGATAACGATCACCAGTTCAATGACCGGGCGCACGTTACCCATTGTCGGTGCCGGACCCGGGCAGAATCAAGGCGGGCCGGGCTTTACCCAGCGACAGCCAGCCCCCTCAGTGACCAGGAGACCGATGAACAGCAAGGACAGCCACGACCGGTGGTGGCACGGTGCGGTGCTCTATCAGCTGTACGTCCGGTCCTGGCTGGACACCGACGGCGACGGCTACGGCGACCTCGGCGGCGTGATCGCCGGGCTCGACTACCTGTCCTGGCTGGGCGTTGACGGCATCTGGCTTTCCCCGACCATGCCTTCGCCGGACGAGGACTGGGGCTACGACGTCTCCGACTACCTGGGCGTCCATCCTGACTTCGGCACCCTGGACGACATGGACCGGCTGATCGCCGAGGCGCGGCGGCGCGGCATGCGGGTACTGCTCGACCTGGTGCCGAATCACACCAGCTCCGCCCATCCCTGGTTCGTCGACGCGGCAGGCAGCCGCGGCTCCGCGCACAGGGACTTCTACGTCTGGGCCGGGCCCGGCCCTGATGGCGGGCCGCCGAACAACTGGCTGGATGCCACCGGCAGCCCGGCCTGGTCCTGGCATGAGCCGACGAAGCAGTATTACCTGCACAATTTCCTGCCCAGCCAGCCAGACCTGAACTGGTGGGAACCCGGGGTGCACGAGGCCTTCACGAAGATCCTCCGGTTCTGGTTCGACCGCGGCGTGGCCGGATTCCGCATTGACGTGGCGCACGGCCTCTACAAGGACGCGAAACTGCGCGACAACCCGGCAGAAACCACGGGAAACCCGCTCGCTGGCAGGTTCGGCCAGCAGCCCGCCTACAGCGCGAACCGGCCGGAGACGCACGACGTCTACCGGGACTGGCGGCGGATCGCGGATAGCTACCCGGCCGAGCGGCTGCTGCTCGGCGAGACCTGGGTGGCGGACCTGGCCAGGCTGGCCAGCTTCTACGGCAACGACGACCAGCTGCAGCTGGCCTTCAACTTCCCGTTCGTATTCGCCGACTTCGCGGTACCGGACCTGCCGGATGTCGTGGCAGGAACGCTGACCCGGCTGCCGGCCGGCGCATGCCCCGTGTGGATGGCGTCGAACCACGATGTCGGCAGATTCCCGACCCGCTGGTGCGACGGGGACGAGCGAAAGATCCGGCTTGCCCTGCTCGTGCTCGCCACCCTGCCAGGGACCATGGTGCTTTACTACGGGGACGAGATCGGGATGACCGACGTCGATGTCCCGCTCGGGCTGCAGCAGGACAAGATGTCCCGCGGCGGCAGCAGCAGCAGGGGTGACGGCAACGGCTGGCAGGGCAGCAGGGACCGGGCCCGCACCCCGATGCAGTGGGACGGCTCGGCGGCTGCCGGATTCACCCGGGCAGCCGCGCCCTGGCTGCCGATCGGCGACAGCACCACCGTCAACGTCGCTGACCAGCGCGACGACCCGAGTTCGGTGCTCAGTCTCTGCCGCGACCTGCTCAGCCTCCGTCGCGCGGAATTCGGCGGCCAGCTAGTCAGCTACCAGCCGCTGCCTGCGCCACCCGGCGGCTGGGCGTACCGGGCCGGGAGCCTGACGGTGCTAGCCAATTTCTCCGGCCGCCCGATTACATGTCAGGATCCGGGTAAGCCGGTACTGCTGTGCACGACCGGGGCGGCCCCGGCCGCCGGGAATGCTGCCGGGGACATCGTGCTGGCGCCCTGGCAGGGCATCGTCGCCCGGACCGCCGGCGCCCGCCAGCGCCAAGACGCCGCTAGCACCAGGGAGCGCGGATGGAATACGTGAAGCTCGGCTCGACCGGCCTGGACGTGTCACCGGTGTGCCTGGGCTGCATGAGCTACGGCGAGCCGGGCCGCGGGCCGCACCCGTGGTCCCTGGACGAGGAGACCAGCCGCCCGTTCTTCCGCCGGGCGATCGAGGCCGGCATCAATTTCTTCGACACCGCCGACGTGTACTCGGCCGGATCCAGCGAGGAGATCACCGGCCGCGCGCTGCGGGACTTCGCCCGCCGTGAGGAGATCGTGCTGGCCACCAAGGTGCACGGACGGATGCGGCCAGGGCCGAACGGGGCCGGCCTGTCCCGCAAGGCGATCATGACCGGGATCGACGCCAGCCTGAACCGGCTCGGCACCGAATACGTCGACCTGTACCAGATTCACCGGTGGGACCCGTCGGTGCCGATCGAGGAGACCCTGGAGGCCCTGCACGACATCGTCAAGGCAGGCAAGGCGCGCTACATTGGCGCCTCGTCGATGTACGCCTGGCAGTTCTCCAAGGCCCTGTACCTGGCCAGCCAGCACGGCTGGACCCGGTTCGCCACTATGCAGAATCACTACAACCTGCTGTACCGGGAGGAAGAGCGCGAGATGCTGCCGCTCTGCGCCGATCAGGGCATCGGCGTCATCCCGTGGAGCCCGCTCGCCCGCGGCCGGCTGACCAGGGACTGGGATGCCGCGACCGCCCGCAGCGAGACCGACAGCTTCGGCCAGAGCCTGTACGCCGCTGATGACCGGCTGATCGTCGAGCAGGTGGCCAGCGTCGCGGCGGCCCGCGGCGTGCCCCGTGCGCAGATCGCGCTGGCCTGGCTGGCCAGCCGCCCGGCCGTGACGGCGCCCATTATCGGCGCGACCAGGCCGCAGCACCTTGACGACGCCATCGCCGCCCTCGATGTCCGGCTCACGCCCGAAGAAATCGATCAGCTGGAGAAGCCGTACGTGCCGCACCGCATTGCGGGCCACGGCTGAAGCGCCGGGCGCCGCTGAGCCGCGGGCCGCACCCGGCCGGCCAGCGAAAGCGGACCAGCCAGCCACACCCGGCCGGCCGGCCGCCGCCTGAGGCCGGCCGGGGGGCGCGATGAGCCGCGTCGCCCATCCGGCTGGCCCGCGCCACGCCGACGTGCTGCCGCCCGGTTACCCGCCGCCGCGGCCAGCCGACCTGAACGCGCTCGATCCTGTCATCTGGCCGCGGACCGTCCGGCGCTCCGGTGGCGCACTGGTCCTCGGCGGGGTCGACGTGCGCGCGCTGGCCGCGGAGTTCGGGACGCCACTGTTCGCCTGCGACGAGGCGGACTTCCGTGGTCGCTGCCGCGAGTTCCATGCGGCGTTCGGCGCCGGCGCCGGGGTGTCCTACGCCGCAAAGGCGTTCTGCTGCCAGGCGGTGCTCCGCTGGGTGAGCGAGGAAGGGCTCGGCGTTGACGTCTGTACCGGCGGCGAGCTTGCGGTCGCGCTCAGCGCAGGCGTCCCGCCGGACCGGATCACGCTGCATGGCAGCAACAAGCTGGTGGCCGAGCTGGAGCACGCGCTGGCGGCCGGGGTCGGTCATATCGTGGCGGACTCGTTCGAGGAGATCGACCGCCTGGCCAGGCTTGCCACGCTGCCCGGCACCGGCCCGGCCAGGCACGGCCCGGCGGGGACCGGGCCGCCCGGAGCCGCGCGCCTGCCGCGGATCCTGGTCCGCGTCACCACCGGCGTGGAGGCGGCCGCGCACGAGTTCGTGGCCACCGCGCACGACGACCAGAAGTTCGGCTTCTCGCTCGCTTCCGGGGCCGCTGATGAGGCGGTCCGCCGGGTGCTGGCCAGCCCCGGCCTCGATTTCGCCGGCCTGCACTCGCATATCGGCTCCCAGATCTACGACACCGCCGGGTTCGAGGTCGCCGCGCACCGGGTCATCGAGCTTGCCGTGCGGATCCGTGACGAGCACGGGATCGGCATCGGCGAGCTCAACCTGGGCGGCGGGTTCGGCATCGCCTACACGGCCGGCGACGACCCGGCGGACATCAGGCTCATTGCCCGCAGCCTGCGCGACATCGTGGACTCCGAATGCCGGGTGGCCGGCCTGGCCGGGCCGCGGCTGTCCGTCGAGCCGGGCCGCGCCATCGCTGGACCAGGCACCGTCACGCTCTACCAGGTCGGCACGGTGAAAGACGTGGACGGCCTGCGGACCTACGTGAGCGTGGACGGCGGCATGAGCGACAACATCCGCACCGCGCTGTACGACGCCGACTACACCTGCGTGCTGGCATCCCGGGAGTCCGCAGCGGCGCCCATGCTCAGCCGGATCGTCGGCAGGCACTGCGAGAGCGGTGACATCGTGGTGCGCGACGCCTACCTGCCGGCCGACACCGCCGCAGGTGACCTGGTCGCCGTCGCCGCTACCGGCGCATACTGCCGGTCCATGGCCAGCAACTACAACCACGTGCCCCGGCCGCCTGTGATCGCGGTCCGCGACGGCGCCGCCAGAGTGATACTGCGCCGGGAGACCACCGATGACCTGCTCCGCCTCGATGTCGGCTAGCAAGCCCGGCCAGGCAGCGCAGCGCAATCGCGTTCAAGCCGTCCAGATCCGTCCCAAGCCTTCCAAGCCTTCCAAGCCTTCCAGGCCCGTCCAGCCCGTCCAGCCCGTCCAGCCGTCCAAGTCTGCAGGCCCGGCTTTGACGCCGCCGGCGACTAGTGTCAGCCTGGCCATGCCCCGCCGGTAAGAAAGGTCCTGCCGCCTTGCTTTCCCTGGTCCTGCCCAAGGGCTCGCTCGAACGGGCCACCCTCGACCTGTTTGACGCCGCCGACCTGACGGTGCGCCGCTCGTCGGACCGTGACTACCACGCGTCGATCGACGATCCGCGGATCGGCCGGGTGAGGTTCCTGCGCCCGCAGGAGATCCCGTCCTACCTGGAGCAGGGTCTCTTCGATTTCGGCATCACCGGCCGCGACTGGATCGCCGAGACCGGCGCCGATGTCGCCTCGCTTGGCGAACTGCAGTACTCGAAGGCGACCGGCGACCCGGTACGCGTCGTCCTGGCAGTGCCGGCCACCGCGGGCTGGGACTCGGTTGCCGACCTGCCCGAGGGGATCCGGATCTCCACCGAGTTCCCCGGCCTCACCCGGCGGTTCCTTGACGCCAACGGCATCAAGGCCACGGTGATCCCGTCCTATGGCGCCACCGAGGCGAAGGTGCCCGACATCGTGGACGCGATCGTGGACCTGACCGAGACCGGCTCGTCGCTGCGCAGGAACGGCCTGAAGATCCTGTACACCCTGCTGACCAGCTATACCGAGCTTGTCGCCAACCCGGCGGCGTACGCGGACCCGGACAGGCGGGCCGCGATGGAGGACGTGGCGCTGCTGCTCCGCGGGGCCATCAAGGCGCGCGGTAACGTGCTGCTCAAGCTGAATGTCACGGCCCGCGAGCTAGCCGCGGTGGCGGACATGCTGCCGGCCATGACCTCGCCGACGATCACCTCGCTGGCCCGCGGCGACATGCACGCGGTCGAGGCTGTCGTGCCCAAGCGCGGCGTCAACACTCTGATCCCGGCACTGCGCACAGCGGGCGCGCGGGACATCCTGGAGATCCCGATTTCCAAGATCGTCGAGTAACCCGGGCGGCTCGCCGCCTGGCCGCCGCCCGCAGAGCGGCAGCCGATCCCGGCGCTCATGACGCTCAAGACCAGCAGTTACGCAGACTCCACGCGAACTGCCGCCGACGTCAGCAGAACCCGCCGGGCGGCCCCGCCCGTTCGAGCTGGCCGGCCAGTGCCCACTGGGCACAGCAGTCACGCATGCCCGCGGCGAACCTGCATCACCCTGCGCAGCCACGGCCGCCCGCCCGGCCCGCCGTTCGAGCTGGCCGGCTGACTCCCATTAGGCTTGGCTGGTGCTCAGCACCGTCGATCTTCGCGGCGCCACGGCGGCCGGCCTCAGCGGGCCGGCGCTCGCCGGGGTGCTGCCACGGGCCGCGCTGGACGTGGCGGCGGCGGTTGACGCGGTCCGTCCGGTCTGTGCCGACGTGCGCCGGCGCGGTGCCGACGCGGTGCGGGAGTACACGGCCAGGTTCGACGGAGTGGACCTGCCCACCACGAGGGTCGCGCCGGAAGCACTGACCGCCGCCCTGGCCGGACTCCGCGACGACGTCAGGTCCGCGCTGGCCGAGGCGGCCCGCCGGGCAAGGCTCGTGCACGAGGCCCAGTTGCCGGGCGAGACCGTCACCACCGTCGCGCCTGGCTGCACCGTCACCGAGCGGTATCTCCCGGTCGGCAGAGCCGGCGTGTACGCCCCCGGCGGCCTGGTGGCCTATCCGTCTTCCGTGCTGATGAACGTGATCCCGGCGCAGGTCGCGGGCGTTGGCGAGATCGCCGTCGCCTCGCCGCCTGGAGCCGGGTACGGCGGCCTGCCGCACCCGGCCGTGCTGGCCGCCTGCGCGCTGCTCGGCATCACCGAGGTGCACGCCGTCGGCGGCGCGCAGGCGATCGCGATGTTCGCCTACGGCACGGCGGACTGCGCCCCGGCCGACATCGTCAGCGGCCCGGGCAATGTCTATGTCGCCGCGGCCAAGCGGCTGCTGCTCGGCACGATCGGCACCGACGCCGAGGCCGGCCCGACCGAAGTCGCGATCATCGCCGACCACACCGCCGATCCCGTGCTGGTCGCGGCCGACCTGGTCGCCCAGGCCGAGCATGACCCGCTCGCCGCCTGCCTGCTGATCACCACCGACCCCGGCATGGCCGTCCGGGTCAGGCCCGAGCTGGCCGGGCAGGTTGCGGCGGCCCGGCACCGGGAGCGGGTCGAGGCAGCTCTGGCCGGGCAATCCGCGTGCGTCCTGGTCGACGACGTTGACGCCGCGCTGGCGGTGGCCGACGCCTGGGCACCCGAGCACCTGGAGATCCAGGCCGAGGGCGCCAGCAAGCTGGCCCGCCGGGTGCGGAACGCGGGAGCCATCTTCGTCGGCCCGCACGCGCCGGTGTCGCTCGGCGACTACCTGGCCGGCTCCAACCACGTGCTGCCGACCGGCGGCACCGCACGGCATTCCGGCGGCCTGTCGGTGCTGTCCTTCCTGCGCGGCATTCACCTAGTCGAGTGCGACGCGGCCGGGCTGGCCGCCGCCGCGCCGTATATCGACGCGCTCGGCGGCGCCGAGGATCTCGCCGCGCATGTGCAAGCGGTCCGCGCCCGCGTGCCAGCCACCACCCGGGTGCCGCGATGAGGCCGTCGGCCACCATACGCCGCCAGGTCACCGGGCGGGCCGCGGTGACGGCGAATCCGGCGGCCATGCGCCCCGGTCTCTGCGGGCGGCCGCAGGTGACCAGGCCGCTGCCGCAGGCGGGCGGGATGCTGCCGCCGCATCCGGGCCCGCGTCCCGGCCCCAGGGGAGTGCCGCGGTGACGGCGACCCAGGCGGCGATCCGCGGCCAGCGCACTAGGCGGCCGCGGTGACCGGGCAGCCGCCGCCGCTGCGGGCCGACCTGGCCGGCCTGGAGCCGTACGGTGCGCCGCAGCTGGACGTCGCGGTCCGGCTGAACACCAACGAGAACCCGTACCCGCCTCCGGCCGGCCTCGTCCAGGCGATCACCTCGGCAGCGGCCGCGGCTGCACTCGGGCTCAACCGCTACCCGGACCGGGACGCCGAAGCGCTCAGGGACGACCTGGCCGGCTACCTCGGCCACGGGCTGACCAGGCGGCAGGTATGGGCGGCCAACGGCTCGAACGAGGTCATCCAGCAGCTGCTGCAGGCGTTCGGCGGGCCGGGGCGAACTGCGCTCGGCTTCGAGCCGTCTTACTCGATGCACCCGCTCATCGCCCGCGCCACCAGCACCCGCTGGGCGACGGCGGCCAGGGAAGCGGACTTCGGTCTGGATCCCGGCCGTGCCGCCCGCCAGGTAGCCGAGCTGCAGCCGGACGTGGTGTTCCTCACCTCGCCGAACAACCCGACCGGCACGGCGCTGCCGCTGGCCGTGATCGAGGCGGTCGGCACCGCCGCGCCCGGGATGGTCATCATCGACGAGGCGTATGCCGAGTTCGCCCGCGCCGGCACGCCGAGCGCGCTGGAACTGCTGCCCCAGTTCCCGCGGCTTGCCGTGGTCCGCACCATGTCGAAGGCCTTCGCCCTGGCCGGGGCCCGGGTCGGCTACCTGGCGGCCGAGCCCGCGGTGGTCCACGCGCTGCAGGTCGTCCGGCTGCCCTACCATCTGTCCGCGCTCACCCAGGCGGTGGCCCGCGCCGCGGTCGCGCATTCCGCCGAATTGCTGGCCGGCCTGGCCGCGCTGCGGGCCGAGCGGGACGCCGCGGTGAGCTGGCTGCGCGGCCTCGGCCTGGCCGTCGCTGACTCGGACGCCAACTTCGTGCTGTTCGGTGAGTTCGATGACCGGCACGGGGTCTGGCAGGACCTGCTGGAGCACGGTGTGCTGATCCGCGAGACCGGGCCGCCTGGCTGGCTCCGGGTGACGGTCGGAACGCCAGCGGAGATGGCCGCGTTCCGCGCGGCGCTCGGCGCGGTGCTGACCCAGCGGGTGCCGGCATGACCAGGTCCGCCCGGGTCGAGCGGGTAACCAAGGAGACTCAGGTCCTGGTCGAGCTCGACCTGGACGGCACCGGCGTTACCGAGGCGGCGACCGGCGTGCCGTTCTTTGATCACATGCTTGCCCAGCTCGGCAAGCATGGCTGCCTCGACCTGACCGTGCAGGCCAGCGGCGACACCGAGATCGACGCGCACCACACGGTCGAGGACACCGCGCTCGCCCTCGGCCAGGCCCTGCGCGAGGCGCTCGGCGACAAGGCAGGCATCTGCCGGTTCGGCGACGCGCTGATCCCACTGGACGAGACCCTCGCCAGGGCCGCGGTCGACCTGGCTGGCCGGCCCTACTGTGTGCATGCCGAGCCGGCCGCGATGCCGCCGCTGATCGGCACCTACGACACGACGCTGACCAGGCACTTCTTCGAGTCGCTCACGTCCACGGCCGGTATCTGCGTGCACCTGGCCGTGCTGGCCGGACGCAATCCGCACCACATCGTCGAGGCGCAGTTCAAGGCATTCGCCCGGGCGCTGCGCGCCGCCGCGTCGCCCGACCCCCGGGCCGACGGCATCCCGAGCACCAAAGGTGTCCTGTGAGTCACTCAGTCCGTGCGCTGCGCGCGACGGCGTCTTGCGCCCTGTGGGGGGGCCGTGTCTCCGGTACTGGGCGCGTGCCATGAGCGGCCTGGCCCGGATGCTGCGCGCGACGGCGTCTTGCGCCCTGTGGGGGGGCCGTGTCTCCGGTACTGGGCGCGTGCCATGAGCGGCCTGGTCCGGATGCTGCGCGCGGCGGCCTCTCCTGGCCGCCTCTCCGGCACCAGGGGCGTGCGGTGAGTCCCCGGGTGCGGCCTCGGGTAGTCGTGCTGGACTATGGCTCCGGGAATCTGCGTTCCGCCGAGAGGGCATTGCAGTGCGCTGGCGCTGAGGTGACGGTGACGGCGGACTTCGACGCGGCGCTGAATTGCGATGGGCTGGTGGTGCCGGGCGTTGGCGCGTTCGCGGCGTGCATGGCCGGGCTGCGCGCGATCCGCGGCGAGCTGATCATCGGCAAGCGGCTGGCCTCCGCCCGGCCGGTGCTCGGTATCTGCGTGGGCATGCAGGTGCTGTTCGCCAAGGGCGTCGAGCACGGCGAAGTGACCGCGGGCTGCGGCGAACTGCCGGGCGTGGTGGAGCGGCTGGATGCTCCGGTGCTGCCGCACATGGGCTGGAACACGGTCCGGCCGCCAGCCGGAACCAGGCTGCTGGCCGGCTTCGACCCGGCCACCCGGTTCTACTTCGTGCACTCGTACGCGGTCAGGTCACTGCCGCCGCGCGACGGCAGCTGGCCGGGCCAGGGCGGGCCGCAGCCCCCGGGCGGGCAGCATTCCCAGGGCGGGCAGCGAGAGCCGCTGCTCACGCTGGCCACGCACGGGCAGGATTTCATCGCCGCCGTGGAGGCCGGCCCGCTGTGCGCCACTCAGTTCCACCCGGAGAAATCATCCAACGCCGGCGCTGCTCTGCTGGCCAACTGGCTGGAGACGATCCGGTGACCGGGCCGGACTCCGCACCGCGCCCGGGCACGCGCGCGGCCGCCTCTGGCGCGGTCCCGGCTGGCGCTAGCGCCGGTGACACGAGCGCTGACAGCACGGACAGTGGCGCGCTTATCTTGCTGCCCGCCGTCGACGTGTCCGGCGGCCAGGCCGTCCGGCTGGTGCAGGGCGCGGCCGGCACCGAGACGAGCTACGGCGACCCGCTGGACGCCGCCCTTGCCTGGCAGCGGGCCGGCGCGCGGTGGATTCACCTGGTCGACCTCGACGCTGCCTTCGGCCGCGGCTCGAACGCGCCGCTGCTGGCCGGCGTGATCGCAAAGCTGGCGGCGGCCGGGCAGCTGTCCGGCGCGGCCAGCGGGGCGGTCGCCGCGGCGGAGTCGCCCGGCGTGACCGGAGGCCGGCCCGCCGCGGTCGAGCTGTCCGGTGGCATCCGCGACGACGCCTCGCTGGCCGCCGCGCTCTCGACCGGCTGCCGGCGGGTGATCATCGGCACCGCCGCGCTGGAGGACCCGGGCTGGGTACGCGACGTGATCGCGCGGCATGGCGAGCGGATCGCCGTCGGCCTGGATGTCCGCGGTACCCGGCTGGCCGCGCGCGGCTGGACCTCCGACGGCGGCGACCTGCTCGACGCGCTGGCCCGGCTGGAGGCCGACGGCTGCCCGCGGTACGTGATCACCGACGTGACGAAGGACGGCACGCTCCGCGGGCCGAATCTGGACCTGCTCCGCCAGGTCTGCGCGCGGACGGAGCGGCCGGTGATCGCCAGCGGCGGCGTGTCCAGCCTGGCCGACCTGGCGGCGATAGCGTCCCTGCGCCTGCTCGGCGTGGAGGGCGCCATTATCGGCAAGGCCCTGTACGCAGGCGCGTTCACGCTGCAGCAGGCGCTCGCGGCGGTGCGCTCGTGACCGGCGCTGCGGTTGCCCGGTATGGCCGGCGCCTTGGCTGTCTAGGTGCTCTGCGCGGGCGCGTTCACGCTGCAGCAGGCGCTCGCGGCGGTGCGCTCGTGACCGGCGCGGCGGTGTGCGGATGACTGTCGCCGTCCGGGTCATCGCGTGCCTCGACGTGCACGACGGCCGCGTCGTCAAGGGCGTGAACTTCCGCGACCTGCGCGACGCCGGCGACCCGGTCGAGCTGGCCGCCGCCTATGACGCCGGCGGCATCGACGAGCTGGTCTTCCTCGACATCACCGCGTCCAGCGACCGCCGGGACACCATGTACGACGTGGTGCGGCGGACCGCCGAGCAGGTCTTCATCCCGCTGACCGTCGGCGGCGGAGTCCGCGGCGTGGACGACGTGGACCGGCTGCTGCGGGCCGGGGCAGACAAGGTGGCGCTGAATACCGCGGCAGTTGCCCGGCCCGAGCTGCTGACCGAGGCGGCTGTCAGGTTCGGCTCGCAGTGCATCGTGGTATCCGTGGACGCTCGCAGCGGCCCGTTCCGCAGCGGCTTTGAGGTGACCACGCACGGCGGCCGCCGCCCGGCCGGCCTGGACGCGGTGCTGTGGGCGGCGCGCGCCGCGGAGCTCGGGGCCGGCGAGATCCTGCTGAACTCAATGGACGCCGACGGCAGGCGGACCGGGTTCGACCTGCCGATGATCCGTGCCGTCCGGGCCGCGGTGACCGTGCCGGTGATCGCCAGCGGGGGAGCGGGCGAGCTCGCGCACTTCGCCGCGGCCGTCGCGGCCGGCGCCGACGCGGTCCTTGCCGCCAGCATGTTCCACTTCGGCGGCCTGTCCATCGCTGCCGTAAAGCAATCCCTGCACTCCGCTGGCTACCCCGTCCGCCTCCCACTCCATGATCACCCCAGTCCATGATCGCGGAAGTCCATGATCGCGGAGATTTTCGGGGGCTCGTCCCCAAAATCTCCGCGATCATGAAGAGTGGGGCTCAGTGCGGTGGCTGACGGCCCCGGCGGGTGAGCCAGAGTTGCTGACGGAAATGAGGAGCTGATGAGCAACGGGGCTGGTGATTCGACCGTGGCTGGTGAGTCAACCGTGGACGATGAGTCGATCGGGGCTGGTGATTCGGCTGGACTCGGTCAGCCGGCCGCGCTCGCCGAGGCGGCGGGGCTCGCGGAGCCGGCCGGGCTCGCTCAGTCGCCCAGGCCCACTCAATCGACTGACGCTGGTGAGTCCGCTGGACTCGGTCAGCCGGCTGGGCCCGCTGAGTCGGCCGGACTCGCGGAGCCGACTGAGTTGGCTGGAGTCGGTCGGTCTGCTGAGTCGGCTGGGCAGGCTGAGTCGGGCGGGTACGCTGGGCCAGGCCAGTCTGTGCTGGACCCGGCGATCGCAGCGCGGCTGAAGCGGGATCCAGCCGGGCTGGTCGCGGCCATCGCGCAGCAGTACGACACCGGCGAGGTGCTGATGCTGGGCTGGATGGACGACGAGGCGCTGCGCCGGACGCTAACCACCGGCCGGTGCACGTACTGGTCCCGCAGCCGCCGGGAATACTGGGTGAAGGGCGACACATCGGGTCATCAGCAGTGGGTGAAGTCGGTCGCGCTGGACTGCGACGGCGACGCCATCCTGGTCAAGGTCGACCAGGTGGGCGCGGCGTGCCACACCGGCGACCGGACCTGTTTCGACGCCGCGTCGCTTGACGCGGTCACCGGGGGCAGGGCTGCCACCGGCGACCGCGTCGCCACCGGCGATGACATCTGCCGTTGCGATCATGTGCCGCCTCCCGTCTAGTGGGGAGAATAGCCATATAAGCCACGGCAGGGAGGTACGGCGATGGCCGGAGGCAGCACCAAGGCGAAGAAGGCCGCGAAGTCCGGGCCGGACGGCGGCGGAGCGGCAGACCACGCAGCGGCCCGCCACGCGGAATCCGGCGGCAAGGCCGCCAAAGTGCACCGGATGCCGAAGAAGCTGTACGAGACCGAGCTGTTCCGGCTGCAGGCGGAGCTGGTCAAGCTGCAGGAATGGGTGCGGGCCGAGCAGGCCAGGATCGTGGTGATCTTCGAGGGCCGCGACGCGGCCGGGAAGGGCAGCACGATCAAGCGGGTGGCCCAGTACCTCAACCCCCGGATCGCCCGCATCGTGGCGCTCCCGGCGCCGACCGAGCGGGAGCAGACCGAGTGGTACTTCCAGCGCTACATCGAGCACCTGCCGGCCGCCGGGCAGATCGTGCTGTTCGACCGCAGCTGGTATAACCGCGGGGGGGTTGAGCGCGTGATGGGGTTCTGCACGAAGGAGGAGTACGGGCGGTTCCTGCACCAGTGCCCGATCTTCGAGCGGCTGCTCGCCGAGGACGGCATCCTGCTCAGGAAGTACTGGTTCTCGGTGAGCGACGACGAGCAGCAAAACCGGTTCCGGTCCCGGCTGCAGGACCCGATGCGGCGCTGGAAGCTTTCTCCGATGGACCTGGAGTCCGTCACCCGGTGGGAGGACTATTCGCGGGCCAAGGACGAGATGTTCGTGCACACCGACATCCCGGAGGCCACGTGGAATGTCGTGGAAAGCGACGACAAGCGGCGGGCCAGGATCAACATGATCGCCCACCTGCTGTCCTCGGTTCCCTACCACGACGTACAGCGGATGCCGCTGTCCCTGCCGCCGCGGCCGCCGTCCCAGGGATACCAGCGGGCGCCCAAGGACATGCAGACCTACGTGCCCGACCACGCCGCGGCCATCGAGCAGCACGAGGCGTGATCGTTACCGGGTGGCTCAGCGGCAGGCGTGGCAGGCGCGTCGCTCTCCCAAGGTGGAGCAGGTTGCCTCCGGGCTGTGGTCGGTGCCGGTGACAATCCCGGCTAGCCCGCTGCGGTACACGCAGGCGCCGACGCAGAGGATCGCGTATACGTCGGCGGACCATCTAACGCCCGGACCGACCCACGGGCTCAGCGCCGTGGCGAGTCGGCCATAGCGCCATGGGCGGCCTGCACCCGGAAAACCGACGCCGGGGACGCCGTGAGTCAGCCGCCGTACAGCGACTCCAGCGAGGTGCCCGGGTCGCGCAGAGCTTCCACGTCCACTGGCTGGCCGGACCGCACCAGCGCCTGGATCGCGTCGTTGACATCCCAGACATTGACGTTCATGCCGGCCAGCACGCGCCCGCGGTCCCCGAGCCAGAACGCGATGAACTCGCGCCCCTCCACATCGCCGCGGAAGACGACCTGGTCGTATCCGTCAGGCTCCACATAACCGGCGTACTCCATGCCCAGGTCGTACTGGTCGGTGTAGAAGTACGGCACCAGGTCATAGGCGGCGTCCCGGCCCAGCATCGACCTGGCCGCGGTCTGCGGCTGGTTCAGCGCGTTGGCCCAGTGCTCGACCCTGATGTGCTTGCCGAGCAGCGGATGGAATGCATTGGCCACGTCACCGGCGGCAAAGATGTCCGGGTCGGAGGAACGCAGCTGCGCGTTGACCCAGATTCCGTTGTCGATCTCGAGCCCGGCGGCCGACGCAAGCTCGCAGTTGGGCGTGATCCCGACCCCGACGATGACCATGTCGGCCCCGACGTGCCCGCCGTCGGCCAGCCGCACGCCGTCTGCCTTGCCGCCGCTGCCGGTGATCTCGGTGACCTGCACCCCGCCGCGCAGGTCCACTCCGTTGTCCCTGTGCAGTGCGGCGAAGACCTGCGCGACCTGCCGGCCGAGCACCCGCTGCAGCGGTAGTTCAGCCACCTCCAGCACGGTGACCTCGGCGTCAGCCGCCCGGGCAGCGGCCGCTGTCTCCAGGCCGATCCAGCCGGCCCCGATCACCACGACCCGCGACGCCTCCTGAAACGCTGCCTTGATCCGGTCGCTGTCCCCGACCCGGCGCAGGTAGAAGACACCATCGAGGTCATCGCCAGGCACCGGCAGCCGGCGTGGTGATGACCCGGTGGCCAGCAGCAGCTTCGCGTATCCCGTCCTGCTGCCATCGGCCAGGCTTACCTCGTGCGCGGCGCGATCGATCGAGGTAACCGCGACGCCGAGCCGCAGGTCCACGTCGTGCTCGGGGTACCACTCCTGCGGATGGACATACATCGTCTCCCGGTCCGCCTTGCCGAGCAGGTAGTCCTTGGACAGCGGCGGGCGCTCGTACGGCCGCTCGCTCTCCTCGCCGATCAGCACGATGCGGCCGTCGAACCCCTCCGCCCGCAGTGCCTCCGCGGCCTTGGCCCCGGCGAGGCTTGCGCCGACGATGACGTGAGTCGTATCCGTGCTCATGCCTGGCTCCTCTGCTGCTGTGCTGGCTGTGCCCGCAGGGTGTCGGCCAGCTGCTCGCCGAGCCGCCCCCACGCGCTGTCAAACGTGGTCACGCCGTTGTCTTCGAGGGTCGCCGTGACATCGTCGTAGTCGATACCGAGTTCCGCTAGCTGGTCGAGCACCTGCTGCGACTCGTCGTAATGCCCGTGAACCGAGTCGGCGGGCACGTGACCGTGGTCGGCGACCAGCCGCAGGGTGGCCTCGGGCATGGTGTTGACGACGCCGGGCGCGACCAGGTCAACCACGTAGCGGGTGTCCGGGTAGGCCGGATCCTTCACCGACGTCGATGCCCACAGCGGCCGCTGCGGCCGGGCGCCGGCCTTCGCCAGCGCGGCCCACCGCGGCGAGCGGAAGACTCGCTCGTAGTGCTGGTAGGCGAGCCGGGCATTGGCGATGGCCGCCCGGCCGCGCAGTGCCGCCGCCTCGCTGGTCCCGATCTTGTCTAGCCTGGCGTCGACCTCGGTATCAACCCGGGACACGAAGAACGAGGCGACCGAGGCGACCGACGACAGGTCATGCCCGGCCTGCCCGGCGCGTTCCATGCCGTCGAGGAAGGCGTCCATCACCGCGTCGTAGCGCTGTAGCGCGAAGATCAGCGTGACGTTGATGCTGATCCCCTCGGCCAGGCATGCGGCAATCGCCGGAATGCCCTGCCGGGCAGCCGGGATCTTGACGAACAGGTTGGGCCGGTCGACCAGCCACCACAGCGCGCGCGCCTCGGCGATCGTGGCCTTGGTGTCATGGGCAAGCCGCGGGTCGACCTCGATGGAAACCCGTCCGTCGACGCCGTGTGTCGCGTCGTAGGCCGGCCGCAGCACGTCGCAGGCCCAGCGGACGTCGAACGTGGTCAGCGCGCGCAGAGCCTCGCCGACACCCACGCCACGGGCAGCCAGGTCACGCAACTGCGGGCGGTATGCATCGCCGCCGGTGATCGCCTTGGCGAAGATGCTGGGGTTAGTGGTCACTCCCACCACGTGATCGCGGGCGGCCAGGTCGGCCAGGCTGCCGGACAGCAGCCGCTCCCGGCTCAGGTCATCCAGCCAGATCGAGACCCCGGCTGTGCTCAGCGCCGCTAGCGTGTCGGTCATTGCGGTCCTTCCTTTCCGGCTGGCTCGCCCGTTCCGATCACAACGCAACATCGCCCGGGCCCCGGGTCAAGCGCTGGGGACAGCCCGCTCGCGCCGAGGCCGGCCGTGATGCCCTCAATGAACGCCAGGTTCATGCCGCAGGTCAGGTCGGGGTGCTCCGCGGCAAGCCGGTGAAACGGGCAGTTACGCAGCCTGATCGTGCCGGTCTGATCATGCCAGGGCTCGAAGCCGTGCTCGCGCAGTGCGGCCTCCGCGGCCGGCCGTTCGCCGGCTTTCCCTGCGCGGTCGGCCCGGTGGCTGCTGCCCAGTTCAGCGCCGCACTGGCGGGCGGCGGCCCGCAGCGCTGACTCGCTTGTGCCGGTGCCGTCGGCCTCGACGGCGCGGGCCAGCAACCGGGCGGCGAGCTTGTATTCTCGCGGCGGCACCGTCACAGCGAACTCGGCTGCTGAGCGGCTGTAGACCTTGGCCGGACGGCCTGCCCCGCGGCCGCCTCGGCCCGCGGGCCGCTGGTAGGAGGCGGTGAGCAGCCCGAGTCCGACGAGCTTGTCCAGGTGGTAGGCCGCCAGCCCGCGGCCGATGCCTGCCGCTGCCGCTGCCTCGTCCCGGCCCACCGGCTCGGCGCTGGCTGAGACGAACTCATAGAGCCGGCCGCGCACCTGGTCGCCGAGGCCGCTCACCGCGGCGAGGCCGCTCAGCGCCGCGATGCCGGACCGTTCTTGCTGCACCGTTGCAATCTATCACCAATCAAGTTTGGTTAAATAGCGCCGGGCAGGATTAGCTGCCCCGGCGTGGTCCGCGGCCCGGCGCAGGCTGCCCGGCACGTCGCCAGGTGGAACAAGGCGGCGGCCTGATGGGCTGCATCAGCTCCCGGCGAGGCCGGCCGAGGCGTAGACGGCCTGGTGCTCGCGGGCCGACCGTGACCAGGTGAACCTGCTGGCCACGGTCAGGCCGGCGGCGCTGAGCCGCCCGGCGAGAACGGGGCTGCCGAGGACGTCGGCCAGTGCCTTGGCGAGCGCGGCCGCGTCGCCGGCCGGCACGATCACGGCGTCTTTCCCCGGCCGCAGGTATTCAAGGAACACCGGCAGGTCGGACGCGACTACCGGGAGCCCCGCGCTCATGGCTTCCAGTACGGCAAGCCCCCAGCCTTCCTTGGTGGACGGGAACGCGAGCACGTCCGCTGCGGCATACCAGCCAGGGAGCTCGTCGTCCGGCACGGTTCCGAGTTGCACGACGTCCGTGCCGAGACGCAGGCCCAGCTCGGGAAGCATGGCAAGGACGCGCTCTGCGTATGCACGGTAGTCCTGGAAGGAATGGCCGCCGACGATGGCAAGGACCGGATCGCGGCCGGAGTCCCGCAGTGCCGCGAGCGCGCGCATCAGCGTGTCACTGCCCTTGCGAGGCTCGATGCCGCCAACGGAGAGGATGAGCGGCCGGCCCGATGCGCCCGCCTTCAGGCGCAGGCGCGCGGCGAGGCCGGCGTCGGACGAGCCTTCACGGACGTCAAGACAGGACGATCCGTCCGGACGAGCGGGATCCCCATGAACCGAGTAGTGCGGACCCAAGGGCCGCCGTGTCTTGATGCGCAGTCGACTGGCCGCGGCGAGGAAGCCGCGGATGATCTCGAGAGGCCCCGCTGAGGCCGCGTCATGAGTCGAGCCTCAGATCCACGTACGACGCAGACGCCACCGGCCTGGGCCCTGGGCTCGGGGTCAGGCCGGGCTCGGGGTCAGGCCGGGCTCGGGGTCAGGCCAGGCTCGCCGTGGCCGGCCGGCCTGCCCGCCATTCGGCCTCGGCTTCCCCCATCGGGGTGGAGGCCGGGCCCTGCACGAAGGGCCAGATCTCCTCGGCGATGGCCCGCCAGTTGGCGGTCGCGGTCAGCTCGCCTAGCACTGCGAACAGGCCGAGGTTGATGCGCTGCAGGATCACGTAGGACCGCGGCACGCTGACGTACCCGGCCACTGGGCTGCGCACGTCGAAGAACCGGCGCACGACCGAGGACGCGTAGTCCCCGGTGATGGTCAGGGGTCCTGGCTCGCGGATGGTGTCGTAGAAGACGGCCAGGTGCTCGACGATCGTCTGCGTGTCCAGCGGCGCGCCGGGGCGCAGGAAGCCGGCGTCCTCCAGGCTGCGCCGGAACGCCTCCGGATCTCGCTCGACGCATAGGTTGCGCGCCATCATCATGAGCGGCCGCAGCTCGGCCGGGGTGAAGTGCTTGACCAGCCCGAAATCCAGGAAGGTGACCTTGCCGCCGCCGTGGAACAGGTAGTTGCCGGGGTGCGGGTCGCCGTTGAAGGCATGAACTTCGTACAGGCTGCGGAAGACGAACCGGTAGATCGTCTCGGCGGCCAGGTCGCGCTCTTCCTGTGACCAGCTGGCGAGCTCGGCGAACCGGGCTCCGCCGGACAGCTCGCTGGTGATCATCCGCCGGGTGGACAGCTCGCCGATGACCGCCGGGATGGCGATCGTGGGATGGCCGTGGTAATAGGCCGCCATGAGGCGCTGGTTGCCGGCCTCGCGCCGGTAGTCGAGCTCCTCGATGACGCGATCCCTGAGCTCGGCGAGCAGCGCGTCGACGTCCTGGGCCGGCGCGGTGATGCGCAGCATCCGGCGCAGCAGCGCGACGTTGCCGAGGTCGGCCGCGATGGTCTCCGCGATGCCGGGGTACTGCACCTTCACCGCGACCGCGCGGCCATCGAGCGTGATCGCGCGATGCACCTGCCCGATCGACGCGGCGGCGATGGGCTCGGGGTCCCAGCGGGCGAACGCGCGCTCTGGCGGCACGCCAAGCTCGTCCTCGATGACACTGGCGGCAAGCTCCGGGCTCATCGGGGGGACACTGTCCTGCAGGCGGCTCAGCGTACGGCGGACGGCAGGAGCCAGGCCGTCGTCGACGTAGCTGGCCATCTGGCCGATCTTCATCAGCACGCCCTTCATCGCCCCCAGAGTGTCGGCGACGTCCTCGGCGGTCCGCAGGGCGAGGTCATGACGCAGCCGTTCCCTGTTCTCGCCCGCGGCCGCGAACAGCCGCGGCGCGCTGGCCGCGTAGCGTGCCCCGCCGCGGGCGGCGAGCCCGAGCGCGGCCAGCCCGCGGCGGGTGCGCAGCCGCCCGAGCCTGCGCCGCAGCAAGGCCAGCACCAGCGCCGTGCTCGCGCCGCCGATCGTTACCCAGGCAAGCAACCGCTTCACGCGGGCCGGGCCGTTCGAACCCGGAGCGCGATCCGCTGCCGCGCTTCCAGCACGCCTGGCTCGCTGAGGAACACGGCGTCCAGGACGCCAAGTGCCTGCCGGATCTCGGTCCGGCGGTCCGGCGTCAGCGCGGCCGGAGCGCGGTAGCCGTACATTTCCCTGGCCCAGTCCGGCAGGGTCGCGATCGCGGCATCCCGGACGTCCTGCCAGATATCGGCAATATCGGGGTCCAGGCCGGGCGGGTCGAGCAGGTAGGCCATCGACTCGCGGGCGGCCGGCGTGCAGCGCAGGCCGGGCCGGACCGACGCGATGTAGGCGGCCAGCTCGGCAGCGCTGGCCGGCACCATAGCCGCCGGCACGCCGACGAGCTCGGCGGCGACCACCATCTCGGCGACGTAGCGGTCGGCGTCTGCCGGGGTCAGCGAGGTGCCGAGGGCCTGCCGGGCGGCAATGGCCGACTCGACCAGGGCCACGTGCACCCAAAGCAGCAGCGCGGGATCGCCCGCGGCGTACTGGTGCCCGGTCACCGGGTCGATGCCGCGGACGTGTTCATGGATCCGGCGCACCCGGGCCGCGGCCTGCTCGGCGGCCGCCCGCTCGCCGAAGCTGACCGTCGTGACGTACGCCGACGTCGCGGCGAGCCTGCCGACCGGATCCGCGCGCCAGTCGCTGTGCTGGTCGACCCCGGCCATCGCGAGCGGGTGCAGCGCCTGCATCAGCAGTGCCCGCAGTCCGGCCACCGGGCCGGCCAGGTCGGCGCTGATCCGCCAGGTGACGCTGGCAGGCCCGAAGAAGCCGTCGTCGGCCGGCCGCTCCGGCACGCCGGCGGCGTAAGCGGCCGCCGAGCGCTCGACCAGCCCGGCCGCGGTCGCGTAAGAGTCTGCCGTCATCGCGGCCCGCCAGCGCTGATTCCGATCCAGGGGCTCATGCCTGCCAAACTACCTACTTACCCGCGATGCCCGGATCGGCTCAGCCGAGCGTGAACGGTCCCTGGTGCCGCCAATGGCGCCCCAGCACGCCCGCCCGGCCCCCGGCCCAAGTCATACCCGCCACATAGCCCGCCCGTGCAACACCCGCCCCGCCCAGTCCCGGCCTTGCCATCGACGTTTCATGATCACCGGTCCGGCCGAACAGGCGCTTCCGGCGCTCGTCCTATTACTACGGAAGGTTCTGGGGGTCGCAGCGCCCGAATCCTCCGTGATCATGAAACGGCCGGCTCAGCCGAGCGTGAAGGGGTCGCGGCCGCCGCCGGTGAGCTCGATCCAGATGGCCTTGGTCTGGGTGTACTCGTGCACGGCGTCGGCGCCGTTCTCGCGGCCGATCCCGGACAGGCCCGTGCCGCCGAAGGGCACGTCCGGCCCGTGTACCCCGGCCCGGCAGTCGCCTATCGTGGCGGCCCGCCGCCAGCCAGGGAGAAGGCCGATGCTCGACGACCTGACGTACGACGACAGCGAGCCGCCCTCAATCGGGCTCAGTAGGCGATGCAGACATGCCTGCGCACGGTCGCCGCATCGGCGAGCAGCGTGAGCATGCAGGCGGCGAGGTCGGCGCGGGAGACCGTGTACCCGCGCGGCAGGTTGCGGTCGACCGCGGTGCGGTAGGTTCCGGTGGCCGCCTTGCCGGTCAGCCGGGGCGGGCGCATGATCGTCCAGTCCAGGTCACTCTCGCGGACCTCCTCCTCGGCGCGGCGCATGTCGGCGCAGACATGCCGCAGTGCCGTGCGCCGGACCAGAGGCTTGGCGAGATAGCGCATGAACGGCCCCTCGCCCGCGTCGGTGACAACAGAGCCGCTGACGGTGAGCAGGCGGCGGATGCCGGACTTCTGCATGGCCTGGATGATGCTGCGAACGCTGTCCTGGCTGATCGTGGTCGGGCCGTTGCCGTGCGGGCCCAGCGCGGACAGCACAGCGTCCGCGCCTGCCACGACCGGAGTGATCATTGCCGGGTCCATGACATCGGCGGTCACGATCCGCAGCCGCTGTCGACCCGCGGCTCCCAGCCGGTCCGTGACGGCGAGCCGGCCCGGATCGCGGACGACGGCCGTGACCTCATGCCCGGCCGCGACCGCCTGCTCGACGAGGCAGCTTCCAGTGCCGCCGGTGGCGCCGAAGATAACGAGCTTCATGATGCCTGCCTTTCGATCTTCGGATACGGTAGATTCGTAGTTCATACGATACGGAGAACATATCATATGGAAACAATATCATCTGCCGACCCTGATGCCGCGCGGCGCCGAAGACGCCTGAACCGGGAGATCAAGGAGGCGCTGCGCGACCTGAGCATCCAGCTCGCCCTGCTCAACCACCGCATCGGCGGGCACATCGAGCTCAAGGGCACCGACCTTGAGTGCCTGGACCTGATCAGTCGGCATGGTCCGGTCAGCCCGAGCGCACTGGCGCGGCGCGCCGGCCTGCACCCCGCCACCATGACCGGCATCCTGGACCGGCTCGAACGCGGCGGCTGGATTGCCCGCGACCGGGATCCCGCCGACCGCCGCGGTGTCGTCGTCCGCGCGAACCCCGGCCGCGGCGCGGAAATATTCCGCCTCTATGCAGGGATGAATACGGCGATGGACCAGATCTGCGCCGGCTATGCGGACGATGACCTGGACCTGCTGGCCGGATTCCTGCGCCGCACGGCCGAGGCGGGCCAGGCCGCGACTGCCAAGCTGGCTGGCGACTGAGCGGCGGAGGCCGTCCCTCGCGGGCTGGATCATGACGACGGAGAACGTGCAGGGGACCTGGCGACCACCCGCAATACTTGGCACTACGTCATCCATGGGGGCGGCCGGCACGATCATCTTCTGCGGACGGTGCCCGCCATCTCCTCGATCGGCCAGGCAGGTGCACTGATGAGGGAAACGACCCCGGCCAGCCCTGCTGCCGCGGCGGGCGGCGCTTACGCAGCGGGCGGTGCCGATACGGCGGGCGGTGCCGATACGGCGGGCGGTGCCGATGGCGGTGCTACCGGCCCGCTGGCCGGGCTGCTGGTCGCCGACTTCTCCCGGATTCTCGCCGGGCCCTACTGCACGATGCTGCTGGCCGACCTCGGCGCGGACGTCGTCAAGGTGGAGAGCCCGGGCGGGGACGACACCCGGACGTGGATGCCGCCGGTCCGAGACGGCGTATCCACCTACTACCTTGCGGTCAACCGCAACAAGCGCTCGGTCGCACTCGACCTTCGGGAGCCCGGTGACCGCGCCGCCGCGCAGGAACTCGCCGCCCGCGCCGATATCCTCGTGCAGAACTTCAAGCCTGGCGGGCTGGCCAGGTTCGGCCTGGACTACGAGTCGGTCAGCGGCCGCAACCCGGCCGTCATTTACGCATCCATCAGCGGGTTCGGCTCCGGCGCCGGGGCGGCGCTGCCCGGCTATGACCTCCTCGTGCAGGCGGCCTCCGGCCTGATGAGCCTGACTGGCGAGGCCGGCGGAGAGCCCTTCCGGGCAGGCGTCGCGGTGTTCGACGTGATGTCCGGGCTGAACGCCGCGATCGGCATCCTGGCCGCGCTGCATCACCGGGCCAGTACTGGCCGCGGCCAGCATGTGCAGGTCAGCCTGCTCTCCTCGGCACTGTCCGGGCTGGTCAACCAGGCCAGCGCGGTCGTCGCAGGAGGCGTGGTGCCCTACCGGATGGGCAACTGCCATCCCAGCCTGTTCCCCTACGAGCCGCTGCCCGCCGCAGACGGCGAGCTCATCATCATCGCGGGCAACGACGGGCAGTTCCGGAAGCTGTGCGAGGTGCTCGGCGCTGCTGAGCTCGCGGACGATGTGCGGTTCGCGCGCAACAAGGACCGCACCGCGAACCGCGACAAGCTCCGGCCGCTGCTGACCGAGCGCCTTGCCCGGCGCACCGCGATGGAGTGGTTCAGCGAGCTGACCGAAGCCGGCGTCGCCTGCGGGCCGATCAATACCGTCGACGGCGGGGTTGCTTTCGCGCAGCAGCTAGGCCTCGACCCGGTGGTGACGGCTGGGCAGGGCGCAAGGGCGATGCCCGGCATCCGCAATCCGATCGGGCTGTCCGCCACGCCGGCGCAGTACCGGCTCCCGCCCCCGGAACTGGACGAGCACGGCACACAGATCCGCCGGTGGCTGGCCGGCCCGCGGTCGATCTCGTAGCCCCGCAGTCGTTTCGTAGCCCTGCAGACTACGGAATGTGCCCCGGGGCCACCGGGCAGTTTCGGCGGCTCACCACCGGCAGCCACCCGGCCACGTCGCTCGTCAATCGCAGGCCGCCCGGGCGGCCTGCGAGATGAGCATGCCTGCGCCCCGCGTCGCCCGGCGAGGGACCCCGGGCAGCAAATGGACTGGACTTATAGCCTGCTTGAGCCCATACGCTCCTGGGAGAGGGGCGGAGCTGGGCCGGGAGGGACGGGCGGATGCGCGGTAGCAGGGTGGACGGCAGCCGGGCGCCTGGGCTGTGGGGGCCGGAAACCAGGGCGCTGACCGCGGGGCTCGTCCTGACCATCACCTTCGTCGCGTCGGAGGCGCTTGCGGTCATTACCGTCATGCCGGTCGCCGCGCATGAGCTTGGCGGGTTTCGCTTGTACGGCTGGGTGTTCAGCGCGTTCATGCTGGGCAGCGTGGTCGGCATCGTGGCGGCCGGCCGGGAGGCCGACCGGCGCGGGCCCGCGATCCCGTTCGCGGCCGGGCTGGTGCTGTTCGGTGCCGGGCTGACCGTCGCCGGGCTTGCCCCTTCGATGGGGGTGCTGGTCGCGGGTCGTGCGCTGCAGGGCCTGGGCGCCGGCGCGGTGCCTGCGGTGGCCTATGCCTCGATCGGCCGCAGCCTGGCGGGCCCGCTTCGGCCCGCATGATGGCGGTGCTGTCCACCGCGTGGGTCGCGCCCGGACTGGCCGGGCCGGCCATCAGCGCCGAGGTGGCGCAGGTGTTCGGGTGGCGATGGGTGTTCCTCGGGCTGTTGCCGGTTGTCGCGGTTGCCGGGTCGATCGCCATGCCGGCCCTGATCCGCCTTGGCCCGCCCGGCTCCCGCCGCGCGGCGGAACACCGGCTGACGGACGGGATCCGTGCGGCGGCCGGCGCCGGGATGGCCCTGGCGGGCCTCACGCTCGCGGCGGGTTCCGGGGCGCTGCTGGCTGGCGGAGGGCTGATCGTGGCCGGCGGGGCCGTCGGGTTCCCGGCGCTGCGCAGGCTGGTGCCGGCCGGCACCTTGACCGCGCGGCGCGGGCTGCCTGCCACCATCTTGAGCCGGGGCATGCTGACGTTCGCGTTCTTCGGCGCCGATGCCTATGTGACCTTGTCGATCACGGCGGTGCGCCACCGCAGCCCGGTGGTGGCCGGCATCGCCGTCACCGGCGCCACGCTTGCCTGGACGGCCGGCGCCTGGGTGCAGGCCAGGCTGAGCGAGACGTGGGAAGGGCGCCGCCTGGTCCGCACGGGGCTGGTGATCGTGCTGGCCGGCATCGCCGGCATGGTGTTCGTGCTCCAGCCGGGTGTGCCGGTGGCCGCAGGCCTGGCGGCCTGGACCGTCGCGGGCCTGGGCATGGGGCTGGCATATTCGCCGACCACGCTGCTGATGCTGCGGGAGGCGCCGCCCGGCCGGGAAGGATGGGCGTCAGCGTCACTGAACCTGGCCGACGTGCTCGGCACGGCGATTGGCATCGGTGCCGGCGGCGCGGCCGTGGCCGCGGGCGCGAGCCTGTACCTGGGCGTAACGGAAGCGTTCGCCGTCGCGGCCGTGATGGCCGTGGCCGCGCTGGTGGTCACCCGCCGGCTGCCGGCCGGCCCGACCGGCGCAGCCCGGCCGGCCGTCGCGGAACCCCTGCCTGCTTTGCCCGGCCCGGCGCCGCCACCTGCCGCGGAGCGCCACGGCCATGCCGGTATTGGCAGCATCGAAGGGAGGCGATCCGGCCGCGATGGTAACCGTGCACGATATCCGCACCTGGGCGATGTCCCTGCCGCGCACCGAAGAGCATCTGATCCATGACCATGTCAAGTTCCGGGTCGGGCGGATCGTCTACGCCGCGGTTTCCCCGGACGAGACGATCATGGGCTTCGGCTTTCCCCGGGAAGAGCGGGCCGCACTCATTGCCGCCGAGCCGGCGAAGTTCTGCCTGCCCCGGCCTAGTGACCAGCGCTACAACTGGGTGCACGCGCGGATGGCCGCAGTGGACCCAGCCGAGATGCGCGAACTGCTCGCCGATGCATGGCGCATGGTCGTGCCAAAACGCCTGGCAGCCGCTCATCTCGGCGACGGCCGCGATGACGCTGGCCGCACTCGTCCGGTGCCCGGTACCCGGCGCCGCTCGCATCCCGGCGGAATCGATGGGAAGGTGACCAGATGAGCGGCGGCGAGGAGCGGGACGGGGTCTCGCTGACCAATCTCGACCAGCCGCTGTTCGACGGCGCGCAGGCGGCCAAGCGAGACTTGGTGAACTACCTGGACGCGGTACGCGACCGGATCATCCCGGTGCTGCGGGACCGGCCGCTGTCGGTCATCCGGGTGCTCCGCGGCCAGCCGCCGTTCATGCAGAAGAATGTCCCCAAGTACACGCCGCCCTGGGTGCAGACGGTGGCGCTGTGGGCGGAGAGCTCGAAACGTGAGGTGCGCTACGCGCTGTGCAACGACCGGCGGACGTTGCTGTGGTTCGCCAACCAGCGTGCGGTGGAGTATCACCCGACCCTGGTCCGCGCCGCCCGGCCTGATCACCCCACGTATCTCGTGCTGGATATTGACCCACCGTCCGCGGACGCGTTCAGCCTGGCTGTCCGTGCCGCTCAGCTGGTACGGCAGGTCCTGACCGAATCAGGCCTGGCGGGCGCGGTCAAGACCAGCGGCGCGAAGGGCGTGCACGTGTTCGTGCCCATCGACGAGGCAGTGACGCCCGATGACGTGGCGGCGGCAACTCGTGCGATCGCCGCCCGAGCCGAGCGGCTCGACCCGGCGCTCGCCACCACGGCCTTCATCCGCGAAGACCGCGGCGGCAAGGTTTTCCTCGACTCGACCAGGGCAGGCGGGGCGACGGTGGTGGCCGCGTACAGCCCGCGCGTCAGGCCGGGCGTGCCGGTGTCGTTTCCGGTGCCCTGGGAGGATCTGGACCGGGTCACGCCTGCCGATTTCACGGTGCATACGGCGGCGCGGCTGGTCGCCGACGCTGATCCGTGGGTCGGCCTGATGCCCGTGCCGCAATCACTGGGCTCCGGCCTGATCGAAGAGGGCAGGGCTATCCCGGTCGCCAGGGTGCAGGCGATGCACGAGGGCAAGCGGCGGGCGCGCGCCCGCCGCGGCTAGCCACCGCACAGGCTCACCTCATCTGGCGAGCGGCCCGGCCGGTCATCTTGCGAGCGGCCCGGCCGGCTGGCCATGCCCGCATGCGGCCGCCCTGGTTTGCCCTGGCAAGGGCAAGGGGTTCTATCCTGCCGTCCGTGGCTACCTCCAGCGACGAGACCTCCAGCGACGAGGCCTCCAGCGACAGGACCTTCTGCGCGGACATGGCCGGCCGGCTGGCCGGCCTGCCCGGCGTGCGGGCAGACGGGCAGTCCACGCTCGGCTATGCCAGGGCCGCGCACGCCCGCAGCGGGCAGCTGGCCGACACCGCCGGGGCGATCGCGACGGCCGCCTGCCAGGCCGCGCATTCGGTGCTGGCAGCCCGCGGACAGTGGGTCACCAACGAGAAGAACCTGCTGGAGCGGGCCGGCCTGCGCGGCATCGACGGCGTCCTGGCCGGCCTTACTGCCGAGCCCGGCCACCTGCTCACTGCGGTAGCCGCCGCGGACACGCTGCTGCGGGCCGCCGTGCAAGAACCCGCAGGCAGCTAAGCCGCGTGAGCGGTCAGCTCCTCCGCGCGGCTACCCGCCGGTGGCGCCGCCAGGCTCATCCTGAATGTGCACGGCAGCTTCCTCCGCCCCTGCGGCGCCACCGTCGATCCCGACGTCGCGGGCGACAAGGTCGCGCTCGGTGTCCGGATGCGCTCCCTCGTCCTCCGCGACCAGCCGGCCAGACCGGGCGTCCTGCTCGTCGCCGGGCACCGCGGCGGTGGCCAGGTCGTCCTCGGCATACGGGTCGGCTTCCGGCTCCTCCTCGGCATACGGGTCAGCTTCCGGTTCCTCCTCGGCGAGTAGCTGGTCGAGTGACTCGCCCTGCCGTTCCTCCGACGGCGTGGTGCCGAAGCGCTCGCCTGCCGACCACCGGTCCGGCGGCGCGATCCCGGTGTCCAGCGGGTCGTCGCCCGGGTCACCGTCGAGCGTGTCCGACGCATCCAGCACGCCGTCGTCTTCAAGGTCATCTTCGTCAGGGCCGGCTGACGAATCGTAATTCTCGTCTGGCATGTCGCGTGCTCACCTCTCCTCCGTTATCTCGGCGGGCCTGCCACTGAATGGCGCCGCGTCCGGCCAGGCTAGCGAGAGCGGCGGCGCATGGTCCGGGCGGGACGGACTGCACGCCGCGGTGCCGGGTCAGGGCCCGAGGGTGAGCTGGCCGAGCGCCGTGCCGGGCCCGGCCGCGAGCCGGGAGAAGTCCGGGGCCGCCGGGGGAGTGAGTCGCGGGCCGCGGCCGGGGAACTATTGCACCATGGAGTCACTGCCCGGGCTGCGAGAGCGGCGGGCATACGACTGCCGCCTGGCACCTGACCGGGCGCTGCGCACGCTGGCAGATGCCGAGGCCTTCCTGACTGGCCGCGGAATGCTGACCCGCACGGCTGACTGCGCGCTGCCCAGCCTGTACGAGGCGTGCCATGAGGAACCGTACAAGCCGGGTAGCCCGGGATTCGCGACCTGGCCGGCCACGAAATGGCCGTGGTTCGGCCAGCTCGCCGGGCGCGGCTACCTCGTCACGGCGGTCCACCGCGGCAAGAACCTGCTGGTGTCCGGCGGGGTTGCGGGCCTGCTTGACCCGATCTGCCGGGCCGAGATCAGGCGCATGCGCGCAGCCGACCCGCGGTGGCGGCGGCTGCTTGATCATCTGGCTGCGGCCGGCCCGTCCAGCATCGAAGATCTGCGCACCGAGCTCAGGCTGAAGCGGCAGGAGCTGACTGCCTTGCGGTACCCGCTGGAGCGCTGCGGCGCGATCGTGTCCCGCTCGCTGCAGGTGACTTCCGGCGAGGGACACCCTCATTCGAGCGAGCTGGCACGCTGGGATCAGGCCTATCCCGGCAGCGCCCGCGCGGACCTAGATCCTGGCCGTGCCCTGATGGATCTCGTCGTGGCCGGCGTGCGCGCCGCGGTCGTCGCGCCCGAGCGGGAGCTGCGGCGCTGGTTCTCCTGGCAGTGGTACTGGACCGACGCGCTCGCCGACGACCTCGTCCGGGACGGGAAGCTGCGCCGGGCGGACGGCTACGTCACGGCTGCCGCGACCGGAGCATGACTTCGAGCAAGCGCGGCGCTGGCGGCGTAGGTTGAAAAGATGAAATATCGCACTCTGGGGCGTAGCGGCTGCGCGGTGTCGAGCTTTTGCCTTGGGACCATGACCTTCGGATCGGAGTCGGACGAGGCGGGCGCGCATGCGCAGATCGACCGTTTTGCCGAGGCGGGCGGCACCCTGGTCGACACGGCCGATGTGTACAGCGCCGGGGTGTCGGAGGAGATCATCGGCCGCTGGTTCGCCAGCCGGCCGGCTGACGTCACCGAGCCGGTCGTGCTGGCCACGAAGGGCCGCTTCCCGCTGGATGATTCCCCGAACGGTGCCGGGCTGTCCGCCCGGCATCTGACGCGAGCCCTGGACGCGTCACTGGGGAGGCTGCGGCTTGAGGCGGTTGACCTGTATCAGGTGCACGCGTTTGATCCGTGGACGCCGCTGGAGGAGACGCTGCGCACGCTGGACGGGTTCGTGCGTGCTGGCAAGATCCGCTACTACGGGCTGTCGAACTTCACTGGCTGGCAGCTGACGAAGGCGGTGCATCTGGCGCGCGCGCTGAACGTCGCCGGGCCGGTGACGCTTCAGCCGCAATACAGCCTGCTGGTGCGCGAGATCGAATGGGAGATCGTGCCCGCGGCGCTGGACGCGGGCCTCGGGCTGCTGCCGTGGAGCCCGCTCGGCGGGGGCTGGCTGTCGGGCAAGTACAGGCGCGATGAGCGTCCGGCGGGCGCTACCCGCCTCGGCGAGGACCCGAACCGCGGCATGGAAGCCTACGACCGGCGGGGCACGCAGCGCACCTGGGAGGTCATCGGCGCGGTGCAGAAGGTCGCCGATGAACGCGGTGTCTCGATGGCCGAGGTGGCGCTGGCGTGGGTGACCGACCGCCCGGGGGTGACATCGACAATCCTCGGTGCCCGCACGATCGGGCAGCTTGAGACCAACCTTCGCGCTGCTGACCTGCGCCTCACCGAGGCGGAATGTGCCGCGCTCGACGCCGCAAGCGACCCGCAGGCCACCGACTATCCGTACGGCGAGATGGGCGCGGAACAGCGCGACCGCCGCCTCGCCGGCGGCGGCTAAACCCGGCAGGCAGGTTGAGCCGCCGGCCGAGTGGCCCGCGGTTTACGATGAGCCGGTGCCGTTGCGCGCCGTGGACTTCCATGTGCACCTGCCGACTCCGGACTGGCTGGAGGGCAGCATGGCGGGTTACGTGGAGGCGGCCGAGGCGTACTTCCGCTCGCCTGCGCAACGACAGTCGCTGGAGGAACTGGCGGCAAGATACCGCCAGCTGCAAGTGCAGGCGGTCCTGCTGGCCTGGGACGCCGAGACAGCGACGGGGCGGCCCCGGGTGCCGAATGAGACGGTGGCCGCCGCCTGCCGCAATTATCCGGATGCGTTTACCGGCCTGGGCTCGGTGGACCCGCACAAGGGCGAGGCGGCGGTGGCCGAGGTGGCGAATATCGCCTCGCTCGGGCTGCGGGGGGTGAAGTTTCACCCGTCGCTGCAGGCGTTCGCTCCCGATGACCCCGCCTACTGGCCGGTCTTCGCCGCATGCGAGCAGCATGGCCTGCTGGCCCTGTTCCACACCGGGACCAGCGGGATCGGTGCCCGCCAGCCCGGCGGCCAGGGCATCCGGATCGACTTCGCCCACCCGCTGAAGCTCGATCCCGTCGCGGCGGCTCATCCGGGGCTGACCATCGTGGCCGCCCATTTCGGCTGGCCCTGGCACATGGACCTGGCCGCCATAGCTCTGCACAAGACCAATGTGTACATCGATATATCCGGCTGGTCGCCGCGGCGGATCCCCCCTGAGGTGATTGCCGAGCTACGGGGACGGCTGTCCGGGCAGTTCCTGTGGGGCAGCGACTTTCCGTTCTTCACGCCGGAACGCTGCCTCGCCGGCCTGGATGGCCTCGGCCTGCCAGCCGATGTCCTGGACAAGGTGCTGCACGAGAACGCCGCCCGCATCCTCGGGCTGACCTGACGCGGTCACGTGACCCAGTACGGCAGCCGTAGATCGTGACCTTGGGTAGTCGCAAGAGCCTGTGCCCTGCGCGGCCGCTTCACGATCTGCAGCTGCAGTACCAGCGTGCCCGGGTGAACAGCAAGCGGGCGGCGTTCGGACGTGATCACCCAGCGGGAGCCGCCATAGCCGAATGGCCCTTACTGTCGTCTTCGCCGGCTGGAACCTGTCTCATTTCGGGCACTCTAACGCGAGCTCTCCGGCGAGTTGCGTATGTCCTGCGGTTGGCGGCGCGACCGCGCCATGGCCCCGGTTGCCGCGCTGATAGCGCTCATCTGGCGGCCATGGCCGGCGGCTACGGTGAGAGGCATGCACGGCACGCCAATCCGGGTCGAAGTCAACGGGGGCATCGCGACTGCTGAGCACCTGCGGCACCTGGCGCTGGCCGGGTACGGCCACTTCACGGCCATGCAGGTCAGGGACGCGCGGACCCGCGGGCTCGACCTACACGTCAGGCGGCTGGACGCGGCCACCAGGGAAGTGTTCGGCACTGGCCTGGATGCTGACCGGATCCGCGGCCATATCCGGCACGCGCTCGCCGGTACCGGCGACGCGTCGGTGCGCGTCATCGTCTTCTGGCCCGAAGCCGATGCGGCCCCCGCCATCATGGTGACAGTCCGCCCGCCTGGCGAAATGCCGGCCGGGCCGCTGAGCCTGCAGCCGGTTCCGTACCAGCGCCCCGTCCCGCACATCAAGCACGCGGCAGACTTCGCCCAGACCTACTACCGCCGCCTCGCCGCCGCCGACGGCTTCGACGACGCGCTGCTGTCCGGGCCTGGCGGCGTCATCTCCGAAGGCGGCATAACCAACATCGCCTTCTTCGACGGGACCACGCTCACCTGGCCGGACGCGCCCTGCCTGGCCGGCATCACCATGCAGCTACTTGAGCCCAGGCTGCCCGGCAGCGGCCTGCCCGCAGGCCGCGGCCCGGTCCGCCTCGCCGATCTGCCGTCGTTCACCGCGGCACTCGTCACCAACTCCCGCGGCATCGCGCCGGTTGGCCGGATCGGCACCACCACCCTCCCCGGCTGCCCCGCGCTCATGCAGGCCCTCAGCGAGATCTACGAGTCCATACCCAGGGACCCCATCTGACCGCCAAGCTGGCTGCCCCGGGCCGCTGCACCGGAGAGGAGAGCAGGGTGACCGGTTTCACCGACGTGATCTGGTATGCCTGATGAAGCCGGCTGAGAAGCGAGTCCTTGACGGGATCCAGGCCGAGCTGAGCCGGGTCATCCGGTACGACGATGAGTCGATCGTGAACGGCAAATGGATCCGGCAGCGCTATGACTGCGGCTGCATTCCGGGCCTCGCGGCGGCCCGGCGGGCGGTGGTGAAGACAGCATGGCACGAGGCCGGTCACGCCGCGGCCGCACTGGCAGTGGGAGCGAGCTTCACCTCCGCCAGCATCCACCACGGCCGGGACAACGACGGCCGGGTGCATGGCATCACGCCCGTCACGGAGCTGGCCTTCGTCATTCACGCGGCCGGCCAGATAGCCGAGCGGCTGATGAACTGGACCATGCTGGAACGTGATGACGACCTGCGCGCCTGGCTGCCGGCCTGGCACAGCGACGGCGGGGATGCCAGGCACTTCCGCCAGGCGCTGCGGGGGCGCCCGCACACCGATGAGTTCCGGGCCTGGCGCTACAGCGAGGAGATGCTGACCCCGATGCGGCTGAAGATCCGCCAGGTTGCCAGGGCGCTGCTCGTGCATCACCGGCACCTGCCGTACAACGTCGTCGCGGCGATCGCCGGCTGCGGCTGAACCTAAGTCTCCTGCCCGGCGCACAGCACGGTCGCCAGCTAGCGTGCGCATCCGGCTGGCGGATCAGGCAGCGTCGGCCCGCTCAAGGACGAATACCGGGATCTGGCGTGCGGTCTTGCGCTGGTACTCGGCGTACGGCGGGAAGGCGGCGACCGCCCGTTGCCACCATTCGGCGCGCTCGTCGCCGGTGAGCTCGCGGGCAACCATGTCCCACTTGTGCGGGCCGTCCTGGAACTCGACCCGCGGGTCCGCGCGGAAGTTGTAATACCAGAGCGGATGGGACGGCGCACCGCCCTGCGACGCTACCACCGCATAGCGGCCGTCATGCTCGACCCGCATCAGCGGCGTCTTGCGCACCTTGCCGCTCCGCGCGCCGCGGTTCGTAATGATCACCACGGGCAGGCCGGTGTCGCGCAGCGTCGTGCCTTGCGTCCCGCCTGAACTCTCGTACAGCTCGACCTGGTCACGAACCCAGGCCCGGGAACTCGGCTCATAGTCACCATTGACGGGCATGCCGCCATCAAACACCCTCAGTAGCTCTCGGCCGCACGCGGGGCATGCCGCTGCGCCTGCCCAGCGGGACCAGCGCGGCCGGCGGCGGGGCCAGCGCGGCCGGCGGCGGGGCCAGCGCGGCCGACCGCGGGGCCAGCGCGAGCGGCGGGGGCAGCGCGGCCGGCGGCGGGGCCAGTGCGCGGGCGGCGGCCGGCCCCAGCGCCTGGGCCGGCCGCGGGAGCGCCCGGTTACTGTGGACCCGGCGTGGCGGCGCGGCACGCCCGCCGCCAGCCCGGGATCGGTTCGCGTCAAGGCTGTGAAGGATGAGGAGGAAGCCGGATGGCTGACAGGTCAGTGGCGATCGTCGGAGGGCGGATAGTCCCGATCACCGGGGAGCCGGTGGACGGCGGGACGGTTCTCGTGCAGGACGGCAAGGTCACGGCCGTCGGCGGCGACGTGGCTATTCCCGACGGCGTTCGCGTGATCGACGCGGCTGGCTCCTGGGTGCTGCCCGGCTTCATCGAGGCGCACGGGCATGTCGGCGTCCACGAGGAGGCCGAGGGCTGGGCTGGCTCGGACACCAACGAGATGACCGACCCGGTGACCGCGCAGGTGCGCGCCCTTGACGCGATCAACCCCGCGGACCTCGGCTTCCGTGACGCCATCGCCGGGGGAGTGCTTGCTGTCAACGTCAATCCCGGCTCCGGGAATCCCGTTGGCGGCCAGACGGTAGCGCTCAAATGCTGGGGCCGCACGGTCGATGAGATGGTGCTGCGCGAGCCATCCGGTCTTAAGTCCGCCCTCGGCGAGAATCCGAAGCGGGTGTACGGCGAGCGGCAGAAGACGCCGAGCACCCGCCTCGGCACGGCCGCGGTGATCCGCGGCGCCTTCGTCGATGCCGCCAACTACCTGCAGCGGCTCGACAGCGAGCAGCGGAAGCCGGAAAACGAGCGCAAGCCGGTCGATCGCGACCTGAAGCTTGAGGCGCTTGGTAAGGTCCTGCGGCGGGAGATTCCCTGGCGCCAGCACTGCCATCGCGCCGACGACATCGGCACCGCGATCAGGATCGCCGAGGAGTTCGGCTACGACCTGGTGATCGACCACGGCACCGAGGCACACCTGCTCGCCGACATCATCGCCGCCAAGGGCATCCCGGTGATCATCGGGCCGCTGCTGACCAGCCGCTCGAAGGTGGAACTGCGGAACCGGTCGCTGGCCAATCCCGGCCGGCTGGCGCGCGCGGGCGTCACGATCGCGATCACGACCGATCACCCGGTCGTGCCGATCAACTTCCTGGCCCACCAGGCCGCCCTGTCGGTCAAGGAAGGCCTTGACCGCGAGACCGCGCTGCAGGCGCTGACCATCAACCCGGCGCGCATCGCCGGCATCGACGACCGGCTCGGCTCCATCGAGGCCGGCAAGGACGCCGACCTGGTGATCTGGTCAGGCGATCCGCTCAACATGCTCAGCCGGGTCGAGCGTGCCCTGATCGGCGGCATGCAGGTATACGCCTACGAGAACGGCGAGGCCAGCTTCGCGGACCGGTGACGCCAGGCTGGAGGCGCGGCGCCGCGTGGCAGGTCAGGCATGAATGACGTTGGTGTGGTGGCAGAAATGCACCCGGCCCGGGCTGATGGACTGGATCCGGCGCAGCGAGTCCCGCCAGGCTGTCAGGTCGCTGGCCTGACCGGGCGGCAGGTCCTCGCTGGCCGGGCCGGCGTACTGGCGCGGCGTGTAGGCCGCGTCGCCGATCAGCAGGTCGGACGTGCCGTCAGCGGACTGGACCACGACCGACTGGTGACCTGTGGTGTGTCCGGGAGTCGTTATCACCGCCAGGCCGGGGAGCACTTCGGTGTCACCGTCGAGCAGTTCGAAGCGTGCGTTCATGAAGTCGAACCAGTCGTACAGGTCCGGTGACTCGCGCTTCGCCCGGTCAAGTTCCGTGCGCTGCACGTAGCAGGCGGCGTGCCTGAACACAGCGTTCTGGCCGCAATGGTCGAAATGCAGGTGAGTGTTGATCACCAGTCCGATGTCGGCCGGGGTCATGTCCAGTTCGGCGAGCGCGTCCGCGGCCGACCGGTTCACCACGCGCCAGTCGGCCAGCAGCCGCTCGGGCCCGCCGACCCCGGTGTCCACCAGGACCGCGCCGCCGGGGTGGGTGACCACGAAGCCGTGCACCGGCCACTCGCCGCCGTCGGGGCCGCGCAGCCGCGCCAGGTGCAACCGCTTGATCTCCAGTGCCATCGGCGGCCGCCTTCAGTCTCGTGCCCGGGCATGACAGATGTCATCGTCGCAGCCGGGGCGGCCCGGGGTCCAGGCACGCCAGGCACACCGGGCGGCGGCTGCGGCAGTGCGCGAGTGAGTGGCTTCCGCGCCTGGCGCCATGAAGCAGAAGCCGGAACGGGCAGCACTGCGCCGGGCGGCCCCGTATCAAATGACGTAGATGGGAATCTGCTGCGGTAACAGCGACAGTAGAGTCCCATTCACGTTGCTGGCCGTCGGGGCGGACGTGCCGCTGCCGCATGGAGACCGTCCAGTCCGGCTGGGTGCTACGCGCGGGGTCCTCACTCGCGGTGGCCCTCGCTTGGTCGCGGGCTCGCCCTGGGGGAGGCCGTGCCTGGCAGGCTCGCGTCCTGGGGAGGCCGTGCCTGGCAGGCTCGCGTCCTGGGGAGGCCGTGCCTGGCAGGCTCGCGCCCTGGCGGGAGGCCCGCGGCCTGGCTGAGGGCTGAGACGCGTAGCGGGCCGGCGTCCCCCGTTCGGTATTGTTGGCTTTCCAGGTCGAGAGGCGCTGCAACGGGCTTTGCCCGCCACGCTCGGCCTGGGTCGCGCAAGCAAGGGCGCCTCCATTTGCTGCAAATGGAGGCCGGATGAGCAAATCCTTGAACCGAAGCGACCAGCGTGGCAGCGCACGCGCCCTGCGGGAACTCCTGGATCAGCGGGTCGTGGTGCACGACGGGGCCTGGGGCACGATGCTGCAGGGCGCCGGGCTCACCGCGGCCGACTACCGCGGGGAGCGGCTACGGGATCACCCCCGTGATGTGGCCGGCGACCCGGACCTGCTGAACCTCTCGCGCCCGGATGTCGTCCTCGGCGTGCACCGGCAGTACCTGGCGGCTGGCGCGGATATCACCACGACGAACACGTTCACCGCGACAAGCATCGGCCAGTCGGACTACCTGCTGCAGCCGCTGGTGCGCGAGATGAACCTGCGGGGCGCCGAGCTGGCGCGCCAGGCCGCGGACGAGGCGGGCGGGCGTTTCGTGGCCGGCTCGATCGGGCCGCTGAACGTCACGCTCTCGCTGTCCCCGCGGGTCGAGGACCCCGCGTATCGCGCGGTGTCATTCGACGAGGTCCGTGCCGCATACGCGGAGCAGGTCCAGGCGCTAGCCGACGGCGGGGTCGACCTGCTGCTGATCGAGACGATCTTCGACACGCTCAATGCGAAGGCCGCGATCGCCGCCGCCCGGGACGTCGCGCCGCACCTGCCGCTGTGGATCTCGGTGACGATTGTCGACCTGAGCGGGCGGACGCTGTCCGGGCAGACCGTCGAGGCGTTCTGGAGCTCGATCGAGCATGCCGGCCCGCTGGTGGCGGGCGTGAACTGCTCGCTTGGCGCCGCGGAAATGCGCCCGCATGTCGCCGAGCTGGCGCGGTTCGCCGGCGTCTATACCGCCTGCCATCCCAATGCCGGCCTGCCGAACGCGTTCGGCGGCTACGACGAGACGCCGCAGGAGACGGCGCGGATGCTCAGCGAGTTCGCCGGATCAGGCCTGGTCAACATCGTCGGCGGGTGCTGCGGGACGACCCCGGCGCACATCGCACGGCTCGCGGCCGCGGTGTCCGGCCTCCCGCCGCGGCCCGTTCCCGAGCTACCGGACCGGACCCGGTTCAGCGGCCTTGAGCCTTTCGCGATCGGCGCCGACACCGGGTTCGTCATGATCGGGGAGCGCACCAACGTCACGGGCTCGGCGCGCTTCCGGCGCCTGATCGAGGCGGGCGACTTCCAGGCCGCCGTCAACGTCGCGCTGGATCAGGTGCGCGGCGGGGCCAACCTGCTCGATGTCAACATGGACGCCGGCCTGCTCGACAGCGAGCAGGCGATGACCACGTTCCTTAACCTGGTCGCGACCGAGCCGGAGGTCGCACGAATCCCGGTCATGGTCGACAGCTCGCGGTGGAGCGTACTGGAAGCCGGCCTCAAGTGCGTGCAGGGCAAGGGCGTCGTCAACTCGATCAGCCTCAAGGAGGGCGAGGGCCCGTTCCTTGACCAAGCCCGGCGCATCAGGGACTACGGCGCCGGCGTGGTCGTCATGGCCTTCGACGAGCAAGGGCAGGCCGATACCGTCGAGCGCAAGGTGTCGATCTGCGGCCGCGCCTACGACCTGCTCACCCGGCACGCCGGGTTCGCGGCCGGGGACATCGTGTTCGACCCCAACGTGCTCGCGGTCGCCACCGGAATCGCCGAGCACAACGGCTACGCGAAGGCGTTCATCGACGCGCTGCCGCTGATCAAGTCCCGCTGCCCGGGAGCGCGCACCAGCGGCGGCATCTCGAACCTGTCGTTCTCCTTCCGCGGCAACGCGGTCGTGCGGGAGGCGATGCATTCCGCTTTCCTCTTCCACGCCGTGGCGGCCGGGCTGGACATGGGGATCGTGAACGCCGGGCAGCTCGCGGTCTACCAGGACATTCCCGCGGACCTGCTGGAGCTCGTCGAGGACGTGATCTTCGACCGGCGGGCCGATGCCACCGACCGGCTGGTCGCGTTCGCCGAGACGGTGAGCGGGTCAGGTACTCGGCGCACCGTGGACCTGTCCTGGCGGGATGCGCCGGTGCGGCAGCGGCTGGCGTACGCGCTCGAGCACGGCATCGTCGACTTCATCGAGGCCGACACCGAAGAGGCCAGGCAGCAAGCCGCGCGCCCGCTCGACGTGATCGAGGGACCGCTGATGGACGGCATGAAGATCGTGGGTGACCTGTTCGGCGCCGGGAAGATGTTCCTGCCGCAGGTAGTCAAGAGCGCGCGGGTAATGAAGCGCTCGGTCGCCTACCTTGAGCCGTTCATGGCGGCCGAGAAGGAGCAGGCGCGGCTGGACGGCCGCGCCCAGGCCGAACGTGGCCAGGGCAAGGTGGTGCTCGCGACCGTCAAGGGCGACGTGCACGACATCGGCAAGAACATCGTCGGCGTGGTGCTCGGCTGCAACAACTACCAGGTCATCGACCTTGGCGTGATGACGCCCGCCGCCGTCATCCTGGATACCGCGGTCGCCGAGGGCGCTGCCGCCGTCGGGCTTTCCGGGCTGATCACCCCGTCACTGGACGAAATGGTGAACGTCGCGGCTGAGATGCAGCGGCGCGGGCTCAAACTGCCCCTGCTGATCGGCGGCGCCACGACGTCACGGCAGCACACAGCGGTCCGGATCGCGCCCGTCTACGATGCCGCCACGGTCCATGTGCTCGACGCGTCCCGGGTGGCTGGCGTGGTGGCGGACCTGATGCACGCCGACCGAGCCGAGGAACTGGCCGCGCGCAACCGGGCCGACCAGCAGCGCCTCCGCGAGCAGCACGCGACAAGGCAGCGGCGTCCGCTACTGACCCTCGCACAGGCCCGCGCGAACCCGGAGCAGGTTCCGTTCGACGACCTGCCGGTGCCCGACTTCACCGGTGTCCGAGCCGTCCGTCCTGACCTGGCCACCCTCCGCGGGATGATCGACTGGCAGTTCCTGTTCCTCGCCTGGCAGCTGAAGGGCAAGTACCCGGCGATTCTGGACCAGCCGGTTGCTCGTGAGCTCTACGACGAGGCGAACGCGCTACTCAGCCAGATCATCGCCGACGGCTCGTTGCGGGCCCGGGGCGCGTTCGGCTTCTGGCCCGCCCGCTCGGAAGGCGACGACATCGTCCTCGACGCGGATGGGGCGGGTGGTGGCGGTGGCAGCCCGCCGGGCGGAGGCAGCCCGCCGGGCGGAGGCAGCCCGCCGGGCGGAGGCAGCCCGCCGGGCGGAGGCAGCATCGGCAGCCTCCGGCTGCCGATGCTGCGCCAGCAGACTGCCAAGCCCGCCGGCCGGCCCAACCGGTGCCTCGCTGACTATGTGGCCCCAGCCGGGGACCATATCGGCGGGTTCGCCGTGGCCATCCACGGCGCCGAAGAACTCGCTGCTACCTTCGAGGCCCGGCAAGACGACTACAAAGCGATCATGGTGAAGGCCCTGGCCGACCGGCTTGCCGAGGCGTTCGCCGAGCACATCCACCTGCAGGCCCGGCGTGCCTGGTTTGAGCCGGATGCCGACCCGTTGATCGAGGACCTGCACGCGGAGCGCTTCCGCGGTATCCGTCCCGCGCTCGGCTACCCCGCGAGCCCGGACCACAGCCAGAAGCAAGCCCTGATCGACTTGCTCGACGCCGGGCAGCTCGGCATGGGCCTGACCGATTCCTTCGCGATGACCCCAGCCGCCAGCGTCAGCGGACTGCTTTTCGCCCACCCGTCGTCGCGGTACTTCACAGTGGGCCGTATCGGCAAGGATCAGGCCGAGGACTACGCCATCCGGCGGGGCCTGGACCTTGCCGAAGTCGAGCGCTGGCTGCGCCCCAACCTCGGCTACGACCCCCGGTAACACCGAACCGGCCTGGCGCAGCGCCCGCTCCGGTTCCATGATCACCGATTCCGGCAGAAACAGCCTCCCGCGCTCGTCCCACGCCCATGATCACGGAGGGTTGTGGGGTTTCTCACCCCCACAACCCTCCGTGAGCATGAATGAGCCGCCGGGGTGAGCTGGGCTGGCCGGAGGTGGGCTGGGCTGGCCGGGCTGGGCTGGCCGGGCTGGGCTGGCCGGGGTGGGCTGGGCTGCCCGCGCT
>WNGQ01000524.1_pt1 | contig 41260 bp, 40 predicted proteins | sample 5407661 | NCBI WGS metagenome assembly WNGQ01 (sample SAMN13153382, study PRJNA577476) | soil metagenome | isolation source: 60 cm soil or saprolite under Garry oak tree replicate 2 | place: USA:California | collected 2016-06-15 | reverse complement strand
GGGTCGTCATCCGGGAAGGCCGGCCGGTGGACAATCCCGGGCTCTGGGCGGGCAGCACTCGCAGAGCTTGCCAGCGGCTGGCACGACGCGGCGTGCTCCGAGCATCGCAAGGGCAGCGACGCCGATCCCGATCCCGATCCCGATTCCGATCATGATTGTTTTCATCGCTTCGCCGATTCCCTGGGCCGCGTCAGCCGGCGAGCGCGGTGCGCTGATCGGGGTCGGCGGCGGCGGGCGCTGGTGCCGCGTCGCATCCACAGCCGTCCCCGCTGCCAGGCGGCTCGCCGGTGGCTGGCGTCTGCGCCGCCGCCACCTCCTCGAGCAACCGCTGAGCTGCTCGCAGGTGAATTGCCGCCGCGTTCGTCTGCACCGTATGCGCGACCTCGAGCGCTTGCCGAAGCTGGAGCGGCGATGCGCCCAGTGCGGCCGCGGCGTTCAGGTGACGTTCGATGTTGGTCCGGTCGTTTGCGCCGATCGCCGCAGCGAATGCGGCGAGCTCGGTGTCCAGCACGGCGGGTACTGCAGGCCCCGGGTCCTCCGCGCCGAGGTTTCGCTGAACGTGGCGTGCCAGCTCCTGGGTGGCCTGAGCGGCCACCTGCTGGGCGGTCGTAATCGCCATGAGCACGCGGTCATCCGCGAGCTCGGCCTTCTTGGCGGCGCTGAGGTGGTAGTCGAGGCAGGGGTGGCAGCCGGCGCCAACGCTCGCGCCGATTGCGGCCAGCTCCTTCTGCTGATGGCTGAGTCCATGCTCGTCCGTGCTCATCGCTGTCTCCTCGCCTAGGTGGGTGGGGTTGTCTTATCTGCAGAGACGACGCGCCCGCCCGGAGAGATACACGTGCAGGGAACGACATCGCCCGGCAAGGCCGGCCAGGCACCGGAGGTCTGGCCGGTGCTGATCCCCGGCATGGCGTGCGCGGTGATCAACCCGTGCCGGCTGGCCTCTCCCGGAGCACAACCAGCTCGGCCGCGCCCAACGAAAGGTGACCATCGGCCCTATGCGGAGCGAGCCTTGTGCGCCAAGGATGCCCCTGTGACCGGAACACCTGGCTGGCCGGAGGCGCCCGGACGACGTCACGCGGCCTCGCTCATCGCCGCGTATCAGGGGCGGATCCGCCGGTACATCCTCGGCATGGTGCGCGACCCGGTGGAGGCCGAGGACCTCACGCAGGACGTGTTCCTGCAGGCCCACCGCAAGCTGGGCTCCCTGCAAGACCCCGATGCGGTGACCTCGTGGCTGTATCAGATCGCGACGCACGTCTGCTACGACCGGTTCCGGAGATCGTCGCGCCAGCCGAGACTCGACCCGCTGGACTCGAGCGGCCCGGCCGGCGCGGGCTCAGGGGCCGATCGCGGCGACGAGACAAGTCTGGACCGGGTGCTCGAGCGAGCCGAGATGACCGCCTGCGTCAGGAGCTTCCTTGAGGACCTCTCCGACGAGTACCGGCAGGTCATCCTCCTCCACGATCTGGAAGGGCTGACCAACGCGGAGATCGCCGAGATGCTCGGCGCCTCCCTGGCGACCGTCAAGATCCGGCTGCACCGTGCCAGGCGCAAGCTGCAAGCCGCCCTGGCGGCAGGCTGCGACTTCTCCCATGACGAGCACGGCGTGTTCGTCTGCGAGAGAGCTGCCGGTCCCGACACGACGGCGCGCCCTTCGGGCTAGCGAGCCGGCGCTGCCGGTGTATCCCTTCTGGCCGCCAGACCGTCCTTAATGCCAGGAGCTTCTCCGCAGGGAGGCGCTCGCGGCAACAAGGAGGTCAGATCGTCATGTGGTGGGGTAACGGCTCCTGGGGGTACGGCTGGTGGCCGGTGATCATGCTCATGGGCGTGCTCATGGTCATCTGCATGGTGATGATGGCCCGCATGACGGGCCGTGCCTGGCCCGGCCCCCGCAGGGAACCGGAACGCCACGGGCCGGACGCGCCTGAGCGCATCCTCGACCAGCGCCTGGCGAGCGGAGAGATCGATATCGACGAGTACGAGCGGCTCCGCGACGCACTCCAGCGGCCCGCCGGCCCGGCCCGGGTATAGCGAGGTCTGCTATGCCGGACGAGAACAACGCACGAACCGCGTGGATCCCCGTGCCATCTCCCGGCGAGTTGCCCGCCGAGGTCGCCAGCGAGATCGGTGACGCCGCCAGACCGCGAGCCTGGATTCCTCGAGACGACCCCAGACAGTCGTCTGGCCCTGCGACAGGTGTCCAAGGGCCTTATGGGCATGCCCCAGGGTCCGGCTAGCGTCAGCCTGCAACCGCAACAGCGGATCCTCCGGATCCCTTTTCGCGACGCCTTCTCCTGCACGATTTCCTACTTAAGAATGGAGGCACCGATCATGGCAAAGATCCTTTTCGTGGCAACACACGGGACAGAAGACCCTACCAGGGCCACTTTCCCCTTCATGGAGGCAAAGGGAGTTGTCGAGGCGGGGCATGAGACCGGAATCATCTTGATGATGGAGGCCGCACCGCTGATCAAAGACCACATTGCTGCCCAGGTCCAGGGCGTTGGTGTGCCACCACTGAAGGAGTTGATGGACTTCCTTACTAACCACAACGTCAGGATCTCTGTTTGCGAGCCCAGCGGCCGCGCCCTCGGGGTCACGGAAGAAGACTTCGTCGGCAAGAACAGCGGCTTCGGCACCTCGGTAGATGCCGCCAATGCCTATGCCGGATATGACCGGGTCGTGACGTTCTAGCGGCCCGCCGAGCGGATTCGGGGTGCCGGTAACAATCGAGCCGTGAGCACCGTTACGGCGTCCAGTTTCCTGAACGCGGCTGGGCCTGTGAGGAGCAATGGAACCGGATCCGGCGTCGGCGCAGCTGATCATGGTTCGCGATCGGGCCCACGCGGGCGGCGTTCGATCGGGCGTTAGTGCCCCTGTCGGCCTCCCGGTAACCGGCCACCTCCTGAGAACTTCCGAGAAAAACGGTTCTCGGAAGTAAACTCGGAGGATGGCTTCCGAGAACACGGAAACGCGACGGCCGCAGGACCCCGGATCCACTTCCGAGAACAGGGGAGCAACTCCGCGTCCCCGCCCTGGCGGCAGGCCGACCGCCCTGGCCGGGCTGTACGCCGCCGTGCTCGACGACTACGCCGCAGCCCTGGCCGGGGCGCCGATCGCGCCCGAATCCCGGCGCACCTATCTGTCGAAGGTGCGCCAGTACCTCGCGTGGCTCGCCGACGCCGCGGTGGACGGCGACCCGGTCACCACGCCGGCGGCGCGGGACTGGGCCGTGCGCGACTACCGCACCCACCTGCAGGCCGTCGCCAAACGCGCCCCGCGCACCGTCAACAACGCCCTGGCCGCGGTCGACGACTTCTACACCCGCCGCGGCCTGGGCGCCGCGAACGCCACCCGCGCCGATCTCCCCAAGTCCGCGCCACGCGCCCTGAGCACGCGGACGGCGGTACGGTTCCTGCGCGCGGTCGAGCAGCGCCCCTCCCCGCGCGACCAGGCCCTCGCCCTGATCCCGTTCTACGCCGGCGCCCGCATCGCCGAGACCGTCGGCCTGGACGTCGACGACGTCAAGATCTCCGCCCGCAAGGGCACCCTTCGCATCCTCGGCAAGGGCGAAAAGGTCCGCGAGGTCCCCCTCCACCCGGCGCTGCGTGCCGTACTCGCCGACTGGCTGGCCGAACGAGGCGACTGGCCCGGCGCGCACGGGGCGGCACTGTTCCTCAACCAACGAGGCGGCCGGCTCTCGGCCCGCGGCGCCGGCGACATCATCACCGCCATCGCCACCGATGCCCACCTCGACGGCGAAGGCGTCTCTGCCCACCCCCTACGCCACACCTTCGTCACCACACTCGTCCGCGGAGGCACCGACCTGGTGACCGTCGCCGAGCTGGCCGGGCACGCCCGCCTGGAGACCACCAGGGCGTACAGCCTGCCCACCGACGAGGACAAGACCAAAGCCCTGAACCTGCTCATCACCGACCAGTAACCGAGCCCTGACCTGCAACGACATCAGATCAAGATCAACTCACGGCGGGTTTCGTCCTTATCTTTGCTTGACCCGAGCTGGCCTCGACCGTGGCGCCGCACTCCGGGCAGCGAAACGGTCAGCGCTTGGCGATGGACCGCCAGATGGCGAAGACGATGAAGGGGAATCCCATTCCCGGGATTTCCCGTGTCGCCTGGACCGTTCCGTGGGTAGCACATCGCCCGGTCTGGGTCTGGAGTTCTGTGGCCATGATCTTCCTCCTGTGATCGCGTTGAACGGCTGGCCGGGTTTAGCGCCCGAGCGGCAGCCAGCTGAAGTTGCGGAGAGCGATGAGAAAGCCCGCGGCTCCCCATGCGGCCACGATCAGCAGATCCGCGCCGGCGAAGCCCAGCCCGGTCGTGTGCGGGTTGTAGGCGACGAGCAGCGCATCCGCCAGGTGCCGGACCGGGAAGATCGCTCCCACGTCTGCCAGCCAGTGCGGCAGGATCGTGACGGCGACGAACACCCCGGAGATGAAGTACAACGGCAGCAGGAGCGCCTGGGTGGTGGGCAGCGCGGCATCCTCGCTGTGGATCAGCGAGGTGAGCGCGTAACCAAGGCAGCAGAAGGAGGCGGCGCCGATCACCACGGTGACCACGAGCGCGAAGGCGGTGCGCCCTGGGACGTGGGCGCCGTAGGCGGCCCAGCCGATGCCAAGCAGCACAGCGGCCATCACTACCGCGATGATGACTGCTGTGAGCACACGGCCGGCGATGATGGCAGCGGCCGGGACCGGCGTCGCACGCCGCCGCTTCAGCCCGCCGCGCTCGCGCTACCTCACCAAAGACGCCAGCGCCGCGGAAATCCGCGAAGCACTGCAGCGGGTCACCCGCGGCCAGGCCGCCATTGACCCGCGGTCCAGCAGCACCTTCTCGACGCCATCACCGCCAGCCAACCCAGCTCACGCGCCGAACCCGCGCCGCAGCTCCCCGACGGACTGACAGCACGGGAAGTCGAAGTGCTCTCACTGATCGCCCAGGGGCTGTCGAACACCGAGATCGCCCAGCGGCTAACGGTCAGCGAAACCACGGTAAAAAGCCACATCAACCACCTCTTCGCCAAGACCGGAGTCCGCGACCGAGCCCAGGCAGTCACCTACGCCTACCAGCACGCACTCACCTGACACCGCCCGGCTCCGGCCGATGCGGGGCACGAAGCGGCACCGCTCAGCGCGGGTCCTCGCCGCCGGTCATGCCTTCGTGCATAACCTAGCCCACCGGCGCAGATCCCCATGTCGGCGCTTCCTCGCCGGGCCCGAGGCCTTCCACGGGGTGCGTTAGCTGCTTAAGTCCGGTCCCGTCCGCATTGATGATCCACAGGTCTTCCTGGCCGCCGTTGATCTCTGGGTGGAAGCTCTGGAAGAGGATCTTGGTGCTGTCCGGCGACCACACCGGGCCGACGGAGATATCGAGATTCGTGGGCTTAGTTAGCTCCCTCATCCCGGTTCCATCGGGATGCACGACGTAGATCTGCGGGTAGTGCACCGTCTGGCGGCGCGTGCTGAACGCGATCAGCCGCCCATCAGGTGACCACCTGACTCCGTCTCGCCCCGCGCCAATGCCGCGTGGACTGATCCGCAGGAGGTCGCTGCGGTCGGCGTTCACGATATAGAGCGCGAACTGGGTCCCGAGTGCGCCGACGCTTTCCAGCGGGCGCTGAAGGCGACCTGAGACCCGTCTGGGGACCAGTCCGCGCTAACTCCGCAGCATTCGTCGAGACCGAGGTCGCCGTCGAAGTTCGAGCTGGCAGCCAGCAGCCCTGGGGGATTCAGTCGCAGCAGGCCGGTGCCGTCGGGCCTCACCTCGAACAGATCGCCCCAGTTCCCGTTGGGGTCGTTTCGGAGGAACAGGATCCGTGAGCCGTCCGGCGAATAGCCGACCGGCATGTCCATCAGCCCCTCCGGTTCGGACGTGACCCGGACGAGATCGCCCCCGTCGGAGGACCGCACCGTATAGATGCCGTTCGTGGCAGGGCTTGATTCGTCGTCGCTGTGGCAGATGACGCGGCTCGCATCGGGGGACCACCACTCACATGCGAGGTTCAACGGCAGGTTCGGGTAAGCGTCCAGCAGTCTGAAGTCCGACCCGTCCGGGTTGGCCGTGGCCGGGCGCACGAACCCGGACGCGTTGAGGGTGCACAGGACGAGCTTGCTGCCCTGCGGCGACCAGCCGTGGCATCCAAATTCGAAAGGGGCTCCGCCGGGGATCTGGGTCTCGTGGGTCCCGTCGGGGTCGATCGCGAACGTCCGGCTGCCCCCGTCGACCGTCGGATCGAACCGGATGAAGGCGATCTTTCCATTCGTGCCAGGGGGGCTACTCGCTTGCGCGTCTGCGATTGCGACCGGTCCAAGTACGACCATCCCCGCGACCGTCGCGAGCAACCATCTGCGCACGTCTCTGACTCGCATCATGCCCTTCCTTCTTGCGGCGGATCAGCAAGACCTTGCGGCGGATCAGCAAGACGCTCCTCTCTCGCTGTCGCAGGATCGTTGCACGGCGGTTGCAGAGCCATAGAAGCGCAGGTGAGCCTTCCAACAGCGCAGGCAAGCTGCTACGTTCGATGCCTGGCCGGCAGCAGGGGGCCCGGTGGAATTTCGAATACTCGGGCCGCTCCAGGTTCTGGACGATGGCCGCTTCGTCCCTCTCGGAGGGGGGAAGCAACGGGCGACGCTTGCCATCCTCCTGCTGCGCCGAAACGAGGTAGTCTCCCGCGACCAGCTGATCGACGGGATATGGGGGGCGTCGCCCCCGCCTACCGCAGGTCCCACCCTCAATGCCTACGTTTCCCGGCTGCGAAGCGTCTTGCCCGAAGACGGACGGGGTGCCCGGCTCACGACGCAGCCACCTGGGTACCGGCTGCGGGTGGAACCGGGTGAGCTCGACCTGGAACGGTTCGAGACCCTCCTCGGCCACGCCCGATCTGCACTCGCCTCCGGCGAGGCCCGGACCGGGCGCGAAGCCCTCCGCGAGGCGCTTTGCTTGTTCCGGGGAACACCGCTCGAGGATCTGACCCACGCGCCCTTCGCCCAGGCCGAGATCGGCCGCCTGGGGAGGCGCGGCTCAGCGCATTAGAGCAACGACTCGACGCGGACCTGGCCACGAGACGTCACGCCGAGGTGGTCGGCGAACTGGAGTCCCTGGTGGCCCGTCATCCGTTCCGGGAGGTCCTGTGGCGCCAGCTGATGCTGGCCCTGTACCGGTCGGAGCGGCAGGGAGAGGCGCTGATCACGTTCGACCGGGCCCGGCGGACGCTGGCGGAAGAACTCGGAGTGAATCCCGGCCCGGCCCTCCAGCGCCTGCGGCAGAGAATCCTCCAGCAGGACCCGTCACTCGAACCGGTCACCGCACTCCCCGCATCGGCCGCGCCAGCGACGCCGGCCCGAGGGCTTCCTCCAAGTGCGGGGACACACAGACGGGCCAAATTCCGCGCCCGCATCGGCTTGGCAAGCGGCGCTTACGGAACCGATTCCGCCGCTCCGGGAGGCGGACCACCTCGGCGCAGGCGGTTCCTTCAGAGACGCCGGGCCGTCGCCGTGGGGCTAGCGGTTGTCCTGGTGGGAGCGCTTGTCGCCGCACTCGCTCCACGCGTCGTCAGACGAGGCGAGGTCAGTACCACATACCGTCCCGGCACCGTCCTGCTCGACCTCGCAGCCGGGAAGCAGATCGGGTTCATCCCGCGAGACCAGCTCCCCGTGTCCGCCTATCCCGTCTTCGCGGGCGGGCACTTCTGGGTGAACAACTGGTCCCCCCAGTCCTACGTCGAGATCGATCCAAGAACCGGCGCGATCATGCAGCAGATCACGCCGCCGGCGCGCGACCCGAAGGTGCACAGGGACTCCGACACCATCACACCCTTCGCCGCGCAGGGGAACGCGCTCTGGGTCACCTCGGCGGACGACCTGGTGAAGATGGACATGACTCTGGGCAGGGAGGTTGGCCGCTTCAAGCTCGATGACCTTGGGAAGGGGCCGGGCCTCGCCGAAGGCGTGGCGGTCGGCGAGCGATCGGTGTGGGTAAGCAGGGATGTGGGCCGGGGACAGATTCTCCGGCTCGATCCCGCGACCGGCAAGGTGGAGCACTCGTTCGACAACATCACCCCGTATCTGAACCTGGCATATCGCGATGGCTCCCTGTGGGCCGGTGACGAGCGGGGCATCAGTCGCATCGACTCGGAGACCAGCGCGGTCACCCGCGTGGGCAGCATCCGGGGAAACTGCGGCGGCGGGGGCGGGGGCTGCGTGGCAGCGGGCGGCGGGTTCGGCTGGACCAGCGATGCCTTCAAGGGTCTCGTCTACAAGGTGGATCAGGCCGGAAGGCTCGTCGAGCCGATCCGGCCGGGGATCAGCGCCGGCTTCATGTCTTATGCGGACGGCGTGCTCTGGGTGGCCAATCGAGACGAAGGGACGGTCACCGGCTTCGACGCCGTCACGGGGAGGAAGACGGCGACCTACCGGTTCGGGCATCCTGTCGGCCCGATTGCTGCGGGCAACGGGGTCCTCCTCGTCTCGCTCGACCAGGGGCCGACCCTTGAGGACCACATCAGCTCCCTCGCCGGAACGGTGGCCACGTTCTTCGCCCACGCGAACGAGCTCGGCGGTGACGAGCCCGCCCTGAACGCCGACCCTGGCGCGTACCAGATCGAGTTCGCCACATGCGCCAAGCTCCTGAATTACCCCGACGAGCCACCACCCGGGGGATGGCAACTCCGGCCCGAGGTCGCCGCCGGCATGCCGGCGGTGTCAGCGGACGGGCGCAGGTACACGTTCACGATTCGCCCCGGGTACCGGTTCTCCCCTCCGTCGAACGAGCCGGTCACGGCTGAGACGTTCCGGTACTCGATCGAGCGGGCCCTGTCCCCCAACCTGGCCCAGAACCCCACCGGCCAAACCCCGCTTGGGCCCCGGTTCATCGACGACATCGAGGGGGAGCAGGCGTTCCGGGACGGCACGGCGCGGAGCATCTCCGGACTCCGGGCGAACGGCGACACGCTCTCGATCACGCTGACCAAGCCGTCGCCCGATTTCCCGGAGCGGCTGGCCCTTCCGTTCTTCTGCCCGGTCCCGAGAGGGACGCCGTTCGTCGCCGGGGCGCCGCGTCATGTCACCACGACCGATCACGGTTCCATCGTCTCGGCGGGTCCCTACTACGTGGCCGATTCCTTTGAGGGATACGTCATCCTCAAGCGCAATCCGAACTACCACGGAAAACGCCCCCACGCCCTCGACGCCATCGCCATCAGGGAGGATGCCGACGCCAGCGCCGCGCTGGACGCGGTGGAGAGACACCGGGCGGACGGCATCACGAGCATGTCGGACCCGGTGATCGATCCGGGCGGTGCGGTCGACCGCCGGTGGGGAGCGGGGAGCGCAGCGGCGAGACGTGGCGGTCCCCGCTACTTCCTGACACCAGAGGCCCGGAGCCGGTTCATCGCTTTCAATACGAGCCGGGGGATCTTCTCCGATCCTCGGATCCGCCGGGCCGCCGCCATGGCCATCGACCGCACTGCCCTCGCAGCGGCCTGGGGGGCGGCCCCCACCGACCAGATCCTCTCCCCCGCGCTGCCCGGCTACCAGAACCGGGATCTGTACCCGCTGCGGCCCTCGACGGCGAACGCCAAAGCGCTCATGTCCCGGCGCGCTGTCCATGCGACGATGCCCATCGCGTCGGGCTGCGACCGGTGCCTGGTAGCCGCGAAGCTCGTACACACCGACCTCGCCGCCATCGGAATCGATGTCGAGATCCGGGAAGTCGGCACTCTTCGCGAAGCTTTTAAGCCCGGAGCAATGTTCGATCTCCTCGATACAGACACGGGGATTCCTTATCCGGACTCGGCGAGCTTCCTCCATCAGTTGCTCGAGGCGCAGCCCGCAGCGTGGCTCCCTGCCAGGGTCCGGGCGAAGATTCAACACGTAGCGGGGCTGAGCGGGAGCGCTCGACAGACCGGGGCTTCAGCGCTCGCCGACAGCTTGGCCGCGGACGAGGTCCCGGTGGCAGCGTACGGTACCCCACAGACCAGCCAGGTAGTCGGTCCGCGGGTGGGATGCCGAGTATTCACGACCTTCGGTTACGGACTTGACCTCGCGGCGCTGTGCTCGACCGGCGCTGGTTAAAAAACGGATCGTGCTCAAAGGCGGCAACGGCACGCCCCCAACGCAATAGAGCCTGTGGGGTTCCATAACTGTGCCGCTGGCTTTGACCTGGGCTTTTATCTTGTCAGATGCATGTCCTCGGCCGATTGATGAGCAGGGTAGCTTGGGCTCATGTGCCCCGTTCTATCTATCGGCGGCCCGGCGCAAGCTACGCCTGACCTGCTCGGCAGAGATGCCCGTCAGCCCGGCCGGCAGCGCGGTGGGCGCGATGGAGAGGAGCTGTGACATGCCTGACGAGACCCGGCACGAGTCCGCTGACCTCGAGGACTACGAGGTGCAGGACACGTCCGACACGCTGGACGGAGACCCCGGGGACGACCCCCTCGACCGCGGGGTCATCGCCCCGCAACGATGGTCGGCCGCGATCAGATTCGGCACGACGGCCGCCGAGCAAGAGGCAGGCGAGTCTCTCGATCAGCTGCTCGCCGAGGAGGAACCGGACATTGTTCCCGACGTCGACGATGAGCGGCCCGAGGACATCGCCGGGGACGAGGACGCGGGAGACGAGGACGTTGACGGGCTGCTGCTCGATGACGGCCCGGATCCGCGCGCGGGCCGGCTGGTGGCCGGGGACGAGGGAGCCCATCCCGCCGACGAGGCCGATCTTGTCGCGCATGACGCCGGGATCGACGGCGGTGCGGCGACCGCGGAGGAGGCGGCCGTCCACGTGGTGGACGACGACGATAACGACATCCGCTCAGGCGACTGACCGGGTGCCGGCCCGCCATGGACGATGCCCATTGACGCGGCCTGGCAGGCGCCCGGGCGACGGGGTCACAGGTGACCCCAACGGGGCCAGGCGGAACTTTGGGGGATCTCGGCAGCCGACGCCGGGTGTGCTGGCCTGCGTGCTCTTGGACGGCCGCCGCTACGAGGCGGACCCGCGGCGGAGCAGCGCGGCTGCTGGCTCGCCGGCTAGCGGGCCAGTGCGCTCCGGCAGCTGCACGACGATCGCGTCCTGGTGGACTGCGGCCCAGACCAGGCCGTCCTCCAGCGGCACCTCGACGCCTGCGTCCGAGTCACCGACGAGGAACTCGGTCGGACGGATCCCGGTCCGGTAGCTCGAGTCGGCGTCGGCGTCCGCGGACACGTCGGCCGACACTAGCAGCACAGCGACCTGCTGCTCGGCCAGCTGCTCCGCGACAGCCTTGATGCCGCGAACTGCGGCAGGGCTCGGCCCCTCGGCGAGCGAGGCAACCAGATCCCCGACAGCGCTGACGGCCGCGGCGGTGATCTCGTTGAGTGCGGCGCCGATCGCGGCGCTGAGGCGATCGTCGAGGCCGTCGGGTTCGCGGCCTCCTGCGAGGGTGGTAATCGGCCCGATCGACTCCGGCAGATGACCCTCGACGGCATCGAGAATATGCTGATCACCTGCGCCGAGGACGATGTGCGCGCCCACGCTGGCCGCGGCCTGGGACACGCGTCCGGCGATGAACTCGGCGTTCCGCTGGCCGCCGCTCTCCGGCTCGCTGTCGGTCACGTGCCGCTCGCCGTGGTGCTGTGCGGGCGGCCTGTCCGGATGAGGATCGTGTTGCGCGCCGGGACGGCGGCCGACGGGGAACCGCCTGGCAGGCAGCTGATCACCACTGGCGTGCGTGATGATGTCGGTGCCGTCACGGTCTGCCAGCACGACCACGTAGGCGGGCCGCTGCGCGGCGGCCGCTGCCACCTCCTGCAGGTGCGGCAGCGGGCCTGCCCGCACCGAGCTCACGCCGGCCCCCAGCGGGAGCCACCGCGCGAGCAAAACCTGCCCGTGCGCCGCGACCACGACTCGGGTGCCGCCCACGAGGGCCTTCCCGGCGCCGCCGGCCAGCGCCTGGGCGGTCCCCTGATCGGCGCCGAGTTTGCGGGCCTCGCGGGCGGCATCAGCCCAGGCCACATCCCACGCATACGGTCGGTCAGCCGACGAATCCGGCACCGGGACCGTGGCGGTCACCACGAGGCCAGATGCGGCCGAACCTGGCTGGAGGGCGCGCAGCCCCGGGTCAAGCTGCAGCCGACCGAGCCGCAGCAGCGGAAGCGTGATCATCGGATTGTCTGGCATGTTCCCATCACAGCCGGCAGGCGGTGGGCGGGCAACGCCGGGGTTGTCCTCGGCGGCGGACCCGCCCTGGGCAGCCCGCCGCAGGTGCGATCTCATAGGAGGACGGCCCGCTCGTCCGACCAGAAGGGAAACCCGCCATGACTGACCCCTATGATCCGCCCCGGCCGCGCGACTACGCCCTGCAGGAGGAACTCGAGTCGCTGCACGAGCAGGAGCGCGAAGGGCACTCGACGCCGAAGGAGCAGCGCCGCGCCGAGCAACTTGAGCGTCGGCTGCACGCCGACGAGCAGGCGGCCGAGGTACGCGAGCGCCGGGAACAAGATCGCGAGACGGACCGCCAGAACGAGGAGGAACGCGCCCGGCATCGCCGCTGAGCTAGCCGAAGGTAAACGAGTAGCGCTCGGTCCGGCCGGCAACCCGCACCTCGATCGTCGCGCGCTCCAGCGAGCTGCGGTGGGATACCGGGTGGCTACCGCGGCCCCGGACACCCGGGTCCGGCTCCGGCCATAGACCGTCGCGGTGATCGTCCCCTAGCCGCGCATGCGGTCACACGGCGGTATCCGAAAACTGCACTGACCTGCGGGTATTACCGCACGTCGAGGCCGGTGACGGCCCTTCCGATGATTATGCGCTGGATCTCCGAGGTGCCCTCGAAGATGGTGAAGATCTTGGCGTCTCGGTGCCAGCGCTCCACCGGGAACTCGCGGGTGTAGCCGTTCCCGCCGAGTATCTGGATCGCCTGCTCGGTGACCCGCACTGCGGTCTCGCCCGCGACCAGCTTGGACATCGAGCCCTCGGCCTGGCGGAATGGCACCTGGTGGCGCGCCATCCAGGCGGCGCGCCAGGTCAGCAGCCGGGCGGCGTGCACGGCCGCCGCCATGTCCGCCAGCATGAACGCGATCGCCTGGTTCTGCCCGATCGGCCGCCCGAACTGGACCCGGTCCCTGGCGTAGTCGCTGGCGAACTCGACGGCGGCGCGGGCGACACCGACCGCCATCGCCGCGACGCTCGGCCGGGTCGCCTCGAACGTCTTCATGGCCGCCTGCTCGCCGCCGCTGCGGCCCTCCGCGATCCTGGCAAGCCGTGCGTCCAGCCGGTCCTTGCCGCCGACCAGGCAGCGGCCGGGCACCCGCACGTCGTCGAGCACCACCTCGGCCGTGTGCGAGGCGCGGATCCCGTGCTTGCGGAACTTCTGCCCCTGGGACAGGCCGCGGGTGCCCGGCGGCACGATGAAGCTGGCCTGCCCGCGGCTGCCGAGCGCGGGCTCGACCGACGCCACCACGACGTGCACGTCAGCGATGCCGCCGTTGGTGACCCAGGTCTTCGCGCCGGTCAGCACCCACTCATCGGATGCCTGCTGGTATACGGCTCGGGTGCGGATGGCGCTGACGTCGCTGCCCGCGTCGGGCTCCGACGAGCAGAACGCGCCCAGCCGGACGTCTCCGGGCTCGCCGAACATCTGCGGCAGCCACTCGCCGATCTGCTCCTGTGTGCCGTTGCTTGAGACCGCCACGGCCGCCAGGCCGCTGCCCACCAGCGACAGCGCGATCCCGGCGTCACCCCAGAACAGCTCCTCGAACGCCACCGCGGTGCCCAGGCCGCTCGGCTCCAGCCACTGCTGGGCGAAGAAATCCAGCGAGTACAGGCCGATCTTGGCGGCCTCCTCGATGACGGGCCAGGGCGTTTCTTCCCGCTCGTCCCATTCCTGGCCAGCCGGCCTGATCACCCGCTGGGCGAAGTCATGCACCCAGTCGCGCATTTCCCGCACATCGGGGCCGAGTTCCAGCGAGAACGAGGGCTGGGGGTCGCTGCTCATCTGACTCCTCGCAGTACTGATGTTACTCGAAAGTAACACGACCGGCCGGCCGGGCGGAGGCGTGCCATGATTCCATCGTGAGGTCGGCTGGCCGGCCGGACAAGCGCCCGGCGCCAGGCTTGCCCGGCGCCAGGGCCGCAGGCTCCCCGGCCCAGGCCCCGGCCCCGGCCTCGGACGCCTGCCGCGGTGGCGCGGCGGCAGAAGGAGCGATGCCCGTGGACTACGGCAGCTACCAGAACCTGCTGTTCGAGCGGCGCCCGGACGGCGTGCTGCTGATCACGCTGAACCGGCCGGACGTCTACAACGCGGCCGACGAGGTGATGCACACCGAACTGGCCAGGGTCTGGACGGACGTGGCGCATGACGACGAGACCAGGGTCGCGGTGGTGACCGGCGCCGGCCGGGCGTTCTCGGCGGGCGGCGACCTGGCGATGGTAGAGCGGATGGCCGGCGATCACGACCGGGTGACGGCGATGCTCGCCGAGATGAGCGACCTGGTCTACAACATGATCAACTGCGCCAAGCCGATCGTGTCGGCGATCAACGGCGTCGCGGTGGGGGCCGGGCTCGTGGTTGCGCTGCTCGCCGATATCAGCATCTGCGCCGACGATGCCAGGCTCGGCGACGGTCACGTGAAACTTGGCGTGGCGGCCGGCGATCACGCGGCGATCATCTGGCCGCTGCTCTGCGGCCTGGCCAAGGCCAGGTACTACCTGATGACCGGGGAGATGGTCAGCGGCGCCGAGGCGGAGCGGATCGGCCTGGTGAGCAAATGCCTGCCGCGCGCCGAGGTGCTCGGCGAGGCGCTCCGGGTGGCCGGCGGCCTGGCGGCCGGCTCCCAGCTCGCGATCCGGCTGACCAAGCGGGCCATGAACAGCTGGCTGCGCGCGGCAGGCCCGATCTTCGACCAGTCGGCCGCCTACGAGATGCTCACCTTCATGGGCGATGACGTGCGCGAGGGCGCCGCTGCGCTGCGCGCCAAGCGCCCGCCCGAGTTCCCTTCCGCGCGGGCACATCTCAATGAGGTGGATGGGACTCCGCTGCGGTGACAGCCGCAGTGTCTGGCGCCTGGCAACCCGTTCGATATGGCGTTGAACGGGTTGGGTGCCGTTGAACTCCGGTTTCAAACGGGTTCGCCGCCGCGGGGCGTGGCGGCGCAGGGCAGGCGGGGGCGGGCTGCGGCGGCCCGGGTCCGCTGCTGAGTTTCCGCCGGCCTCCTCAGCAGCTGGGGGGACTCCGCTGCGAAGACAGCAACAGCGGGAATCCCGTCAGCGTCGCTCGCGGAGGTCCGCCGGACTGGCGGGCGATGTCGGCTGCCGCCTGGCTTACTCCTGCTCGTGCTTCTCAAGGAACGCGTACACGTCGGCCTCGTCCACGCCGGGGAAGCTGCCCCTCGGCAGCGCGGACAGGATGTGCGAGTGCGCGCGCGCCGACGGCCAGGCGAGCCCGTCCCAGCGCGCGGCAAGCCGGGCAGGCGGCCGCTGGCAGCACTCCCCGTCCGGGCACGCCGAGGTAACCCGCCTTGTGGTTTCCCTGCCCCGGAACCAGCGGGAATGCTCGAACGGGACACCGAGCGTGATGGCGAAATCGCGCTCGGGCCCCGGGTCGACGGAGGCGACGCACCAGTACGTGCCGGACGGCGTGTCGGAGTACTGGTACAGCGGGCTGAACCGGTCGGCCGCGGCGAACACCTGGCGTCCGGACCACTCCCGGCACATCCGCTGGCCCTCGATCGCCCCGGCCTCGTCGGCCGGAAACACCACGCCGTCGTTCTCGTAGGCCTTGTAGATGATCCCGCCCGCGTCGTTCTTGACGAAGTGGCACGGCAGGCCAAGGTGATGAGTTGCCAGGTTGGTGAAGCGGTGCGCGGCCATCTCGTAGGAAACAGCGAAGACATCCCGCAGGTCCTCGACCGACAGGCTCCTGTCCTGCATGGCCTCGCGCAGGAACCGCGCGGCCGGCTCCTCGGGCACCAGCACGGCGGCGGCGAAGTAGTTCGCCTCCACCCGCTGGCGGAGAAAATCGGCGAAGTCGAGCGGCGTGGAGTGCCCGAGCACGAAGTGGCCAAGCGCCTGAAGCAGGACCGTCCGCGGCGTATGCGTGCCCATCGATTCCTGCTTGAGGTAGATCCGCCGGTTCCGCAGGTCCGTCACTGACCGTGCAGACCTAGGCAGATCATGAACATATTTAACGGAGAACCCGTGGTGCATGACGACCGACAGCAGCAGCTTCTGGGACAGGGCTCCGCCGGCATAGCCCGCCGCGGCCAGCGCCTCCGCGGCGGCCCGCTCGATCGGCGCGAAATAGTTGCCGCGCTGCCGCATCATCGCGCGGAGGTCCGCGTTGGCCTCCCTGGCTTCCTCCGGCGTCGCGGTCGGCTTCGCCCGCTGCCTGCGGAGTTCCGCGTGCAGGGCGACGACATGCTCAAGCACGTCATTGGGCACCCTGGCCCCCACCCGCAGGTAGGGCAGGCCGAGGTCGGCGGAGTCCGGATCGCGCTGCGCCTCTTCCAGGGCGATCTCGAGCTGCGCCCGTCGGCTCGGCGGCTCGCGGCGCAGCAGTTCGGCGGCAGGCACGGACAAGGCACCGGCCAGTTGTTCGATCAGCGAGAGCTTGGGCTCGCGGCGGCCATTCTCCAGCAGCGACAAGACGGACGGCGCCCGGCCGACGCGAGCCCCGAGTTCCGCCAGGGTCAGGCCCCTGGCGCGGCGCGCGTGCCGGAGCCGCTGACCAAACAAAGCAAGATCAAGCCCGGCAGACTGCGTAAAAGACGATCTTTCTTTGCTCTCTAGATCCTGCATTTCTTCAGCTTAGACGAATATTTGCTGAACTTCATGCCCTTCGACCCTGGTGCTGTCATGGCCGCCCCCGCAGGCTGGAGGCAATACCCGGGGACGACAAGTTGGGAGGCCACCATGAGCGAGCCTCGCCTCGAGGGCACGCCGAACGGCAAGGCAAACAGCAACGGGCAGCGGGCTGCCCGGCAGATCGATGCGCAGGCAGCGGCGTTGCACCAGCAGTGGGCGACAGATCCGCGCTGGTCCGGCATCGAGCGAACGTATTCGGCGGCGGACGTGATCAGGCTGCGCGGCTCGGTGCCGGAGGAGCACACGCTGGCCAGGATCGGGGCGGAGCGGCTGTGGGCACTGCTGCACGAAGAGCCGTACGTCGCCGCGCTCGGCGCGCTGACCGGCAACCAGGCCGTGCAGCAGGTACGGGCCGGCCTGCAGGCGATCTACCTGTCCGGCTGGCAGGTCGCGGCGGACGCGAACCTGGCCGGGCAGACCTACCCGGACCAGAGCCTGTACCCGGTCAACTCGGTGCCCCAGGTGGTCCGGCGGATCAACAACGCGCTGCAGCGCGCCGACCAGATCAGCTGGGCCGAGGCCGACGGCAGGAATGACGGCGGGCACCCGTACTGGCTGGCGCCCATCGTGGCCGACGCGGAGGCGGGCTTCGGCGGCGTGCTGAACGCCTTCGAGCTGATGAAGGCCATGATCGCGGCAGGCGCCTCGGGCGTGCACTGGGAGGACCAGCTGGCGTCAGAGAAGAAGTGCGGCCACCTCGGCGGCAAGGTGCTGATCCCGACCGGGCAGCACATCAGGACGCTGAACGCGGCCCGGCTGGCGGCCGACGTCTGCGGTGTCCGCAGCCTCATCGTGGCGCGCACCGATGCCCAGTCGGCGAACCTGATCACCAGCGACGTGGACGAGCGGGACCAGCGGTTCGTGACCGGCGACCGTACCGCCGAGGGGTTCTTCCGGGTGCGCGGCGGCATCGAGTCGTGCATTGCCCGCGGCCTCGCCTACGCGCCGTATGCCGACCTGCTCTGGATGGAGACGGGCACGCCGGACCTGGACGTGGCCCGCGAGTTCGCCGCGGGCATCAAGGCCGTCTACCCGGACCAGATGCTGGCCTACAACTGCTCGCCGTCGTTCAACTGGCGGGCGCACCTGGACGAGGGCACCATCGAGAAGTTCCAGCGCGAACTCGGCGACATGGGCTACCAGTTCCAGTTCATCACGCTGGCCGGCTTCCACGCGCTGAACTACTCGATGTTCGACCTGGCCCGCGGGTACGCGGCCGAGGGCATGCCGGCCTACGTCCGGCTGCAGGACGCGGAGTTCGCCGCCGAAGCCGACGGCTACACGGCGACCAGGCACCAGCGTGAGGTCGGCACCGGCTACTTCGACCTGGTGACCTCGGCGATCACGCCGGACGCGTCGACCGTGGCGCTGCACGGCTCGACCGAGAGCGAGCAGTTCGCGAACACGCATTGATCGCCCGTCTCCGGCGCCCGGCCCGCTGGCAACGCGGGCGCCGGTAGCTGATGCCCGGGTGGCGGCGCGGCGGCCGGCTCGCTACGGGACAAGGCCGATCGCGGTCGGCACGTCGGAGAACTCCTCCTCGGCGTAATCGCGCCGCCACCGGGACGGCACGAACAGCGGGATCACCATCATGATGCCGACCAGCGCGAGAATGCCGTTGCCGAGCAGGCTCGCGAAGCCTGCCGCGAACGCGTGATCCCGCAGCGGAATGAGCTGGACCGCCCGCCGGGCGTTCAGTACCAGGAAGGCGGACCAGGCAAGGAGCGCGATGCCTGGCAGGCCGGGGCCGAGTGGCGAGACTACCGGCGCCGCCATCAGGATGCCGAGCAGCAGGCCGGTGCCCAGTAGGGCGCCGAGCGCGGGCAGGCCCTGCGCGGTTCCGAAGCCCTGGCCCGCGGCGTGTACCGCCATGCCGCGGGACATCCCCCATCCGGCAACGAAAAAGATCACAGCGCCCATCACCACAGCGAGTAGAACTCCCAGCATGTGCCGCATTTCGCCACTACCTCCGGCCGACTAGCTCTTCCGAAAGACTGGCTCCCTGGCACCAATGCCGCCTACGCGCGCAACCGCGAGGCGGCCCGGCTCGTCAGCACGCGCAGCTGATTCACCGGTTCCAGGACGGAGTACGTCCTGTAGGCGTTCCGCTCCACCAGCCGGAATTTTACCCCGCGAGGGCCGGCCGGGTACCGGTAGCCGGCCGGGCGCCACCGGCAGAAGTCCTTGTGCATCCGGCCGAAGAACGCCGCGCGGGCGCCGCGGGGCACCAGGCCGCGGGTGCCCAGGATGGTCGTGTAGTGCCAGATGGCCCGCTCGAACAGCGCCGCGAAGACCGCCTCGGTGACCGGCGCTCCGGCCCGCTCGGCGAAAGACGGCAACAGGTCGAAAACGAGCTGATAGGAGGCGAAGACGTCAAAGTGCTGGTTGCTTGTGGTGATCATGAAGGACCCGCGCCTGGCCCTGCGGTAGCGATAGCAGACCCGGTCAAGCGCGCAGATCCGGCGGGCACTGAGCAGCACGGCGCACGATACAGGCACGTCCTCATGAATGCCGGGCGGGAAGGGGATGCCGATCTCGTCGAGGAACTCGCGCCGGATCACCTTGCTCCACGCCGTCATCGTCAGGTTGATCAGGGCAGGCTGCGCGGCGAGCGCGAAGGGGCCGGCCGGCGCGGCGCGCAGCAGCGCGCGGCCGGGGCTCGGCCCGGTCGCTCCCCCGGGGTAGAAATCCTCGTAGTCGATCAGCAGTACGTCGGGCCGGTCTTGCGCCAGCGCGGCGGTAACCTGCGCCAGGGCGCCGGCGGCCATCATGTCGTCGGCATCGGCGAACCAGACGTAGTCGCCGCTCGCGTTCTTAAGGCCGACGTTGCGGGCGTTTCCCGGCCCGGCATTGTCGGCCAGGTGGATCACCTTGAGCCGGGCATCCGCGCGCGCCCTGGCGTCAAGGATCTCCCCGCAGGCATCCGGCGAGGCATCGTCGACGGCGATGACCTCGGTGCCGGCTGCCGCCTGCCCGAGCACCGAGTCCAGGCACTCGGCCAGGTACTCCGGCACGCCGTGCACCGGCATTATCACGCTGAGCCGGGGGCTTGATGGCATGCGATCCCGCTGATCAGGGCCGCGGATCGGGCTGCTGCAGGCTGGCGGGCGCAGCCGCGGGGCTAGCCTCGGCGCCGGCGATCATCGCGGCTGGCTCAGCGCCAGGCCGGCTCATCCGGGACGGCCACCAGTTCCATCTGCCCAGCAGCACCACGGTGGAGGGCACCAGCAGCGTCCGGACCAGGAACGTGTCCATCAGGATGCCCAGTGCCAGGCCCAGGGCGATGTCGCGGAACTGGCTGCCGCCGGCGCCGCTGCCAGCGACGAGGCCGAACACGACGAACGTGCCGGCCAGCACAAGCCCGGCGGAGGTCACCGTCGTGCCTGTCGCGGTGAGTGCGCGAGTCACTGCGTCGCGTAGCGGCAGCTTCTGAGCCTCCTCCCGGATCCGCGTCATCACCAGGATGTTGTAGTCCTCGCCGAGCGCGAGCAGGAAGATGAACATCAGGAACGGCATGAAGAACACCAGGCCGCCGCTCCCGCCGATCTTGATGAAGAGCAGGACCGAGAGGCCGAGCGCGGCGAGGAACGAGATCCCGACCGAGGCGATCAGGTAGAGCGGGGCCACCAGGCTGCGCAGCACCAGGGCGAGCAGGACGCCGATCACCAGGATCGCGATCGGGACCACGCGCTGCAGGTCGCTGTTTGAGATGGCACTGATGTCATAAATGGCGGGAGCCTCGCCGCCGACAGCGGAATCGGCCGCGCCGATCGACGTGGCGACCTTGCTGGTGGCGGTGCGGATGGCCGGGACGGCGTTCAGCGCCGGAGTATTGCCGGGGCTCCCGGCCTTGAGTCCGGTGGAGTACTGCACCGTCCGGCCGTCTGCGCTGACGTAGTTCGAGGTGGCCCGGTAGGCCTGGTAGAGCGTCACCGGCACCGTGCTGCCCGGCGGCGGCGCCGTCGGCAGCGCCTTGGCCGGGCCGAGCCTGGCGTGCAGCGCTGTGTACTGGGCTGGCGTCAGCGCCGCGCCTGCCGGGTTCAGCGGCCCGGCTACCTGCGTGAACAGGCCGCTTGCCCTGAGCTGGCTGGTGGCGGCGGCAAGCGGCGCCGGGTCATTCCACACCGGTGTGGTGAATCGGAAGATCAGGCTCGTCGGATTTGCTGAGGATTGCGGGAAATGCCTGGCCAGCAGCGTCGTGCCCGCGGCGGAATCGCTGCCGCCCGGCGGGCTTGTGCTTCCGCCGAAGCCGCCTGCCACGTAGCCGAGTGAGCCGAACGCAAGAGCGCCGAAGACCACCACGCCGATGGCCAGCGTGAGCCCAGGCCGGCGAACGATCCGCCCGGCCACCCGGCTCCACACCCCCGTCTTGCCCGTTCCCTGGATGTCCCACGGCAGCAGCTTCGGCCGCCGGAAGCTGGCGCGGAAGATCGTGCGCTTCACGGCGAGCAGGGACAGCCGGATGGACAGTAGCGCGGGCAGCAGGGTGAGGCCGGCCAGCAGGATGACGCCGATGGCGATGGCGAACGGGATGCCGAGGTCGGAGTAGAACGAGAAGCTGGCCAGCAGCAGCGTCAGCACCGCGGCGATCACGGTCGCTGCGGAGAAGGTGATCGACTCGCCGACCTTGGTGACCGACCTGATGATCGCCCGCCTGGCCGGGGGCCGCGGGTGCAGCAGGTCACCGAGCAGGCTGCCGCCCAGGCTGCGGGAACCCGGATAGTTCTCGCCCGCGGCGCCGTGCTGCTCGGCGCGAAGCTCCTCGCGGACGCGGAACACCAGGAACAGCCCGTAGTCGGTGCCGGCGCCGAGGACCAGGACGATCAGCAGGAACTGGGCCAGCGGGGAGACCTGCAGCCCGTGGTGCGCGGCCTCGGCAACGAGCGGACCGGAGATAATGACCGAGAAAACGGCGGGAGCAATGGTCGTCAGCGCGAGAGTCAGTGACCGGAAGATCAGCACGAGCAGCCCGACGATGAACACGATCGACACGTCCTGGACCGTATTGCCCTGGTTGCCTGACGCCTTCTGCTGGTCGACCTGGATCGCCACATCGCCGGCCAGGTGCACCTGCAGGCCGGCCGGCAGCCCGGCCTGCGCGATCTTCGCGCGCAGCGCGTTCACCAGGTCGGTCTGCTGGTTCTGGTTGCCGCCGCCCTGCTCTGCGAGCACCACGAGCTGCACGGCCTGCCCGTCCGCCGACCGGCCGGCGTCAAGGACCCGGCTGATGGTCGGTACCGTCCGCAGCTTTTGCTGCAGCGAGGTCATCGCCGTCACGTCGGCGGGGGTCAGCGGCGACCCGGACCTGGCCGCCACGACGGGAATCGGGATCAGGTTGGCGGTGCCGAAGGGAGCGGCCAGCTCGGCGGCGTGCTCGCTCGGCGCGCTGGCCGGCAGGAACTTGGAGTTGTTGTTCTGCGTGACGCTGGACAGCGCTGGCAGCTGCGTCACCGCCGCTATCGCGCCGGCGATCCACACCAGCAGCACGAGCCACCGGAACCGGACAGCGAAGCGCCCCACGGCGCCGAAGACCGCGTCGATATGCATAGCCAGAAAGCCTACGTGAGCCTGGCTCACGGCGGGCCGGCCAGGTGGCCGCCCCGGTCCCGCGGCGCAGTCCGCCGGCCGATAAGCCTGGCTGGACGGCTGCGTATCCGCCCGGATTTATCTGCGTTCCCGCATCCCGGCGGGCTGACGTGAATACCCTGCGGACGAGTGCGGGCGCGGCGGAGCCAGGTGGCCGCGCCGGGAGATTGTCATCAGTTGCGTGCGGACATGCCGGGCGCGGTGCTGGCCAGGGCGGCCCCCACCGGTCAGACTCGACCCGGGGGGAAGCCCGAGCTATACCCCTGCGCCGCCGGGGCAGCGCGGAAGGGACGCCGATGCAGGAACTGCGCCTCGTCGCGGTCAGCGAGGACGGGAGCTACGCCGTGCTCGCGGTGCCGGGACGAGGCGGGCGGTTTTCGCTGCCCATTGACGACCGTCTGAGGACGGTGGCACGGGGCCAGTTCTCGCGGCTCGCCCAGTACGAGATCGAAGTGGAGAATCCGTTGCGACCCAAGGAGATCCAGGACCGGATCCGTGCCGGAGAGACCGCGGACGAGATCGCCGATGCGGCCGGAATCCCGATCGAGCGCGTGCGCCGCTTCGAGGGGCCGGTGCTCGCCGAGCGCGAGTATCGCGCACAAGAGGCACAGCGCGCGACGGTCCGCGGTCCGGGGGACTCCGGACCGGGCCCGCGGCTCAGCGACATCGTCGCCGAGCGGCTGGCCGAGTGCGGTGCGAACCCAGATGATGCGCAGTGGGACTCAAGGAAGCGGGCTGACGGAAGCTGGCAGGTCCAGCTCATGTTCATCGTGGGCAACCGGCCGCAGATGGCCGAGTGGGTATTCGATCCGAGCCGGCGCCACGCGGTGCCTGCCGATGACGACGCCGCCAGGCTTAGCCTCTCCGGGCCAGACCGGCCCGCGGGCAGGCTCGCCCCGGAGAAGCCAGCCACCGCCACCGTCACCCCCATAGCCCGCAGGCTCGGCGCGCTTGGCCCGCATCCGGCCGAGCCTCGCGCCGAGCCGGAGCGCCCCCCCGCACGCGGCGGGACCGCGGCATCTTCCCCGGCGGCTGCGCTCAGCGCGCGGGCCGTACCGGGCAGCAGGTCAGCTGATCCGGCTGGCGGCGAGGAACGGCCAGAGCCGCCGCCGGGCCCGGCGCGGGAGCGCCCGGCGCGCAAGGCAGCCAGCGGCCGGTCCAGGCGCGCATCGGTCCCGTCCTGGGACGAGATTATGCTCGGCAATTCCCGGCAGCCGGACTGACCCCGGCTGTGGCCAGGCTCGGCCCGCAGCCGGTAATGCGCCATTTGCTATTCGGCGCATTCCCGGCGCCATCGCACGCGGACGCGCCAGCCTGGCTGCGGTGCGCGGGGCCAGGAATTCTGCCGTAGCCGGAGCGCTTCGCGAGCCCTCGGCACCGGGCTGATGCTGCGTCCTGACATCTGCGCCGCCCTATTCGATTGCCGCGGCCGATCGCGCGATCACGCGATTGCCCGCCGGCCGCGGCAATCCCGGGTGCCGGCGCATCGTACTTCGGTTCCGCCATGGCGGCTATCGGATTTCACCTAGGCGCCCAGTTCTGGCACCGGCCTGAATCCGCTCATGGTCGCTTGCAGGCGCGCCCTTGCCGTCGTTTTGTCCTCGCCGGGTGCCAGCCGCAGGCCCGGCAAGCCCCGGCATCCGGCAGGACCAGGCGCGGGAGCGTAGGATCACCCGTCGGGGCTGACCGGGAGAACAGGCAAGGGAGCGCGCTTGGGCCGGTGTGGGCGGGTCGTCGGCCGGCGCGTGCGCTGTGCCGCAGCGCTTGCTGCCGTGCCGCTGCTGGCCGGCTGCGGGCTCTTCGGCGGCCCGAAGGCGCTCCGGCAGGACGCGCCGCAGGACATGACGGTCACCAGCCCGGTATTCGGCAAGGGCGTCATCCCTCGCCAGTACACCTGCCACGGCCACGGCGACAGCCCGCCGATCTACTGGTCAGGCGCGCCGCAGGGAACGAAGGCGCTGGCGCTCGTCGTGGACGACTCGGACGCTCCCATCACGCCGTACATTTACTGGATCGTGCTAGATATAAGCCCCGCGACAACGGATATCCAGCCCGCCCAGCTGCCGCCTGGCGCCCGTCAGGCGGATAATAGCCGGGGCTTCGCCCGTTACGACGCGCCCTGCCCGATTCATGGCAGCCATCAGTACCGCTTCACCGTTTACGCATTGAACTCGTGGCTGCGGCTCCGCAACGGCGCCAGCGCAAAAGCCGCATGGACCGCGATCGCCCGGAGTGCGATCGCCAGAGGCAGGCTTACGGCTACGGCGAAGCAGTTATCAGGCCTTAAGAAAAACCAAAGAGTAATCGTAAGGTAACACAGAGTAGATGCTGCAGCCGAAACTTCTCGAATCGCATGACAGAGGCCATAGCGGTCCGACAGAATCGCTGTTCAAGCGACCAGCCTCGGATTCGTCCAGGGCGCAAGCACCACTGGGGGGAAGGCCCGCGTCGATGGCCCGCGCGTGCCTGGCTTGCGCCGCTCTTGAGGTCATGGCTTGTTGGATGGTGCGATGACTCCGCTCGTGATCGGACTGGCAGCCGTTGTCGTGGTCATTCTCGTCGCTGTCGCGGTAGGCATGCGACATGTGCGGAATGAGGAGCGTGCTGACCTCGCTGAGCCGCCAGGAGACCGTGGCACCGCAAGGCGCGGCCGGGACCAGGACTGGGCCCGCAACCGCCAGCGATCGCGGCCGGAACGCCTGCCAGCCCGGGCAGCGGCCACAGCGCGGTCACGCGGCCCGGCGGACCGGACTGGCCAGCACGGCGATCGCGGCTTCGGCGACGCGGCACGCGGCCAGGCCGGCCGGCGATATGACGGAAGCGCCAGGCCGGCCGGCGGCTATGGCGGCCGCGATGACGAGCCGGACTTTCGCACGGCGCAGCGCCAGGAAGCCCGGCCGCAGGCGCGCGGCCGCCAGCCGCGCGGCAAGCGGGATGACGACGGCGACTGGCCGAGCACCGAATGGGACAAGCTTTCCGACGCCGATTACTGGAAGGAAGTGGCCTCAGACCGGCCGCTGGTCACCACGGCCCGCTTCGCACAGCCGGTGCATGACTCGCATCCGGCGCTGCCGGAACGGCACATCGACGCCGCCGGACAGGCGGCCGGGCGCACGGCGCAACTGCCTCGCCGGGCCACGGAGCCGCAGCATGGCCAGGACAGCCAGCGAGATGCCGCCCCGCTGCCCGCCCGCGGCGCGCCGCAGCCGGCCGCAGCCGGGCGCGGCCACGACTTCCTGCCAGCCCCTGTGGCCGGCCGCGGCCCGGATCCGATCCGGCCGGAACTGGCCCGTCCCCCGCAGGGCATGCCAGCCGCCGGACCGGCTCGCTCGATGCCGGCCGCGCAGGGACCAGCGCCGCGCGGCCAGCGGCCCGTGGTCCAGGGGCCGGCCGATGATGATCCGCTGACCAGCCCGTCGTTCCCCAAGATCGTTACCTCGGACAGCAGGTCATACCACAGCGGCAGGCCAGCCGTCCCGGCTGAGCCGGCCGGCTATGGCGCGCCGACGGCGCAGTTCGCCAGCTATGGCACGGGCGGCCCGCGGCCAGCAGCCGGGCATGGCGTGAACGGGTATGACAGGGCGCTGGCCGACAGCAGCTCGGCCACCACCGCGCCGCGTTCCTACCAGCCGGACGCCCAGCCGGTGACCGGCAATTACGGAGTGCGGAGCGATCCTCAGGCCGCCCGCCCGGCGGGCCAGGGAGCTGGCATTCCCGCTGGCCCGCCCGAGCCGGCCCGGCCACCGGCGCCGGACCCGCGGCCAGCCGCTGCATCGCCTGCCGGGAATCCGTACGGCAGCTATGTCAGCTCCGACCTGCCCGGTTACCCGGACAGCCCAACATCCGCCTACCTGCTAGGCCACTCGGGTCCTGCTTATCCTGGCCATTCGGCTGGCCAGGATAATGGCCATGGCGGCTCGCGCTACGGGCATAACGCGCCTGCGGGCGAGTCCGTGCCGCCGCTGGGCAGCCAGGCTGGCAGCTGGTACCCCGCGCCGCCGTCGGCAATGTCGCCCGCTGCGTTGCCGGGCGGCTCTGCCGCGCCGCCACGCGCCGGGCTGAATGATGGTGCCGGGCTGCCCGGGCACGCTAACGGGAACGGCCACCTCAGCCCGTCCGGCTATCCGCCGGCCCCGCACGCGGCCGGCCGTCGCGAGGTGGCAGGCTACCCGTCGGCCGGCCACGGCGATATCCCCGAGCCGCCCGGATATCCCGCGTCAGGAAGGCATTCAGCCCGGCCGCAGGATGCAGCCCGCTACCTGCCGCCAGAGTTCCATGGCCAAGCCGGATACGGTGGTCAGTAGGACCACAGGACGGCCTGGCACGCAGGCACGCCAGCGGCCGGCCGCTGGCCGGGCGGGCGAGCCCGCTTGACAAGAGGGCACCGTGATCGCTCACAATGTGCCGACCGAGGCAAGGCAGGAAAGATGCAGGACGGCACCCGCGACCACGCACGTACGTACCATTTACACCGGCTTGCGACGGCGCTGGACACGAAGGGATTCCACGCGACCGTGAAGACGACGTACCCGGCGGCACTGCACGTGTTCATGCCCGGGGCGACCATGCTCGCCGAGAGCATCCACTGCACGGCGGGAACCGACCATAACGGTCGTCTCCGCTGGTACTACCGGTGGTCCTGGGGAGAGCTGCTGCACGATACCGACGACCCGTCCGGTGCGGCCGCCAAGGTCGCGGAGGTCCTGGCCGCGCGGTAACCGCGACCACGGCGCTTTTAGCACTGGCGAGATCCCGCGGTCAGCTGGGCCCGGCGCGCCGCGGCGTGCTCCGGCCTGTTCGTGATCAGCACAGCTATCCTGTCGTCCACGACAAACTGGTCGATCAGCTCGTCGGCATCGACGGTCCAGACCATGACGCCGATTCCCGCCTGCCGGCACGCGCTGATCACCCGGAACTGGCCGAGCCGGTAATTCACTGCCACCCAGTCGGCGCCGCAAGCCCGAATGCGATCCAGCGGGAATAGCTCGCTGCGCCGGACATTTAGCCAGCGGCGCCACGCTATCTCCTTGTTGTCGCGGCCGAGCGACAGCGCCGTCCGCACTTCCGGAAAAGCACGCTTGATATGTCTTACCGAGACGTCTTCCAGGGTCGTCGCAATGAAATTACCCGGGCCGAGGCTAGCCAGCGCGAGATCGATGACCTCTTGCTCATAGCCGATTTCCTTCAGGTCAAGATGGCCGATGAGCTTACCCGCTAGCAGCGCCATGACGTCTTTGACCTCGGGCACCACGTAACCGAGCCGGTCGCAGAGCTCGCGATAGGCCAGATCGGCGACGCGCGGGCCGGTATGCCCGGTGCGGGCGTCATGATGTACTACAAGTACCTTGTCCTTGGTCTTCCGGATATCCAGCTCAGCATACTCCGCGCCGCTTTCCAGCGCGTGCCTGTAGGCCTCGTACGTAGCAGGTCGCGCGTATTCCGATCCGCCGCGGTGAGCGGAAATATCGGCCATGTCAGTTTCCGCCTTCCGGTGCCGTTGAACGTACCAGTTTCTACCATGCCGCAGCGCCGCAGCGCGGTGCCGCCGCCGTGCGACACGCGCGGCCTATTTGCGTGCCGCCGAGATTCATGCGGCCATCGCCGGCCCGGCTGCCCCGGACCGGCTACAGGCGCAGGTGGCTGACTAGCCGGCCGACGGTCGCGCGACGGTCAGCCAGCGGGCGAGCCGGCTCACACGCACATCCCGCGGTCAGCTCGCGGCCGCGACCGCGAACACCTTGCTGCCCGGTGCTATGAAGTAACGAGGCCCGGTCCTATCCCGAGGGAGAGTCATGTCCGACGAGCGGCCGCCAGCAGCAACCCGGCCCTTCACGGGGCGAACGGCCTGGGCGCGCAGTCTCCAGACACCGCTGCGCACGTTCGTGCGGACCGAGACCGGAAGCGCAGTTGTCCTGCTGGCCATGGTGCTGGCCGCGCTCGTCTGGGTGAACGCGGACGCGTCATCATATGACGGCGTCTGGCACACGCAGCTGTCGGTCCGCCTTGGCGGCACCGGCGTGTCGCAGGATCTGCGCGGCTGGATGAACAGCGGGCTCATGACGTTCTTCTTCTTCGTCATCGGGCTGGAGGCCCGCCGGGAGTTCGACCTGGGCGAGCTGCGGGACCGGCGGCGGCTGGCACTGCCAGTGGCGGCCGGCATCGGCGGGCTGGTTGTGCCCGTCGCCCTGTATCTCGCCGCGAACGCCGGCCGCCCGTCCGCGCATGGATGGGGCACGGCGATGTCAACGGACACGGCATTCGCGCTCGGCATGCTCGCGCTGGCCGGACCGCGCTTCCCCGAGCGGGTGCGCGTCTTCATGCTCACCTTCGCCGTCGTCGATGACATCGTCTCGCTCATCGTCATCGGGCTCGCCTACAGCCGGGACGTCAGGCCGGCCGCGCTCATGATCGCCGCCGGGATCTTCGGCGTGATGCTGCTCATTCGCGGCGCCGGCGTCCGCTACGGGCTGCTCTACGCGCTGCTGGGGATCGCGGCGTGGGTCGCGGTCTTCAAGTCCGGCGTCGACCCGGTCGTGGTCGGCCTCGCGATGGGCCTGCTGACCTATGCCTTTCCGGCCGCTAGGACCGACCTTGAGCGGGCAACGGACCTGTTCCGCAGCTTCCGCGAGCAGCCCACGCCCGAGCTCGCCCGCTCGGCAACCGCCGGGCTCGCGGCGGCGATCTCGCCGAACGACCGGCTGCAGCAGCTCTACCATCCCTGGACGAGCTACGTCATCGTGCCGCTCTTCGCGCTGGCCAACGCCGGGATCCCGATCAGCGGCGGCTTCCTGGCACGCGGCTTCAGCTCGCCGGTAACGCTCGGTATCTGCCTCGGATACCTGGCGGGAAAGCCCATCGGCATCACCGGCGCCGCATGGCTAGTTACCCGGCTGAGCCGCGGTCGGCTGCGCCCGCCCGTCGGCTGGGCCTCCGTGGCCGGCGTCGGCATGATCGCCGGCATCGGCTTCACCGTGTCCATCCTGATCGCGACCCTGGCCTTCAGCGGCACCCAGCTGCAGGAAGCCAAACTCGGTGTGCTCAGCGCGGCACTCGGCGCGTCGCTCGCCGCGTGGCTGGGCTTCCGCGCCACCACGCTGCTTCCGCCCAGGCTGCAGATCCGCGCTCTGCTTGGCACCTCCGAGCCCGTCACCGACCTCGGCGTACCGGTCGACTCCGATCGCGACCACATCCGCGGTCCCGCCCGCGCGCTCGTCACGGTCGTCGAGTACGGCGACTTCGAGTGTCCCTACTGCGGTCAGGCGGAACCGGTCATCAGGGCGTTGCTGGCCGGCCACGGCGACGTGCGGTACGTGTGGCGGCACCTCCCGCTGACCGATGTCCACCCCAACGCGCAGCTCGCGGCCGAAGCCGCCGAAGCCGCCGCCGACCAGGATGCGTTCTGGCAGATGCATGACCTGCTGCTGGACCGCCAGAGCGCTCTCGCGCCCAAGAACCTGATCGGTTATGCCGAAGAGCTCGGCCTCGACGCCGGGCAATTCCGCGACCACCTCAGAAGCCGCGCCGGCGCCGCCAGGATCGCCGAAGACGTCGACTCCGCTGACCTGAGCGGCGTCTCCGGCACGCCGACGTTCTTCATCAACGAGCGCAGGCACTACGGCGCCTACGACCTCAGCGCCCTTACCGCGGCCGTCAGAGCCGCAAAGGCACGCGCGATCACCAGCCAGGCACCCAAACCGCCGGCCACCTCACCAGAGGTGTCCTAAACCAACCAGGGTGTCCCCTAAACCAGTCTGCCTGGGCAGGCCGGGTGACCTGCCGTCGGCGGACTGGCCGGCCAGGCGATCGCCCCGCCATCCTGCCGATAGATCCCGTGTCAGTGTCGCGACACGCGCCGTAGGCCGGCCTTGCGACAACCGCATATCCGTGGAATCATCCGGATGAACGGAGGTTTTGATGAGCCGCCTCGACCACGATCATCCAGTCGATCCCGAGCGTGTGGCCGCAGCACGGGCCAGCTTGATCTCGGAAGCAGACGCGCGCCGGCTGGCGGACCTGCTGGCCCTGGTGGCGGATCCCATACGGTCGCGGATCCTCATCTCGCTCGGCAGCGCCGGCGCGCTGTGCGTTGGTGACCTTGCACTTGCGCTGGGTGCCTCCGAAGACGCCGTGTCGTATGCGCTGAAGCTGCTGCGGACGGCCGGCCTGGTGAGCTACCGCAAAGAGGGCCGGGCCGTGTTCTACCGGCTCGCTGAGGGCTTCCCCCACCAGCTGGTCGAGCACTGTCTCCGGCAGCTGCTGACCATCTCATCCCCGGTGGGAGCGCGGGCGTGAGGATGGTGTGCCAGCGGCCACGCCGCGGGCGCCCGGCCAGCAGCGGGCGCCGTCGGCGGCCAGTTCTCCGGCCGGCCAGCCATATCGGTGCCGCGCCATGAGGGCCTGGCACGCCGTGCTGCACGCTTTGGCGATCGCGGGCTCGATGACCTGGGAGATCCTCTGGGCCCTGATCCTCGGCTTCGGCCTGTCGGCCATCGTGCAGGCCGTCGTCCGGCGGGAGTCGATCGTCCGGCTGCTCGGTGACAACCGGCCGCGGACCCTGGCCATCGCCTCGGGCCTGGGCGTCGCCTCGTCGTCCTGCTCGTATGCGGCGGTCGCCCTGGCCAGGTCGCTGTTTCGTAAGGGCGCGGATTTCACCGCCGCGATGGCCTTCGAGATCGCCTCGACCAACCTCGTGATCGAGCTCGGGATCATCATGGCGCTCTTGCTCGGCTGGCGGTTCACCCTGGCCGAGTTCGCCGGCGGGCCGCTGATGATTATCACCCTCGCGGTGCTCTTCCGCCTCTTCCTGCGCCAGAAGCTCCTCGCTGACGCGCGGGTCCAGGCTGATAAGGCGGTGGCTGGCTCGATGGAGGGTCACGCCGCCATGGACATGAGCATTCATGGCGGGGGCAGCTTCTGGCAGCGGCTGCGCTCGCCAGCCGGGTTCACCTCGGTCGCCCACGTCTTTGTCATGGAATGGGCGGCGGTGATCCGGGACATCGCCGGCGGCCTGCTCATCGCGGGCGCGATCGCGGCCTGGGTACCCGACAGCTTCTGGCAGCACTTCTTCTTCACCGGCCACCCGGTATTGTCCAAGGTCTGGGGGCCACTGATCGGACCGCTCGTCTCGGTCGTCAGCTTCGTCTGCTCAATCGGGAACGTGCCCCTGGCGGCGGTGCTATGGAACGGCGGCATCAGCTTCGGCGGCGTGATCAGCTTCATCTTCGCTGACCTGATCATCATCCCGATCCTGGTCATCTACCGGAAGTACTACGGCACCAAGATGATGCTCTTCGTCCTCTGGACCTTCTACGTCACCATGGCCGCCGCAGGTTACCTGGTCGAGATCATCTTCGGCGCGCTGCACCTGATCCCCGCAACCCGTAACGCACAGGTGCTCGAGCCGCACATCAGCTGGAACTACACCACCATGCTGAACATCATCTTCCTGGCTCTGGCAGCGGCCCTGCTCTGGCGCTTCTTCCGCACCGGCGGACGCCAGATGCTCGCCAAGATGGACGGCGCGCCGGACAGTGCCGGCGGCGAGCACGCCCATCACCAAGGACATGGCGCCCACTGACAGCCGCCGGGCAGCCCATCAAGGCAGGTACCGGCCAGCAACTGATCCCGCACATTCTCTCCTCCCCCATCAAGTCACATGTCAAGGCCGCCGTTGACGCCCCAGACCTGGCCGGTGATGTACGACGAGGCGTCGGCAGCAATGAAGTGCACCACGCGTGCAACCTCTTCGGGAAGGCCAAGCCGGCGAAGGGGAATCTGACTTCTGATTCTGTCCAGCACTTTCTCCGGCACGTGGTCGAGCATCTCGGTGGCGATGAACCCTGGCGTGACTGTGTTGATGGTCAGCCCCGCGCCGCCGTCGGCGAGCTTGCCGGCCCGTTCGAGCATGAACGCCGCCTCCCTGGCGAGGGTCTTCGTCAAGCCGAACAGCCCGGACTTCGAGGCTGCGTAGTTCGCCTGGCCGATGTTCCCCATCTCGCCGATGACCGAGGAGACGTTGACGATCCGGCCGCTACCCCGTTCGACCATGTGCGGGAGCACCGCCTTGGCCATGAAGAACGCACCGGAAAGATTGACCGCCAGCACCTTGGTCCAGTCCTCGGCGGTCATCTTAAGGACAGTCTTGTCGATCGTGATCCCGGCATTGTTGACCAGGATGTCGACCCGGCCGTGCTGCCCGATGACCTCGGCGGTGACCCGCTCGCAGTCGTCCGGCTCACTCACGTTGCCCCGGTGAACGCTGACCGGCGTCTGCTCGCCGAATGTCGAGCGGAAATCGTCCACAAAGCGCCCCGCGGCTTCCACGTCGCGCGAGTAGCCGGCGCCGACCGTAGCGCCCTGCGACGCAAGGCTGCGGCAGATTGCCGCGCCGATGCCCCGCGTGCCGCCCGTGACCAGCGCTACCCGGCCCGCGAGCTTGTGCCCGATCAGACCCGTCGGCCTGGCCTCAGGAATGGTGGTCGTCTCGGTGGGCGCTATCATCGCAATCTCCTCATCGCAGCAGTTCATCCCAGGCTCTTCCATCGGCAGCCGCCCGGAAAGGGCCCAACGTCCCGGCAAACAGCCGAAGGTCCCTACCGAGGTCCCTACCGGACATCACCGGGGCCCGTCGTTGCGCTCGAAGGCGGCGGCAAAAAGGTAGCTGGTCGCCAGGTTTAGACGGCGAGTGTCGGCTCGTCGGGCGCGGAGAGGCTGAGCACGGCGCCGGCCACGGCGGGTGAGGTGCTGATCTTGGCCTCGAGTGCCCGCAGCCGGACGGCCAGGTGTGATTCGGTGTCATCGCCGGACAGGTCGACGTCGCCGATCACCGAGACCATCCGCGGCCCGACGATCTCCAGCCGCAGGTAGGTGACCCGGGCGACCTCGGGTGCGTCCAGCAGGGCCGCGATGGCGGCCGCGCGCACGCGGGGGTCGGCTTCCTGGCCGATCAGGAACTGCCGGTTGCGGTTGATCAAGACGATCGCTGTGATGCCGAGCAGCGCGCCGACCAGGACCGATCCGGCGGCGTCCGGGATCGGGGAGCCGGTCAGCTGGCGGGCGGCCAGGCCGGCGGCGGCGATGAGCAGGCCGGCCAGGGCGGCGGAGTCTTCGGCGAACACCGCCCGCAGGGCGGGGTCGGAGGTGGCCAGGATGTGCTCGATGAGGTCCCGGCCCATCGACTGGGCCTCACCTCTGGCCTGCCGGGCCGACTGCAGGAAGGAGATTCCCTCGAAGACGAAAGAGATGGCCAGCACGGCGTACCCGGCGGCGAAGTGGCTGGCCGGCTTGGGGCTGAGGAGTTCCTGGACGCCGTGCGTGACCGACACCGCCGCGCCTGCCACGAACAGCCCGAGCGCGGCGAACAGCGACCAGACGTAGGCTTCCCGGCCGTGACCGAACGGGTGCGCGAGGTCGGGCGGGCGGCGGGACCGCCGGCTGGCGATCAGCAGGAAGACCTCGTTGCCGGCGTCCGCCCACGAATGCGCCGCCTCGGCCAGGATCGACGCCGACCCGGTCACCACGGCAGCGGCCGACTTCGCCGCCGCTACCAGGACGTTGGCGCCGAAGGCGACCAGCACCGTGGTGACACTCTGCGACCCGCCGCGATCGCTCGGCCCGCGCACCGGCCCAAGCAGGTCATGAGACCCGCGGTCGGCCCCCTCGGCCACGACGGGTGCCGGAGCCTGCTCACCGTCCTGCTCGTGCGCCATCAGCCAGTGTTAACACACCGGCGCCAGCCCAGGGAACAGCAGACGCAGCCCGGCCGGGCCCCAGGGCGCCCGCCAGCGCGGTCTGGTGCGGATCCGCGCGGCGGAGCCGCCGAGGCGTAGCGTGTTGCATGTTCCCTATACGGGCCCTTCGCAGGCAAGCTGGAGGCTTGATGACACAGCAGGACGACTCAGACCAGCCGGCCGAGCAGTTCGGCCGCGACCGCCGTGAGCACGGCGGCGCTCCGCAGCACGTCGATGACGACCGGCTTGCCCGCCTGACCGAAGAAGAGCGGGTGGCAGCCGGGATCGACGATTACGACCCGGACGAGGTGCCGCCAGCGACCGACGCGCCGCCGCAGTGGGATGTCACCCAGACCAGCGAGTACCAGGAGGAGCGGGCCGAGATCCGCCGCGAGTTCGACAAAGATGAGCTGCTGATCGAAGGAGACCCAGACCCGTTCCCGCCGACGCGCTACGACCGGTGAGGTCCCGGCAGGTGAGCCGGTACTTGCGGGCCCGTGCAGTGGCTCGGCGCCCGGAACGCGGCCGCTTGCGATCAGTCCCGCTCAGCTGCTGCCCAGCACCCGCAGCAGCACGACACGCCGCGTGCGGGCGGCTGCGTCCAGCACCGCTGCAAGCTCGTCCTCGCGCAGTTCCTCGGCAGCCTCCACCTCGACGACGAGCGGCTCACCGTCGGCAGCGGCTCGCCTGATCACCTGCCTGACCTGATCGGCCTCGCGAGACAGCGCCTCCGGGGAGAGGACGGACAAGACCACCTCGCCCGCCGGCGGCGGCAGGACCCTGCCCTCCGGGTCCGCGGGGAGCCGCTCGATCACCACCCGGCCGCTGGCGACACTCGGCGGCGGATCCTCGCGAAGGTGACGGTCCACTACGCTATCGCGCGGCAGCTGGATGATGAGTTCGACATCGTCAGCCATCGCTGGAGCATAGCGCCGCGAGCATGCAGCTGCCGTCGCCATCGCGTCCGCCGCCTCCAGGCGCCCGGCGCTGCTTGACGCGCCCTAGACATTTCTGCACGGCGATGATCTTCTAACGGTGCATTACCTTGCTGGCGGGGGAACGGCGGCGCACGTCAGGACTGATCCGGCTCGCCAGAGTGCGGCTGTGCGGTCGGGACCGGCTCAGTGCTCGCAGCACGCCTCGCATCGATCCCACGGTGGGCCAGCAACCGCAACTGAACGATGCGCCCGGTTCCCGGGATCACTACCAGCAGCACGCCCAGGACGGCGGCGAGAAGCAGCGCAATCCCTAGCGGCAGATGCCCGTGAACGCCGAAGAAACCGATGTTGGCCCGCTGGCCATTTTCCAGAATGAAGATCAGCAGCAGGAGCAGCACCAGGGCGAAGAGCGCTGAGGCGACCCACCATCCGCCGATACGCGTACGCCTCACCACGTGCCGTGCCGGCTGCGGGCCGGATGCCGGGCTCTGAGATGGGCTGTTCGAGCCGCCGTGGTCTCCGCTCGCTTGCGGCGAAGTCATCGGGCATCACGCCCTTCCTGCGCGGGCCTGTCCTGGCGACTTTACCCAGCCAGATGTCACGCTAACTGGTGAAGCTGCCCGCGTCGATCCGTCTCTGGATTGCCGCTGGACTGACCCCGCCGCGCCCGTCGCGTACGCGCGACGCGCTCACCCGCTCCGCTGAGTTCCACGGCCGGCGGGCGCACCAGTTGCGCGGCGTCGGCAGAGCCGTCCGCGACCTCGCGGGCGAGGTCCGACAGCAGCCGGTTGCGAGAACGGGCGGCCGCGCGCAGCACCCCGAAGGCGTCGTCGGTGCTGATCCGCAGCCGCTCGGCCAGGACGCCTTTGGCCTGCTCGATGATGATCCGGCTGGTGAGCGCCGCCTGCAGCTGCCCTGCGACGACTTCGCCACGGCGGATGGTGCGCTGCTGCAGGATGCCGATCGTGGCGGCGTCTGCCATTGCCTGCGCCGTGCGGAGCTCTGCGCTGTCCAGGCCGCCGATGTCTGCGTGGAACAAGTTGAGCGAGCCGATCACCTGGCTGCGCAGCCTCAGCGGCAGGGCGTTCGCGGAGCGGAATTCTTCGGCGATCGCCTTCGGGGCGAATTGCGGCCAGCGTTCCCGCGCGCCGTCCAGGTCGACGTTGACCACCGCCGCACCGAACTGGTAGCAGTCGCGGCACGGCCCCTCGTCGTTCTGCACCTCGAAAAGCTCCAGCAGCCGGGCCCGCTCATCGCTGGCTGGGGGTGCGTCCGGTGTGTGGCTGCGCGCGGTTTCCCGGCTCGGCCTGGCCTGCCGCGGCACGGTCTACCTGCTGGTCGGCTACCTTGCCTTCCGCCTGGCGCTCGCCGCTCACGGGCGCGCCGACGCGCCGGCGAGCAGCGCCGGGGCGGTGCGGGCGGCCGTCGCTCCCGCGTGGGGTCGGGTCCCGCTGGTGTTGCTCGTCGCCGGGCTCGGCGCGTACGCGCTCACCCAGCTGATCGAGGCCGTTTTCCGGCCGTCCCGCGCGACCGGCACGATCGGCAGGTGGCGGCAGCGTGCGGTGTTGTCGTGGGGGTGCCTGCTGTACCTGGCCTTCTGCCTGAGCGCGGCCCGGCTCCTGGCCGGAACTCCCCCGGCGCTGACCGCGCAGTCAGAGCAGCGACAGGACACGGACGTGACCGCGGACTTGCTGCGAACCGGATGGGGCCGGCTGGCCCTGGCCCTGGCGGGGGTCCTTGTCGTGGCGGCCGGCGTGGAGGCGGGCCGCCGGTCGGTCCGGCTCGACTTCCGGGAGCGGTTCACCGCAGCGCGCATGTCCCGGGCGCTGGCCATGCTCACCAGGGCGCTTGGCGCTGTTGGCTGTTTCGCGCGCTGCGTCGTATTCGTGCTGGCCGGTGTCTTTGTGCTTAAGGCCGCGGTACTACCCAGCGCGAGCCAGGCGAAGGGACTGGACGCGGTCTTCCGCTCGGTGGCCAGCACCGCCGGCGGCGCCTGGCTGCTGGCCCTGCTCGCATCCGGCCTGGCCTGCTACGGCCTTTACTGCCTGCTCGAGGCTCGCTACCGTGACCTGACACCGGGACGGTAAGGCTGGAGCGGCGGATCTGCTCGCCAGCGCGGAGAGGGTCGCGGCGCGTGGTGGTCCGGACGGACCCGGGGTATTCCTGGCGAGCTCGCCGGGCAGCGCGTACCCTCGCCCGCCACGCCGCCTCGTCTCCAGGCTCGCTTGTCTCGCTAGCGGATGGGGCGTAGCGTCCGAATAAGGAAGGTGTGCTCGTTTATCAGCGTGTAGATGAGATTGAGACTCCTCCCGGCTGCTCTGGACCTCGGTAGCGCCTAGCGCGCAGCCAAGCCGAGGTGGCAACGAGGTCGACAAGGGCGGTCACTTCGCAGCGTGGGAACAGCCGGACCTTTTCGCTGCCGAGATCCGGGCGGCGTTCCGATCACTGCGCTAATTGGAGAGCGGCTGTATCAACTTACCCGTCAGCGTGACCCCGTCACTGAGCACACGTTCGAGATTACGTTCCTCGATCCTGGCGTTCAGGCCTACGCGTTCACCTTCGGCTAGACAGGAGACGACCCAAATGCGACTGGCATTTGATTCCGCAGGCGACCTGGCGCGAGCCCTTCGGCGCGCGGCGGGTGCGCACGGCCAGTACGAAGAGCAGACTGGGCACCCGGACCCGGACTGGCCCAGCTGGTACGCGCTGTACCTCGAACGAGAACAAGCCGGACTCGAGCATGAGCTCACCATCCCGGCTGGTCTGGACGGCGCGACTGTGCCCGTGGCGATCGTTAACAGCCGCACAGAGGCGGAACTGATCGTCGGCATGTTGCGCAATAACGACCTAACAGCAGCCGTCTCGGCAGACGATGCCGGAGGACTGGACCCAGCACTGCAGACGACAGATGGCGTTCGCGTGCTGGTTGCCCCCTCCGATGAAGCCTCGGCCCGCCGGCTCCTGGCCGCCGCCGATGACACATCCTCCGCCGATGACACCCCCTCGGAGGCCAGCCAACCCAGCGCCGCCGATGACACCCCCTCGGAGGCCGGCCAACCCAGCGCCGCCGATGACACCCCCTCGGAGGCCGGTCAGCCCACCGCCTTCCAGCGGTGGATGAACCGGCTCCTCGGTACCGGAAGGAGCTAACCCGAGGGCCGTAGCTGACGACCGGGGCGAAATCACGACCACGGAACCACCGCCCGTCGACCCGGGGAACGCAGGCTCAGGCATGACGGTTCCGGCCCCCAAAGGCGACCTTGCCGGAGCCCAATCCCCCGTTTTGGAAGGCGCGAAGCATGTGTCCCGCTCAGACTCGGCCGCACCATCTCACATATGCCGCCGTGCCGTTCGTGATGATCCGGTCAACGCCGTCAGCGGCGAGCCGCGCCCATGTGGCCTTGTCGTCGCGGACCCCGGAGCCGGGCGAGGTCCACGCCCCGACTGTGAGACCGGCGGCGTGCAGCCGGGCGACGAGTGCGGGCGTGACGATCGAACCGCGCAGATCGACCCCGACGTCACCAGGCGCGGCCGTGACTGGCGTCTCGGTCAGCAGGGTCGCCGGGTAGGCGGCCAGGGCGGCGAGCGACGCGGGGTAGAAGCTGTGGATCGACACGGCCCGCTGCGCTGCGGCGCTGTCGATGGCGGCAGTGAATGAGGCAGCCTGCGCGGCGGTGATCCCGTTGGTCTTGATCTGGATGACAGCTTTCACATGTTCCCGGACGACCTGACGGAGCATCCTGGCGAGCGAGGGCAGGTAGGCGCTGGTCACGCCCGAGGATGAGCGGAGCCGCATCTTCTCCAGCGTCACGGCCTTGTAGCTGGCGACCTTGCCGCGCCGCCGTGTGGTTGCGTTCACGGTCGAATTGTGGATGACCACCGGGATGTCATCGGCCGACCAGCGGACGTCGAACTCCACCACGGTGGCGCCATGTCCTGCGGCATTGGCAATGGCGGCGGCCGAGTTGGCCGGGACAGGTCCCGTGCCGTGTGCATTGCCGGTGTAGCCCCGGTGGGCGATCAGCAGCGGGCAGTCAGCCGTGGAGAGCCCGCGGACACCTGCGGAGTGCACAGTGCAGGCGGCGAGAAGGGTGGCGGCGGCCGCCGCGATGGCACGTGCGGCAGCCGACGGTGCCCTTCGGGGGTTCTTGGCTACAGGGCGCCCTGTGCGCTCCGGCGCTGCCGGGGCGGCCGCACGGCTTCCCTGTCTTCGACCGAGGCCGATGGCATCTCGGTCATCTGGGTGCCGTGGTTCTCCAGCAGGTTCGCGGCGTATCACTGAGCGGGGAGGTACTTGCCGCCGCCGCCGCCGGCCTCAATCGCCGCCCGGGCGCTTGCGATCGCCCCACGGCGTGTCTCGTCGAGCACGACGACCAGGTCATGCGAGTTGCCGTGGGGGCTCATTGCCGAGCTGATCCAGGGCTTCATCGTGGGCTTCTCCTTTGTGCGCCCAGTGCGGTGCTCCCACTGCCAGCATGCGCCGCACCAGTGCCCTGGCCCCGTGATTTAACGCGCCGTAAGAGAGTGTTTACGTAAAATGTACGAATCTGCCCCGAATACCAGTAAACAAGGACGCCAGCCAGCGGGGCGCTTGCCGCGATCGCCTCCAACGAGAGCTTCGGCGCGATTGTCGCGAGCCGGAAAGTTCCGCGTCCTTGCCGGAGATATACCAGGCATGGGGAACTCAGGAGTGAGGAGCGTCCGTGGCGGGCACCAACGAGGACCGTGATCAGCGAGAACTCCGGTTTCACCGCCTCTATCAAGCGTACTTCCGTCCGGTTCAGGCCTATGCGGTGAACCGCCTGGGTCCCGTGGACGAGGTGGCTGATATCGTCGCGGAGGTCTTCATGACCGCGTGGCGGCGACTGGCCGACGTTCCGCCGCCCCCTAGTGTGATCGCTTCTGGCTTTATGGGACGGCCCGGCGGGTCATCTCCAGGCGGTATCGCGGCGCCAGCCGCATGCACAACCTGCTTGGCCGTCTCGCGGCCGAGCATCGCCGCCAGGAGCAACCGCTGGCACCGGCGCAGGGTCCGGCGCGGGAGCGCCTGCTCGCGGCCATTGGCAAGCTGAGGCCCGCCGACCGCGAGGCGCTGCTGCTCGTGCACTCGCGAGGCGCTGCTGCTCGTGCACTGGGAGCAGCTCACGTATGCCGAGGCCGCCGAGACTCTCGGGTGCTCGGTAAACGCCGTAGGAATCCGGGTGCACAAGGCGAAGACGCGCCTGCGCCAGGTCCTGGGTACCGAAACCGTGGCCGGCCGGGCCGTTCCTGCCGTCATCAAGCCGAACGGAGTTAGGGATGGATCTTGACACGATGCTCGCCGAGGCGGCCCCGGCCCGGCACGTCTCCGTCGACGGCCCGGACTCCCCCGCCGCGGTCAGCCTCTACCGGCGGATCACCGCGCGGCCGCCTGCAGCGGCCCCGGCGCGACGTCGGCGCCGCCTGGCCCTTGCTGCCCTCACGGGTGCCGCCATAGCCGCAGCGAGCGCAACCGTGGCGCTGGCAATAATCGGCTCCCCGCCGCATGCTGAGGCTACGGCCGCCGTGGTCCTCGCCAGGGCAGCGCTGACAGCGGCCCGCCAGCCGGCCGCGGCCATCGCGGGACCGGGCCACTACCTCTACGTCGAGACCATCGAGGGGCAGCGGAACAGTGGGACGGCAAGCCGGCCGGCCACCTCAGGCATTTGCGTCCAGACCGTTCAGGTGTGGGCGGCGCCGGACGGCTCCGGGCGCGAAGTGGCCAGCGCACCTGCGGGCCCCTGCAGCGGCGGGGTTATCCCCTCGCAGACCTTCCCGAAGGGCCAGGAGATCGATGGCGTCGTTTATCCCCGCGCCGCGGACCTGCCGAGAGACCCGGCCGCTCTCGGACAGTTCATCGCGCGGCACTTCACCGGCGGCCATCAGAACGTCGCCGCGGCGTTCGACTTCGCCGGCACGTTCCTGCAATCGGGCGCCCCGCCGAGGGTCAGGGCCGCGCTCTACCGCATGATCAAGAACCTGCCGGGCATCGAATCGCCTGGCCCGATGACCGACAGGCTCGGGCGCCATGGCATCGGCGTGGGCTTCACCGAGTACGGCGTGCGGGACGTGCTCATCTTCGACCCAGCGACCTCGGCGGTGCTTGAGCGGGAGGGGATCGCCGTCGACCCC
>WNGQ01004177.1_pt1 | contig 41304 bp, 41 predicted proteins | sample 5407661 | NCBI WGS metagenome assembly WNGQ01 (sample SAMN13153382, study PRJNA577476) | soil metagenome | isolation source: 60 cm soil or saprolite under Garry oak tree replicate 2 | place: USA:California | collected 2016-06-15 | reverse complement strand
TCGGGCTTGATCTCCTGGTCGATCTCGACCGTGGCGTGGACGGCGCGCGCGAGCGGCGCATTCTCGACGATCGGAATGCCGTGCTCGCCCGCCACCTCGCGGATCTTGCGCGCGATCAGGTCGACGCCCTTGGCGACGCAGACCGGCGCGTTCATGCCGCGCTCGTATTGCAAGGCGACCGCGAAGTGCGTCGGATTGGTAATGACTACGGAGGCGCTCGGCACCGCGGCCATCATGCGCTTGCGCATGCGGGTCTGGCGGATCTGCCTGATCTTGGCCTTGATCCCCGGGTCGCCCTCGGTCTGCTTGAACTCCTCCTTGAGCTCGCGCACCGACATCCTCTGGCGCTCGAACCACTGTCGATATTGGAACAGGTAGTCGGCCGCCGCGACCAAAGCGAGCACCGCGACCACCGCGCCAAGCATCTCAAGCGACAGCTTCTGCGCGAGCGGCAGCATGGCCGCAGGATCATTCGCGACCAGGCTGTCGAGCCGGTGCCGCTCCGGCCACATCAGCGCCGCCATGATCGCGCCGATCAGGCCGAGCTTGGCCAGGCCCTTGGCAAAATTCGCCAGCGCCTGCATCGAAAAGAGGCGCCGGAGGCCCGCGACCGGCGAAATCTTGGAGAGCTTCGGCGCGAGCGGCTCCGCCGACCAGACCAGCCGGTGCTGGATCATGTTGCCGCCAATCGCCGCGAGCACCAGCAGCAGCATCGGGATGGCGACCGCGCCGAGCACCTCGATGCCGAGCTTGCCGACCACATGGGTGAAGCCGCGGCCGTCGACGCGTATGGCGGAGGAATTGGCAATGATGCCGCGCAGCGTGCTGGTGATCCCGCTGCCCATCGTGGCCGAGAATGCCATCAGGATCAGCGTCGCGCCGGCGATCACGAACCAGGCGTTGACCTCCTGGCTCTTGACCACGTCGCCGCGCTTGAGCGCCTCGTCGAGCCGTTTTTGGGTCGGGTCTTCCGAGCGGTCGGTATCGTCGCGTTCGTCGGCCATATTTGTTCACGAATGCGGGGCGAGCTCGCGCAGCACGTCTTCGACCGAGCCGAGAAAGAGGCTCATCATCGCGCCGACGACCAGGAGCAAGATCAGGAAACCGATCAGGATCGACAGCGGCAGACCGATGAAGAAAACCTGCATCTGCGGCATCAGCCGCGAGAGAATGCCGAGGCCGAGATTGAACAGGAGGGCGAAGACCACGAACGGAGCCGAGAGCTGGATTCCGATGCGGAAGGCGGCGGCGACCGTGCGGGTGGTGAGCGCCGCGACATCTCCGAGCAGCGGAATCTCGCCGGGCTGGAACAGCGTGTAGCTGTCGTCGAGCGCGGCGATGACGAGGTGATGGAGGTCGGTGGCGAAGACGAGAGTGAGGCCCAGGACGGTGAGGAAATTGGCGACGATCACACTCTGCTGGCCTTGCGTGGGATCGACCGCGGTGACAAAGCCGAGCCCCAAATTCTGGGCGATGACGGAGCCGGCGACCTGCAACGCCGATATCGTCAGCCGGGCGGTCAGGCCGAGCACCGCGCCGATGAAGATTTCCTCGCCAAACATCGCCAGCACCGGGCCGAACGCGCGCAGATCGAGCTGATAGGCGCCGCGGTGGAGCGGCAGCAGCACCGCGGCGAGCACGAGCGCGACCGTGAGCCGCACCCTCACCGGCACGCTGAGTTCGCCCAGCCCCGGCAGCAGCATCACCATGGTGCCGATGCGGGCGAATACCAGCATGAAGGCGGCGGCAAGCGCAGGCAGGAAGGAAACGTCGATGCGCATCGTCGGACCTCACCCGGCCGCGATGCGCGCAGCGAGCCTCATCATGTGGCCTTGCAGCAGATCGGCCATGAACGGCAACGCGATCAGCATTGCGATGAAGATCGCGAGAATCTTCGGCACGAAGGCGAGCGTCACCTCCTGGATCTGGGTGAGCGCCTGGAACAGCGAGATGATGATGCCGACGGCGAGCCCGATCAGCATCAGCGGGCTCGCCACCAAGACCAGCGTCACGATCGCGTCGCGCGCAACGTCGAGAACTTCGGGACCGGTCATCAGATCGGCATCTTCATGATGTCTTCGTAGGCCTGGATCACGCGGTCGCGCACCGACACCAGCGCCTCGACCGCGACTTCGGTCTCGGAGACGGCCGTGACCACGTCGACGAGGTCCGCCTTGCCAGCGGCCATCGCCCGCTGCTGGGTGTCCGATTTGTGGCCGGCCTCGACCACCGCGCCGAGCGCATCCTTGAGCAGCGCGCCGAAAGACGGCCCATTCGACACCTCGCCGACGGCCTTGGCGAGGCCCGCGGAGGGGTCGGCAAGACGCGCGAGACTTGCGTAAGCGTTGGCGGCAGCGGATGGGGTGGTCATCGGGTGTCCTGCGATCAGGCCTTGAGGATATCGATCGTGCGCTGGATCATGCGGCGGGTCGCGCCGATGACATTGATGTTGGCCTCATAGGAGCGCTGGGCCTCCCTCATGTCGGTCATCTCGATGAGCGAGTTGACGTTCGGATATTTGACATTGCCGGAGGCATCGGCGGAGGGGTGGCCTGGCTCGTATTTCAGCCGAAAGTCGGAAGGGTCGGTGCGCACGCGGCCGAGTGCCACCACGCGCGCCTCGAGCACCCGGTCCATCTCCGAGCGGAAGGTCGGAATTTTCCTGCGATAGGGATCCGTGCCCGGCTGCTGCGCGGTCGAGTCCGCGTTGGCGATGTTCTCGGAGAGGATCCGCATGCGTCCGGCCTGGGCGCGCAGCCCGGAAGCGGCGATCGCGATCGTTTTCAGGAAATCCATCATGTCCCTCGCATCCGATCAGCGTTTGCCGAGCGCGGTCTTGATCAGTCCGAGGCCGCGCGAATAGAGCGCCGTCGCGGTCTGGTAATCCATCTGGTTGTTGGCGATCTTGAGCATCTCGTCTTCGAGGCTCACCGCGTTGCCTGCGGGCCGTACCTCGAATTCGCCTCGCCGATCGAGCTGGAATGGCGTGTCTCCGCTCGCGCTCGCGAGGTGGCTCGGGCTCGTCCGCGCGAGCGCGAGCGGAGGCACGGCAGGCCGGGTCGGATCGAGCTTCGGGGGCGCGAGGTCGCGCGGCTGGAACTTCGGTGTGTCGGCATTGGCAACATTCTCGGCCAGGAGGCGCTGGCGGTCCTGGTGCCAATGCATTCGGGTCCGCAACATGGAGAAGATCGGGATATCGGAAATCGGCATGGCCCCCGCCTACGTCGGCCCGGCAACCTGGCGCTCGGCAGACTTTGCCGGGCGGATGGTTAATGGACAGTTAAATGCCCGGATCGGAGCTTTTTGCCATTAATCCGCCGTTTAGCATGAGAATGCTTTTGGTCCGGCGGGCGAGGAGGCCAACCGGGCGTCTCTCTTAATCCTTTGTTAGTGCTGGCGGCGGCAAATATTGCCGCGGGCATTAACCATTTGGGGGGATCCCGGTCGTCGCCAAGCCCCTGGGGCGCAGGGAGGAAAAATGGATATCCTGTTCGGCACGGAGCTGCCGACCGCTTTGAAGATCATCATCGCCTTGATCGTCGTGGGGGGCCTGATGGGCGGCACGCTCTATGTGGTGCGACGATTCGGCTCCGAGCGCCTGCGAGCCTCGGCCGGACGCGGACGCCAGCCGCGACTCGCGGTGATCGATGCGGCCGCCGTCGACGGACGGCGCCGCCTGATCCTGATCCGCCGCGACAATGTGGAGCACCTCCTGATGATCGGCGGCCCGACCGACGTGGTGGTCGAGCCCAACATTGTGCGCGCGGCAGCCGCCCCGCGGGAGGCCACGCCGACTCGCCCGCCGCCGGCGACCGACACCCTGCCGCGGGCGGTGCCGCTCGGCGAAGGCAGCATGTGGCCGCTGCAGCCAGAGCCGACCCCGGCGCCGGTCGCCGCTGCTCCTCCACGCCCGCCGCGTCCGCCCGCTGCGGAGGAGACCGTGCAGTGGCATGCCGAACCCGAACCGCAGTCGGCGCCGCCGGTGCCGGCTCCGCGCCAGCCCCGCCCGACCGATCCGCTCGCCGGGCTCGCGGCGGAGTTGTCGCGCACTCTTCCTTCCGAGACCCCGGCGCCGAGTCCGCGTCCAACTCGCGAGCGCGAAGCGGCACGGCAGCGCGAGCCCGTTCGCGAACGGGACGCGGCGCGCGAACGCGAACCGGTGCGGGTCCAGCAGCCGCAACCACAGCCGCACCCGGCTCCGTCCGCGGAGGCTTCGTTCGCGTCCGCCGCCGATCAGAACCTTGCCGAAATGGCGCAGCGCCTCGAGGCGGCGCTGCGCCGCCCAGCGAAGATGGACACGCGCCCCGCCGCGCCCGCGCCGAGACCTGCGCCAGTCGCCGAGCCCGCCAGCGAGGAAACCGAAGCGGTCGCGGCCAAAGCCTCGCGCGCGGCGCCGGCTGCGGAGGCGCCGGCACCGGAGCCCAAGCCCGTGCGCGGCGAAGCCAAGCCCGCCCGCGAGGCAAGCCCGGCGCCGCAGAAATCCGTCTATGACAGCCTCGAACAGGAGATGGCGAGTTTGTTGGGCCGTCCGCAGAACAAATCTTGAGCACACCGCCGGTCGGCCGCTGCGTCCGTCTCGCGACGGTGGCGGTCGGTGTAGGGACGGCCCTGGGGATGGCAGCAATTCCGGCCGCCGGGCAGGACATCAGCATCAATCTCGGGCAGGGCAGCGGGCTCACTGAGCGCGTGATCCAGCTCATCGCGTTCCTGACCGTTCTCTCGCTTGCGCCCTCGATCCTGGTGATGATGACGTCATTCACTCGCATCGTGGTGGTGCTTTCGCTCCTTCGCACCGCGCTCGGCACTGCGACGGCGCCGCCCAATGCGGTGATCGTCGCGCTCGCGCTCTTCCTCACCGCCTTCGTCATGGGCCCGGCACTCCAGAATGCGTATGAGATCGGAATCCGGCCGCTGATCAACAACGAAATCAGCGTCGAACAGGCTTTCGAGCGATCCTCCGAGCCGCTCAAGACTTTCATGCAGAAGAACGTGCGCGAGAAGGACCTCGCGCTGTTCAGCGACCTTTCGCATGAGCCGCGCCCGGCAAGCCCGCAAGAACTGTCGCTACGCATCCTGGTCCCGGCCTTTATGATCTCCGAGCTCAAGCGCGCCTTCGAGATCGGGTTCCTGCTTTTCCTGCCCTTCCTGATCATCGACCTCGTGGTCGCCTCGGTGCTGATGTCGATGGGCATGATGATGCTGCCGCCGGTCGTGGTGTCGCTCCCTTTCAAGCTGATCTTCTTCGTCCTGGTCGACGGCTGGAGCCTCGTCGCTGGCAGCCTGATCCAGAGCTACGGGTAGCCGGACGACAGAAGACAGACGACGGACGACAGATAACGACGCATCTTCGTCTTCTGTCGTGCGTCATCCGTCCTCCGCTATCCCCACACCTGCCGCGCGGTTTCGACCACCAGTTCGAGCTTGCGCTTCTGGTCATCCTCGCTCAGCAGATTCCCGACCACATCGGAGGCGAAGCCGCATTGCGGGCTGATCGCGAGCTGGTCGAGGGGAATGAATTTGCTCGCCTCCTCGATCCGCCGCTTGAGCGCATCGATACTCTCGATCTCTGGCACCTTGGTGCTGATCAGGCCGAGCACGACCACCTTGCCCTTGGGCACGAAACGCAGCGGCGCAAAACTGCCCGCGCGCGGGCTGTCGTATTCGAGCAGGAAGCGGTCGTGCGGAAGCTCCGTGAACAGCCGCTCGGCGATGGCGTCATAGGCGCCTTCGCGGTGCCACATGCTGCGCTGGTTGCCACGGCACAGATGAATTCCCGCCGTCACCTCGCCCAGCCCCGCGACGACTTGCGCCTCGGCTTCGAGCGAGCGGGAGAAATTCTCCATCGGGTCCTCCCCGCGCGCATGCATCTCTGCGAGCGAGGGCGGATCGACATAGGCGGTGAATCCTGGGGCGTCGATATGAATGTAGCGGCAGCCGGCCTCGATCAGGCTCTCGACGATCGCACGTTCGATCGCGACCACGTCGGCGATGAAGTCGCCGACGCTGTTGTAGACCGCGGTCGAAGCCTGATGATCGAAGCGCTGCGTGATGCGGTCGGGACCGATCAGCGACACCTTGGCCGGCGTCTTCGCCATCTTGCCGACAAAGGAATACTCTTCGAGCGGAATATTACGCTTGAGCCGCAGGCGCCCCTTGGTCGGACGGCGGTGGGACACCGCCGTTCCCGCGTCCTGGAGTTTCGGAATCTCCCAGCGCTGCAGTGGGGCCGATCCCTCAACCCGGCGCTCGTAGACTTTCAACGTGGAGGGGGCGGCATCATAGCCTTCGACTGCAGCGCCGAAACTATCCTGAAAATTGAGGCGGCGCATCTCGCCATCGGTGACGATGTCGAGACCGACGCTCTCTTGCAGCCGCACCGCGCTGCGCACCGCCTCGTCCTCGATCGCGCGGAGCTCATCGGCGCTGATCATGCCGTCGTCGAAGCGCACGCGCGCGTCCTTCAAGCCCGCGGGCCGCAACAGGCTTCCGACTACGTCGGTCCTGATTTTCTTGAGGCTGTTCATCGATCCGCACCTCCTGCTGGCGCAGAATGTGCAACAGAGCAGAGAACCGCCGCAAGCAGGCGGCCTTTCGCGTTGTCGATGACGCTCAACGCGCGGCGGTGCGACCTGTCGGCAGGCGGGGTGGCGAAGATCCCGTCGTTGCCGGATCGGTTTTCGGACTCTGGATTTGCGGTTCCGCCGGCGGGCGCTGCTGCGCCGAAGGCAGCGCGCCGGTCTCCGGATAGCGCGTGCGCAGGTCGCGCAGGAAGCCGTCGAGCGTGTCCACCGCGGCGATGGCGCGCGCGATGTCGCGGAATTCGCCGGCGGCGCTGCCGACCGGCGCAGTCACCACCTCGAACGCGCGCTGGTCCGGGCCGTCGCCCATCTTGCCGGCATATTTTTCGCGAAATCGGCCGAGCCCGATCGAATCCCCGCCCAGCGTGTAGCCGACGGCGGCGCGCAGGATGTCGGAGCGCTCGGCGTCGGCAAGCGGCTCGAATTCTTTCCACCGATCGCCGTAGAGGAGCTCGATCTGCTCGGCCGCCTCGGCCCAGCGCTGTGCCGCCCACAGGATGTCGGAGCGCAGCCTAATCGCCTCGCGGCCCCCGATGTTGGCGACGACCTCGAGCGCCACGTCGTGGCGCCCGCTGTCTGACAGCGCGCGCGCCTCCAGCAGCAGCCGTTGATTGCGCAGTTCGTTGCTCAGATCCGCGGTGCGGGTCGCCCGCAACAACGACAGCGCCTGGTCTGGCTTACGGTTCATCAGGTAAATGACCGCGAGACGGTTCGCCACCTGGGCGCGCGCCGCACCCTGTAGGCGGTGGTCCACTTGGTGCTGCAGCAGCTCGGCCGCCTGACCGAGCAGGTCGACCGAGACCAGCCGGTCGGCGAGCCGCCGGATCATCTCGTCGCCGCGCCGGCCGATCGGGGTGAGCTCGCGGTAATCGTAGAACAGCGCAAGCGCGTCGATCGCGGGCAGCGCATCACCCTTGCCCGCGAGAAAAAGGCTGTCGAAGCTCGCCGCGGCATCGTCCTGGATGCGGCGCGTCAGATCGGAGTTTGGATGCACCGCCAGCGCAGTCCGCATGATATGGAAGGCCTCGCGATAGCGGCTCTCCTCGGTATAGAGGCGCGCCAGCAATTGCAGTGCCTCGGCCTCGGTCTCGTCGCCGCGCCAGATCGCGGTGAGCGTCTCGAGGTCGGCGACGGCGTCGGTGCGTGTGAGTTCCCCACGCGTATTCTGCAGCACGATCTCGCGCAACCGGCCTTGCGCCGCAGCGGGCCGATCCCATGAATCGGCGGCGGCCTGATAGGCGCGCATCGCGTCGCCCACCCGGCCGCGCCCCTCGGCGATCCGGCCGGTGAGCACCGAGAGCGTCGGCTCGAGTTCGTGCGGGATGCCGATCGCCTCGAATTCGTGGAGTTCCTGCACGGCACTGGTGCTATCGCCGACCTCGATCGCGGCGCGGATCATCTCCTTCATCATCGTGTACTGCATTTCGATCGGCAGCGTCCCCATCGCCACCTCGGTATTACGGAAACCTTCGCGCGCGTCGGCCCATTTGCCGAGCCGAGCATAGGCGAGCGCGCGCCACAGCGGAGCGTCGTGCAGGTTGCCGACGAATGGATTGGCGAGGTCCTTCAGCCCCTGCTCCGCGCGTCCGATCATGATGTTGCAAACGGCCCGCAGCACCAGTGGCGTAGGGTCATCAGGGGTGGGCGGATGCTCCGCGAGCGCGACGTCGAGCACGGCCTTGGCCTCGGCCGCCATGCCGCGCGCGAGATAGAAGCGCGCGAGATCGACACGGGCCATGAGCCGGCGCGATTCCGGCGCCAGGGCAGCGGCGAAGATCAGATCGGATTTGCGCTCGACGAAGTCGGCTTCGCGATCGAGGCCCCATGACTGCGTGTCGAGCACACGGCGATGATAGGGGGTCCAACTGTCGGTGCCGCTCGTGACCGCGGAGAGCGTAAGCCCCGCCGGGCGACCGACGGTGATCTTGTCGGCCGCAAGCTCTACATTGAGATCATCCGCCAGCGGCTGCACGACCACGCCGTGGGTCGAGGCCAGCGCGCGGAATTCGACGAAGTCCTGGGTCTTGAGGAATCCGCGCACGGGCCCGAGCGCGGTCACCACCATGAGCGTGTCGCCAGCGTCGGGATCGTCCAGCCGGTGCAGCTCGCGCGGGTCATCGATCGGGATGGTGATGCTCGACCGCGTCGGCCCGACGATGTTGCGGCTGATGCCGAGCGGCTGGCCGGCCTCGGTGATCTCGGTCGCCAGCGTCACAATCCAGCTCGGTCCTTCGGTCGTCACGCTCACCAGCCGCGGCCGCGCGAGCTTGATTCGCACCACCGCGACGTCGCGCTGGCGGGTGAGGGAGGCGCCCTTGATGATGCGACCTTCCTCCGCCTGCACTGCCGCGAGTGAGATAGCGGCATCGGTGTCGAAGATGAGCCACAGCGCGTCGGCACGGCGAAACACCGCCGCGGGCGTTGGATTCGCGAACGGAAATACGATCGTGACGTTCTCGCCCTGTTGCTTGAGCGCGACCTTGGTCGGAGTGCTGGAATCGCTTGCCGGCTGAGCATTGGCAAGTGTCGCGCGCGCGGGCTCGCTGGCGGCGGGAGCCGGCACGCGCGGTTGCTCCGCCGGGGCCGCAGGCGGCGCAGCTTGCTCCAGCGGCGCCGCGGGTTGCGCGGCCGCACGCTTGTCGTCGGAAGCAGCGTGCTGCGGCGGTCGCGCCGGCAGCGCTTGCGGCGGCGTCATGTCCGGGGGCGGGGCATTCTTCCTGGCCATCAATTCGATGGCGAGCGCGGCGAGATCGTCGTCCGACCTCACCGCGCCTTCTTGTCGCGCCGGCTTTGCGTCCGCGGGGCCGACGTCGACCACATAGCTGTTGTCCTCGCGGAAGGTGCGCACGTCGACCCTGGACGAGAATTTGAAACGCACCAACACCGCGTCCTGGCCGGGCTCGCTGTCGATCGCCTCGATCGGGGGCGGCAGCGTCGCCTTGGCGTCGGCGAGATCGAAGCGCAACAGCGCATCGAAGGTGAGGGTCAGGCGGTCCTTGCCGTTGTCGGCCGACACGCCGATCAGCTCCGGCAGATCGAACATGTAGCGCGTGAAGGCCGGTTGCGCGACGACCCGCACGCGGATCGTCGCCATCTGCATCTGGCGGGCGAGCGTGCGCTGCTGGCGCAGCTTCTTCTCCGCCTCGCGGGCGCGGCGGGCGAGTTCCTCGACCACTTCGCGTGGAAGGCCCGGCGCGAGGCCGGTCCAGCTATCGGGCAGGAGATCGACGAACAGCCGCTCGCCGGCGGCCATGAAGTTCACCGTCACCTTGCGGGCGAGCGCGATGCGGACGGCCTTGCCGTCCGGATCGCGGCGCGCTGCGGCGATATAGCCGCCGGCCGCGGCATCAAGGCGGTCGACCGCAACCTCGACCGGCCGCTGGAAATTGATGGTGAGGATGCCGTTGGCGACCCGCACCTGCGCCTCGACCTCCTCGGCGAGGACGAAGACGAGCCGGGCAAAACCGTTCTCGACGGCTGGATGCACCTCTCCCTTCACAGCTTGGGCGGAGGCGGGGCGCGCGGGCATGAGCAAGAGAGCAAGCAGGATCGCGGGCAACAGACCGGCCCCCGCGGCACGCCATCCGGTCCGCCGCGCCACCCGCAAGTCGTTACGCACGCGAACTCCTTTCACGTCGTACCACCCGGCCATGCGTCGTTCTTGCGCCGACGCGCCTGCCGGACGCCGCACCCTAGGCCGCCGCGTTTAACGCTGTCTTAACTTGTGAGAATTCGTCAATTCGAATTCGGCCGACCCTCGATCTTGGGCAGATCGGCGGGCTGGGTCTTGTCCTTGCTATGGGTGGCGAACTCGACGGTGAGCCGCTCCGCGGCTTCCGGGGTCATTTGCGCAAGAATGTCGGACATGCGGCGCGGATTGAGTTGGGTCGCGACCTCGACTAAAATGCGGAGGTCGAGGCGGTCGAAAATCTTGGCCGCGTCCTTGGCCTTCATGTTCTCATACATGGTGACGAGGTTCTTGAAGCGCGTCGCCTCTCCCTCATCCTTCATCTGCAGCGCGGCATTGACGCGCGCTTCGAGGTCCTTGAGCTCGGCAAGACGCCCCTCGAGCCGCTTCTCCGCGGCTTTGATCAGACTCTCCCGCATGTCGAGTTCGCGCGCGCGGGCATCGAGCTCGGTGCGTCGTTCCTGCAGCCGCTCGAGGATCGCCCGTTCGGCCGCCGACGGGGTCCGCTCGAGCGGCACCAGGGTCCCGCCTGGGCTCGGCGGGGGATCCTGCGGCTTCGCGGCCGAGCGATTGGCCTTGGCGGCCCCCGCCTCTGCAGGCGCCGCAGGCTTTTCCTCGCCGACCGAGCCGGTGACGTCGGGATAATTGAACATCTGCTGCGCCCAGGATCGCTTCGCAGGCGCCGGCGGCGGCGGGCGCAACGGCTGCTCCCAGAGTGTCGTATCCGTGCGCTTGGCCGCGCCGATTGCCCCCGTGATATCGATCTCATCGGCATTGCGGGCAGGCTCGCCGAGCGTGTAGCCGCCATCGAAGACGAGGCCGAACGTCTTGAGCGCGAACAGTGAAATGGTCGCGACGAGCACGACCGGGACGAGGCGGAAATCGCGCAGCCAGCGGATCATGCTGCCAATCCACCGACGCGCTCGCGGGCGCGCTTCGCAAAGGTCTGCGCCGCGGCGGCGAGCGCCTTCGGATCGGGCGCCGGTGTTTTGGACACGGCCTCATCGAGGGCCGGCCGCGTCGCAGCAACTATGCGCGAAATCTGGCTAACGATTCCTTCGCCGGCCTTGACCTGCCGGTTGAGGTCGACGCAAATGCGTTCGGCCGCTTTGAGGCGGTGGCCCAGAGTGTTCTCACATTCTTGCGCCGTGGCTTGGAGGCCAGCGACGGCCCGTTCGGCGATCTCGGTTGCCGTGATCAGTTCCGAGATCGTCGCCTTCAACGCCATCTCATCCGCCTTGAGCCGTTTGAGCCTCCGATTGAGGATCACGCAATAGCCGATCGTGAGCAGGAGCAGAATCGCAACCAGGCTCTCGATCATGAATCCGAGACCGTAGTTCACGGTGCCTCCATCCGCTTGCTGGACCTGTCCGCTTTCTCGAACATGGCGAAGGTCGTCCTGGGCTTGCGCAAGGCCTTCGCGACCCGCACCGCGACCCGGTCGCCGACGCGGCCCATGCGGCCTTCGGTCAGCGTCACGTCGCCACAGCGCACCGTGACGAGGGCGTCGGGCTTGATTTCGAGCGTGAGCGTGTCGCCGACTTCGAGCTTCATCAACTGCTTCAACGGCAGTTTTGCCTCGTAAAGCACTGCGTCCACGCCAATTTCCGCCTGGCCGATTTCGGTCGCGAGGTGTCCCTCCCAGATCGGATCGCGGCCGAATTTCTCGCCCATGAACATCTGCAACAGCACGTCGCGGATGGGCTCGATGGTCGCGTAAGGAAGCAGGAGCTCGACATTGCCGCCGCGATCCTCCATGTCGATGCGAAGCCGCACCAGGATCGCAGCATTGGCCGGCCGCGAGATCGCGGCGAAGCGCGGGTTGGTCTCCAGCCGATCGATGTTGAACTTGACCGGCGAGAGCGGCTTGAAGGCAAGCTCCGCGTCCGCGAGCACCACCTCGATCATGCGTTTGATCAGGTTCGACTCGATTGTCGTATAGGGCCGGCCCTCGATCCGGATCGCAGTCTGGCCGCGGCGGCCGCCGAGCAGCACGTCGATGATCGAGTAGATCAGGCTCGAATTGACCGTGATGAGGCCGAAGTTTTCCCACTCCTCGGCCTTGAACACGGCCAGTATCGCAGGCAGCGGAATCGAGTTGAGATAATCGCCGAAGCGCACCGAGGTGATCAGATCGAGCGAGACCTCGACGTTATCGGAGGTGAAGTTGCGCAAGCTCGTCGTCATCAGCCGGACCAGCCGGTCGAAGACGATCTCCAGCATCGGCAGGCGCTCGTAGGAGACCATCGCCGAGTCGATGATCGCCCGGATGCCGGAATTGTCGTTGAGCGAGACCTCGGCGAGGCTGAAGCCAAGGAGACTGTCGATTTCGTCCTGATTGAGAATGCGCTCGGCGCCGCCTTTGGCAGACTGGATGAAGTTCGAGCCGTCGTCGACCATTGCCGCCCATTGCGAGGCGGCGGCCTCCGATCCCTCGGCGGCGGCTTCGGCGGCGGCGGCCTGCTGCCCGGCGGCAGCGTCCGCCTCGAGTGCGAGCCCCCATTCGGCGGCGAGCGCGTCCTGGTTGATCTGGTCCTTGTGCAACATGGCGCTAGGCCGAGCTCGTCATGACTTCATGGGCTCTTGGGTGAAATGGTCACTGGACGACGATCTCCTTGAACAGCACCGCATTGATCCGGCTCGGCGCGATCGCCAGATTGACTCGGCGGGTCAGTTCTTCCTTGAGGCGGTAAAGTCCGGCCGAGCCGTCGAGGTCGGTCGGCCGCAGCTCGCGCAGATAAGTCTGGAAGGTGTCGAGCACGCGCGGCATCGTTGCCTGGATTTGCGGCGTGAGCGCCGCGTCGGCGACTTCGAGGACGACTTTGATCTTGAGATATTGCGCGCGATCGCTGCCGGAACTGGAGAGGTTGACCAGCACCTCGGGCACGTCGACGAAGACCACGGGTTTCGCCGGCATGGCGGCGGCCTTGGTTTCCTTGACGCTGCCGAACATGAGATAGGCCGCGGTCCCGCCACCGCCGAGCACAGCTACCGCGACAGCGGCGATGATGATGAGCTTGAGCGGGAATTTGCGTTTCGATGGGACGGCGGCGTCTTCGCCTTCCTCATCCGCCTCGCCGGCAGCCTTGCCTCGTGCCTCTTCGATCTCCGCCCGTTTCGGTTTCGCTGCCATAGCCTTGTTCCGTCCGTGGGCGCGGGCGAATGGGCCAGCGGCGAAACGCCTACGAACCAGCGCCCCGCCCACGAAGGAACGTTAGGTTGGGAATGGTTAATGGATCATTTCGACCCGCGGCTGGCGCGGAAAGTTTTGCCGAGTGAATGGTTGCGATGGAATGAATTTGCCGTGCTTCGGACCCTGGGGAATTCCTCTAAGTAATTGATTTTCATAATCTTTCTACTTTGGCACGGGCTCTGCATGAGAGCGCAGGAGCCCGCGGCTTGGGAGAGCCTGAGGCGCAAGATCGATGATGGCACCGCGATCGGGAGCGCGCGCCCTCATCGCGCGAGGGGAGCAATGCCGATGGAGAATGCCCTCCTGATCGGACTGTCGCGACAGGTCGCGCTCCAGCGCGAGCTCGAAGTCGTCGCCAACAATATCGCGAACCTCGATACCACCGGCTACAAGTCCGACGGTTCGGTGTTCGAGGAATATTTGATGCCGGTCGCGCAGGCGGGCGGCTTCCAGGGCTCCGACAAGCGCCTCAGCTATGTGCAGGACCGCGCCACCTGGCACAATTTCGGCGCCGGACCGATCCGCCTGACCGGTAACCCGCTCGACGTCGCGATCGACGGCGACGCCTTCCTCGTGGTCGAGACGCCGCGCGGCGAACGCTATACGCGCAATGGCGCCCTCCAGATCAACGCAACCGGCGAGCTCGTCACCAGCGCAGGCGACCGCGTGCTCGGCGACGCCGGGGCGATCCAATTCCAGAGCACCGATCACGACATCTCGATCAATCCGGATGGCACCATCACGGTGCGCGAAGGCGCCAACACCAGATCCGATTCCGCGCGCGGAAAGCTGCGTCTGGTCCGCTTCGATCGCTTGCAACAATTGCAGAAGGATGGATCGAGCCTCTTTGCGGCGCCGAACGGCGTCGCGCCACAGCCCGCGCCGGCGAGGGTGCGCGTCGTGCAGGGCGCGATCGAGCAGTCGCGAGGTCACGCGCACCTACACCCAGATCGCCGCCCTGTTGCAGCAGCAAGCCGATTTGCGGCGCAACGCCATCGACAAGCTCGCCGAAGTGCCGGCCTGAGCCAGCGGAGATTTCCTTCATGCGAGCGCTCCACACCGCAGCGACCGGGATGATGGCCCAGGAACTCAATGTCCAGGTCATCTCCAACAACATCGCCAATATGCGCACCACTGGCTACAAGCGCCAACGCGCGGAGTTCCAGGACTTGCTCTACGAGCACGTCAGCCGCATCGGCACCCAGACCTCGCCGCAAGGCAACATCTTGCCCGTCGGCATCGACCTCGGCGGCGGCGTCAAGACCGTCGGCACCCCGCGGTTGATGACGCAAGGCACGCTGCTGCCGACCGGCAACGACTTCGACGTCGCCATCCGTGGCGACGGTTTCTTCAAGATCCTGATGCCGGACGGTACTTTTTCCTACACGCGCGACGGCTCGTTCCAGATGGACGCGCAGGGCCGGGTCGTGACGCCCAAGGGCAACGTGGTGCAGCCCGGCATCACGATCCCGCAGAACTCGACCTCGGTGACGATCAATGCGCAGGGTCAGGTCTCTGCCATCGTCGCGGGCTCGACCACGCCGACGGTGCTGGGCCAGATCACCCTCACCCGCTTCATCAACAAGGCCGGTCTGCAGCCGATCGGCGACAATCTCTTCGTCGATACACCGGCCTCGGGCACGCCCCAGGACGGGACCCCGAACACCGACGGCTACGGTGACCTGCAACAGGGCAATCTCGAACAGGCGAATGTCGAGGCGGTGACCGAAATTTCCGACCTGATCGCAGCCCAGCGCGCCTACGAGATGAACGCCAAGGTGATCACCGCCGCCGACCAGATGCTTTCGTCGACCTCCAACATGATGCGCTGAGGAGGGATTTCATGCCTCGCATCGCGGTCCTCATCGTGCTTATCGCCGGCGCCGCCCTCGTCGCGTTCTTGGCGCCGGCAGGGGCGCAAGTCGTCGATACCGTGGCGACGCCTCGCACTCCTTCTTCCGCCGTTGCGGGGGAGGGATGGGGGTCGTGCGCCGGGCAAGGTGGCTGCGTCGAACTCCCGAGCCCCACCCCCGACCCCTCCCCGCACGTGCAAGGCGAGAACAGGGGCCCGGCGCTCAAGCCTATGGCGACGGTTGCGAGCGAGATCGTGCGCATTGGCGATCTCATCGAGAATGCCGGTGTCGTCGCCGACGTGGCGATCTTCCGCGCGCCCGATCTCGGCCAGACTGGCAGCGTGTCGGCGAGCCGCGTCATCGACGCTGTGCGGCCGCACCATATCATCGGTCTCGACACCCGCGGCCTCGCCGAAGTGGAGGTCACGCGCGCGAGCCGCAGCATCACGTCGAAGGACGTCGAAGCGCGGATCGTGCGCGCGCTCGCCGGCCAATACGGCCTCGCCGACGCGAAGAGCCTCACGGTCACTTTCGACAACGAGATGCGAACGCTCCAGATCGAGGCCGGCGTCTCCGCCGAGCTTCGCATCGCGCGGCTCGTCTTCGAGCCGCGCACGGGCCGCTTCGATGTCTCGTTCGAGCTGCCAGGCAGCGCGGTCGCACGCAAGCTGGCGCTGCGCTTCACCGGATCATTGACCGAGACTTTCGAGGCCGCCGTGCCCGCGCGGCAGATCGCGCAGGGCGAGGTGCTCAACGCCTCCGACTTCACCGTCGCGCGCCGACCCAAGTTGGAATTCGCCTCGAACCTTGTCATCAATGCGGAGCAGGCCTCGGGCCTCTCCGCCCGCCGCGCGCTGCGCGCTGGCCAGGTCGTCCACCAGTCCGACCTGGCGAGGCCCGAAATCGTGGCGCGCAACGAGACCGTGACCATCACCTACGAGGTGCCGGGCATCGTGCTCACGATGCGCGGGCAGGCGCTCGAATCGGGCGCGCAGGGCGACCTGATCAACGTGCTCAATGGGCAGTCGAAGAAAACCCTGCAGGCGACAATCACCGCGCCGGGCCGCGTGAGCGTCGGCGCGCCCACGCCGCGTCTTGCGGCCAACACGACCGCGGCCCGGATGAATTCCTCCAATGGTGCGCGCTGAAGCGCCGAGCGAGAGTCATGTCCAACATTGTCGAAGTCGAAGCGCTGTTGCCAACTCCGATGGCATCTCTGCTCCCCTCCCCCGTGCAAGGAAGGGTCGGGGGAAGGAGTGCGGCCGTCGGCGTACGGCCATTGCCGTGCGCACCAACCCCCTCCCCGACCCGCCCCCGGAGGGGAGAAGACAGAAGGGGTCGCCGTGCCGCGCGCGGGGTGTCGCATTTTGCTCTGGCTGCGGCGACCGTGGCACTCGCCGCGCTTGCCGGCGGCTGCTCTTCGCTCGATCGCATTCGATTCCTCGGCGAGCAGCCGCCGCTGGCGCCGATCGAGAATCCGCAGACACAGGCGGGCTACAAGCCGGTGCAGATGCCGATGCCGGCGCCACAGCCCGCGGTCTACAATCCGAACTCGCTGTGGCGCAACGGCTCGCGCGCCTTCTTCAAGGACCAGCGCGCGCACCAGATCGGCGACATCCTGACGGTGACCGTCAACATCACCGACAAGGCCGCGATCGAGAACGAAACCCAAAGGAGCCGCACCAACAAGGAGGACTCCGGCGTCACCGATTTCATCGGCAGCAAGACGCTTGGCCACAGCGCCGCCAAGGCGGTCCTGCCTGGCCGCATCCTCACTGCCGATTCCACCGCTTCGAGCGAAGGCAAAGGGTCGGTCAATCGCCAGGAAGCGCTGCAAACCAACGTCGCCGCGGTGGTGACACAGGTGCTGCCCAACGGCAACCTCGTGGTCGAGGGCAAGCAGGAGGTGCGGGTCAATTACGAAATCCGCGAGCTGATCGTCGCCGGCATCGTGCGCCCGGAAGACATCCAGAGCGACAACACCATCGACTCCACCAAGATCGCGGAGGCGCGCATCGCCTATGGCGGCCGCGGCCAGATCACCGACGTGCAGCAGCCGCGCTACGGCCAGCAGGTGCTCGACGTGCTGCTGCCATTCTGAGGACGGAGGACTGAGGACGGACGACAGAGGAAACAATAGAGTAGTTCATCGACCGCATCCGTCCTCTGTCGTCCGCCGTCTGTCGTCTGACTCCCCGCCGCTCCGCAGCGCGCGCGGAACGGCGAAAAACGCGGCCTCCGGCAGCTCCCCGCCGGAGGCCGCGATGTTCTTCCGCGGCGGCGGCAATTTCGACGGTGGTCGAAAGCGGCAGTCGGAACTCGACCCGAATCGCGCGCCCCGACAGGGGCAATCGATTAAAATGCAATCCAGAGGTTGAACGGCTATTGACCCTAACGACGACAACTCATCTTGCAGGGGACGGGCGCAACCCGGCCGTTAAGCGCGCGGTTACCGGGCCGTGGGTAAGATTGCATGAGACAACTTGGGAGTCTTCCATGGATCTGCATGCCCCGAACCTGATTCTCTTCGTTATCGCGGGACTTCTGGCATTAATCGGCGTACTGGCCGCGCTGCCGATTGGGCTTCCGATTCCCGGTCTCATCGAGGACAACGCCGCACTGTACATTTTCCTGGGTTGGTTCCTGCTGGCAGCGGCGACCGTCCTGCCGCAATCGCAGCCTTCCTCAGGCTGATCAGGGTCGGGAGCGGAGGTCAGGAGTCGGAAGCCAGGACTCAGAAATCGCGCAACATGCGCGAGAAGCGTCTGATAACTGACTTCGAAAGGCCGGCCTCCTCACTCCTGGTTCCTGCCCCCGGTCAGTCGTCGCGGTAGACGCGCTCGCGCCGCTCGTGGCGCTCCTGGGCCTCGACCGAGAGCGTGGCGATCGGGCGCGCCTCGAGCCGCCGCAGCGAGATCGGCTCGCCAGTCTCCTCGCAATAGCCGTAGGTGCCATCCTCGAGCCGCTGGAGCGCGGCTTCGATCTTGGCAATGAGCTTGCGCTGGCGGTCGCGAGCGCGCAACTCGATCGCGCGGTCGGTCTCCGAGGAGGCGCGGTCGGCGAGATCGGGATGATTCTCATTCTCGGCCTGGAGATGAGCGACTGTTTCCTTGGCCTCCTTGAGAATATCCTCCTTCCAGGCGAGCAACTTCTCGCGGAAATACTCCCGCTGGCGCTCGTTCATGAATGGCTCTTTGTCGGTGGGCCGATAGTTCTTGTTCTTGTCCGACAGTGCTGCGTGTCCGTTCTTCTTCTCCGAAGGCATCGTTTCCCCGTGCACAGGCTGACGCGAAAACCTGCTCGCGCGGCGAGCTTATAACGAGTTGGTTCGTGATGGACAATAACGGAATACGATCCCAGGGGTGGACGGGGCCGGAGGCGGGAGACCTCCCCATGACGGCCGGAACCGCGGCGCAGGCGGGTGCGGGTTCTCGGGAATTCCCCGCCCTAGCGGGGGGCCATTTTGGCGATTTCGACCTCGACGCGAAGCTCGATCTCGCCCAGCACGGCGTCGAGGCTTGAATCCCCAGAGCCATCCCGGAGATGGGCGGCGGCCGACTTGAGCTTGGTGAGGGTGGCCGGCCCGAACGTGCCGCCGAGGAGCCCGAGCTTGAGCTCGTCGAGGGCATCGAGCACCAAGCGCCCGCGCTTGACCGCATGTTTGCGCCGTTCGATCGGGTCTTCGACCCCCTGCAAGGCGATCAGGGCATCGATGCCGCCGACGGTCCGCAACGCGTTCGGGGCGCCCGCCGCGCGCAAGGATTCCTCCGCGGTCAGGCTGAAACTCGAGGGCGCCGCGCGCCTGGGCGCAGGCGGCGTCGAGACGCTCGCGGTCCCGTTCGGTCCATAGATCCGCATTGGTGGAGGCCCTTTTGCCTGAGGCGCCGACGGTCCTCGCAGATGCCGGCAAGGCTCGGTTGTTATGGTTAAGCTTTGGTAAACGGCCCGGCAAAAACTGCCCGGCCCGGCAAAGCAAGCCTCCCCTGGCGCTCACGCAAAACCCCGGAGTCGGAAAACTCTCTTTTGAGTTCAATACGTTATGCCTCGCTCTCCGGATGGCACGCAATTCGCAATGCCTATCCCCAGTCCGAACCTCTTGGGGAGCAAGGGATGACGAGGACCGTCAAGACCGCAATCGCGGCTGCTCTGATGCTGGCCGGCATTGCAGCGCCTGCGGGCGCGACGTCGCGCATCAAGGACCTCGCCAATATCGAGGGGGTGCGGCAGAACCAGCTCATCGGCTATGGCCTCGTCGTCGGCCTCAACGGCACCGGCGACACCCTCAACAACATCCCGTTCACCAAGCAGTCGCTGCAGGCGATGCTGGAGCGACTCGGCGTCAACATCCGTGGCGCCCAGATCCGCACCGGCAACGTGGCCGCGGTGATGGTGACCGCCAACCTCCCGGCCTTCGGCACCCAGGGCACGCGCATCGACGTCACCGTCTCTGCGCTCGGCGACTCCAAAAGCCTGCAGGGCGGCACGCTGTTGGTGACGCCGCTCCTCGGCGCTGACGGCAATGTCTATGCGGTGGCGCAGGGCTCGCTCGCCATTGGCGGCTTCCAGGCCGAAGGCGACGCGGCGAAGATCGTGCGTGGGGTACCGACCGTCGGCCGCATCGCCAATGGCGCGATCATCGAGCGCGAGATCGAGTTCGCGCTGAACCGCTTGATGCAGCTTCGACTTGCGCTCCGCAATGCGGACTTCACCACCGCCAAGCGCATCGCCTCGGCGGTCAACGACTTCATCGGCTCTCCCACCGCCGAGCCGCTCGATCCCTCGACCGTGCAGATCACGATCCCGAAAAAATTCCATGGCAACGTGGTTGCGCTGCTCACCGAGATCGAGCAATTGCAGGTCGAACCCGACCTCGCCGCCAAGGTGATCATCGACGAGCGTTCCGGCATCATCGTGATGGGGCGCGACGTGCGCGTGTCGACGGTCGCAGTCGCGCAGGGTAATCTCACTGTCACCATCTCCGAGACCCCGCAGGTGAGCCAGCCGCAGCCGTTCTCCCGCGGCCAGACCGTGGTCGTGCCGCGCACGCGCATCGGCGTGCAGGAGGACGGCAAGAAACTCGCCGTGGTCAAGGAAGGCGTGTCGCTGCAGCAACTGGTCGACGGGCTCAACGCGCTCGGCGTCGGCCCGCGCGACCTCATCGCCATCCTGCAGGCGATCAAGGCCGCCGGCGCCATTCAGGCCGATATCGAGGTGATGTAATGACCGCAATCCCTGCGCTTGCCTCGCAGACCGGGCCGGCGGCGCCCGGCGCGCTCGCCTCGACTGGCTTGCGGCCCGCCGCCGACGTCAAGGCCAAGGCCCGCGCTTCGGCGGTCGATTTCGAGTCGGTCTTTCTCAACTCGATGTTCAGCCAGATGTTCACCGGCATCGAAGGCGAGGGCCCGTTCGGCGGCAGCGGCGGCGCGGGAGTGTGGCGCTCGTTCCTGAGCGAGGAATACGCCAAGTCGTTTGCCAAGGCCGGCGGCATCGGAATTGCCGACCACGTCTATCGCGCCTTGCTCGCGCAGCAGGAGGCGCGCGCCGCGTAGAGCGGCTTTCCCGCAACCGCAATCAAGACAGGGATGATGACCATGAGCGCCGCACCGCATGTCTTCGAACCCATGACCACGCCCGCCCCGGTCGCCAGCAAGGCCGAAGCCGAGGCGCTCACCGCACATTTCATCGCGGTCATGGACACCCTCATCGCCACGGTACAGCAGGAGACCGAGCTGGTGCGCGCGGGGCGCCTGGGCGCGGCTGCAAGCCTCGCGAAGGCCAAGGGCGATCTCACCCGCCTCTACATCGCCGATGCGCTGCGGCTGCGGGCAAGCCACGCCCGTCTGGCGCAGATCGCCCCCGACACGATCGAGGCGCTGCGGCGGCGGCATGACAACTTTCGCACCCTGCTGCAGATCAACCTGACGGTGCTTGCGACTGCGCACGCGGTATCGGAAGGGATCGTCCGCGGCGTCTCCGGGGAGATCGCGCGCAGGTCGACGCCGCAGACCTATGGCTCGACCGGCCGGGCCTATGCGCCGAGCCGCCGAGCCGCGCCGCCGCTCGCGGTCAGCCGGACGCTCTGATCGCGTCTGCTGGCCCTGACGATCCGCGCGGGCAAAGCCGCGTTCCGTGTTTCTCAGCCGAGGTTTGCTGCAGGTCGGCGGCGTCCTGCTCGCCTGACGCCACCGGCCCTCACCGCTGATCCATGATCCTGATGTGTGCGCCATCGATCTCGGATTTTGTCCGGGATCTGGCACCCATGAAGATCCAGGTTTACCCAAGATCGCGCGCCTATGAAGACCGGGGTTTACCCGAGATCGGACGGAGGCGCTGAACCGCCCTAACCGCGCGCGCCGATATCACAGGCGCCAAGCTCCGGTCCGGCAGGCGCGGCGAACGCGGCGCCTGCGAAGATTTCATGGTAAACTGTAAGTTATTTTTTGTGGTTAACAAAATACTGGCTGATATTTCTACTTTTCGACGTGTCTTTTTTCAATAGATTCACTTGTTAACCATGTTCTTTTACGGGCTATTACGTGAGCTATGCCATGACTGCGCCCCGATCCAAGCGATCGACGTTCAACCGCCAGTAGGGCATCCGACCAGGAAGGTAACTTCGATGTCTGACATCATTCTTTCGAGTGGGGTTCGCTCGAACCTCGTCTCGCTTCAGCAGACCGCTGATCTCATCGCCCAGACGCAGACGCGGCTGGCGACCGGCAAGCGGGTCAACTCCGCGCTCGACAACCCGATCAACTTCTTCACGGCGTCGTCGCTCAACAATCGCGCCAGCGACCTTGGCAACCTGCTCGATTCGGTCTCGAACGCGGTGCAGACGCTGCAGGCCGCCGACAACGGCATCACCTCGCTGACCAAGCTGGTCCAGAGCGCCCAGTCGCTGGCCCAGCAAGCCCAGCAAAGCGCTGCCACGACCGCCAAGTATTCCGGCACCGTGTCAAGGCCGAGCTCAGCGGCGACGGCAAGATTTTGCTCGAGGCGACCAGCACCAACACCATCGTGATCGGCGGTACCACCAGCGTGGCCGAGAAGGCCCAGTTCGGACTGGTGGCCGGCACCACTGCGGCCGGAACCTTGAATACCACCCGCTCATCGCTGGCATCGCAATACGACTCGATCCGGACCCAGATCGACCAGCTCGCCGGAGATTCCGGCTTCAACGGCATCAACTTGCTGAACGGCGACGGCCTGAAGGTCGTATTCAACGAGAAGGGCACCTCCTCGTTGTCGATCTCGGGCGTCACCTTCAATTCCGCGGGCCTCGGCGTCTCCGCATCGACCAACACGTTCCAGACCGACAAGGACATCAACGACGGTCTGGGCAAACTGACGGCGGCGCTCGGCACATTGCGTTCGCAGGCATCGACTTTCGGCTCAAGCCTGTCGGTCGTGCAGACCCGGCAGGACTTCACCAAGGCGGTGATCAACACCTTGAAGACTGGCGCCGACCACCTCGTCCTCGCCGACACCAACGAGGAAGGCGCCAACCTTCTCGCGTTGCAGACCCGGCAGTCGCTGTCCACCACGTCTCTCGCGCTTGCCGCGCAGGCCTCGAACAACGTCCTCAAGCTGTTCGGCGGCTGATCATCGATTTACCGGTATCCGAGACGACGGCGGGGCCGCTTGCCCCGCCGTTCTTTTTTGAGCTCGATCACGAATGCGGCAGGCTTGATTTCGAAAGCGACAGGGAAATCGGTCCACGCGGCCTGGGAAAATTAATTGCGCGAGGCCAGCGCCACCAGAGCGTCCTGCAAGGGCTCCGACGCATCGCGCGCAGTATCCGGCGGCTTGGGCCGTCGAATGACGGCACCGGCATGTCCAGGTCCTGCAGGATCTGCGCGGCGCGGTGCGTCCAGGTATCGTGCTCTCACCATCCGATACCAGGCTGATACCCTTGACCCCTACGTGCGCGCAGTCTTCCAGAAAGTCATAGATCATGTCAGGTGGCGGCGGGATGAACCCGGCGAAGCAGAAGTCCCGCTGTGCCGGGTGCCGTCAGGAGCCGGGCTACGATATAGCCCAACGTCTTAACCCTCCATTAGGGTTAATGGACCATATTCGCTGCACCCGCTCGGATGGAGCGGCCTGTTAAACCATTCCGCAAGTGGAGTGAGACATGAGTGGCGATATCGTTCTGTCGGCGGGTGTGCGGTCGAATCTCTTGGCCTTGCAAAGCACGGCCCAGTTGTCGGCGCAGACGCAACAGCGTCTTGCGACCGGCAAGAAGGTCAACTCGGCGCTCGATAACCCGATCAACTTCTTCACCGCGTCGTCGCTGAACAATAGAGCCGGTGATCTCGGCAACCTGCTCGACAGCGTCGGCAATGGCATAAAGACGATCGAGGCGGCCAACAACGGCATTACGTCGATCAAACAGCTCGTCCAGGCCGCTCAGGCCTCCGCCCGCCAGGCGCTCCAGAACAGCCCAAGCACGGCGCAATATACCGGGACCGTCGCTGGTCTGACCGCGACCACCACGCCCTCGCCCGCCTTCACCGCCGGTAATACGATCACGGTCAATGACGGCACCACGACCGCGACGTTCACGGCCGCCGGCAACGCGACCGACACGGTCCAGGCTTTCCTCAATACCGTGAACAACACGGCGAACCTTAACGTGAGGGCCGAACTCTCCAGCGATGGCAAGATCCTGCTCGAAGCCACCGGCGCCAACACCATCGTGATCGGCGGCACCACCACCGTGGCCGAGAAAGCCCAGTTCGGCCTGGTTGCCGGCACGACGGCAGCGGGGACCGTGAACACGGCGCGCTCGGGTTTTGCCAGCCAGTTCAACACGCTGCTGACCCAGATCGACAAGCTTGCGCAGGACTCCGGGTTCAACGGCATAGACCTGATCTATGGCGACAGCCTGAAGGTGGTCTTCAACGAGCAATCGACCTCCTTCCTGACGATCGCCGGCGTAAAATTGGACTCCGCGGGCCTCGCGCTGACCGCCGCCGGATCGAACTTCCAGACCAATTACGATGTCAACAACTCGCTTACCCAGCTGAACAATGCGATCAACACCTTGCAGAGCCAGGCGTCGGCACTCGGCTCGAACCTCTCCGTCGTGCAGTTCCGGCAGGACTTCATGAAGGCGATGATCAACACGCTCAAGACCGGAGCGGACAACCTCGTGCTCGCCGATTCCAACGAGGAAGGCGCCAACATGCTGGCGCTGCAGACCAGACAATCGCTGTCCACGACCTCACTGGCGCTTGCGGCACAGGCCTCGAACAACGTCCTGAAGCTCTTCGGCGGCTGAACCGTTGAGCTCGCTGCCGCGCAAAACGGCGGGGCCTCGGCTCCGCCGTTTGCATTTTTACGGTCCGTTAACAACGATCGGAAACGATTACGGCGACGTCGACCGGTACGGAGAAAACCATGGCCCTGAAGGTCGAGCTCAAGCCTGGCGAGCGCATCATCCTCGGCGACTGCGTCGTCACCAACGCCGACCAGCGGACCCGGCTGCTGATCGAGGGCGACGCGCCGATCCTCCGCGAGAAGGACATCCTGACCCCTGAGCGCGCCGACACGCCGGCCAAACGCATCTATCTCACGGTCCAGCTGATGTACACGTCGAGGGACCCGCGCGCGTCCCACGAAATCTATTTCAAGCTCATGCGCGACACCCTTTGCGCCGCTCCGAGCACCTGGCCCCTGATCGAAAGTATCAATAATCATATCTTAACAGGCCAGATGTATAAGGCGTTAAAGGATGCCAAGAAACTGATTGCCTACGAGCAGGAGCTGATGGATCATGCAAAACGCGGCCAGTACCTACGGAAAGATCGCAATCCAGACGGCAAGCCCGCGTGAGCTGGAAGCCGACTTGCTGCTCAAGGCGGCTTCGCGCCTGCAGGCCGTCAAGGATGGTTGGGAGGGCAGCAAGCCGCAGCTCGACGGCGCCCTTCTCTACAATCGCAAGCTCTGGACCATCTTCATGACCTCGGTGACGAGCGAGGAAAATCCGTTGCCCACCGAGATCCGCCAGAACGTCGCCAATTTGGGCCTGTTCGTCATGAAACAGACGCTGTCGGCATTGGCCAATCCCCGCCCCGAGCAGCTCAACTCCCTGATCAACATCAATCGCGAACTGGCCTCGGGCCTGCTCGGTCGCGCGTAAGCGGACGACAGACGACAGACGACAGACGACAGAGGACAGATATTAGAGCACGGAAGGCCGACGGCCTTCCGTCCTCCGTCGTCCGTCCTCAGATAAAATTGACCAGGCTCAGCTTGTAGAGCAGCGAGGTCGCCTGCATCGAGGCTTGCAGGCTGGTTTGCAGCGCCAGGATCTGCGCCGCAACCTGCTCCTGCGGCACTCCTTCGATCTGCCCCAGGAGGTCCGAGAGCGTGCTCTTGGTCTGCCGGTGGCGGTCGGTAGCGGCCGCGAGCGTGGTCTGCGCGCTGGCAAGGTCGGCCTCGATGTCCTCGACCTTCTGGGTGCCCGGAGGCACGTCGAGATTCTGGCCGACCCGCTGGCCGAGCGCGTTGCTGCGCGCCATCGCATTGGGATCGCTCGCCGAGAAGGTCATCGCCGCGAGCGCGGCCACGTTCTGCACGATCCAACGGATGCCCTGCTCATTGGCGCGCAGGCCATAAGACGCCGTGATCGAGGGGTCGACCCGGGCGGTCGCGGTTGCACGCGCCGGGTCGGTGGCGTCCTCGCCCGTGTACCAGCTCACCGTATTGGCGGGCGTCCCGGCCACCAAGCTCGTGGCGGTATTGAACGGCGGCCCGGCGACGCGCTGGGGCGGATTCGTGGAATCGACGTTGAAGAAGTCGTTCGCGGCCGCCACCGCCGACGCCGCCGTCAGCGAGGTGTCGGCGAGCTTGCTCAGCGAGGATGTCAGCGCCGCCTGCAGATTGCTGGCGGTCACCCCAGAGTTGGCGCCGATCCTGAACTCGTTCGGCCCCGGCGTCGAAGAGGTCGTGGCGGTCAGCGTGAGGCTTTCGCTCGTGCCGTCGGGGAGCGTGAAGTGGAACTGGATGGTGTCGCCGACCACGGGGTTGCTGGCGCCGAGATCGATCGAGGCCACGGCCGGCGAGCCCGAGGGGCCGGTGATCGTCGCATTCGCGTCGGTCGAATTGATGCCGGCGAGCTTGAAGCCGAACGGCGACACGGCATCCTCCGTCAGCGACACCGAGGTCGCCGCCGCCGAAACCACGAGGCGCCCGAGACCGCTCGCGCCCAGGTCGGCCTGTTTGCGTTCCGCGACGATCTGCTTGAAGCCGGCGCGCGCGCCGTCGCCATTCATGACCTGATCGAGGCTCTCGACCGCGGGCTGATCGGCGCCGCGGCCGGAAAAGAGGTAGCGGTCGCCGGACTGGGTGTTGAGCAGGCCCAGAATCTCGCCGAGCTCGGAATAGGCGGTGGTCTGCGCGATCGTCGCTCCGCTGCTGTCGACGCTGGACGGCTGCAGCGCCGCCGCCTTGACGCTGTGCCCGATATCGGAAAGCCGTCCGAGCACGCTCTGGGCGACATTGATCCGCACCCCCACATTGGTGATCGCGTCGTCGTAGGAGTCGAGCGCGGACAGATGCTCGCGCAGCCCCACCGCGAGTCCGCGGTCGAGGCCCATGCCCGCATAGCTGTCCGATTTCTTGCCGGTGCCGAGTTGCTGCTGCAGGTTGTCGAGCTGTCGGCGCATGTCGACCAGCGACTGCACCGCGAGCGAGGGCCGCGACCCGATGCCGGTGATGCTCATGCTGCTTCTCAGATGTTCAACAGGGCTTGGATCATGTCCTTGACGGTCGAAAGCACGCGCGCATTGGCGGAGTAGGAATTCTGCAGATTGAGCAAGTTCGCCATTTCCTGGTCGATATTGACCCCGGCGCCGTCGTTGAAGCGCTGCTGGAGCGCGCTCAGCACCACGTCCTGGCCCTGCTTGAGGCTGGTCGCCGCCGCTGCGGCGTCGCCCTGCTGGCTGATGAGCTGGCGGATGAATTGCGGCAACGATCCGCGAAACGGCGCGAGCGTCGTGCCGATGCCCGAGCGCGGGGAAAAGTCGAGCGCCGCGCTATTGAGGCGGTCGTAGATAAGGTCAGGCCGGGTCGGGTCGCCGGACGCGGTCAGCGGCGAGGTCTGATAGACCACGAGCCTCGAGGAATCGGCCAGGAGGTTGGCATTGACCGCAATGCGCCCGGCGAAGCCGACGCTTTGGGAGCCGGTGGAGCTGATCGCTCCGGTATAGGGGTTGCTGGCGTCGAGGAAAAACGGCAGCTCAGGCGTGCCGCCGGTGAGCGAGGTCACCGTCGTGGTCGCGGACACCGCATTCACGTCGACCTTGTTTGCCCCGCCGTCGTCGAGGATGCGCAGCGTGGTGCCGGACGGATTGGAGAATTGCAGCTGCGTCGACCCAAGCGCCGCGCCGAGTTGGCTCACGATCGAGGGAAGTCCGCCCGAGAAGTCGAGGCCGATGACCTTGTCGTTCGGGTCCGCCGTCGCCGTATCCAGGAGCGGCAACGCCTTCGGATCATCGACCCGCACCAGCGTCACGACATGTGCGGTGCCGGTCGTGTTGTCGGTGTAGGCGATGCGGACGGAGTTGCCGTTGAGGAGGCCGCCGAGGTCGATGTCGAATCCGTTCTGCGCGCCCACGTTGGCCGGCGTTCCGGCGGTGGTTCGATCGGACAGCGTGCGCGCGAGGCCGGCGGCGAATTCGTCGAGTTGGGTCTGCGCCTGGACCAGCACTTGATCGCGCATTTCGAGATAGGCGGCAATCTGGCCCGAGCGGATCGACTTGTTGGCCACGAGATCGAGATTGCTGCCGTTCGGCCCCTCGAGCATGATGGTGCCGACCGTCCGCTTGGTCGGGTCGGCGCTCCACTGCGCGGTGGCGTTCATCGAGCCCTGCGGGTCGAAGCTGAGCGTCGAGGCCGCGATGCCGACGAGCTGAACCCCCGAATTGGTGAACACGGTGACCTGGTTGTGGTCGTTCTGGACGACCTTGATGTCCATCAACTGCGCGAGCTGGTCGATCGCCTGGTCGCGTTGGTCGAGCAGCGTCGCCGTGGTGGCGTCGTTGCTGTCGGTTACCCCGAGCTGCCGGTTGATGTCGGCGATGTGCTTCATCGCCTCATTGGCCTTCGCCACCGAATCGGCAAGGCCGAGCTCGGCGTCGTTGCGCAGGCCCTGGACGTCGGTGGTCATGCTGTTGAGCTGCTGGGTGAGCACCTGTGCGGAGCTCAGGACGGCGCTACGCGCCGAGGCATCTTCGGGGCTGGTCGCCAAAGCCTGCAGCGCGGTGGTGAGCTTGTTGAACACGGTCTCGAGCGCGCTGTCCGATCCTGGCACGCCATAGATGCCCTGCAGCCGGTCGTAGAAGCTCGAGCGGAGATCGGCATAGCTCGCGCCCGAGCTTTCCACTCGCAACTGGCGCTGCACATATTGGTCGAGCTCGCGATTGATCGCGGCGACACGCACTCCGGAGCCAAATTCGCCCGCGGAAGTCGTGACCTGATCGGCGACCTTGCGGACATAGCCCGGTGTCTGGGCATTCGCGACGTTGCCGGCAACGACGGTCAGGCCCGCCTGGCTGGCGCGCAGGCCGGAGGCCGCCGTGGCGAGCACCTGGCTGAGACTCATGACCCGCTATTGTCCTCGACTGCGGCCCCGCCTGTGCGGCCAGGCGCCGTTAGCGCAGCATGTTCAGGAGGTCCTGAACCATCTGGTTGGAGGTTGAGATGACCTTGGTATTGGCCGAATAGGCCTGCTGAGTGACGATCAGCTTGGTGAACTCGTCGGCGATGTCGGTATTGGAGCCTTCGAGCGAGGAACCCACGATCTTGCCCGGCGCACCGAGGATCGCGGGGCCCGACCCGTCGGTCACTTCGAAGGCGCCGCCATCGACGCGCTTGAGGTAATCCGCGCCGTTGAAGCTGGCGAGCGTGATGTCGGCGAGGTCGAGCGTGCGGCCGTTCGAATAGCTGCCGACGATCCGACCCTTGTCGCTGACCGCGACCTGCTGCAGTTCGCCCGCCGGGAAGCCGTTCTGCTGCAGCAGGTTGACCTGCGCAGTACCGTTCGGATCGGCAAATTGCGTGACCCCGCCGACGCCATGGTTGAGCTGGATGCTGCCGAGCGAGACGCCGTCCACCACCACGTTGGTGAGCGTGACGGTCGGAACCGCCGGGTTCATCTGTCCGTTGGCCCCGAAGGTGTAATTGACGCCGGCATTCTTCCAGGCCACCTGCTGGCCGGTGGCCTTCGAGTCCACTTGATAGAATAGGTTCCAGGTGTCCGTCCCGCCGCCGGCCGCGCTTGCGACCTTGGCCCAGCGCAGCTGGATATTCGCAGGGGACCCCGAGACGTCGTAGCAGGTCACCGCTCCGCCGCCGATCGAGGCGTTGAGAAATGCCGTCACATCATCGCCGATCACCGTTTGGTTTGCCGGATAGGCCTTGGTCGTGTGCATGCCGAACGTCAGCGGCGTAATCGTGGTGCTCGGATCAATGATGATCGAATCGGTGCCATTGGCGGCGGTGATGGAGACGTTGCCGTTCGTCGGGTTCGCGGACGCCGCCGAGGCGAAACCGCCGGTGACCAGTTGCCCAAGCCCGTTGGCGCCATTGAGCTTGGCGAGAGTCGACACCTGGCCGGCGCCGCTGCCGAATGTGATGGTCGTCGTGTTCGCGCCGATCTTGACAACCAGAGTCTGGCCCGCCGCGACCGCGCTCTGCGTCAGCAAGTTCGTCGGATTGGTCGTGCCGGCCGAAACCCCCAGCTCGGTGAACAGCGCGGTGGCGGAGCCGGCGATCGTGACCGCGGTGTCGGCATTGGCGCTTGTTAGAACAAGGTGATTTGCCGGGGTCGTCGATAGCGACGCGGTTACACCGGGCGGCGCGGCAGTGTTGATCGCGTTGACGACCTGTGCCGGGGTCATGCCCGCAGTGAGGTTGACGTTGGTCCCATTGATGGTGATCGTGCCTGAATTCACCAAGCTTGCGGGCAGTACCGTCGTGCCTGTCATCGTGGCGACCGCATCGGGCAGGAGCGTCGCCCCGGTGCCGATGATCCTGGCTGGTCCCGGCGCGCCCGCGATCGGATTGGCGATGAAGTTCGCAGGATTGAGCAATTCGGAGCCTGGCACGCTGGTGTCGTGCCCCGGCGTCAACGGATAGCTCGCAAGATTGGCGCGGTAATCGATCTGGGTGGTCGCCTGCGCCAGGTAATAGCCGGCGCCATTGACCAGGAAGCCGTTCTTGTCAGGCTGGAAGTCGCCGCGGCGCGTGTATTGATTTTGGCCATCGAACACGGGCCGGTTGTCGGTGGTGCTCGAGGGCTTCTCGACCACGAAGAAGCCTTGGCCGTTGATCGCCATGAAGGTGCCGTTCGAGGCTCCCTGAAGATCGCCTTGCACCGTATTGGTCGCGCGCGAACTGGCGGACACGCTGCCGGACAGCTGCTTGGAGGGGATCTGGTCGGGAATGAGGTCCTCGAAGCTCGTGTCGAGGCGCTTGAACGCAGTGGTCTGCGAATTGGCGATATTGCCGGAAATGTTCTCGAGCGCGAACGACTGCGCGCGCATCCCCGTCACTGCGGTGGTGAGAGCACCGAAGATACCCATGACATCGTCTCCAACTGCGTTCCGAGCGGCCGGGGCGATCGCGACAGGCGCATGGCCGCACCTTCGCGCCCCCGTCGCAAGCCGCGTGCCAGCGACAATCATGAGTAATTTCAATAAGCTGGGAGAACACAGCGCGATCGCGAGCGCCGATGTCGGCGCAGTTCTGCCGGGGTCTCGGCAAGAATTGCCGAGGTCAGTCGGCCTCGTCGAGGATCAGCTCAAGGCGATTTCGCGCGAAAACGCATTCACGCTGCATCGGCCGGCATGAATTTCAGCGCGACGCCATTGATGCAATAACGCAACCCCGTGGGTGGCGGTCCGTCCTCGAACACATGGCCGAGATGGCCGCCGCAGCGCCGGCAATGCACCTCGGTGCGCGGCATCAGGAGCAGATGGTCGGTAGAGGTGCCGATCGCGTCCGGTAGCGGCTTGAAGAAGCTCGGCCAGCCGGTGCGGCTGTCGTATTTCGTCTCCGAGGAGAACAGGGGCAGTTCGCAGCCTGCGCAGGCGAACAGTCCCTTGCGCTTCTCGTGATTGAGCGGGCCTGTCGGTCTTCTCGATCTCGAATGTGGCCGCGGCCTGGACATCCGCGCCCTCGATCCAGCGCAGGCCCGCGATCACGGCGGCCGCGCTTGCGCCCATGAGCAGACTTCGGCGGTTGAGCATCTCTTGGCTCCTAATCCTTCTTGCCCCACAACTCCTCGAGCCGCGCATCGCGGCCGCAATTGTAGCGGTAGAACTTGTAGCGAATGGGATTCTTCAAATAATAGTCCTGGTGCTCCTCCTCGGCCTTGTAGAACGGCCCGGCGGCGACGATCTCGGTCTGGATCGGCTGTTTGAAGCGGGGCGCCAGCGCGGCCTTGCTGGCCTCCGCCAGCCGGCGCTGGTCCTCGCCGTGATAGAAGATCGCGGTGCGGTACTGGTCGCCGCGATCGCAGAACTGGCGGTTCTTCGCAAGCGGATCGATATTGTGCCAGAACACGTCGAGCAGCATTTCGTAGCTCACCTTGGCGGGGTCGTAGACGATTTCGACCGCCTCCGCATGCCCGGTGCCGCCGCGCCCGACATCGTAATAGCTCGGATTGGCGACCTTTCCGCCGGTATAGCCCGAGGTCGTGCTGACGACCCCCGCGACCTTGTCGAAGTCGGCCTCCACGCACCAGAAGCAGCCGCCCGCAAAGGTCGCGATCGTGGTCTTCGCCGCTTCGCCCGCAGGCGCGTTCTGCGCCGGGGCGCCAGTGAGCGCGGCCAGCCAGATGGCAAGGCCGAGGACGAGACGCAGCATGGCTATCTCCTCAGGCCGCGAGTTCTTGGCTCATGCGTTGCGAGAAACATAATACCTTACACCTGTTTATACCTCGTTTCGGTTGGGAGCGTGCTTCAATTCGCCTCACGTTCGTGCGATAGCGGCGTGAGGTGAGCCTTGCTCAGTTGAACCGCGGCGTTTTGTTCAGGTAGAACTTGCGCATCTCGGCCCGGTATTTCTCCATCTCCACCCGGTTCATGCCGGTGTCCGGCTTGGCGTCGGGCGGGAGCAGCGAGAAATAGGGGGTCTTCTTCGATTCCTCCTGGAATTCGGCGCGCGCCTTTTGCAGCAGCTCCGGCGAGGTCAGGAGATCGATGATCGAGGCGGCGAGGACCTTTGCGCCCGCCACCTGACCCTTGTGGGAGATCGTACTGGTCGGGAACACCGCGGCATGCCATTCATGCGCCTCGATCCCGGGGATGGCCGCGGGAAAATTCAAGCTACCGGCCGGCACTACCCACGACACGTCGCCATTGTCGTTCGACGAGGCCGACTGCGGGCGCCCGCCCAGCGGCAGCACCTTGGTGCGCAGCCCCACCACCGGCTTCTCCGCCGATTTCTGGAAATCGCGGGCGGCGCGCTGCTCCTCCTCCGTCCATTTCGGCATGCCGACTGTCTCGACGTTCTGCTGGATCGCCTCGCCGATCGCCTTGTTGACGAGCTGCGGCCAGGCGGAGGCAGCGTATTTGACGTCCCATGTGGTGCCGGTCATGAGTGCCGCGCCCTCGGCGATCTTGAGGAGCTTGTCATAGGTTTCCTTGGCGGCCGGCATCGACGCGTCGCGCACGAACCACCAGATCTGGCCGGTATCGGCGATGATGTTCGGCTGGATGCCGCCGATCGTGATGGTGCGATGTGCGCGATAGCTCGGCTTGAGATGCTCGCGCAGCTTGTCGAAGCCGATGTCCATCAGCTCGACCGCATCGACCGCGTCCTTGCCGTCCCAGGGGTTGACCGCGCCGTGCGCGGTCTTGCCGTGGAAGGTGAAGACCGAGCTGATCGCGGCGTAATTCTGCACGCCATATGCGGTGTTGAGCGTGTCGCGGATATGCAGGTAGATGACCGCGTCGACGTCCTTGAAATAGCCCGCGCGCACGATAAAGGGCCGGCTGCCCAATTGCTCCTCGGCGGGCCCGAACGAGAGCGCGACCGTGCCCGGGATGTTGTAGCGCGCCATCGCCTGCTTGACCGCAAAGGCCGCCATCGAGGCGACGCCGCCGTGGGTGTTGTGGCCTTCCATGTGGCCGGGAGCACCCGCCACCAGCGGCTTGCGATCGAACTCGAGCGGCGTCTGCGAGCCGGTGGGCAGCGCGTCGATCTCGGTGACGATCGCGATCTTGGGCCGGCCCGAGCCATACTCGGCCCAGACATTGGTCGGCATGCCCGCGCCCCCGAGCTCGACCTTGAATCCGGCCGCTTCGAGCGTGTCCTTGAGGAGCTTCGATCCTTCGAACTCCTGCATGCCGAGTTCGCCGAAGTAGTAGATCGAATCGCTCACCGCCCACATCTCCGCGGCATTGCGATCAACCACGTCGAATGCGAGCTGCTTGCGCTCGTCCGCCGCCTGGCAGGCGAGCGGAACGAAGAAAGCCGCCGCCAGAAAACTGGTCGCCCATGTCTTGGTCCTGCGCATGTCTTCAGCCCTCGCACCGGCATTGCTCGTCGTCACCGGGCGCCTCCCGGTGAGCTGCCAAAATGGTACGTTGATGGCTTGTGAGCGGCAAGACCGCCATGCTTAGATTTCCTGCCACGACCTCGGACAACGGCCTGCCATGCGTTTCGAAGGCACCAGCGCCTATGTGGCGACCGACGACCTCAAGGTTGCGGTCAATGCCGCGATTGCGCTTGAGCGGCCGCTGCTGGTCAAAGGCGAGCCCGGCACCGGCAAGACCGTGCTCGCACTCGAAGTCGCCAAGGTGGTCGGCGCGCCGCTGATCGAGTGGCATATCAAGTCGACCACCAAGGCGCTGCAGGGACTTTACGAATATGACGCGGTGTCGCGGCTGCGCGACAGCCAGCTCGGCGACGAGCGCGTGCGCGACATCCGCAACTATATCAAGCGCGGCAAGCTGTGGGACGCCTTCGTCGCGGATGCGCGGCCGGTGCTCCTGATCGACGAGATCGACAAGGCCGACATCGAGTTCCCGAACGACCTCCTGCAGGAGCTCGACCGCATGGAGTTCTTCGTCTACGAGACCGGCGAGACCATCAAGGCGCGGCGGCGGCCGATCGTGGTCATCACCTCGAACAACGAGAAGGAATTGCCTGACGCCTTCCTGCGCCGCTGCTTCTTCCACTACATCCGCTTCCCCGATGGCGACACCATGCGCGCGATCATCGAGGTGCATTTCCCCGGCATCAAGCAGCGCCTGGTGGCCGAGGCGCTGCGGCTGTTCTACGAGATCCGCGACGTGCCCGGGCTGAAGAAGAAGCCATCGACCTCGGAACTCCTCGATTGGCTCAAGCTCCTGATGGTCGAGGACATCGGCCCCGACACCTTGCGCGAGCGCGACCCGAAGAAGCTGATCCCGCCGCTGCACGGCGCGCTTCTCAAGAACGAGCAGGACGTGCACCTGTTCGAGCGGCTCGCCTTCATGGCCCGCCGCGGGGGCGGTGACTGCAAAAGAGCGGGTGACTAGGCGTAGATAGAAGACAGATCAAGCAACAGATCGTGGAACCGAGGAGGAACCCATGAGGACTCAATCGGCGAGGCGTGTCCTGTGGGCGAGCACTTGCTTCGCTGCAACGGCCACTGTTTTCGGCCTGTCTCAGCTGGCGGTGAGCCAGGACAAAGCGGCGCCTGCGCGATCCCCGATCGAGGACCGGAAGTACCAATTCGCGCAATGGTCGCCCGCCGATCTCGCCAAGCGGCGAAAGGAAGTGGGCCTCATCGGTCCGGGCTCGAGCAAGCCGTATCCGAAGCCCACATTTCCGAGAAAGCTGGCCGTCCCCAACTCCATCGAAGAGTTGATGCCGAACGCACGTGCCGCCGTGCGACAGACCGGCGGCCGCACGCCGTTGGGGCTGACGGTCGCGAGCGACGTGGTCCTGATCGTCGCTCCCTACGACGCCGAGCCGATGGTGCAGCAGGGAATCGTCGCCGCCTACAAGGAGCGTGGCATCGAAGCGCGCGCGCTCTTCCAGCACGATCTCCTGCACGTCGCCAAGGCGGACCTGGCGGCGATCGACAAGGCGGAAAACAACTTTGATGCCACCGACGCCCAGCAGGAGTTCCGCGCCTGGTTTTTCCGCTCGATCCATGACGTCGACAAGGCGCGTGACTGGTTCAAGCAGCAGGATGAGGCACTCTATAATGTCACCTTCCCCGAGGTCCAATACCCGGAGGCACGGCTGAAGCAACTTTCCGATGATCAAGTTCAACTGGCGGCCAGGAACCTCGTCGCCTACCTCGATGCAAACCCGACCATCACCAAGGTGTTCTGGGGCAGGGGCGGCCGCACCCGGACGCGCAAGCTGCTGCAGCATCATGGCGACAAGTTCGTCGGCAACTATACCTACGTCAACTTTTTCGACCTGATGAGCGAAGTGCCGAGCTTCCCCGGCGACGTTTGGCGGCTGGTCGAGACCAAGACGATCGAGGCATTGGCCTATATCGACCGGGTGGAGATGAGCGACCCGGAGGGATCGGCGCTGCCTTCGATGTCAGCCCCGAGGTAGCGGACGCGTGGTCGAAAGGCGTCTACCAGCAGGGACACCTCTTCATGTTCCCGCCGCAGGCGACCGGCATCTGGCCCTATTCGGTCATCAGTTATCCGGCGTTCGAGAACACCTATATTCCAGGCATCCACATGCCGACGGCAAATGGGTTCATCGCCGCCACCAATGACCACATCTCGACCCATCCGCGCATGGAGCTGGAAATCCGCAATGGCAAATTGGCCGCCATTCGCGGCGGCGGCCATTACGGCGATCTGATGCGCATCGCCCAGCACTATCCCGGGATCAACGACCTCGTTTATCCGGAATACAGCAAGGACGAGCCGGGCTATTGGTGGCTGTACGAAGCCGGACTTGGCACCAATCCGAAATATTTCAAGCACCCGGGCGAGCTCCTGGCCGGAGGCAATCACTCGGAGCGCAACGTCGGCGGCACGATCCACTGGTCGTTCGGGACCTATGCCCAGCATGGGCCCGAGAAGGTCGGCCAGATGTCGCCCGCGCGCATAGAGTTCGGCAAGGAGACCAATCTTCCGATCGATCACTGTTGCCACAATCATACGCTGATGGCGACCTATCAGGTGCGCGTGCGCGACCTTGACCAATGGTTGACTCTGGTCGAGCATGGCCGACTGACGGCGCTGGACGACCCCTATGTCAGAGCGCTGGCCTCGCGCTACGGAAATCCGGACAAGGTCTTGGCCCAGGCGCACGTGCCGCCCATTCCGGGCGTCAATGCGCCCGGCAACTACAACGACTACGCCCGCAATCCCGGCGACTACTGGATCAACTGGTCGAAGCAGATCGTCTCAGGCATCAGTCCCTGGCTGGCCGAGTGATTGTTGACACGCCGGTTCGAGGCGTCCACTATCCAAAATTGACCAAATTGATTTTCTGCTTTTTCCAAACGAGGTCGGGGAGGCCATCAACCATGATGAACCGGCGCCAGTTTCTCTGCACATCCGCGGCTACCGCTGCGATGTTCGCCCGCGTTCCGAACGCGTTCGCGGCGACCTACGATCTGCTCATCAGGGGCGGGCGCGTCATCGACCCCTCGGTCGGGCTCGATGCGACCCGCGACGTGGCGATCGCCGGCGGCAAGATCGCCGCCGTCGAGGCGAACATCACCGGCGACGCCGCCGAAACGATCGATGCGCGCGGCAAGATCGTGGCCCCGGGCTTGATCGACATCCACACCCACGCCGGCCGCACCAAGGAAGGCCCGCCCTTGGCCCTGCAGGACGGCGTGACGGGTTGGGTCGATGCCGGGTCGGGGGGAGCCGACAACATCGATCAAATCGCTGCCGTCGCGCGGGGAGCGCCGCAAATCGGCCGCGCCCTGGTGAACATCGCGCGCACCGGTGTCGCCCCCGGGGGCGAGTTGCACGACATCAACCGCGCCAATGTGGCTTTGGCGCAAGGGGCAATTGCTCGCAATCGCGATATCGTCGTCGGAGTCAAGGCCCGAATGTCGAACAACGTCGCCGGCACCAACGATCTCGAGGCGCTGCGGCGTGCGCAGGAAGCGGCTGCGCCCTTCAATATGCCGGTGATGATCCACGTGGGCCAGAATTACTCGCCGATGCGCGCCATCCTCCCGCTGCTCAAGCGCGGCGACATCGTCACCCACATGTATGCGCCGGCGCCGAACGGCATCCTCGACGAGAAGGGCCAACTCTTCCCCGACGTGACCGCCGCGCGCCGGCGCGGCATCATCTTCGACTTCGGCAACGGCGTCGCCGATCACTTCGACTGGGCGACGGTGGAGAAAGCAACCAAGCAGGGATTCTGGCCCGACACCTTCTCCACCGATTGGAACGTCATGTCGAAGACCACCGGCGTCGTCGACTTCCCGAACGTCATGTCGAAGTTCCTCATGTTCGGCATGCCGCTCACGCAGGTGATCGCCTGTGCGACCGTCAATGCGGCGCGCGTGTTCCCGGCGTTCGACGACCGCGGCACGCTCAACGTGGGGGCGCCGGCCGACGTGGCGGTCCTCGAGCTGCGGGACGGCACGTTCGAATTCCTCGACAACTACAAAGGCACGCGCACCGGCCGCCAGCGGCTGGTCCCAATCGCGACCGTGCTCGCCGGCAAGCAGGCTCCGCGCGCGTAGCTGCGACGCTTCCGCGCTGGTCAAGCGGCGAGGCCAGTAGGGCGAGGGGTCCGTGACTTCACGCCCAAGCCATGGCCGTTATTTGGCGTGCAATTTTTGGCTCTGATTCACGTTTGATTTTAACGTAAATATTACTCTTGCTGCGCATTCCTCAGCATCGACTGATAGAGTTCGCATTTCGGACATCCCCCAAACACTCAGTGACAAAGCACAAGTTGCCATCTCATGATCGCTGTCCTTGAGCCACCGCCCCAGTATGTTCATCCCTACAGAGGGGCGGTCATAGAGATCGTTCTGCCGCTGGCGGAAGCTCGCGCGCTATGTCGGAAGCATGGCGTAATTGCCGACGCCTGCTCTTGGACCACGAACAGCAAGTGCTACATCGTGATTCCACGCGGTGGTCCTGTTAAGTCATTGGCACCCTACCGCCGCCATGAGGTCGCTCACTGCAACGGATGGTCCAGCCACACGCGATGATCGGCGATGACGTGTCTTTGTCATGCGCCGCTTCCGAAGGTCCAGTCGCGGAGACGGTTGAGGCAAGCTTCTCCGTTCTGACGCCGAGATGATGCTGAGCCGCTGCAGCGCGCGCAGGAGGCGGCTGCGCCCTACAATATGCCAGTGACTGACTCTTGGGAATTGTCGTCCCGGCCGAGCGAAGCGAGAGCCCGGCCTATCGCTCGGTGCGCTCGGACAGATAGATCCTGGACGGCTCGCTGCGCGAGCCGTCCAGGATGACAATTGGGGGTTCCTGGTCGCGCGTGACCTACGGCCGCAGCGAGGCGAGATAGGCGGACGCCGTCAGGAGATCATCCGTGCTGAGGTTGGAGACGACTGGAGCCATCAGCGGAGTCCAGGTCCCGTTCCGGTTGCCATGCTGCATGTCATAGAGTTGCCGCGCAATATAGCTCGGCGAGCGGCCGGCAAGCGTGGGCGCCGGGCCTATTCCGCGGAGATCAGGTCCGTGGCAGATCGTGCAGGCGGCGACCTTGCCCCCGCTGCTCGTGACCCCTTCCTTGACCAAGGCCTCGCCCTTCTTGAGGCTGCCCGGCGGCACATAGGCGATGAAGCCCGACCGCGGGTTACGCAGGTACTCGGTGTCGCGCACGTTCTCGGGAGTCTCGATGATGCGCGCACCGATCGGCTCAACCCCGGCTTCGGCGCCTTCGAGCGGGAGGAATATGCCGCCTTGGGGTCTGCTCTTCGGCACGGTCGCGCTCTCGACGACCTTGATCCACGGCGTGGCCCGGATCGATGCGAAGTATGTAGCGGCGGCCTTGATTTCGTCGTCGGTCATCGCCTTCGCAAATCCGGCCATCAAGGCCGTGTTGCCTTTTCTCGGATCCGAGGTCTTTCTGGCGCCGCTGCGGAAATCCATCAGCTGCTGCACGATGTATTCGTATGAAAGGCCGGTGACGGCCGCGTTCTCCGGACGACCCTTTCCATTGGGATAATGGCACAAGCCGCAGGCAAAGATCTGCGGTTGCGCTGACTCCCTGCCCTTGGCAACAACCTCAGGCATCGTCGGATGGTCCTCGGGGTACCAGTCGGCTGGACCATACCGATTGGCGACCTGCGCGCGGGTGAACGAAAGCCTGGATCCGGGCAGGTTGAGCTTGGTGACGTTATCCGGAGGCGGCGGAGCCGGCGCATTGGCGGCAGGGGCAGGCGGCGTAGGTGGCGGCGGCGCGGCGAAGCCGTAGGCCCAGGACGGCGGCGCATCGGCGGCTTGTACGGCAGTGGCAGCTCCTGCCGCGGCTCCGAACGCCAAGGCAGTTGCGGCTACGAGCAGATTTTTCATGGGCTTCCCCCTTTTCCTAGTCCGGCTTTGGACGGGTTCCGGCGCAAACCGAAGGTGAACATGCTACCAGTTCGGCCCGGCCTTTGGAAAGAGCCGTTGCGGCAGGATGTGGCCCCTCGCGTGGGGCCGCGAATCCGGCCCGTCGGTCCGCGCCCAGGGCGTGTGGACCACACCGGGCGCCGGGGCGGATTTCTGCTGCGCCCCGCCGCCCAGAATATCCCCGCCAACGCCCCGAAAAATGTTCAATTTGATGAACGTTTTCGCGCTGTCAGTCCAAGCTTACGCCGCTCGCCTTGATGATCGCCGCCCATTTTCCGATCTCGCTCGCGACGAATCGCTTGAGATAGTCCGGTGACCGGCGATCGGGCGCGACAATGGTGACACCGACACCTTTCAGCCGCTCCGCCACCGAAGGCGTGTTCATGGTCTCGATGGCCGCGGCGTGAAGGCGCTGGACCACCGCCGCGGGGGTGTCCTTGGGCACGAAAAAGCCGCTCCAGAAATAGGAATCGAAATTGGTCAGGCCCTGCTCGTGCGCACTCGCGAGGTTCGGCAGCAGCGGCGAGCGACTGCGGGTCATGACCGCGATCGCCTTCATGCTGTTGCTTGTGAGCTGCGGCATCGCGGCGGCGGCAAGGGCGCAGAAGTAGTCGATCCGGCCCGCGATCAGATCCTGCATGGCCGGCGGCGAGCCGCGATAGGGAACATGGGTGATATCCACGCCGATCGCCGCGTTGAGCTGCGCGCACGCGAGGTGGGATCCGGACCCGACGCCGGCCGAGCCATACTGCATCCTGGCCTGGTTCGCCTTCGCGTAGGCAATGAACTCTTGCAGATTGGCGATCGGCAAATCGTTGCGCTCAACCAGCACCAGCGGTTGCTCGACCATCAGCGCGATCGGCGCGAAATCGGTCGAGGCGTTGTAGAGCGGCTTTTTGTAAAGTGTTTGATTCTGAGCGAAGGTGTCGATCCCGCCGAGCACGAATTGATAGCCATCGGGCGCCCCTTTCGCCACCCGAGCGACACCGGTCATGCCGCCCGCGCCGCCGACGTTTTCGATGATCACCTGCTGAGCCAAGACCTCGGCAAGGCGAGCGCCGAGAATTCGTCCGACCGTGTCGGAGGCGCTGCCGGCCGCGAACGGCACCACCATGGTCACCGGCCGGGTCGGCCAGTTTTGCGCCATTGCAAGACGGGCCGTGGACATGGATGCAATCACGGATGCCAGGATGAGAATGCCAGAATGGCGCCATACGATCATGGTTGCCCTTTCCCTTGTCGTCTTGGTCGCGGCGACGGCCATTCCACCAGCCGCAATTACGCCTTTGCAGCAAGCAACGAAATGCTCTTCACGCCGAATTTCTTGCTTGCACCGCGCGCATTGTCGGAAATGAACTGGTAGGCGGGATTATCCTCCACCTTTACCACTTGCAGACCCGCCTCCTGCACGTGCCTGCGATAATTGTCCTGCTGCGCGGCGCCGCCGATGCAAGCAGCCCAC
>WNGQ01001210.1_pt1 | contig 41309 bp, 35 predicted proteins | sample 5407661 | NCBI WGS metagenome assembly WNGQ01 (sample SAMN13153382, study PRJNA577476) | soil metagenome | isolation source: 60 cm soil or saprolite under Garry oak tree replicate 2 | place: USA:California | collected 2016-06-15 | reverse complement strand
TCCCTGGCGGCTCGACAACGGCTACACAACGGTTGTGCATCTGAAAAATACTCTCGACAAAGAGGTCACGGCTCTTGTGCAGTTGAGATATGAGGGAGGGAGTTATAACCCTAATCGCATTAAGTTGGCTCCTTACCAAACTGTGGCCATCGACATTAGAAAGTTAAGGGATGCGCAACAGAAAGATATTCGTGGCGGTGTAATGCCGACAAACGTCGAGAGCGGCCAGATCGCCTGGTTTGAAGAAGAGGTTGGATCACTGATCGGCCGCGCGGAAGTTGCTAATCAGGAGGCCGCAATGGCGAGCAGCTTCAGTTGCGGGGAGTGCATCTGTGGTGGCCTTGTCTATGATAGTTGCGCGATGACTCCACCATCAGGCGAAGCGGAGGTCGGACAATTTGGTTACATGTTTGCCCCTAGCGTGATGAAGCGGGATTGTCACTATGTCCAGTATGGCCCATACAGTCCTACGAGCGCAATTAATTGGTCTTCTACGAACACGACTGTAGTAACTGTAGATGGTTCAGGAATCGAGACGGCCGTCGCTCCCGGTTCTGCATATATCCTAGCTAGGTTTTCAGAAATCGGAGGCTATAATTATTCCTGTGCCGCGATCTATGCAAATATTACGACAAGCGCGACTTGTGGTGTCCAATGCACAACCCCTACCGGCGAAACGACGGCGTTTGGCGGTTGGGCTGATTCGGATAACCTTCCCACCGTTGCGAAGTGGAATCAGACACTGACGCCCGCGTCCACGAGTTTCGCGGGACGCACCGTTACCGAGCGAGATCCCGGCGGCAGTGGACCAGACACTTGCTATTTTAATGGATCGGCATTCGCACCACAGACATCTATTAGCGGGGGAACTTGGTCCGTGGACGCCAACAACCAATGGGGTTCTGATTATGTAGGGTGGACTCCGGGAGCCGTGACCTATTATCGCGATCAAGGGCGTGCTCCCTGCGGTACGTTCATTACCCAACGGATGGTGATTGATTGCGTGACGGGGGAACAGACTTATTCCATTACGTTTCCTAGCCTCGAACTTGATATTCAGCCACTCTTGGTTATTAGTCGGCGAGCTGAGGGTCAAGCCAGCAGGACCTGGCCGTAGCCCACAGCCCTTGTTGAATGCGAAATGTTCGCATTTTCGTTTTACGGGTTAGTCAAAGGCGGTTTTCGAGATGATGCAGTTCAGTGTGCGACCAGAAATAAGTCGGTTCGTTCGTGTGAGGAGGAATAACCATGCAGTCTAAACAGTCACTTTCCAACCATCGTCCGCACAGGGGCATTCTGCTGGCGGCGTTATTTTTATCCGCGACCGGAGTCTCCATCCAGCTGGGCTTTGTCGGCCTGGGCCGAGCCGTGCAAGGAGTTAACAAGATGAGTCTTTCCGCTCAAGGACCACGTCCAATCGCTACAGCGGTTGAGATACTTGAAGCCAGGTGCGGATGCGTCATCACGTATGAAGATCCACGTTATGTTCACATCAGTGAGATAGCTGACGTTACGGGGCAGGTTCGCAGAGACCTCAATAAATTTAGACCGGGCGAGGCCCCGAAGGTCTTCGTTCCCAAGGGGGGTGCGGTAAGCATTGAGTATGAGGATCTGCCCACGACAAAACAACCAGATGGAATGGCAGCGATCATAGGACAACTGCTTGAGGCGCACTCTGCAAAAGGTAACGCCGGCCGATTCCGGGTCGAATTGAGTGGTCAAATCAATCATGTGATCCCGACCGCGATCAAGAACGAGGCAGGGGACTTAGCACCGCAGGAATCGGTGCTTGATACAATGATTACCTTGCCCGCAGGCGAAAGAAGTGGAATGCAAACACTTGAGACGATTTGTGCTGCGATCAGTCAGGCAAACCAGACCCAGGTGGTAGTGGGAACGGTTCCTTTGAACTTATTTATTCAGCATCGTGATCGACGGGGAGCAGCAAGCCAAAGGGCGAGAGACATTCTGGTGAACTTGCTAGAAGCTACCAAGACTGGAGCAAATTTGTCGTGGCAACTGCTTTATGATCCTGGCCAGAAGATGTACGCCTTAAACATTCACCAAGTGCCATCGAAAAACTGATACCAATTGCTTATCAATGTTAGCCGTTCCTGAAGTGAAAGGCACACCGACGATGAGGGAGTCACAGAGAGCGAGCCAATTGAAACGAGATCAGGGTTCGCTGATTAAGTTGGGATGTCCAGCAAGGTCATAGATCTCGCTTAAATGAGTGCAAGTAGTCGGCGAGCACGGTTTCGATTCGATAAGGAGTTGTCCATGCGATTGGCGATTCTAGAGTCGCTGACAGTTGTTCTGATGATCGGGTGTTTTTGTGTCGTCAGAATCCAGTTCGCCACGGCCCAGAATCCTTCAGCCCTAATTGGAGAGCGGCCTGCGCTACAAGGGCATCTGAATGAAGCCGACGTTGAGAACGGGTCAATCAAGTTCAACCAACTACTGGAAATAGGTGAATCCATTTTCGCCGCACGCTGGACCAAGCTCGATGGACAAGGGCGACCAGCCGCCACTGGAAGTGGTACGCCGACGAAACGAGAACCGTCACACGATCCAGGATTCCTGCGAACATCTGGCACTGATGCTACATCTTGTGCTGACTGCCACAATCAACCAACCATCGGCGGTGCGGGCGGATTTGTCGCCAACGTTTTTGTGTTGGCCCAAAACCTTGATCCCATTACCGATTCGATATCGGCCGACTTTTCAAACGAACGAAATACCCTTGCAATGAATGGATCCGGCGCAATTGAGATGTTAGCGCGAGAGATGACTGCGAATCTATTAACGATTAGAGATGCTGCGGTCACTGAAGCTAACTCCTCGAAAAGGAGCGTTACCAGACGCCTGGATACGAAAGGCGTTAACTTCGGCCAGATAACGGCAAACCCGAACGGGACTCTTGACACGTCAGGCGTAGAGGGCGTTGATACTGATCTGATCGTTAAGCCTTTTCACCAAAAGGGCGTGGTCAACTCAGTCCGAGTTTTCACGGTAAATGCCTTCAATCATCACCATGGGATGGAAGCAGTGGAACGTTTCGGCTTTGGCCAAAAGGACAATAAGGGGAACATTATAAATACTCATGACTTTGATGAAGACGGAGTGCCGGACGAGCTGACGGTCGGCGATATAACCGCAGCGACGCTATTTCAGGTCGCCATGAATGTTCCGGGCCGAGTGATCGCCAATGACCCGGCGCGTCGGGCCGCCGCTGAACGCGGCGAGGAACAGTTTTCCGCGATTGGCTGTGCGGACTGCCACAAACCCGCGCTGATTCTCGATAGTCGTTTATTCACCGAGCCTAATCCGTACAATCCTGCCGGCAATCTTCGAGTTCAAGATGTGCGACATCCTTACACGTTCGATATGACTATTGAGATTCCGAAGCCTCGGTTAGAGCGATGGGGACCAAGCGGAGCGATCGTGCATGCTTACACAGATCTGAAGCGCCACGTCATTTGCGATTCTATGGATCAGTTCTTCTGTAACGAACGAGTGATCCAGAGCGGCGTGCCGGTTGATCAATTCCTGACACGAAAGCTTTGGGATGTCGGTAATACGGCTCCTTACGGTCACAGGGGTGACCTGACAACCATTACAGAAGCAATCATGCATCATGCCGGTGAAGCCAGGCCGGCGCGAGAGAGGTTTGAAGCGCTCAGCAAAGACCAGCAAGCAGAGATAGTTGAGTTCTTGAAACAGCTTCAAATATTGCCCAACGGCTCACCTCGCATAATAGATGAAAGCGATCTCCGCGAACTGCGCAAAACCCTGAAGAGCATCACGACTTCGACTCTGTCAGAACCGAAGGACCAGCCTTAGACGCGCGCGAAAATGGCGGGAAGCTTGTAATTGATTGAAAATATTGGCGTCCCGTACGGGAGTCGAACCCGTGTCGCCGCCGTGAAAGAGACGCAATTCAGTTACCCAACGGAAATTGGAACCATTAGTTTGCCGTTGCGGCAAACCTTATGGTTCAAGTCACAAACCCTCACCGTGATCACCTGAGTAGAGGTATTGCCCTGGCTTGTCAGTGGCCGCGATAGTGATTTCATAGATACGGCCGCCGCCCCTGACCTGAACCTTCTGCGCGAAACCGCACGTGATGTGCATCGACACCTCCCAGTCCGGTGCTGTATCGTCATCACCCGTGCCCATCGATTAATTCGTTGCTCGTGACACTGAGTGCCGTATTGACCCCTTCACTCACTTTCCGGTTATCGCGCTGCTTTTCCATTAACTACTGAACACAAGAAGTAGGAATCGGTATCGATCTCGACCGCCACGGGTGAGCCGTTGGGAAGAGTCAGACCCAGCAAAGCATCCACGGCTGCTTCTGACTTCGCCGGCAGTTGGCTCGCATAAGCAGCGCCTACTGCATCGTCATTCGCCGGATCTCCTCCGGTGATAAATGAATAGGCAGGCGCGACCGCAAACACATGCCATAAGGTTCGGAATTCGCCGTGTCCCGGATCGGCGGGCACGGAATCAAGAACGTGATCATGAAAATCGTCAAACGTAATACCATCGCCGCTGTGGTCGCAGGGGTTGCACTGCGGCGGAGCCACGCCCAGCGATTCCCAGCCAATCGGGTAGACTACGAGATAGAAATCGGCCTGGGCCTGGGGCGGCGCGTTTTGGGACACTTCGATTGCGTTGATCGTAACGGTTTTGCCATTGATGTAAGCTGGCTCGTACTCTGGTTGACCGGCGGACACGCCGCTAACCAGAACGAGGGCCAGGACAGCGAACGCCAGACTGAAGGCCGGCGCTCTGCGGATTAGTAGTGACTGGTTATTGAGTTTTCTCTTCATGGTTTTCTCCTTTTTGCTTTTCAATCTGATTTAGCTGATTAACTCCTGTCTTACCAAATGACCTTCTTTCGCCGTGTAAAGACGCGCTGCAAATCAAGAGATCGCCAGTCCCTTTTTCGACGAAATGCAACTGGCCTCTTTCTACCTGACGATAAATGGCGCGCAGGTTTGTGTTCATCATCTCCGTAGCGCGCTCGGGCGTGACCATCGCGGTTTTCGCGCCGCACGCTGCGCACCAAAGATTGACTGGCCTCGGCACCGTGCGCACAAACGTTAGGCTGTGCGTTTCAACTCTGGTAATCATTTTGCGTCTGAACGCCATCGGCTTTTGTCAAAGCGAGGATCCCAAATCGACCTGGGCCAATGATCCAGTCGCTGCCGCTCCCGGTTCTGACCCGTGTTAGAATCCCGCTTGATCGGGAGCTTGACTTCAGGGCCGCCAAAAATCTTTAAGCGGGCGGCAAAATCTTCCAAAATCCTCCAAAACGTGACTTGATGCTCGAAACGGGCCGCACAATTTACGGTTTTGACGAATTCCGGATCGACACGCAGAAACGCCGGCTGGGGCGCGAAGGCGAAGTAATACCGCTGACTTCGAAGGCCTTCGATCTTTTGCTGGCGCTCGTCGAGAGTGGAGGGCGCGAGATTTCCAAAGACGAGCTGATGCAACGCGTGTGGCCCGATCAGATAGTCGAGGACGCCAATCTCACCGTCACAATGTCGCACCTGCGCAAGGCTCTGGGTGAAAGAGCCAACGAGCATCGTTTCATCGTCACGATCCCCGGTCGCGGCTATCGCTTCATAGCCGAGGTGATTGATTTGGCAGAGCCGCGCGAGCTGATCATCGAGTCGAAAAGTGCTTCGCAGGTCACCGTCGAAGAAGAAATAGTTTCCGACCGGGTATTGGAGGCGGGAGCGTCTTTGCCATCCGGCGAGAGTGCGCACCCCTTGCCCGCGTTGGACGCGAAGCGCGAACCAGACTTTAGTGTGCTGCCGCAGGCTTTGGTGAGCAGAATGCCTGCGGTCCCAGCAACGGCGCGCACCAACCGCCGCCGTATGGCGGTGGCTGCTGCCGGGTTAATCGCAGTTGCGATCGCCGCTTACTATTTATTGATTGGGCACGGGACGGCCAATGAAGTTCCGCAGATCAAATCGATTGCGGTATTGCCTTTTAAGCCGCTCGTAACGGAAGGCCGGGATGAATCGCTCGAGTTGGGAATGGCGGACTCGCTGATAGCCCGGCTCAGCAACATCCACCAGATCAGCGTGCGGTCTATAAGCTCAGTGCGCAAGTACAACGCCCTTGAGCAGGACCCGATCGCTGCCGGTCGAGAGCAGCGCGTGGACGCCGTGATAGACGGGCAGATACAAAAAGCTGGTGAAAAGGTTCGGGTCACGGTGAGATTGTTGCGGGTTGCAGACGGAGTGCCATTATGGGCAGGTCAATTCGATGAAAAAATGACGGATATCTTTGCCGTACAGGACTCGATCTCAGAACGATTGACCGCCGCCCTGGCCGTAAAGCTGACAAGTGAAGAGCAAAGACGGCTCACGAAGCGCAACACGGATGACACTGAAGCTTATCAACTCTATTTGAAGGGCCGCTATCACTTGAACAGGTTGACCGACGATGGCTTCTTCAAAGGACGCGATTACTTTCAACAGGCGATAGATAAAGATCCGAACTACGCACTGGCATATGCCGGTCTGGCCGACGCGTATAATGCGCTGGGAGGCTTCGACACGCTTGCGTCGAAAGAAACCTTTCCCAAAGCCAGAGAGGCCGCAGAGAAGGCACTCGAGCTTGATGAAAGTTTGGCTGAAGCGCACAGCGCATTGGCAGTCGTCAAGTTTTCGTACGACTGGGAGTTTACCGCCGCCGAGCGAGAATTTCGGCGCGCGCTCGAAATCAATCCGAACTACTCGGATGCTCACAAGATGAACAGCTATTATTTAACGGCGATGGGGCGATTCGATGATGCTTTGAAAGAGATGACGCGTGCTCAGGAACTTGATCCGCTCAACCTGGAAAAAATTGCCGGCAGCGGTGAAGTCCTTTATCACCAGCGCCGTTATGATCAGGCGATCGAGCAGTACGGGAAGGCTCTGGAGATGGATCCAAACTCCGGGTTTGTGCACTGGGCCCTCGGGCGAACACTGCTGGCGCAAGGGAAATATGACGAGGCCGTCGCCGAGCTTAAGAAATCGATTCCCCTCTCAGGAGAAAGCCCCGATGAGCCGGCCGAGCTCGCTCGTGCCTATGCGCTCTCTGGAAGGCGAGACGAAGCCAGAAAGATACTTGAGGAATTGAAGAGCTTGTCGGCGCGCAAACAGGTAGCGCCGAGTGTGGTGGCGGCGATCTATGGCGCGCTGGGTGACAAAGCGCAGGCTTTCGAGTTGTTCGAAAGGGCGTTCAAGGAACGAGATGTCATCCTGGTATTGCTCAACGTTGAGCCGATGTTTGACCCGCTCCGTTCCGAGCCACGCTTTGCGGAGTTGGCTAGCCGCGTCGGACTCCCACAGTAATTTTTCCATGGGACCGAAGCTTTGTGCATTGCAAAGCGCCCGCGCCGAAGTTTCCGTTTCCGCCAATATCCGGTGACGCCCGGCTTGGGGGCGTGCTAAACTAGCGGCCATTATGCGCTTTGACGTCATCCTTCTTCGGATTGTTTTTTTCGCATTTCTAATGACCGCGGGCTATGTTCTGCACCCGATCCCGGGACACCGGATCTTTTCAACTATCACGGCGGCTCTGATCGCGGTCGCCATCATCTTGTTCGAGACGCGCATCCGGCGGGCTTCGTTGAAGACGCTGATTGGCGCGGCAGTCGGATCAATTCTTGGTATTGTCGGCGCCTACCTGATTGGAACGCTGATCACCAGCCAGGAATCAGCGGCCGTGCCTCCGGAAAGCCGGGCGTTTCTCACACTCGCTTTGATTTTTTTCATGGCCTACATCGGTTTGATGGTCGGCGCGGCGAAGGGCGATTATCTCGACCTGTCAGCGCTCGGCGGAATTTTCAGCGACAAAGCGTCGCGGCGCGATCTGAAAATACTCGACACGTCGGTAATTATCGATGGCCGCATTGCCGACGTTGCCGAAACCGGATTTCTCACGGGGACGCTAATCGTTCCCCAATTCATCCTCCGCGAGTTGCAACAGGTCGCTGACTCGCCGGATTCATCCAAACGCCAGCGCGGGCGGAGGGGATTGGACATGCTCAATCGCCTGCGGAACAACAGCTCGCTTGATATTCAAATAGTCGAGACCGACTTTCCCTCAGTGCGCGAAGTCGATCTGAAACTAATCGAATTGGGTAAACAGCTCGACGCCGTCATCGTCACTAACGATTTCAATTTGAATAAGGTAGCGCAACTGCGCGGCGTGAACGTTTTGAACATTAACGAGCTGGCGAATGCCCTGAAACCCGTAGTCTTGCCGGGCGAAGTGATGCGGGTATTTATTCTGAAAGAGGGCAAAGAGTACAACCAGGGGGTCGCGTACCTGGACGACGGAACCATGGTGGTCGTCGATAACGCGCGCCGATTGATTGGACGAAACGCAGATATCGCGGTAACCAGCGTGCTGCAGACTACCGCCGGCAAGATGATTTTTGGCCGCCTGGCTGAGGAGGCGCAGGAGGGCAACGGCGAACGAGCACGCCGGCCTTTGCGCGAAGTGCGTTCCGGTCCGACGTTAACCCGCATTACGGACACCGAGTCGTAACGAATGAATGCCGCGATCGTGGTCGCCGCCGGAAAAGGAATTCGGATGGGCGGCACGGAGCCCAAGCAATTCCTCGAGCTGCGCGGCGTTCCCATCATCGTGCACACTCTCCGACGGTTCGAGCAGTGTGAAACGATAAATCAAGTCGTCCTGGTTTTACCCGCCGATGCTTTGGCGGGATTTCAGTCTCTGGCAAAGAAGTTCAGCCTCCGCAAAATTTCGAGAGTTGTTGCCGGCGGCGCGACCCGAGCGCAGTCGGTGCTTAGCGGCCTGCAGGCGATCGACGCGGCCGAGGTGGTAGCGGTTCATGATGGAGTAAGGCCGTTCGTGACCTCTGCGGAAATCGACCGGGTCGTCGAGACAGCGAGGACATCCGGAGCTGCTGTTTTAGTCGCGCCGGTCACAGACACAATCAAAGAGGTTTCAGAACACTCGATCGCGCAAACCCTGCCGCGCGTTAGCTTGCGCCGCGCTCTGACGCCGCAGTGCTTTCGATACGAGATTCTCAAACTTGCTTATGAAAGGCTTTCGGAAATTGAGATTGAGGGAACTGAAGTGACCGACGACAGTTTTTTAGTTGAACGGCTGGGTGTGAAACCAATCGCAGGGAACTGAAGTGACCGACGACAGTTTTTTAGTTGAACGGCTGGGTGTGAAACCAATCGCGGTCGAAGGAAGTGGGCAGAATATTAAGATCACCGGGCCGGAGGATCTTGCATTAGCGGAAGCAATTCTAGGACAGAATTAGGCAGTAGCAGTAGGCAGAAGGCAGAAGGCAGAAAGCAGAGGAGGCTGATCAAGTGTGTTGCAAATTGATCACCGATCACCGGCCACTGGCCACTGATCACTGACCACTGACCACTGACCACTGACCACTGACCACCGACTGCCACTGACAACTGACGACTAACATCCATGTTCCGCATTGGCATCGGTCACGACACGCATCGGCTGGTTGACGGTCGTCCCTTAATTCTTGGGGGCGTTCGGATTGACAGTGATCGCGGGGCCGAAGGGTACTCAGACGCAGACACCCTCTGTCACGCACTCGCGGACGCGATCCTGGGCGCGCTGTGTGAAGGCGATCTAGGCGTCCATTTTCCCGATCGCGATCCGCAATGGAAAGACGCTGACAGTTTGCAGTTGTTGGCCCGCGTTAACTGGTTGGCGCGCGAGCGCGGCTTTCATCTGGTCAACGCTGATGCGACGGTGCTGCTCGAGCGGCCGAAATTGCGCGAATATGTTGCCGGCATGCGCGAGAATATTTCCAGAACGTTGGGCGCCGATAGTGCTTGCATCAGCGTGAAGGCCAAGACTGGTGAAGGGGTTGATGCGGTTGGCCGCGGAGAAGCAGTGACGGCCTGCGCGGTGGTGCTGCTTTCCAAAGAATAAGATCAGGTGAGACCGCAAGACATCATCCGAAAGAAACGTGACGGCGCGGAATTGTCGCGTGACGAAATCGAGTTTTTTGTAAATGGAGTCACGCAGGGATCGATTGCGGATTACCAGAGTACCGCGCTGCTGATGGCCATCTTTCTGAACGGCATGACTGATGCCGAGCAGTCAGCGCTGACCGAAGCGATGCTGCGCTCGGGCGAGATCCTTCACTTCAACGATATTCCCAAACCAAAAGCCGACAAGCATTCGACTGGTGGAGTTGGTGATAAGACTTCGCTGCTCATCGCGCCCTTCGCCGCGTCGGCCGGCGTTTGTGTCCCAATGATCTCGGGCCGCGGTCTCGGCCACACCGGTGGCACGCTCGATAAACTGGAATCAATTCCTGGTTATCGCGTGGATTTGTCGTTGAAGGAATTTCGAGCCGTTTTGGATGTGTCCGGATTTGCCATGAATGGCCAAACGGCTGAGATTGCGCCGGCCGACAAGAAGCTTTACGCGCTGCGCGATGCGACTGCGACGGTCGAAGCGATTCCCTTGATCGTTGCGTCGATCATTTCCAAAAAGGGCGCGGCGGGACTCGATGCGATGGTGATCGACGTGAAAACCGGCTCTGGCGCCTTCATGCCCGAACACGATCGCGCGAAAGCACTGGCCCGGGCCCTGGTCAGAACCGGTAATTCGCTGGGCGTGATTACCCAGGCGCTGATCACCGACATGAATCAGCCTTTAGGAGGAGCGGTTGGGAATTCGGTTGAGGTACGCGAATGTATTGAGCTGTTAAGAGGCGAGATCAACGACGCTGCCCGGCCCGTCCTCGAATTGTCGATTGAACTTGCAGCCCGTATGATTGTTCTTTCGAAAATTGAAACGTCAGTCGAAGCTGCGCGGGCGCGCGTGAACGCCGTTCATGAATCCGGCGCGGCCCTGGAATGTTTTCGGAAAAACGTCGAAGCTCAGGGCGGCGACCCGTGCGTGTGCGACGATCCGGCCGGAATTCTTCCGTTGACAGACGTTTCGGTTAAGGTAGAATCACCGCGCTCTGGTTTCGTTACCAAAATCAACGCGCAAGAGATCGGCCACGCGATCGCGGAAGCCGGCGGAGGCCGGGTGCGGATCGACGACCGGCTTGATCCAACCGTCGGGTTCCTTTCGGACGTGAAAATCGGTTGCGAGATTCGCTCTGGAGATTGTATCGGCCTCGTTTATTGCGACGAGGACTCCAGAGCCGAACGCGCTGCCGCGCGCATCAAGGCTGCGTATGTCATCGAAGATGAAGGTCCGGAAAGTATTCCGGAACTCATTAAGGAAGTGATTGACGAATGATATTTGGAGTGCGCCCGGTTGTGACGGCGCTTTGGATCTTAAGATCCGAAAGGCTTAACGAAAGCGGCGTCGCGCTGCGCTTGCCGCCGCACTCCAAAAAGGTGATCGACTATGAAGCTAAAGATTTTCCTGGCTCTGTTAGTTCCACCAGCTCTGATTTTCGCCGGACAAGCCTGCAACCGAGGGAGCTACGGCGCAGACGACAAGTCGAAGATTCATGTCGGCATTGTCTTTGATATTGGCGGCAAGGACGATCGGTCGTTCAATGCCGCGGCCTGGGCCGGAGTAAAGTGCGCCGAAACCGGCATGCTGCCGGACGGCAAGACGAGTTGCGGCAAATCCAAATTGGACATCGTCCTGCGCGACGTCGAACCGGGCAATCCTGTTTCCATCGAACCGGCGATGCGCGCTTTTGCTGAGCGCGGCTACGATCTGGTAATTGGCGTCGGCTTTGCCCAGGGACCAATCATGCAGGCAGTCGCGCGCGACTATCCGAATATTCATTTTGCGATCATCGACGGTGTGATTTTCGAAGATGACGGCAAGACACCAAAAGCTAATGTCGCGTCGCTCGTTTTCAAAGAGCACGAAGGCTCTTATCTGGTTGGACTGATCGCCGGAATGACTTCAAAAACCGGCACGCTGGGTTTTATCGGTGGGATGGACATTGGCTTGATCCACCGCTTTGAAGGCGGCTTTGAACAAGGGGCCAAGGCGGCCAACCCGAAAATCCAGGTCATTCAGAATTATGTCGGCGTAACAGATGCGGCCTGGAACAATCCCGGCAAGGGGAAAGAGATTGCGCTTGCCCAAATAAGCAAAGGGGCTGACGTGATCTTCACCGCCGCGGGCAATTCGGGACTGGGCGCTTTTGACGCGGTCGAACAATCCGGAAAAGAGAATGGCCGCGCGACGCACTTTGTGATCGGCGTTGATTCAAATCAGAACATGGTCAAGCCGGGATTTGTTTTGACGAGCATGGTAAAGCACGTCGACAACACGGTCTATGACATCGTTAAGGACGTCGTCGATCGAAAATTCCAGGGGGGTTTTCACGTTTTCGGTCTCGATAGCGACGGCGTCGGTTATGTGATGGATAGTAACAACCAGAGTCTTGTCTCGCCGGAAGCCATCCAGGCAGCGGAAGAAGCGAAGAAGAAGATTATCGCCAGGCAGATTACGGTCGTTGATAGGATGACTCAATAACCTGCGTCAGTTGTTAGTAGTCAGTAGTTAGTTGTTTTCTCGACTCCCGGAGGAGACATCATGGCCAAAACAAATTTTGAAACGTTGAGAGTGTACCAACTGTCAGAACAACTGGCGGACACGATCTGGGAAATTGTGCTGGAGTGGAAGGTATTCGCGCGAGATACAATCGGTAAGCAGTTAGTGAAAGCGGCGGACAGCATAGGCGCGAACATTGCGGAAGGCACCGGACGTGGCACCTACGTCGACAACCGTCGCTTCGTAAAGATTGCGCGCGGCTCATTAAATGAAACCAAGCATTGGTTGCGAAGAGCTTTTAAGAGACGCCTCCTAAGCGAGAGCCAGATCAACACGTTGAGACGGATTATGGACGAATTAGCTCCGAAGCTAAACGCTTACCTGAAATCGATCGGACGAGTTGGCCAGGTTGAAACCACTAACAACTAACGACTGACAACTGACGCTTTTGTAATGATTGAGTTACGCAACATCACCAAACGCTTCGGCGCAGTTTTGGCGAACGATGCGGTGACGATTAAGGTCCAGCCCGGAACCATTCACGCCATCGTCGGTGAGAACGGCGCCGGCAAGTCCACTGCGATGCGCATCGCCTATGGTTTCTACACGGCCGATAGCGGTGAGATTCTCATCAATGGTGAAGTACGCGAGATTCACAATCCGCATGACGCGATAGCGCTTGGCATCGGCATGGTCCATCAGCATTTCATGCTCGTCGAACCCATGACCGTCGCTGAAAACATCGTTCTCGGAGCCGAGCCGGGGACTGCTGCGGTGCTCGATCTGAAAAAAGCCTCGCAGGAAATTCGCAAACTCTCTGACGAGTTCAAACTCGCTGTCAATCCTGAAACAGTGATCGAACACCTTTCTGTCGGGCAGCAGCAGCGAGTTGAATTGCTGAAGGCGCTTTATCGCCGCGCGCGATTATTGATTTTGGATGAGCCCACCGCCGTATTAACACCGCAGGAGGTCGAGGAGTTTTTCGCCATCCTGCGGCGCATGCGCGAGCAGGGCAAAACGATCGTGATCATTACGCATAAACTTTCTGAGGTGCTCGCGATTTCCGACAACGTCACCGTGATGCGTGATGGCCGGGTGGTCGGCAACGTGAAGACCAGTGAAACCAATGCTGCTGAGCTGGCGCGTCTGATGGTGGGCCGCGAGGTTCTGCTGCGGGTTGAGAAACCAGATGCGAAAGCAGGTGCTGAAGTGTTGGCTGTGAACGGTCTCTCAATATCCGGGCGCGACGGCGGGAAGCGTCTCGACAACGTTTCGTTCGAAGCGCGCGCGAGCGAGATTGTCGGCATTGCAGGAGTGGAAGGGAACGGGCAGACCGAGTTGATCGAAGCGCTCGCGGGACTGATTCCGGGTTCACACGTCTCCGGGTCAGTATCGTTCGAAGGCCGTGACATTACGAGAATCGATGCTCGTAAACGGAAAGAACTTGGCATTGCGCACGTCCCTGAAGATCGCCATCGACGGGGACTGCTGTTGGATTTCAGTTTGGCGGAGAACACAATTCTCGGTGTGCATTACCGCAAGCCGGCCGTGTCCCGCTCAGGCATAATGCTGGATCAAAAAGGAATTCAACAACGCACGAAACAGGTGATTCGCGACTTTGATGTACGCCCGCCAAATCCCGCTTTGCCTGCGCGCGCGCTGTCGGGGGGCAACCAGCAGAAATTAATCATCGGCCGTGACACAGCCCACGCGCGGCGTCGACATTGGCGCCATCGAATTTATTCATCGAAAGATTGTCGCGTTGCGCGATTCGGGTTGTGCGGTGCTGCTTGTTTCCGCCGAATTGGAAGAAGTGACGGCGCTTTCGGATCGCTTGCTGGTAATTCACAAGGGCAAAATCGTTGGTGAAGTCGATCCGAAAGTTACGACAAACGAAGAAATCGGTTTAATGATGACAGGAGGAAGGGCTTGAGTGCCGTCAGGCACGAAATGTTTATAGGTTGAGTTTTGGGAAACAACTTCTCGTAGTGACGAAAGCGGTGCTTTCGTCACTACGAGAAGAAGCCAGGGGCACGGCGGACCTATAAACATTGCGCGCTGGATCATTGGCGACAGCCCGATTGAGACTTACAAGCTGCTGATCGGCAGCGCGTTTTCGTGGCCGAACGGAATCGGGTACACGCTTTTCAATGCGACGCCCTTAATCTTCACCGGGCTCGCAGTCGCCGTGGCTTTCCGTTGTGGCCTTTTGAACATTGGCGCGGAAGGGCAGCTTTATATGGCGGCGTTTGCCACCGCGTGGATGGGAATCAAATTTGGCGGCGTAGTAATTACCGATCCCGGCACTGGCAGCGTGGTCAGTTCCCCGTTTGCGAACCTGCCGGCGTTAGTACTTCTCCCCCTCTGTTGCATCGTGGCAATTGCCGCGGGCGCAGTATGGGGAGGGATTCCCGGCGTCTTAAAAGCGCGTTTTGGATCGCATGAAGTCATCAACACGATCATGCTGAACTTCATCGCGGTGGCGCTGCTTAGTTACTTCACGCAGTATCACTACAAAATTCCGGGCGACGCAATTATGCAGACAGCGCCAATCAGCGCGCACGCGAACTTGCCGGCCCTGGGACATTTCATTCCTGGCTTTCCCGCGTGGATTCCTCTGAACTTCGCCTTCATTCTGGCCGTGCTGGCCTGCATTCTGGTTTACGTCTTTCTCTGGAAGACAAAGTGGGGTTACGAAATGCGCGCGACCGGAGCCAGTCCGTCCGCAGCGGAATACGGCGGCATCTCGATTCGCAAGCAGATTATTCTGGCGATGGCCATCTCCGGTGGATTGGCGGGTATGGTCGGCATTAATGAAGTGCTCGGGTACCGGCACCGTTACTACGATGGCTTCTCGGCAAACTACGGCTTTGTGGGAATCGCGGTGGCGCTGCTGGGGCGCAATCATCCCGTGGGAGTTTTTCTGGCGGCGATCCTGTTCGCAATCCTGCTCCGCGGTGGGATTTTTGTTGATGCTTACACGATTCACGTTTCGAAGGACATCGTAGACATGCTGCAGGGAATCGTGATCATCTTCGTCGCCGCCGAAGCGATGTTTCGCGGCCCACTGAAGAAGTTTGGATTGATGAAAAGGGCTAAAGTCTAAAAACTGTACTTAGTGCTTTGTAGAGCACCAAGTACAAACCGAATGCGCCAACTCTTTTCCATCTCACTCCTGTTCTCGACGATTCGCCTTTCAACGCCTTTGGTGCTGGCGGCGCTCGGTGGTCTGTATTCTGAGCGTTCGGGCGTCATTAATATCGCGCTCGAAGGTTTGTTGCTGGCGGGCGCGTTTACCGCCGCGTCGGTTACGTTCTACGCGCACAGCCCGTGGGTGGGATTGGGCGCGGCGATGTTTGCAGGAGCGCTGGTTGCCTACATCATTGCCCTGGCTTGTATTCGTTTCAAAGCAGATCAAGTCGTGACCGGCACGGGCATCAATATTCTTTTCCTGGGCTTGCCTGCCGTCTTAAGCGGCGCGCTCTTTCTTTCATCCGGCTCGACGCCCCAAATTCCCAAAGAGAATTTATTACCGGCAGTCTATCGCTTCCTGCCGTTCATGCCGGAGTGGCGAATCTTCACCAACGTCTCGATCATTTCGTTGCTGGCCCTAGTTGTGGTCTTCGTCACCCGATACGTTTTATATCACACGCCGTTCGGCCTGCGTCTCCGGGCGGTCGGCGAGAATCCGGAGGCCGCGGACGCCGCCGGCGTAGGCGTTAATCGCATGCGTTATGTCGGCGTAATTCTCTCCGGCGTGCTCGCGGGAATTGGGGGCGCGTATCTTTCCATCGGCCAGTCTTCTTTGTTTACCCGTAACATGGCGGCAGGCCGCGGCTTCATCGCTCTGGCGGCGCTGATCTTCGGCAAATGGCGTCCCGTCCAGACAATGCTCGCGTGCTTGCTCTTCGGCTTTGCGGATGCATTGACCATTCAAATGCAGGGCGTCGCCAAGCTTCCTTCGGGCGAAGACATTCCGGTCCAATTCATCCAGATGATTCCGTATGTGGTGACGATCGTCGTGCTCGCCGGTTTCATCGGCCAATCCCGTGCCCCACGAGCGTTGGGAATCGCTTACGAAAAAGAGCGGTGAGCGTGATCAATGGGAGAGACCCTCACCGAGTTCGTGAAGCAGGCCGGCCTTTTCACGGTGCTCCATTTCTTCATAACCACGGTATTGATTCTTATCGGCATCGCCTTCTTCATCTTCGGGCAAAGTAAGACGGCGATGTGGTGGTTTCTCGGAATTGGGATTCTGCCTGTCCTTTCTGGCATACTGACAATGTATCTTGAAAACCGGTTGCTGGATATCGGTTTGGGTATGTTTGGGAGATTGGGTCCCCAAGAGATTGCGTCAGGAAGGTGAGCAAGCGCTCATCGACTTCGTTGTAGGAGTAGACGGGGCATCGTTGTGTCTCCTATTGATAGCGTGGCGCCAACGACTTAACAGGAAAGCCCATGGTTGAGCGAGCCGTCATGAAAGCTGCAGATACTACTCTCTACGATCGAGCCGAGAAAGCCGCGCGCGTTATCCGCGCGCGTGCAAATCTAAAACCGTCAGTCGCGGTTGTTCTCGGCAGCGGCCTCGGGGCTTTCGCGGATGAGTTAACAGACGCTGCCTCAATCGCTTATCAGGACATTCCGGGATTTGCTCGCGCGACGGTCGAAGGCCATGCAGGCGCGCTGTTGATCGGAAAGGCGAGTGGCGTTGTGCTCGCGGCGATGCAGGGAAGGTTCCATTTTTACGAGGGGTATTCACTCGAACAGGTTACATTTCCGATCCGGGTGTTGAAACTGCTGGGCGTCAATACTCTGGTCCTGACTAACGCCGCCGGCGCGCTCAACGTCGAGTTCGTGCCCGGATCGCTGATGGTCATCAGCGATCACATTAATTTACTGGGCGCGAATCCGCTAACTGGCCCGAACGACGATCGCTTTGGTCCGCGTTTTCCGGATCTGACCTCGGTTTATGCGCCGGAATTACAGAGCATGGTAATTGATGAAGCTCGCGGGATGGATTTGCAGATGCGCCGCGGTGTTTATGCGGCACTCAGCGGCCCCAGTTATGAAACACCCGCGGAGATTCACATGGTGCGTACGCTGGGCGCTGATGCCGTCGGCATGAGCACCGTACCGGAAGCGATCGTCGCGCGACACATGAACATGAGCGTGGTGGGAATCTCCTGCATCACAAATCTGGCCGCCGGTGTGAGCAGCCGGCCCATCGACCACAGCCAGGTGATGGCGATCGGCGAGCGCGTGCGCGAGCAGTTCACTGAATTATTGAGGCGGGTGATTAAGAGATTGGCTTGAAGGACAGCTGTGCTTCGTACTTGGTGCTTTGTACTTTGATGTTTTTCGAAGGTTGACATGAAGCCGAAGCAAGACTCAAGCACCAAGCACCGGGCACAAAGTACCAAGTACAAAGCACAAAGTCCAGGCTACGAATGGACCAAACAGACGACGACGATGATCATCGGCATCTCAGGCGGCACTGGATCGGGAAAGACGACGGTCGCGAATCGGATACTGGCGTCGGTGAGTGCGAACGAAGTGCTTTTCATTCAGCAGGATTTGTACTATCGGAATCTCAAGGACATGCCGCTGGATTATCGTAATCAGGCCAACTTTGATCACCCAGACGCCGTAGACAACGAGTTGCTGATTAATCATCTGAAGAAATTGCGGGCCGGTGAGCCGGTCGAATTGCCGATCTACGACTTTCGCACGCACACGCGTTTGCCGGACACTACCCGCATCAATCCGAAACCGATTGTCATCGTCGAAGGAATTCTAATCTTCGCCGAACCAAGGCTGCTCGAGCAAATGGACATCAAAGTCTTCGTTGACACGCCCGACGACATTCGTTTCATCAGGCGCCTGCGGCGAGACATTGCGGAACGCGGGCGGACCCTTGACTCCGTGATCGAGCAGTACCTGGCGACGGTCCGCCCGATGCATACGCAGTTTGTCGAGCCGTCGAAGCGTTTTGCTGATGTAATAATTCCCGAAGGTGGGCATAATCTTGTGAGCATCGATTTGATTAGTGGAAAGATTCGCGAGAGGCTGGCCAATGCATTGCATTCAATGGAGGGCCAGGTTTGAGCGAATCACAAGATCACTTAATTGAAATTGCAACTGCCGCCCGTTTGAGATCCGTAGCCCCGTTCTCGAACTTCCTTGTGGGGGCCGCGTTAAAGACGAAGGACGGCAAAATATTCACCGGCTGTAACGTTGAGAGCGCGAGCTACGGGCTCACGGTTTGCGGCGAGCGCGTGGCCATTTGGAAAGCGCTTTCCGAAGGAGAGCGTGACTTCACGGATTTGGTAATCGTCGCCGACACTGAGCAATTGACGCCGCCGTGCGGGACTTGCCGGCAAATTATCTGGGAGTTTTGCAAGCACGCGAACATCACCCTGGCAAATCTGCGCGGCCAGCGAGAAGAGCTAACCGTTAAGGAACTGTTGCCGCGCGCTTTTGATGCACGGTTCCTGAAGGAATCGGGTCAGTCCGGCAGCGGTAGCGATATCTAATTCCCAACATTGAGTTTATGATCCCCTCGCTACCACTCGGGGCTCTGACACGCGCTCAGTTCAAAATGATAACCAAACTGATTCCTCTTGTCCTGTTGATTTCGATCGCGCAATCCGTAACGATGGCGCAAAGAAAGAAGACTGTCGTGGATTTAATCATCACCGGCGGAACTGTCGTGACCATGGACAACTCGCGACGGATAATTGAAAACGGCGCAGTCGCCGTTAAGAATGGGAGAATCCTTGCTATCGGTCGTGCGACAGAGATAGTTCGAGACCATGCGGCGGGCGAAGTCATCAATGCCGGCGGCAAAGTCGTGATTCCGGGCCTTATCAATGGGCACACGCATGTTCCGATGACTCTATTTCGCGGCCTCGCCGATGACCTCGATCTCCAGGAGTGGCTCACCAAATATATCTTTCCTGCCGAAGCCAAGAACGTCTCCGAAGAATTCGTCCGAGTGGGCACGCGGCTGGGGCTCGCGGAAATGATTCGCGGCGGCACGACGACTTACTGTGACATGTATTACTTCGAAGACGCGATTGCGGACGAGACTTCGAAAGCCGGCATGCGCGGCGTGCTCGGTGAAACAATAATCGATTTTCCGGTTGCCGATAACAAAACGAACACTGAAGCAATGGCTTATGTCGAACGGTTCGTCAGTCATTGGAAAGGCAATTCCCTGATAGTCGCGGCGATCGCGCCGCACGCGCCATACACGGTCTCTGAAGAACATTTGAAAGCTGCGCGCGCTTTTTCTGATCGAACCGGCGCTCCGATTGTTACGCATATTTCCGAAACAAAGCGGGAAGTGGATGACAGTTTGAAAGCTAAAGGCGCCAGTCCGATCGATTATCTGGCACGCATCGGTTTTCTCAACAATCGGGTAATTGCGGCGCACGTAGTCTGGCCCACGGAAGAGGAGCTGGGCCTGCTCAAAAAGCTCGGTGTCGGCGTTGTTCATAATCCCCAGTCAAACATGAAACTCGCCTCCGGTGTGGCGCCTGTCCCGGAGATGCTTAAGCAGGACCTTCCCGTCGGTCTCGGCACTGACGGCGCCGCCTCGAATAACGATCTGAATCTTTGGGAAGAGATGGATACGGCGGCCAAGCTGCACAAGGTAATCAGCAAAGATCCGAAGGTAGTAAATGCCAAAGAGGCTTTTGAAATGGCGACGATTCGCGGCGCGCGCGCCATTCACCTGGAAAGGGAGATCGGATCGATCGAAAAGGGGAAACGCGCCGATCTGGTCATCGTAGATCTTGATGATCTCAACCAGACACCCTATTACAACATCTATTCCGATTTGGTTTATGCGACCAAAGCGGCTGATGTGCGCACGGTGATCATCGAAGGCCGTGTCGTGATGCGCGATCGCCACCTGCTGACGCTCAACGAAGAGACCATCAAGGCTGACGCACGTCGCTATCGCGAGAGAATTATTCGCAGCCTGGGCACAAAATCTTCGCCTGAGAATTGACCTCCGCTTCTAATTTATAACACCCGGTTTCGTGATCCATGAGTCAGGGGCGGGATGCTCGGATCACAATCACGCCGAGCATGCGCGGGCCACAATGCAGATCTTGAGCAAATTGTTGCTTTGCTCGGCAACAATGACTTGCTCGGTCCTCAGTCTTTGTTTCGAGATTTATCGCCGTTGGGCGAGGCGCTCCCCCGGGGCGGAGCAGATGACTGAAGGTGAAGGTGCACACTTTCACCTTCTTTTAATTTGTGCAGGAAGTCCAGCACCTGCTTACGCCGCTCGCCGTTTAATTCATCAGCCAGCCTTACCAGGGCGGCCACGACAATCTGCTTGTGCCGGACGTTCTCCAATCCATGTTCGTGGGTAACATCCAGCCAGAGCTGGTGGATGAATTGAATCTCTTCATCAGTGAGGTCAGGTGCATGCGCCCCCAAATAAAAATCTCTGATCTCGTCGCCGGCCCCGATGACGCGGAAGCGGACCCGTTGATGGGGCTTGTTCGGCAAGCGCTCCCAGGCTTCTCCCAAATTCTTTGCCTGCTGTTCTGGCGTCATCCAGGAGGAGCGACCAGCGATGATGTCGCGGGTCGCCAAACGCGCGGCCGTTAGCGCTATCGCCTGAAAGATATCTGACGAAGGAACCACCAGCAGATGCACTGTCTTACCGGCTTTTTCTGCGAGGGCCACAACTTTACTGAACAGATATTGTTCGTATCTGCTGAACAGCCGATCTTCAGCAATATCTTCGTAGCCGGTGTCGGGGCCGCGCATTAAGTGCACAGTCATTACGACCAAATCCTGTTTGCCCGTGTGGGTGATTTCCAGAGCCTTCTTCAAGTGTCCCAGGGTGTTGTAATCGCGCACGAGCACAATCGTGTTTCCCGGCCGGACGGCGACAGTCTCGGTCGAGACGCTTTCACTGGTGCTGAGGCGAAACTGGTCCATCGCCGAGGTGGTATGAATCTCTTCGGCGCGCCGGCGTTCGTTTATTCTTTCGGAGATTAGGAAGAGGGTAAAGAACACGATCGTAAAGAGAATGCCGCTGATGGTGGCGACCTCTTTCGTGATCAGGTTGATACCCGCAACGGCGAACAGCATCAGTGTAATTGCGCCCAGACCGAAAGGAATCTCGGTATCGCCGAGTCTTAAGTTGAACGGCACTTTCCATTCGCGTTTCGACTTATCCGTAAAGCGCAACACGAACATTGCCAGCCCATTGAACGAAAACGACCAGATGACGCCAAAAGCGTAAGCTTCACCCAAAGCATACGTGTCGCCGCGCGAACCGATGATCGCGACAAGTTGCAGAATGACGATCAGATTGATCATCCGATAGGTCGTTCCGTATTTCTTGTGGGGGGCGCGGAACCAATCGGTGAGGACGCCGTCCTCGCTCACTCGATTTAAGACGCCATTGGCGCCGACAATTGCCGTGTTGATCGCCCCTGACAACATCAAGAACCCGACGATAACGATGAAAGCCTGGAAGCCAAGCTTCAAAGTCATCGGCCCGGCCAGGTTCACGGCAATCCCGCTAATCAAATTGTCGAAGTACTGAGGTCGTTGCTGGTCGGGAATAATTGCATAGGCAAAGAAGGAAACCAGTGAGGTAAATAGCAGGGAGTAAAGAAAGATCACAAAGCCGGCACGCATCAGGTTCTTGTGCTTGGGAAATTCCAGCTCGCGATTAACCTGCGCCAGCGATTCTTCGCCCGACATTGCCAGGATCGAGTGACCGAACGCCATCAGAATGCCGATTAATCCGATCAGTTTGCCGACGCCCCCTGCCAGACCAAAATGCGGCTCCGGCTCGGCTTCAGGTGACGTAACAGCATTACCTGGTTTGACTTCGTGAAATGCCCACGGGATCAGGCGCGGCATCCAGCCGACGGCATCCTTGTCAAAAACCAGGTTGTGCGAAACGGGCGCCGGCGGCAAACGCTGCGCGCTGGGGCGAGTCAAAATAGTGAATCCGCACCACAGAATCAGTAGCACAACCATGACCGTCGTGACGTACATGATTCGCAGCGCGTCGTCGGAGGATTCATGAATGCCGCGGGTGTTGCGCCACCAAAAATAGATCGTCACGAGCAGCGCGATAGCGGCAGCAATGTAATTACCGGCCTCGGCTGAAGGTGTCCATGGATGTCCGATGTAGACTGTAACCTGCGAAATCAGCCCGACGATGTATTGACCCGCCGATACCCCCGAAATCGGGCCCGTAAGGATGTAGTCAAACATCAAAGCTGACACTGAAAGCCGCGCCAGCGTTCCGCCCATCGCCTCTTTTACGACCCGATATACTCCGCCGCGCGTGAACATTGCGCACGATTCGACGTAGACGGCGCGGACTGCGTACGAAAAGAGCATGACCGCCAGGACGAACCACGGCGCGGCCTGACCAACGGCCTTTTCCGCGATGCCGCCGACGTAATAGGCCGATGAACCGAGATCGTTTAAGACGATTGCTGCCGCTCGCCAGAAAGACATGAACGACAACATTACTGACGTAGCGATGATTACTTGAGTGCGTCGATTTCCGTTTTCAACTTTGGCAGCCATTTAGTGGTTTTTTTGGTGGCCCCGCTCGTTTGTCATTCCAACAGTGAGCAACCCGCAGGTCCAGATTAGGATCCACGGGTCGAACTCCAAAGCCATTGAGGGCCGGATTTAGAGTTTAAGCCCTAAGGTTCGCTTTTGGGAAATGGGCAGGCCCGGACCTGAATGATTAGGCGTTCTTTGGGATTGTGAGGTGCGGATTTCAAATGTTCGAGCTCTCATATAATAAAAATTCTTGACACGCATCATCTCCGGAGATAGAGTACGCGCGTTCATAGCTATTGCTGTTGCTAGTATCTGTAACCAACCGTGTGTCAGGTACTAAACCCGAAACCGCTAAGCCTTAGCTTAATCTTACGGAACTGGCGTCTCCTGCAACACGCCCGTTCCGTAACCATATACTTGACGTATCACGAGAATAGTTGTTGTTGAAAGATTAACGTTCGCTCACCGGTTATCCCCCAAAACTGACGGCTCGAGTGTTCTCGAGGAAGCCCAGCATCAATGGCTCGGCCTCAGAGTTCAATAAACGAGTCACGTTCACAGGCGCTTTGGTATGGACCAAAGAGTACAGAAGATATTGCAGCTGATGCGAGACAACTTGCACAAGGAACTGTGTCTTGATGAATTCGCGCAATCGGTAAACCTCTCTGTCTGGCGCTTTGGTCACATTTTTAGATCCAACGTAGGCATGCCTCCAATCCACTATTTGAGATCTCTGAGGATGGAAAGAGCAAAATACCTGCTGGAAACGAGTTTCCTAAGCGTCAAAGAAATCGCACATCGAGTAGGTCTAAATGATGAGTCTCATTTCGTGCGAGATTTCAAGATGGCGTATGGTATGTCTCCTGCTCTTTATCGAATGTGGTCTAACTGCGGAACTTTAACTGAAACAACCGATGAGACTGACGCAGCAAAATCCGCTAACGAATAGCAAGAACCGCCAAACGATCAAGCTTGTCATCACAGCACATCCTTAGTATACAGCTCCTTCTTCCTTGTCGGACGACTTGAGGCCGAGTAAAGCCGTTAACTTTTCGGTAGCAATCCTTCTTGTTAATAGTCGTGGTAACGAACAGTGGCAGATTCTTCAGTGGAAGATTCTTGGAATCAAAGCTCTGCTAAGGTGAAACGAGATTCGATGCCCAGATAAGAGGCATGAGCGGAAGTCATCCTGCTGGGCGAAGTTACAATCCGGAACCTGTAAGAGGTAAAGGCACAAGATCAGTTCAATTCACTTCTTCAGACCAACTGGCTGAAGAAGTCCGTTCGGTTCTCTAAAAGGAGGAGCCCGCCATGGCGCATTTCTCGAAAAGAAACAGAAGAAGAGAAAGAGAAGTTCAACAAGCCCTCAACAACAGGCTCGAACTAGTGAAAGAGGGTTTCACCCGGCGCGACCTGATGAAGATGGGACTAATGACCGGCGCCGGTGTTTTGATTCCTAAGCTGGGGTTGACCCATGCTTATGGACAGGATCCATTGGCGCCGTTGTCGTCGTCGTTCTCGCGATCGAATTGCGACATCGGCAATAGCCCGCAGCCGGCTCAGGTTTTTGTTGACCCGATGCCCATTCCGCCTCAATTGCCGGCACGGTCACTCTCGGATCCGGGGTTAACGTTTGGCGCGCCTCCGCAAATATGTCCCTATAACGCGATCAATCCCGCCACCGGCCTTCCGTTCGAGGGCCGCGGCCAGTTCAATGGCGTGCTGCGATCGGGCACAGATTGCTTCCAATTCTTTAACACGTACCCGACGCAGAAATATTACGTCGAGCGCATCAGAGCCAATTCGAACTTCAGGATCACGTCAGACACAAACATTCCTGCGCAAACGATCTGGGGATACAACCTGGGCGGGTCAGCGTCGAGCGATGTTGCTACATTCCCTGGACCTACAATCGTCAGTCACTATCAGGAGCCCTGGCTGATTCGCCGGTTCAACGAATTGCCGACGCAGGACCAGAATGGCGGCTTCGGAGTCCCGGAAATGTCCACGCACCTTCACAATTTCCACACGGCTCCGGAAAGCGACGGCGGTCCCTGCCGTTGGTTTTTCCGCGGACAATATTTCGATTACTACTTCACCGCGCAGCAGGCGGGATTCGCTTCCACCAATCAGCCCAACGGCGACATTAACGAATCGCTCAGCACGATGTGGTACCACGACCATCGCATCGATCACACTGCCGAGAACACCTACAAGGGGCTTGAAGGCTTCCACCTGATCTTCAACCAGTTCGATACCGGAAATGAAACCACAGGCTTTCGCCTCCCCAGCTACCCGCAATTCGACATTCCCATCATCTTGACTGACAAGTTGCTGGATCCGAGCACCGGGCTGATCTGCTTTGACACATTCAATTTCAAGGGATTAATCGGCGACGTGCAGTTGGCCAACGGCATTGTTCAGCCGTTCTTTAACGTCAATAAGCGCCGCTATCGTTTCCGGGTCCTGAACGGCGGGCCGTCGCGTTTCTATGAGCTGTTCTTAACTGATCCGCTCAGTCCGAGTACCGTCATTCCTTTCTGGGTGATCGCAAACGACGGTAACCTGCTGACCAACCCTGTTGAAGTTACCAGCTTCCGCATCGGCGTGGCTGAGCGCTATGACATCATCATCGATTTCAACCAGGTTAAGAGTTTGATCGGCAGCCACACCAAAGTTCGCCTGGAGAACCGACTGGAGCAAAAAGACGGCACCGGACCAACCGGCAACATCTTTGCTGGGGGAGACCCCAGTGGCACATATTGTGTGGAGTTCCGGATCGGCACCTCCGTCACCGACAATAGCGTTGACCCGGCGACGCATCCGACGTTCTATCAACTGCCGAGCGTCATCGCGCCGCGCATCACACGGAACTTCGTCTTTGATCGCGACAACGGCCAGTGGGTCATCAACAACAAGTTCGCAAACTGTAATGAACTCCGCTTCACCGTAACGCAGAACAGTGCTGAGAACTGGGTTCTCGTCAACCCTCGTAACGACTGGCAGCACCCCATTCACACTCATCTGGAGGAACACCAGATCCTGAGCCGCGTCGCGAGCGGACACCATGATCGTACTGAATACCAATATTCCGGAGGATACAGCGGCGACGGATGGGGCAGCGGCGGGTATGGCAGCGGCAACGGCAGCAACGGCGGCACCAACGGCAACGGAGTGCCGACCGTGGAGATCGCCAGGAAGGACGTCACCCGGCTCCAGTTCAACGAGACGGACACCCTCTTCTCCCGCTTCCGCGACTTTCAGGGGGATTGGCCCATGCACTGCCACAACACCGTTCACGAAGATCACGCCATGATGCTGCTCTTCCAGGTGCAGCCAAACGTGACAGATAACAACCAGAATCCTTAAAACAGCCGCCACTGCCAAAGGCAAGGCAACAAACAGAAAGGAGCAAAGATCATGAAAGGTATGACGAGGAGAAGATGGCTGGCGGCTGCTGGAGTTACTACTGCGGCAGTAGGAGCAAGCGGCCTGGTTGGAACCGCCAGTTTGTTTGGCCAGGAGGCAACCCCGGCGAGCAAACACAATTACAACTTCAAGAACATCTCGCCGCGCGAGCTTATTCAGCAACGCCACCTTCCTAATGTGGAACTGATTACGCAGGACAATCAGAAAGTGCATTTCTACACTGATGTCGTAAAAGACAAACGGGTCGTTATTCAGTTTATGTTTACGCGCTGCAAGGACATCTGTCCGGCGATTACGCATCACCTGGTAGAGGTGCAGCGGTTGTTGAATGGGCGCGTCGGGCGCGACATCTTCTTTTACTCGATATCGCTCACTCCGGAAGAAGACTCGCCTCGGGCGCTGAAGGCTTACGCGAAGATGCATCACGTTGGACCCGGCTGGACTTTCTTAACCGGCAAGCCGGAGGACATTTTTCGGTTGCGTAAGTCGCTCGGCTTTTTCTATGACAATCCGAAAGAAGACGCGGACCGCAACAACCATTCGGGAATGTTGATTGTAGGCACCGAACCGCTGATGCGCTGGGCCATGTGCGAAGGCGGCGCAGATCCGAAATGGATCGCGACCGTGATTAAAACTGAAGCCGACGCCCCTTTGAAAGGATCAGTCGATGGTGTCAAACAGGCCGATGTTGCGTTGACTCTAAGTCCCGCGCCGCAAAAAACAACCCGGCGCAGTCAGGGCGAGATGAAGCACCGGCATAACTCGATGCGCCAGTAACATTGGAGATGATAGTACCGTCAACACGATTTGTTTCTCGCGAGTTCGAAAGCTGAAGCAGCAACGACCACATTCCTTCGCTGCCACTCGCAAAACTTCAGTCACGCCGCAGGTGAGATTATCGACTGTCGCTTTGATTTGAAGTGTTCCAGAGCGTCGTCGTACCGCTTGCGCGCTTGATCAAGAATTGAGTGCTGATCGAAATCTTAACGGTGCTGGGGATCCGGTTTTGGCCAACGCTCGTAATGTGTCGATCACATCCCGCTGCGCCGCGATCGTCGGGAAATGTAATAACATAACACCTGTCCGTGCGGGACTTGACGACCGTCATGAAAAAACCTCGCGCAGCGAGGAGTCCAAGAGTAATCAGCAAGCTTATTGCAGTGAACAGTAGCTCTTCACTCATAAACTCCTTTGCCTTGTCTTAACCCGGAGCCCAACAAAAGCCTAGCACTGCGTGCATAAAGATCTCATCAAAGATTCATTAAGAGTTAATAAAGGTGCTGGCACCTGGTATTGCGAGGCAGTTGGCGGCTCGCTTTGGCGGGGCGCGCGGATCGGTTAACTCGTGCCTGTCTTATCAAGCCTTGCTGGCGGTTCTTCTGTTTGAATCTCGACGCTCATTTTCGCGACTGGTAATTCATCTGAGCTGTTCTTGAATGCGCGCAATCGTGCCATAAGCTTGTTCCGGGCTTCACTGCGTAATTGCTCGTCGAGCTGTTTGAGTGCGAGGATCACAATATCCTTGTGCCGAATATTATCCACGCCGCCTTCGCGGGTAATGTCGAGCCAGAGGCTGTGAATAAATTGAATTTCCTCGTTCGTGAGGTCCGGCGCGTGCGCGCCAAGATAGAAATCTCTGATCTCCTCGTTGGGCCCGATAACTCGGAAACGGACACGTTGATGCGGTTTATTAGGCAAATGTTCCCAGGCTTCGCCCAGGTTCTTGGCTTGCTGCTCAGGCGTCATCCACGACGAACGTCCGGCAATGATGTCTCGCGTCGCCAGACGCGCCGCCGTCATGGCTATGGCCTGGAAGATATCCGACGAAGGAACGACGAGCAGGTGAACAGTCTTTCCCGCTTTCTCGGCCAGAGCCACCACCTTGCTGAACAAATATTGTTCGTAGCGGCTGAATAAACGATCCTGGGCGATGTCTTCATAGCCGGTGTCAGGACCCCGCATCAGGTGTACCGTCATCGCCACCAGATCCGTTTTGCCTGTATGGGTAATCTCGAGAGCCTTCTTCAGATGACCGAGTGTGTTGTAGTCACGCACCAGAACAATCGTGTTGCCCGGATGGACGGCTACGGTTTCCGTCGACACGTTCTCATTGGCAGCGAGGCGGAATTGATCCATCGCCGAGGTGGTATGAATCTCTTCAGCGCGCTGCCGCTCGTTTATTTTCTCCGACACCAGAAAGATCGTGAAAAAGACAATTGTAAACACTATGCCGCTGATAGTCGCCACTTCTTTGGTGATGAGATTCACGCCGGCGACTGAAAACAGTAGCATTGTGATGACCCCGAGGCCGATCGGAATTTCGTACCCGTCAAGCGAGATGTTGAAAGGTACTTTCCATTCGCGCTTCGACTTGTCGCGAAAGCGCAGGACCAGCATGGCGAGCGCCTTGAAAGCGAATGACCAGATGACGCCGAACGCGTATGCCTCGCCCAAGGTGTAAGTGTTGCCGCGCGAGGCGATGATCGCTACCAATTGGAGGATTACGATCAGATTGATCATGCGATAAGTCGTTCCAAACCTTCTGTGCGGCGCGCGAAACCAATCGGTCATCACGCCGTCTTCGCTGACGCGGTTGAGCACGCCATTGGCGCCGACAATTGCGGTGTTAATCGCACCTGCGAGCATCAGAAACCCAACCAGAACTATGAACGCCTGAAAGGCCAGCTTCAGCGTCATAGGTCCGGCAAGATTAATCGCTATGCCGCTGATTAAATTGTCGAAGTATTGGGGACGCTCGCCGTCGGGAATAATTGCATAGGCGAAAAACGAGACCAGGGAAGTGAACAGCACCGAGTAAAGAAAAATCACAAAACCCGCGCGCATTAAGTTCTTGTGCTTCGGATATTCGAGTTCGCGATTGACCTGGGCAAGGGATTCTTCTCCCGACATTGCCAGGAATGAGTGACCGAACGCCATCAGAATACCGATTAGTCCAATTAACATGCCGGCGTTGGCCACGATACTGAAGTGGGGTTCGGCTGAACCCTCGGGCAGGTTTGCCGGAGCCGAATCCGATTTCATTTCTTGAAACGCACTCGGCAACAGCCTTGGCATCCAACCGACTGCGTCGTTATTGTAAACAAGATTGTGTGACGCAGGTGAAGGTGGCAGCCGCTGCATTGCCGGCTTAATCAGGATTGTGAAAGTGCACCAGCCAATCAGCAGCACCACCATTACGGTCGTGATGTACATGATACGCAGCGCGTCGTCGGACGACTCGTGAATCCCGCGAGTGTTGCGCCACCAAAAATAGATCGTTATCCCGCCGGCGATGCCTGCAGCCAGATAGTTGATGGTCGTTGCTGACGGCGTCCATGGATGTCCGAGGTAGACCGTGGTTTGCGAGATCAAGCCAATGATGTATTGACCGGCGGACACTCCGGAAATTGGTCCGGTCAGCATGTAGTCAAACATCAAAGCCGAAACAGAGAGTTTGGCGAGCGTGCCGCCCATTGCTTCCTTAACGACCCGGTAGACACCGCCGCGAGTGAACATCGCGCACGACTCGATGTACACCGCGCGGACAGCGTACGAGAAGAGCATGACTCCGAAGATGAACCAGGGCGCTGCCCGACCTACCGCTCTCTCAGCGATGCCCCCGACGTAGTAGGCGGACGAGCCCAGGTCATTGAGCACGATCGCCGCGGCCCGCCAAAACGAAATGAAAGACAGCATTACGGACGTCGCGACGATTACCTTCGTGCGTCCGTTCGACTTTTCCGGCAATGTTCCAGCTACTTCGCTCACGGGCGTGCAAAAGGGCACGGAACTACGCTTTTCCGTGCCCGTTCGTCAAAACCAATCTCCAACCGGCTTTTGAATTTTTAACTATCAACCAGGGAAGACAATGGTACTTCTAAAGTCATAAGGATTTTATAAAGACGCGAGGCAAGGGCAGGTCGTGAATCAGTTATCAACATTAAAGCGATAACCGATCCATGGTTCCGTGAGAATGTAACGAGGATTGGAAGGGTCTGATTCGATCTTTTTTCTTAATTGTCCGATAAAGACACGAAGGTATTCCGTCTGTTCTGTATAATCTCCGCCCCAAACGGCGGCAAGCAGCGCGCGATGCGTGAGCACTTTTCCAGAGTGGCGGGCAAAATAAACCATCAGGTCGTACTCCTTGGGCGTGAGATGAATCTCGTTTCCTTTAACTTGAACTGAGTGACCTTCGAGATCGAGGCGAAAGTCGCCAATATCGATCAATTGTGGAGCGTTTGCGGCGGTTGTAGGTATTCGTCGAAAGGTCGCGCGAATGCGCGCCAGCAATTCGTCCATGCCAAACGGTTTGGTGACGTAGTCATCCGCGCCGGCATCGAGCGCTTCGACCTTGGTCTTTTCTTGACCCTTGACCGAAAGCACAAGAATGGGAACTTCCGATTTAGCGCGTAGTTGGCGGCAGAGCTCGAGACCGCCCATGTTGGCCATGGCCAAATCCGTGATAACTAAATCGGGCGCCCAGTCGGCAAACATTTGGAGAGCTGAATCGCCGTCGGCGGCGACGCGCACATCGTATCCGCGGGTTTGCAGGCTGCGGTAAAGAACGCGGCGAATCTGTGGCTCGTCGTCAACCACGAGAATGCGTTGCTTTCGGTTCATGCCGGGCCTGGCGCTTGTCTTACTTCGGGCGTGTCCTGATCTCCGGTCGGCAATTCGGCGATTACCTTTGCCCCGCGACCATTTGGACCATCTTCGATCCAAATGCGGCCGCCGTGCGCCTCGACGATACCACGAGCAATCGCCAATCCCATGCCGGACCCCTTCGGCTTATGTGCGGCAATGTCGCCGTTGTGCATTGCTCGAAAGAACTTGTCGAAAACGTGATCCCTGAGATTTGCGGGCACGCCCGGGCCCGCGTCGGACACTTCAAATCGCACCGTTTTGTTTTCACCTGATCTCGCGAAAATCTCGATCGTCGTATCTGCGGGCGAATACTTTGTGGCATTATCGATCAATGTGTAAAGAACTTCGGCGACCGCGCGCTCGTCGACCCTCACGACCGGCAGTTCTTCCTGCAGCCGGACTTCCACCTTATGCTTTCCGGTTAGCGGCACCGCGCGCGAAACGGCCGCGCTCACAATTTCTTCAATTGAACCCCAATGCTTACGCAATTGCATCTCTCCCGCTTCAATACGAGCAAGCTCCATCAGGCTCTCAATGAAACGATCAAGGCGATCGGTCTCTTCATTGATGACCTCCAGCATTTCTCTTCGACCTTCTATACCGAGGCTGATCGTTTCCTTCTCGCCGCGCTTGTCGACTTCATCAAGTAAAGTCGTGACCGATGCCTTGATTGATGTCAGAGGTGTCCGGAGATCGTGAGTCACCGCATCAAGCAGAGCAGATTTTAGCCGCTCGCTCTTGCGTAAGGCTTCGGTTTCACTCGCTCGTTCAAAAGACAATTGCAGCTCGCGATATAGCCGCTCGATCTCGCCGCGGGCCGCTTCGGCTTCTTCAGCGCGGCGTTTCACGCTGGCGGATAGTTGGCCGGCGGTAACAGCTGTGACGAGAAAAGCAAAGAACGCGATCCAATTGTCGGGGTCTCTGATTGTAAAAGTGCCAAAGGGCGGCAGGAAGAAGAAGTTGAAGCACACAACGCCCAGCAGCGACGCCACCACCGCGGGCCGCGAACCCCACGCGGTGGCTACAAATAAGACTATCAAAAGAAAAGAGAGTGCTACGGTTGTTGGGTTAACATTGGCGCCAAGCAGTTTCAATAAGCCCGTGGCGGCGCCAATGCCAAATATCGCCGCGCCGTATCCAAGCGAACGCCTCTCGGAAAGTTCAGACCACACTGGGGGCACTTTCCTTTCTGGCAGAGCTAACTAAAACGCGAGATGAGGGTTTGGCCGAGCGAAATCTATCTCTCAGAATATCGACGACCGCTTCCATGAATAGTCTCAGCAGAGCGGGATGTCTGAATGATATGACCAACGCTTCGCGCAAAGTGCGACTAATTAGTTTTAGAAGGTCGCGTGCGCTGGGCTGAAAAGAGATGATGCCGTTCCTGGCGTCGGCGGGAAGATCTATAATGCTATCGACAAGACAACCCACGGAACCTACTCTCTTTAAGAAAGGAAGAAGATCTGCATGAGCTCTCTCGAGCAAAGGCCGAATGAGCAAGTAGGAGACTTCCGCCGTAAGAGAACCGACAGCGCTTCGCTGTTCGATGTAGACAGTCATAGTCCCGGCGGTTCGCTCATTGATAACTGCTCGGTATAGTTCGTGCAGTTTCGCCTGGGTCGCCGAATAAACTTCGCGGCTGATGTTTCGCTTTAGAATCTCTGTTGTCAGATCGATGGCGGATCTTTGTGTCTTTTCGTCGAGGCAAGGTGTCCGGATATTGAAGCGTTCGAGGATTTGTTTGCCGGTTTCGAATCCACCACAGTCAATTGTCTCGTCGACAACTCCGATAAAAAGATAATACGAGAGCAGTCGCTTTTTGACCTCGATCGGATCGCAGCCTACTCCGAAATGATCGAGGCAGCGAATGATTCGCCCAGGAATATTTACGAAGTGCGCATATTTCGGATCGAGCGCGAGCGCCTGATAGAGCCGTTCCAACTCTGGATTTTCCGAATAATGGCTGCCGGTCGTTTCCATAACTCCAGGCCGTCCCGATTGTAGCCATTATCTTCTTGCGAAGCCACGGGTTACTGATACTTGACGAAAAAGTCAGGTATGCTATAAGGTAGACGTGTCCAATAAGAATTAGAGAAGTCAACGATGAAAATTTCCGCCCAGGAAGAATACGGCTTGCGATGCTTGGTGCAGCTCGCTCGCGCCGAGGAGCGCGAAGAATCGCTCACTCTGGCTCAGCTCGCTGATCTTGAGGGCTTGTCGGTTGCCAATGCAGGCAAGCTGATGTGGATTTTGAACAAAGCCGGCCTGGTGAAGTCGCAGCGCGGGACGAAGGGCGGATACACTTTGGCGCGCCAGGCTTCGGACATCAGATTGAATGAAGTAATCCGGATTCTTGATGAAGAGACCGTCGATCGATTTTGTAAGACGCATGCCGGCGTGCTTGATGTTTGCATTCACACGAGCGATTGCGGCATCCGTCCGGTAATCGTCGGCCTCCATGAAATCGTGCAGAGCGCGCTGTCCGAGATCACTTTGGCGCAGTTGATTGGAAGTGAGGCGAAGGTTGACGCGACGTTGCATCAGATTCAGAAGTTGCAAAGTCAGCTTCGGCCAATGCGGACGGCGAGCTGACTCGTAACCTAAAGGAAACAATGAGCACTACTGAGATACTTACAAACCGGGAATACAAATACGGCTGGGTGACGGACATCGAGTCAGAGACGATTCCGCGCGGCCTGAGCGAAGACACGATCCGTTTGATTTCGGGCAAGAAGAACGAACCTGAATGGATGCTGGAGTTTCGCTTAAAGGCGTATCGACATTGGTTGACGATGAAAGAGCCGCGTCGCTGGCCCAACATTACTTTTCCGGAAGTTGATTACCAGGACATGATTTACTACAGCGCGCCGAAACAGAAAGCGGTTAAGGCGAGTCTGGATGAAGTCGATCCTGAGTTGCTGCGCACATTTGAGAAACTCGGCATTCCTTTGTCTGAGCAGAAACAGCTTGCCGGGGTAGCGGTCGATGCCGTGTTCGATTCGGTCTCGGTCGCCACTACTTATAAAGAGAAGCTGAAGAAGCACGGAGTAATTTTTTGCTCCTTTAGTGAAGCCGTGCGCGAGCATCCTGAGATCGTACGCAAGTACCTTGGTTCGGTCGTGCCGACGAATGACAATTTCTATGCGGCGCTGAACAGCGCGGTTTTCTCGGACGGCAGCTTCTGCTTCATTCCCAGAGGAGTGCGCTGTCCGATGGAACTGTCGACTTACTTTCGGATCAATAATTCCGAGTCCGGACAGTTTGAGCGCACCCTGATCGTCGCCGAAGAAGGCGCTTACGTCTCCTATCTTGAAGGTTGCACCGCCCCCAAGTTCGATCGCAATCAATTGCACGCGGCCGTGGTCGAGTTGGTGGCGCTGGACGACGCCGAAATCAAGTACTCCACAGTACAAAACTGGTACGCCGGCGACGAAGAGGGCAGGGGCGGGATTTATAACTTTGTCACGAAACGCGGCAAATGTGCCGGACGCAATTCAAAGATTTCATGGACGCAGGTGGAAACCGGATCGGCAATCACCTGGAAGTATCCGTCATGCATCCTGCAGGGCGACAACTCAATCGGCGAGTTCTATTCAGTCGCTTTGACAAATCATGCGCAGCAGGCGGACACGGGAACCAAGATGATCCATCTCGGCAAGAACACCCGCTCAACAATTATTTCGAAAGGCATTTCGGCCGGTCACGCCAACAACAGCTATCGGGGGCTGGTAAAGATCATGCCGAAAGCGGCAAACGCTCGGAACTACACGCAATGCGATTCCATGTTGATCGGCTCGGATGCGGGCGCTAATACATTCCCGTACATCGAGGTGATGAACGACAGCTCACAGGTCGAGCATGAAGCTTCGACCTCGCGGATCAGCGAAGAGCAATTGTTCTACCTGATGCAGCGCGGCATTTCCCAGGAAGATGCCGTCAGTCTGATTATTAATGGTTTTTGCAAGGACGTGTTTCTGCAGTTGCCAATGGAGTTTGCGGTCGAAGCAACGCGCCTGCTCGGATTGAAGTTGGAAGGCGCAGTTGGATAAAGCTGACTCGCTTTTTGGTCTTGGGTCTTTGGACTTTGGTTCGTCTTTGGTTTCGCGCTATCTATGGAAGCCGAAGACCAAAGACCAAATTCCAAAGACCATCACTTATTTTTGGAGCCAAATTGAATGTTAGAGATTCGCAATTTGCACGCCGCAATTGACGGCAACGAAATTCTGAAAGGCATTAACCTGGGAGTTAAGCAGGGCGAAGTGCACGCCATCATGGGTCCGAACGGTTCGGGCAAATCGACACTTGCTAAAGTGCTCGCCGGTCATCCGTCTTATGAAGTAACCAGTGGTGAAGTGGTCTTCGACGGCAAGAACCTGCTGGAAATGTCGCCGGACGAGCGTGCTCGGGAAGGCGTCTTCATGGCGTTTCAATATCCGATCGAAATTCCCGGCGTCTCAAATGCACAGTTTCTGCGGCTGGCGTATAACGAAAAACAAAAACATCTCGGCGCTGAAGAACTCGATCCACTCGAGTTCAAGGATTTGCTGAAAGAGAAAGCCGCGATCGTTGAGATGGATGCTAGCTTTATGACTCGATCCGTGAACGAAGGCTTTTCCGGTGGCGAGAAGAAACGCAACGAGATTCTACAGATGGCGGTGCTCGATCCGAAACTGGCTGTTTTAGACGAGACAGATTCTGGACTCGACATCGACGCTTTGAGAATCGTCGCCGAAGGCGTCAACAAACTTCATGATCCGGAGAAGGCCGTAATTCTGGTGACCCACTACCAGCGCCTGCTCAACTACATCATCCCGGATTACGTCCATGTCTTATTTGGAGGGCGAATCGTCAAGGAAGGCGGTAAAGAGCTGGCCCTGGAATTGGAAGAGAAAGGCTACGACTGGTTAAAGAACGGCAGCGGCAAAGACGCGGCGCCGGCGACGAGTTAAGCGTGATGATGCAATTGGCAACAGAGGAAACCGCTTACGCGTCTGCGTTTCGCAGGCATTTAGAAATGCAACCAGGCGAGCAATCATGGCTGCGTTCACTGCGTGAGCAAGCCTTCGAGCGCTTCGAACACCTCGGGTTTCCGACAGTCGATGACGAAGACTGGAAATACACGAACGTAGCGGCGATCGCGAAGACTTCATTCACGCCGGCGCGGGCGAATTTCGAAACGGTGCCCACCCGGGACGAAGTCGCGCCCCATGTTTTTGATGAAGCAAAACAAAGCTGCCTCGTGTTCGTAAACGGAATTCTTAACCACGAGTTGTCTTCATTTGCAGGCCTGCCGGGGCCACCAATTGATCTGACAGAGGGCCGCCGAAACGATAATGAACAGGCCCTTCGCAAGCTTCTTGCTGTCGACCCTAATCATAACGGCTTTATCGCTTTGAATACCGCGTTCTTTTCCAACGCCACCTGCTTGCGGATTCCTGCGGGGACAAAAATTGAGACACCCATTTTGCTGCTTTTTGTTTCAGGCGGGCCGGGCGCGGGCGCGCCGTTGGCTTCTTTTCCGCGTGTACTGATCGTCGCGGAGCAGGGAAGCGAAGCAACCCTGATTGAAAGTTACGTGAACGTCGGGGGCGAATCTTATCTGAATGATGCGGTGATGGAAATCGTGGTCGAGGACAGCGCGCGACTTCAGCATTTCAGAATTCAACGTGAGAGTACCGCGGCTTTTCATATCGCCTTCACCAGGGCGCAACTAGGTAAGAACGCGAACTATTACACGACGGCGATAAATCTCGGCGCGGCGCTTTCGCGCCACGACATCGATGTCGTGATGGATGCAGAAGGGGCCGAGTGCAGCGTTGATGGTTTGTACATGGTCGATGGCCGCCAGCACACCGATACTCATTCAGTAATCGATCATCGACAACCGCGTTGCACCAGTCATCAGCTTTACAAAGGAATTCTTGATGGCAATTCGCGCGCGGTCTTCAACGGCAAAGTTTTCGTCCGGCATGGCGCGCAGCAAACGGACGCGCGCCAAACAAACAAGAACCTGCTGCTTTCGAACGAAGCGCGCGTCGACACGAAGCCGCAGCTGGAAATCTTTGCCGATGATGTTAAGTGCGCGCACGGCGCGGCAATCGGCCGGCTGGATGAGGACGAAGTCTTTTATCTTGAAAGCCGCGGTATCAACCCAACCCTCGCGCGAAACATTTTGACGTATGGCTTTGCGGAAGAGGTAATCGAGAAGATTGAAATTGATTCACTCAAGCGGCAGCTGGACGAATCGGTATTGCACCGGTTGCATTCACAGCTGGCAATCGAGTGAGGCGAGGTCAGCGCGCGGAAAAGTTACATGGCAACCATCGTCGAACAACTCGTTCCGATCAAACCGAAACCCGCGGACGTTTGGGACGTCGAACGCATTCGTAGGGATTTCCCTGTCCTTAGCCAGACTGTCAATGGCCGGCCGCTGGTCTATCTCGACAATGCGGCATCATCGCAAGTTCCGGTAATGGTCATCGAGCGCGGCAGCCAGTACCTTCAGCAGGAACATTCGAACATTCATCGCGGCGTCCATTATCTCAGCATGAAAGCTACCACTGCATACGAGGGCGCGCGCGAGAAAGTAAAACGGTTCATCAACGCCCGCGAAGCGAAAGAGTGCATCTTCGTGCGCGGCGCGACCGAAGGAATTAATCTCGTCATGCACGGCTATGGCCGCAAATTCATCGGCGCCGGGGATGAAATCATCATCTCGGCAATGGAGCACCATGCCAACATTGTTCCCTGGCAAATGCTCTGTGAAGAGAAGGGCGCGCGGCTGCGGGTGATTCCGATGAACGACGCCGGCGAATTGCTTTTGGATGAATACGACGCCCTGCTTAATGAGAAGACAAAATTGGTCGCCATTGCCCATGTGTCCAACGCGCTCGGCACAGTCAATCCCATTAAAGGAATGATTGACAGCGCGCACAAGTATGGCGTACCGGTCTTGATTGATGGCGCGCAGTCGGCGCCACATATGCCGATCGATGTCCAGGATCTTGATTGCGACTTCTATGCATTTTCGGGTCATAAGATGTTTGCGCCGACAGGCAGCGGTGTGGTGTATGGCAAAGCTTCGCTGCTCGAGAGAATGAACCCGTTTCAGGGTGGCGGCGACATGATCAAAAGCGTCAGCTTCGAAAAAACGATTTACGCCGATCTGCCGAACAAGTTCGAAGCCGGCACCCCGGCAATCGCCTCGCAGATTGGTCTGGGGGCCGCGATCGATTACTTGAACATTATCGGTCGCGAAAAGGCCGCAGCTTACGAGCATAAGTTGCTGGCGTATGCGACGGAACGTCTTTCAGCGATCGAAGGGTTGCGGATCATCGGCACGGCGCGCGAAAAGTTGAGCGTGCTTTCGTTCATCATCGACTCTGTCCATCCTCATGACATCGGCACGATTCTCGATCAGCAGGGTATCGCCGTCCGCGCCGGCCATCATTGCGCGCAACCCGTGATGAAGCGCTTCAATATTGCAGCGACCGCTCGGGCATCGTTCGCCTTCTACAATACGAAGCAAGAAGTCGATCAACTGGCGCAGGCAATTGAAAAAGTAATCGAGGTGTTTGGCTGATGTCGGAACTAAGCGAGCTCTATCAACAGGTCATCCTCGATCACAACAAGAAGCCTCGGAATTTTCATAAGCTCGAGACGGCGAACCGCAGGGCCGAAGGCTACAACCCGCTTTGCGGTGATCAACTCAACGTCTATCTCGACGTGGAAGGCGATCAGGTCAAAGACGTGGCTTTCGAGGGTTCGGGGTGCGCGATCTCAAAAGCGTCCGCGAGCATGATGACTCAGGCCGTGAAGGGAAAGACCAAAGCCGAAGCCGAGCAATTATTCAATGAATTTCATCGGATGGTTAGGGGAGAGCTTGATGCCGAAGCAGATCCGAACAACCTCGGCCGTTTGAAGATCTTCGCCGGCGTGCGCGAGTTTCCGGTACGCGTGAAGTGCGCGACGCTTTCCTGGCATACGTTGCATGCGGCCCTGAATGAGCAGGCAAGCACCTCAACTGAATAGTTCACTTCGTCATTTGCATCCCCAATGAACCGGGCGGGAACTAAAAAGAGTCCCACCACGCGCCCAAAGCCGAAATGCTGTTACTGCTTCGGACCAATGATAGGTCCATCACCAATAACGAAGTAATCTGGAGGCGGTGCCCCGCCGTGGGTCTGCGCGTAGGACACAGCCGCCGCAGCCTGCGCATTTACTGAGTCGATACTGGCTTGCTTGCTGTTCTTTGGTACTACCACCGTGTGGTAACTGCGACCCGTATTCCCTGAAGGATCAGTGGCGGTAACGATGATCAGATACACCCGTCCATCGTTGGCTTCGACGCGCTCACCGCGAAGCCGCAAGGTATTATTGGGCCCGATGTCCTTCGCGTCGGGCGAGTGAACGGTTTTGTTGAAGGTTGGTGTTTGGTCGTCTTCGTCACCAAACACCGCCACCTGGATTGTTACCGCGCCGCCGCTATTGTCCGTGGCACTGGCGTTCAATCCCACGTTAACGAGGTCGCTATTTGTGATCGTCAGCAGGCTGATCGCCACCGAGGACGTAATTACCGGCGCCACGGTGTCGTTGACCGCAATATTTACGGTGGCTGCGTTGGAATAGTCCGAACCGTCGAAAGCGCGATAGCTAAAGCTGTCCGGGCCCGTATAGTCGAGGGCCGGTGAATAGCTGAAAGAGCCGTCCGCGTTCAAAGTTAGCGTGCCGTGGTTTGGCCCACTTCCGGTGACTAAGACGCTGCTCAGCGATGGGCCATCGATATCCGTATCGTTTGACAGGACGCCAGGCGTGGACACGTTCAGTGTGGTGTTTGAGTTAGTAGTGTAGCCGTCGTTGTTGGCCACCGGAGCATCATTGACCGGATTGATGGTCAGCGCAACCGTTGCCACGTTAGAGCTCGCGTTGCTGGTGTCTTTTGCTTTGTAAGTGAAGTTGTCGCCGCCATTGTAATTGACCGCAGGCGCGTAACTGAAGGTGCCATCCGCGTTCAGCGTCAGCGTCCCATGAGATGGCCCCGAAACCAGTTCGGCAGTGAGCGAATCGTTCTCTACGTCACTGTCGTTGGCCAGCACACTCGATCCGTTAAGCACGTTATCTTCATTTGTACTGTAGCTGTCGTTTACCGCGACCGGCGGATCGTTGACCGGGTTGACCGTGATATTCACGGTGCCGGCCGCGCACTTCGCATCAGCCACACCATTAGTCGTGCCGTTATCGCACACATGATAACTAAAGGACGCCGGCCCGTTGTAGTTTGAAGCGGGCGAGTAGTTAATCTGGCCGCTGTTTAGTGAAACCGTTCCGTGAGTTCCGACGGTGGGCGTAACGCTGGTTACCGTTAATGTCTGGCCACTCTCATTGGCTGGCCCGGCGCTGTCGTTGCCCGTCAAATCACTCGCCGGGAAGTTCAGCGAGGTATCCTCGTTAGTACTCTTGCTGTCATCGGCTGCCGTTACATCGTCATTGACCTCAGCAACCGTGACGTTAACGGTGCCGGTCGCGCACTTCGAATCAGCCGAGCCGTTGGTTGTTCCGTTATCGCAAACCTGATATTCAAAGCTCGCCGGGCCGTTGTAATTCGCGTCGGGCGAATACGAAACGGTTGCATTTAGCAGCGTAACTGAACCGTGAGTGTCAGCTGTTGTCGTTACACTGGTCACGGTAAGAGTCTGCAGGCTCTCGTTCGCCGGCCCGGCGCTATCGTTTGTGGTTAAATCCGCGGCGGCGAAATTGAGGGTCTGGTCCTCAGTCGCATTCAACGCGTCAGTGTTAGCCGCCACTGCATCGTTCACTTCGGTGATGCCGATGTTGACCGACGAGGTATTTGAATTTATGGCGCCGTCGCTGGCCCGGAAAGTGAAACTATCTGGTCCGTTGTAATCAGATCCAGGTGTATAGCCGACAGTTGCCGTGCAGCCTCCACCCGAACACGTAGCCGCGCTCACGCTTCCCAGTGAACCATTGAGCGGCCCGTTCACAATCGAGAAAGTCAGGTTGTTATTGTTCGACCGCAAGGCCTCCAGAGTAATCGTCACCGGCGTGTCTTCCTGCGTGTTGGCGCTCTGATTTGCCGTGCCCGGAGGGTTGGTTCCGTTCGTTCCTGCTTCAACGCAGGCTTGAACTGCCGGCGGCAGGTTCGAGTA
>WNGQ01001627.1_pt1 | contig 41476 bp, 34 predicted proteins | sample 5407661 | NCBI WGS metagenome assembly WNGQ01 (sample SAMN13153382, study PRJNA577476) | soil metagenome | isolation source: 60 cm soil or saprolite under Garry oak tree replicate 2 | place: USA:California | collected 2016-06-15 | reverse complement strand
CTCGTCAGTGGGGCTTCGTCACCGAGCTCGAGGGGCAAAGTGACCGAATAGCCCTTCACCGGGTACACCGGTACCGACACGCCGACCGGCGCGAGCAGGAGCGGGCTATAGCTTCCCAGCGCAACAACATAAGCTTCGGCGCGCAACGATTACTCGATTCCTTTTTCGTCGTCTATGACCACGCGATCGATCCCTCCCCGCGCGGCTTCGAGGCGCTTCACGCTTACCTTGAACCGGAAGCTCACGCCTTGCGCCCTACATAGATCGGACAGGGCTCGAGTGAAAACCTGCGCATCGCCGCATTCGTCGGAAGCCGCGTAGGCCCCCCCCACGACCCTGGCTATCGAATGCTTGAGCGCCGGCTCGATCATGAGGCACCCATCGGGCGTCTTGATTTCGATGTCCAGACCGCGAGCTCTGAGCAACTCGGCCTGTCTCCTCGCGCGCTCGAATTCGTCACAGTCTTCGTACAGGTGCAGGATGCCCCGGGTATCAAAATCGTAGCGGATGCCGGTGTCGTCCCGCAGTTGACGCAGCTGCTCGCGGCTGTACAGCGCGAGCGTAAAAGCGGAATCTGTATTGCGACGGCTCCGGCCCGGCAAACATTCGAAGAGGAAGCGCAGACCCCAAAGCCACTGGGCGAGGTCGGCGCGCGGCCGGAAGAGAAGCGGGGCGTCCTCGCGCCCGAGCCACTTCAGGATCGTCAAAGGGGCGGTTGGATTGGCCCAGGGTTCGGAGTGGCTGACTGAAATCTGGCCGCCATTTGCAAAACTCGTCTCGAGTGCAGGTTCGGGCTGACGGTCCACCACCATGACCTCGTGTCCGCTCTGCGCGAGATACCATGCGCTCGTCGTGCCTATGACACCGGCGCCGAGAACGATCACTCTCATGCCCGCCTCCGATAAAAAGCAAAAGGGGGAAAGCTCGCGCTATATCCCCCCAGTCCTTGCCCGAAAGCTGCGACACGCAGTTGAGCGACTATGAGCCGATTCTTTGGCAGCGATTCGCCCTTTGCTCGGGCGTCGTCACAGCGCGCTCTTGCGCTGGAAACGAATCTACACTCTTGACCTTCCCACGGCAAGCAAGCCCTTCATACAGGTCAGAGCCGACGATGCTGCATCGGGTTTGAATGAAGGCCAGAACGGGAAGGCTTGCCTATTTTCCCGTGTAAGGAATCACTTTTTGCCGCTGTTCACCGAGTCCCTTGATGCCGAGTGTGACCACGTCACCCGGTTTCAACCACGCCTGGGTCGGCTTCATACCCAGTGCCACCCCGGCAGGTGTTCCGGTGGTAATGATGTCACCCGGGAGCAGCGTCATGTAGTTGCTCACGTACGAGACGAGCTTCGCACAGGGGAAAATCATGTTCTTGGTATTGGAAGATTGCCGGCGTTCGCCGTTGACGTCGAGCCAGACGTCGAGCACCTGGGGATTGGTGATCTCGTCGGTCGTGACGAGCCATGGTCCGATCGGTCCGAAGGTGTCACATCCTTTGCCTTTATCCCACTGAGAGGACTGCAGCTGGAAAGCACGCTCGGATACGTCATTCACGATCGTGTAGCCGGCGACGTGGTCCAGGGCCTCGTCCTCGGACACATACTCGGCGCGTGTCCCGACAACGATTGCGATCTCGACCTCGTAATCGAGCTTGGTGGAATTGCGCGGCTGCTGGATGTCATCGTTCGGGCCGCTGATGCACGTCGTCGCCTTCATGAAAACTACCGGCTCGGCGGGTATCTGCAGACCCGCTTCGTGCGCATGATCGACGTAATTCAGCCCGATGGCGACGAACTTGGAGATCCCCGTATAGGGCACGCCGAAACGCGGGTTGCCGCGCACCAGGGGCAACGACTCCGGGCGAATCTTGCGCAGCTTCGTCAGCCCTTTGGAGGAAATCGTGTCTTGGTCGATGTTGGAAATCACCCCTGACAAATCGCGCAACTGGCCTTGCGCGTCGATGACGCCCGGTTTTTCGAATCCATTCCTGCCGTAACGACAAAGCTTCATTTTTGGCTTCCTTTCCAGATCATCATGCGGCCGCTTAAGCAAAACGCAACTCTTGGAGCACGCGCAAACTGGGCGCAAGCGAGGGTGCTCGATATCGTCGCAGTCTTGAGCCGCCCATTTCTTGCCGGGGCGGCGGCGCGACGAGAGCAATTGGTGCGGCCTGTCTCCTACGTGAGGCGATCTCCCCCAGAACCATTCTTATTGCCCGGCGATTATAACAGCGCAGCGCCGAAAAAAGCCGTAGTTTCCTAGAAATCAGTGGGTTACAGGAGCAGCGAAGCCCGGGGATCTGACTAAGGGCGCGATGGATATGTATAGAATTCGTAGCATGAAAAGCTTTCCATCTTGCGTTGTCCCGCGGTTTTTTACACCGGTGCAGCTTTCCCTCGGTGTGGAGATCGATTTGCCGGAGCGGGTGGCGCGTCATTGTGCGGTCCTGCGCCTGCATCGCGGAGACGCGGTCGTCCTGTTCAACGGAGAGGGTGGGGAATTCTCCGCCGAGCTGACGCGGGTTTCCCGTAGCGAGGCGCGTGCCTACGTGAAATCGTGGCAGACGCCGGAACGCGAGTCGCCGCTTGCCATCGCGCTCGCTCAGTGCATATCGAGCGGAGATCGGATGGACGCAACCTTGCAGAAATCTACCGAGCTTGGTGTCTCCAGGATAGTACCGATCACGAGTGAGCGCTCCATAGTGAGACTCTCGAGCGATCGCGCCGACAGGCGCGTCGCCCACTGGCGCAACGTGGTCATTGCCGCCTGTGAGCAATGCGGGCGCAACGAAGTACCCGAGGTTGCGGCGATCACAGACCTCGATGGCTTTCTGGGCCGGGTAGCCAGCGTCGGGCTGCGTCTGCTTTTGGCGCCGGATGCCGATCGGGACTTGAAACAGCTTGAACCGCCCAGCAAGGTGACCTTGCTGGTCGGACCGGAGGGAGGGCTTGCGCCTGAGGAGCGGCAGCGCGCCGAAAAGAAGGGGTTCGTTCCGGTTCGCTTCGGGCCGCGGGTCCTTCGCACGGAGACCGCGCCGCTCGCGACAATCGCGGCGATGCAGGCGCTGTGGGGCGATTGTTAGCCTCTGCACGCCGGGCCCGCTGTATCTGCCGGGGGCAACTGGCTAGAATCGGAGTTCCTTAAGAACAACGACAAATCATGCCGTCCCATCCCACCCAGTTCGTCAGCTGGGTTCGCTCTGTTGCCCCGTATTTCCACGCGTTCCGCGGGAAGACGTTCGTGCTTGCCTTTGGCGGAGAAATATTCGCCGAGCGCAGGTTCGTCGACCTCGCGCACGACGTCAGCCTTCTGCACAGCACCGGCATCCGCGTGGTACTGGTGCACGGCTCACGCCCGCAAATCGAGGCGCAGCTCAAGCGCCGCAAGCTCCGGTCGCGCTACGCGAAGGGCCTGCGCATCACGGATCCCGTTGCGCTCGAATGCGTGAAGGAGGCTGTCGGCTTGTTGCGCGTGGAGATCGACGCGTTATTGTCCCTGGGTCTTCCCAACTCGCCCATGGCGGGCGCTGCGATCAATAGCGTCTCTGGAAATTTCATCACTGCGCAGCCGATGGGCGTGCACGACGGCATCGACTTCCAGTATACCGGCTCGGTGCGCAAGGTCGATGCGCAGGCAATCGCGGGTTGCCTGGACGCCGGCAACATAGCGATCGTATCGCCAGTGGGTTATTCGCCCACAGGCGAGGTCTTCAATCTCGCCATGGAAGATGTAGCGGTAGCAACGGCGACGGCGCTCCACGCCGAGAAATTGATCTTCTTCTCTGACGCGCCCGTGCAGGACAAGGAGGGCGAGTTGCTGCCGGAGCTCACGGCGGAGGAGGCCGCCGGGCTGCTCGCGCGCAGCAATCGCCTGTCCGACGACACGCGGCTCTATCTCACACACGCCGTCGAGGCTGTGCGCGGAGGGATGCAGCGCGCCCATATCATCAGCCGCACAGTTCCCGGCGCTCTGCTGATCGAATTGTTCACCCATGAAGGCTCGGGTACCATGATCACCGCCGACAAGGTGGTGAAGCTACGGCCCGCCAAGATCGACGACGCAGGGGGCATTCTCAAGCTGATCGAGCCGCTCGAGGAAGACGGGACGCTCGTGCGCCGCGGGCGCGAACTGCTCGAACGCGAGATCGGGCGCTTTTCGTTGATCGAGCACGACGGGGTAATCGTCGGCTGCGCAGCGCTCTACCCCTTCCCGGGCACCCGCGCCGGGGAGCTTGCCTGCCTCGCGGTCCGGCCCGATTTCCGGGACGCAGGTTACGGAGAACGCCTAGTGCACCATATCGAGACACAGGCGCGAGCCTGCAAGCTGAAAAAGCTGTTCGTGCTCACGACACGGGCGACTCATTGGTTCATAGAGCGCGGGTTCGCCGAAGCGAATATCGCCGCGCTGCCGGGGGAAAGGAAAGTGCTGTACAACTATCAGCGACGCTCGAAGATTTTAGTAAAGCGGACTTAGAATCGACTAGTTACCAGAATCGAGGTTGCGAAAATGGCAAGGACGGTGAAATGCGTCAAGCTCGGCCGCGACGCGGAAGGGCTCGACTTCCCCCCTTACCCGGGCGAACTCGGCAAGCGCATCTACGAGAACGTCTCCAAGGAAGCCTGGCAGGCCTGGATCAAGCATCAGACCATGCTCATAAACGAGAACAAGCTGAACCTCGCCGATCCGCGCGCTCGGAAATATCTCGCCGAACAGATGGAGAAGCATTTCTTCGGATCCGGAGCCGACGTGGCTTCCGGCTACGTACCACCGGACAAGTAGGCTCTTTACTTCCTGGCGATCGTTCTCACGCCCGTCTTGGTTCCGAGCAGGAGCACATCCGCTCCCCGCCGGGCGAACAATCCGTTGGTAACCACGCCGGCGATATTGTTGACCGTCGTTTCCAGCTCGACCGGGTTGAGGATGGACAGTCCCCGCACGTCGAGGACGATGTTGCCGTTGTCCGTGGCAAAGCCTTCACGCAGCCTGGGCTGGCCGCCGAGCTTCACCATCTGGCGCGCTACGTAGGCACGCGCCATAGCAATCACTTCGACCGCTAGCGGAAATTTTCCAAGCACCGGTACGAGCTTTGACTCGTCCGCGATACAAACGAACTTCTTCGCCACCGCGGCGACGATTTTCTCTCGCGTGAGCGCGCCGCCCCCGCCCTTGATCATCGCGAGATGTTCGGTGATCTCGTCAGCACCGTCAATGTAGACCGCCAGCTCGTTGACGCTGTTGAGATCCAAGACGCGAATGCCGTGCCCCTTCAACCGCTCGGCGGACACTTCCGAGCTCGCGACCGCGCCAGCAATGCGATTCTTCATCCTGACAAGCTCGTCGATGAAGAAATTGGCGGTGGACCCGGTGCCGACGCCGATCACGGCGTCCTCCACCACGTGCTTGATCGCCTCGCGGGCGGCCGCCCGCTTGAGCTCGTCCTGGGTCATCGGCGTTTCGACGGTGGCAGATCCGTGCATACGCCTTCATACAGCTCTGCTGCCATTCCAACCGATTCGCTCGTCGTCGGATGCGGATGGATGGTCGTGCCCACATCGACCGCGTCGGAGCCCATTTCGATGGCAAGCGCAATCTCGCTGATGAGGTCGCCCGCTCCAGCTCCGACGATGGCACCGCCGATCAGGCGGTGCGACTCCTCGGAGAAGATCAGCTTGGTGAACCCCTCGTCGCGGCCGTTGGCGATGGCGCGTCCCGAGGCTGCCCAAGGAAATCTGGCAACTCCAAACTTGACTTCCCGTTTTTTCGCTTCCTCCTCGGTTAGTCCCGCCCAGGCGATCTCAGGATCGGTGTACGCCACCGAGGGAATCACGCGCGCGTCGAAGTAGGATTTCTGCCCCGCAGCGGCTTCCGCTGCGACGTGACCCTCGTGCACCGCCTTGTGGGCGAGCATCGGCTCGCGGGCGATATCGCCGATGGCGTAGACATGCGGAACGTTGGTGCGCATCTGATCGTCGACGGAAATGAATCCGCGCGGGTCGATGGCGACGCCGGCGGCCTCGGCGCCGATCTTCTTGCCATTCGGCGTGCGTCCGACCGATAGCAGAATCATGTCGTAGAGCTGAGGCGTTTTCGGCGCGGCCTCGCCCTCGAAGGTTACCTTCAGTCCTTCCTTTACGGTCTCGACCTTGGTCGTCCTCGCCTTCAGCATCACGTTGTCGAAGCGGCGCGCGTTGAACGTCTGCCATACCTTGACGAGGTCCCGGTCTACCCCGGACATCAGGCCATCGAGCACCTCGACCACGTCCAGCCGGGCGCCTAGAGTGGAATACACCGTGCCCATTTCCAGGCCGATGATGCCGCCGCCGATCACGAGCATGCGTTTCGGCCGTTGCCGCAGCTCGAGCGCCGCTGTCGAGTCGACGATTCGCGGGTCGTCCGGAATGAAGGGAAGCTTCGCCGACTGCGAGCCGGCTGCGATGATCGCGTTCCTGAATGCGACGACTTTGCGTCCGTCCTTCGCTTCGACGGCGAGATGGTTCGGTCCTACGAAAGCTCCGGTACCCTGCAGCACCGTGACTTTGCGCGCTCGCGCCATGCCGGTAAGCCCCCCGGTCAGCTTGCCGACCACCTTGCTCTTCCACGCGCGCAACGCGTCGAGATCCACCTTGGGCTCCCCGAAACCGATGCCGTGCTCGGAAAGGTGTTTTGCCTCGTCCATGACCGCAGCGATGTGCAGAAGCGCTTTCGACGGGATGCAGCCCACGTTCAAACAGACGCCGCCGAGCGTCGGATAACGCTCGACTAGAATGCTGTTCAAGCCGAGGTCGGCGGCGCGGAATGCGGCCGAATAACCGCCCGGACCGGAACCCAGCACCAGCACGTCGCAAGTCATATCGGCTGCGCCCCCGTAGGCCTTGGTTGCCTCAGGTGCGGAAATCTTCGGCGCCGCAGGGGCGGCCGGACGCGGTGCTGGCGGCACCGCCCCAGCGCTCTCTGCCTCAAGCAATGCGATGACCGACCCCTGAGAGACCTTGTCCCCGACCTTGACCCGCAGCTCCTTGACGACACCGGCGTCCGAGGAAGGAATTTCCATCGTCGCCTTGTCGGACTCCAGCGTGATGAGGGAAGTTTCCTTGGCCACCCGGTCACCGGGTTTCACCAGAACTTCAATGACGTCGATGTCCTTGAAATCGCCGATGTCCGGTACTTTTACTTCGATCATCTGCGCCACGCCGTCCTCATAAAAGGGTGCGGCGGATGTCGGAGAGGACCGAGGCCAGATAGGTCGTGAAGCGCGCGCCGGCGGCGCCGTCGATGACGCGATGGTCGTATGCCAGCGAAAGCGGCAACATGAGCCGCGGAACGAAGGTGCCGTCCTTGTAGACCGGCCGAAGCTGCGATCTCGCCACTCCGAGAATCGCTACTTCGGGCGCGTTGATGATCGGCGTAAACGCCGTGCCACCGATGCCGCCTAGGCTTGAAATGCTGAAAGTGCCGCCGCGCATGCTGTCAGGCTTGAGTTTTTTCTCGCGCGCGGTCTTGGAAATTTCAGCCAGCTCCTTCGCCAAATCGAAGACGCCCTTGCGGTCAGCGTCGCGGATCACCGGCACCAGCAGGCCGTCGGGCGTATCGACCGCGACTCCGATGTGATAGTACTTCTTGACGATGAGGTTCTCGCCGGTTTTGTCGAGCGAGGCGTTGAACTCCGGAAACTCCTTCAGCGCGTTCACGGAAGCTTTCACCAGAAACGCGAGCATGGTGAGTTTGAAGCCTCCTTTTTCAGCAACCTGCGCGTTCTCCTTGCGGAAAACCTCGAGCTCGGTGATGTCGGCCTCGTCGTGCTGAGTGACGTGGGGAATGGAAACCCAGTTGCGATGCAAGAATCCGCCGGACAGCTTCCTGATGCGCGACAGCGGTTTCGCTTCGACCGGGCCGAACTTCGCGAAATCCACCTGCGGCCACTCCGGCAGATCCAGAAAGAGCCCGCCGCGCGCTGCGACGGCCACCGCGGGCGCACCCCTCATCACGCCCTTCACGAACTCCTGGACGTCCGCCTGCGTGATGCGTCCTTTCGGGCCCGAGCCCCTGACCCTAGCGAGGTCGACGCCCAGCTCGCGCGCGAACTTGCGCACCGAGGGGCTCGCGTGCGGCGTCGATCCGGGACTTTGCGCGGATGTGTTGGAGACCGGCTCGATCCGGCCGACCGCCGGCGCTGCGGGGGCTGCTGCCGGCACCGCCGCAAGCACCGGGGCAGGCTTTGCCGTTGGCGCGCCTTGGGGTTTCGGAGCCGGATTTGCTGGCGCTACCGAAAGACTTTCTGTCTCCTCAAGAATGAGGATCGGACTGCCCTGTGAAACCTTGTCGCCGGTCTTGACGCGTAATTCCTTCACCATGCCGGAAGCCGGCGACGGAATCTCCATCGTCGCCTTGTCCGATTCCACGGTGATCAGCGACTGCTCCGGCCGTACCGCATCGCCCGGTTTGACCAGCACCTCGATTACATCGACGTTCTTGAAGTCGCCGATGTCGGGTACGAAGACTTCCCTAGGGGTTCCCATGCCTGCTCAGTTAGCGATTGGGTGCCGGGGCTGGGCGGTCGCCGAGGCGCCCGGCCCAAGCTCGATCAGACAGTTACTGGATTGGGTTTTTCCGGATCGATCCCGTATTTCTTGATTGCGTCGGAAACGACCTTGGATTTGACCTCGCCCTGATCGGCGAGGGCCTTGAGCGCCGCGACTGTCACGAAGTAACGATTCACCTCGAAGAAGTGACGCAGCTTGGCGCGGGAATCCGAGCGGCCGTACCCATCGGTGCCGAGCGCTCGGTAGATGCGGTCTCTGGGAATAAACGATCGAATCTGGTCGGCAAAGCTCTTGATGTAGTCGGTAGCCGCGATCACCGGACCTTCACGCTTCTCGAGGCACTGGGTCACGTACGGCACCCATGGCTTCGTTTCCGGATGCAGCATGTTCCTACGCTCGACCGCAAGCCCTTCGCGGCGCAGCTCCGTTAGGCTGGGTGTACTCCAGATATCCGCGGCCACGTCCCAGTCAGCCCCGAGCAGCTCGCCGGCGGCGATGACTTCGCGCAAGATCGTTCCGGAGCCCAGTAGCTGCACGCGCGTTTTCTTCTTCGAGCCCTCCCGAAAGAGGTACATGCCCTTTAAAATCGCTTGCTCCACACCCGCCGGCATCGCGGGATGCTCGTAGTTTTCGTTCATCACCGTGACGTAGTAGAACACGTCCTCCTGCTGCGTCACCATTCGACGCAGGCCGTCCTGGATGATGACGGCGAGCTCATGCGCAAAGGTCGGATCATAGGAAATGCAATTCGGAATGACCGAAGAAAGCACATGGCTGTGTCCGTCCTCGTGCTGTAGCCCCTCGCCATTCAGAGTCGTGCGGCCCGCCGTGGCGCCGAGGAGAAACCCCCTCGCGCGTTGGTCCCCCGCCGCCCACGCAAGGTCCCCGATGCGCTGCATTCCGAACATCGAATAAAAGATGTAGAACGGCACCATGACAAGGTTCGAATGGCTGTACGAAGTCGCCGCTGCGATCCAGGATGAAAACGCGCCGGCCTCGTTGATCCCCTCTTCGAGAATCTGCCCCGCCTTGTCTTCGCGGTAGTACATCACCTGTTCGCGGTCGACCGGCTCGTACTTCTGCCCTTCCGAGGAATAGATCGCGAGCTGCCGGAACATCCCTTCCATGCCGAAAGTGCGCGCTTCGTCCGGAACGATCGGGACGATGTGCCTGCCGATGTTCTTGTCGCGCACGAGCGCCGTCAGTATGCGCACGAACGCCATGGTAGTGGAGATCTCGCGGCCTTCCGAGCCTTTCAGCTGTTGATCGAACGCCGAGAGAGCCGGCACCGCCGGAACGCTATCCGCCTTGCGGCGGCGCTGAGGCAGGTGGCCGCCAAGAGCCTTTCTGCGCTCGTGCAGGTACACCATGACCGGATCGTCGTCCTTGGGTTTGTAGAGCGGCAATTCCTCGAGCTTGTCATCGGGGATCGGCACATTGAAGCGGTCGCGCATCTCGCGGATGGTTGCGAGGTCCATCTTCTTCAGCTGGTGGGTCGGATTCTTCGCCTGACCCTGCTTGCCCAGGCCGTAGCCCTTGATCGTTTTCGCGAGGATCACCGTGGGCTGACCCCCGTGCTTCACCGCCGCCGCGTAGGCCGCATAGATCTTGTGAGGGTCGTGCCCGCCCCGGTTCAGGCGCCAGATGTCCTCGTCCGTCATGCGCGATACCATCTCGAGCAGTTTCGGGTCCTTGCCGAAGAAGTACTTGCGTACGAAGGCCCCGTCGTTGGCCTTGTAGTTCTGATACTCGCCGTCGACCGTGTCCTCCATCACGCGAAGCAGCCGGCCTTCGAGATCGCGAGCGAACAGAGGATCCCAGTAAGAGCCCCAAATGAGCTTGATGACGTTCCAACCCGCCCCGCGAAAATCGGCTTCGAGCTCCTGGATGATCTTGCCGTTGCCACGCACCGGGCCGTCGAGGCGCTGCAGATTGCAGTTCACAATGAAAATCAAGTTGTCGAGCTTTTCACGCGCCGCGAGACCGATCGCGCCGAGCGATTCCGGTTCATCCATCTCGCCGTCGCCGCAGAACACCCACACCTTCCGGTTCTCCGTACCCGCCAGTCCGCGCGCCTGCAGATATTTCAGGAACCTCGCCATGTAGATAGCCTGGATCGGCCCGAGCCCCATCGAGACCGTGGGGAATTGCCAGAAATCGGGCATGAGCCACGGGTGAGGATAGGAAGAGATGCCGTGGCCGTCCACCTCGCGACGAAAATTCACGACCTGCGTTTCGGTGAGCCGACCCTCCAAGAATGCGCGCGCGTAGATGCCTGGCGAAGAGTGTCCCTGGAAGTAGACGAGATCCCCGCCGTGCCCTTCGTGTGGTGCGTGCCAGAAATGATTGAAGCCGATGCCGAACAGGGTGCCGACCGAGGCGAAGCTCGCGATGTGGCCGCCCAGCTCGTCGTCGGACTTATTGGCCTTCGCCACCATCACCATCGCATTCCAGCGGCAAAACGAGCGGATGCGTTCCTCCAGGGCATGATCCCCGGGCGAGCGCTCCTCCATGTGCGCCGGGATCGTGTTGAGGTAGGCCGTATTGAGTGAGAAGGGAATGTAGGCCCCCGAACGGCGTGCCTTGTCGACGAGCTTCTCCAGCAGATAATGGGCGCGCTCAGGGCCCTCGCGTTCGAGGACGGACTCCAGCGCGTCGAGCCATTCCTGGGTTTCCAGGGCGTCGGGATCGTTGGCGGCACGAAATTCAGGCAGCGCGGACATGGCGTTTCCTTCTTTGCGCGAAGTATGGGCGGGGTGTGGAACTTGCGGAGAATCGTTTGCAGCTTACCCTGCCGGCCTTACAGGATCAATTGCACCTTGTCCCATTATGAAAGAGCATTTCCCATTATACGAAAACGCGCCTCGCGCAATCAAAGAGATCGAGTCAGTTTGGCCGATTCAAGGCCCGGAAACTGTGGATGCTAGAATGCGCGCCTTCCGTGTTCGCCGCGCCGACTCTCGCCCGTGCAGACCCGTATCATTGACGGCAACGCCATTGCGCGCGAGTTACGCGTAGGGCTGATTCGACGCGTCGCCGCGCTTGCGGCGGTTGGTGTGCGTCCCGGTCTGGCGGTGCTGCAAGTCGGGAACCACCCGGCTTCGAAAATCTATGTGCGGAACAAGATGAAGGCATGCGGCGAAGCGGGGCTCTATTCGGAGCACATCGAATTGCCGGCCGACGCGGATGAATCGACGCTCCTCCGGCGCATCCGGATGCTCAACGACGACGCCCGTATCCATGGCATCCTCGTGCAGCTTCCGCTGCCGCTGCGATTCGCAGCGGAGCGAGTGCTCGAAACCATAGCTCCGGCGAAGGACGTCGACGGATTTCATCCTACGAACATGGGCTTGCTCGCGGCCGGCAATCCGCGTTTTGTACCCTGCACACCTCTTGGGGTGATGAAGATCCTCGAGCGCGAGGGAGTCGATCCGCAGGGTCGCCATGCCGTCGTAATCGGCCGCAGCAATATCGTCGGCAAACCGGCAGCCCTGCTGCTCTTGCAAAAAGGCGCGACAGTCACAATTTGCAATTCCAGAACGCCCGATCTGCGCGCGATGTCGCTCCAGGCGGACATTCTGGTGGTGGCCGCGGGAAAACCCAAGCTCGTGACGGCCGGTATGGTGAAGCCCGGTGCCGTGGTCATCGATGTCGGCATCAACCGGCTTGCGGATGGGAAACTCGCCGGCGACGTCGATTTCCAGGGCGTACTGGGGACCGCATCGTGCATCACGCCTGTGCCAGGCGGGGTCGGCCCCATGACGATCGCCATGTTGCTCGAGAACACGGTAATGTCTGCCGAGCGCTTCTCGAACGCCGACGGAAGCCCTGAGCGAGAATGACTGTCAATCCACTGCTCGATTTTTCGGGCTTGCCACGCTACGGTTCGGTTCGGCCGGAGCATGTCGCCCCTGCGGTCGACGAGCTGCTCGGCGAGAACCGCGCCCTGATCGCCCGGCTCACGGCGAAGGCCACGGCCACGTCCTGGGACGAATTCGCGGATCCGCTGGAAAACGCCAATGAACGGCTATGGCGCGCTTGGGGCGTGGTCGCTCACCTGCACGCAGTGGACGACGGCGCCGCGATCCGCGACGCCTACAACGCGAACCTGCCGAAAATCACGCGATACCGTACCGAACTCGCACAGAACCTTGACCTCTATGAAAAGTTCAAGGGGTTGCGTGCCTCGATGGGCTTTGAGGAGCTGTCTCGAGCTCGGCGCAGGATCGTCGAGAACGACTTGCGCGACTATCGCCTTGGAGGAGCCGAACTGGAGCCTCGGGACAAGCGACGGTTTGGCGAAATCCAGGAAGAACTTGCCACGCTCGAAGCCAAGTTTTCCGAGAACCTCCTCGACGCGACCAACGCGTTTTCAGCGTTGATCGCCGATCGTGGAGAGCTCCTCGGCGTCCCCGAGGATGTACTCGAAGCCGCCAAAGAGGCTGCGCGTCAGGACGGTCAGGAGGGATGGAAGTTCACCTTGCACGCGCCGTCGTACGGGCCCCTGATGCAATACGCCGAGAATCGCGACCTGCGGGAAAAGCTGTATCGCGCGCACGTCACGCGCGCGAGCGAATTCGGAGATCCGGAACTCGACAACACTTCGATCATCGTTCGCGAGCTTCTCCTGCGAAAAGAGAAGGCGCGATTGCTTGGTTACGAGAGCTTCGCGGAATTTTCGCTCGTCCCGAAAATGGCCGAGTCACCCGAGGCTGCGCTCGCCTTCCTCAATGATCTCGCCGCGAGGGCTTTGCCTCACGCACGCAGGGATTATGCAGACCTGGAGGAGTTCGCACGCGCGGAGCTCGGAGTCCAGGAACTGCAGGCTTGGGATGTCGCGTTCGCATCGGAAAAACTGCGCGCGAAACGCTACGCGTTTTCCGATCAGGAAGTGAAGCGGTACTTCCCGGAACCGCAGGTCCTGGAAGGCATGTTCCGGCTCGTCGAAGGCCTCTATGGCATTCGCATTCTTCCGGACGCGGCCGAAGCGTGGCATCCGCATGTGCGTTTTTTCCGGATTAGCGATTCGAACGAGGGCCTCATCGGCCAGTTTTATCTGGATCTGTATTCGCGCGAAACCAAGCGCGGCGGCGCCTGGATGGACGAAGCGATCACGCGACAGCGGATCCCCGGCGGCCTCCGCACCCCGGTTGCGCACATCATCTGCAACTTTCCCGCGCCGGTCGGGAACAAACCCGCGCTATTCACACACGACGAAGTGATGACCTTGTTTCACGAATTCGGTCATGGGTTGCACCATCTGCTCTCGCGTGTCGACGATCTGGGCGTCTCCGGAATACGCGGTGTCGAATGGGACGCGGTCGAGCTGCCTTCCCAGTTCATGGAGAACTTCTGCTGGGAATGGGGCGTGCTCTCCGGCATGACCGCCCACGTCGAAAGCGGAGAAGCTTTACCGCGCAGTTTGTTCGACAAGATGCTGGCGGCGAAGAATTTTCAGAGCGGCATGCAGACCGTGCGGCAGATCGAGTTCGCACTGGTAGACATGCATCTGCACCATGACTACGACCCCGCGGGGGCAAAGGCGCCACTGCATCTGCTCGAGGAAATCAGGGCGAAGGTCGCCGTGACGGTGCACCCGGAGTACAACCGGTTTCTCAACAACTTCTCGCACGTTTTCTCGGGAGCTTACGCAGCCGGTTACTACAGTTACAAGTGGGCCGAGGTGCTTTCGGCCGACGCGTACAGCCTGTTCGAACAGAACGGGGTGCTCGACTCTAGCACCGGCGCGCGATTCCGCGACGAGATCCTCGCCGTCGGCGGCAGCCGACCGGCGCTCGAATCGTTCACAGCGTTTCGAGGCCGAGAGCCGAGAATCGACGCACTGTTACGTCACAATGGTATGATCGCGCCCTGAGGAGCCTTATCGCATGCGCATTCTGTTCGTTGCTGCAGCGATCCTCTCAACTGTCTGCACCGACGCCCTCGGGCAAGCTTATCGCTGGGTGGATCGAGACGGTAGGGTCCACTATACGCAGACGCCCCCGCCCCCGGATGCAAGAAACGTACAACGGAAGAGTTTTCGCGGGGGTGGAGTGGACGTCTCCAGTCTGCCTTACGCCACGCAAGTGGCGGCGCAGAACTTTCCCGTAACTCTCTACACCCTCCCGGATTGCGGAGCCCCCTGCGACCAAGCGCGCGCGTTGCTCGTCAAGCGCGCAGTCCCCTTCAGGGAAGTCAGCGTTGCCACTCAAAGGGACGCCGATGAAGTGAAGAGACTGTCCGGCAAAACCGATCTCCCGTTGCTGGTCGTCGGCAACCAGTCGCAAACCGGGTTTCAGGAAAGCCTCCTGAACGGCCTGCTCGATTCAGCGGGCTATCCGACTTCTGTACCTCCCGCGCCGATCGAAGCGCTGCGAAAGATGGATCGCGCAACTCCCGCATCGGCTAAATCCCAGACGCAGTCACAGCAGGGCGCTGGTGAGGAGCCGGCGGCCGGTGCCAGATAGATCGGGGAATTGCCTTCCGAGCAACGCGTCAATGAAGTTTGCGTTGTGGAACGTCAATTGGCTCCGCGCCGAACCCGAGAGCAATCGCAGTATCTAAGTTAGGGGGAAGAGGGAACCATGGCCTTCAGCAAGCTTCTGCGCCCAATCACCGGGTCGGTTGCGGCAGTTTGCCTCGCGACCGGCGTGTTCGCGCAGACCGCCTACCCGACGAAACCGGTGAAAATCGTCGTGCCCTACTCCGCCGGTGGGCCGGCGGACATTTACGCGCGCTTTATCGGAGACCGCCTGCAAAAGACTCTCGGACAAGCTTTTGTAATCGAGAACCGGCCTGGCGCTGGTGCGATCATCGGTACCGACATGGTGGCGAAATCCTCCCCCGACGGATATACGCTCCTCATGATGTCGAATACGCACACGGTAAACGAATCGCTGTTCACCAAGAAGCCCTACGACCTGATGCGGGACCTCGCGCCGATCTCGCCGATCAACTATTCCGACCTCCTTCTCGTGGTTCACCCTTCGATGCCGGCGAACAACCTGAAGGAGCTCATCGCCCTCGGCAAATCGAAGCCGGGCGTTCTCAATTACGCTTCCTCCGGACCGGGTACGCCGTATCACATGGCGGGCGAGCTGTTCAAGGCGATCGCCGGAATCGACGTGGTACACGTGCCGCACAAGGGAAGCGCCGAAGCGCGCACCAGTGTCCTCGCGGGCGACGTGCAGATGATGTTCGACGCGATTACCACGATGGCGCCGCTCGCGCAGGCAGGCAAGGTTCGCGCCATCGCCACCTCCGGAAAGACGCGGTCCTCAATCACGCCAGGCGTGCCGACCCTGGACGAAGCCGGCTTGCCCGGCTACGACGCGGTGATCTGGCTGGGGATAATGGCCCCGACTGCGACCCCGAAACCGGTCGTGGACATGCTGAATTCCGAGATCCAGAAAATCGCCAACTCACCGGACGTGAAGGAAGTCTGGGCCAAGCAGGGCGCAGTCCCGATGCGCATGACGCCCGCAGAGTTCGGAAAATTCATGGAGCAGGACATCCAGAAGTGGGCGAAGGTCGTGAAATTCTCCGGTGCGAAGGTCGACTAGGGGCACACGCTCGAAACAGTTTTGCGAGGAACCTGGGAAACCCGTGGCCGAGCGCTTCCGCTTCACCGTCAACGGTGCACAATCCGAGCTAGAGGCGAGTCCGGACACGCCGCTTCTCTACGCGTTGCGCAACGACCTTGGGCTGAAGGGTACCCGTTTCGGCTGCGGCAGCGGGCAGTGCGGCGCATGCTTCGTTCTGATCGATGGCCAACCGGTCCCGGCATGCGACACCCCTCTGTGGTCCGCGGCCGGCAAGCGCATTACTACCGTCGAGGGGCTGGGCGCGGGCGGCGGGCTGCATTTCCTGCAGAACGCCTTTCTCGCCGAGCAGGCGGCCCAATGCGGATATTGCACGAGCGGTATCCTGATGAGCGCCGCGGCGCTCCTGGCGAAAAACCCGAGGCCGACTGAACGCGAAGTTCGCGAGGCGCTCGACCGCAACCTGTGCCGTTGCGGATCGCACAATCGCATGGTGCGCGCGGTGTTGCGCGCGGCGTCTGAACTCGCGTCATGAATACCGTTGCTGAAAGCCGGCTCAAGCGAACGGGAAGTCTGGCGAAAAATCCGAAACTGGCGCAATGGGTGCGCGTGCACCGCGATGGAACCGTGTCGATTTTCAGCGGGAAAGTGGAGATCGGCCAGGGAATCTCGACCGCCCTCGCCCAGATCGCGGCAGAAGAGCTCGGGGTCACGCTGGGAAGGATCTGCATGGTCCCCGCTGATACGGCGGTGAGCCCCGACGAGGGCGTCACTTCGGGCAGCCTCTCGATCCAGGATTCCGGTGTCGCCCTACGCCGCGCCTGCGCGCAGGCCCGCGCTTTGCTCCTCGAGCGCGCCGCGGCGCGTCTCGGCGTATCGGCCCGCGATTTGCAGGTAGCGGACGGGGCTGTGCGGGCGGCAGGCCGGAGCACGAGCTTCTGGGAATGCGCGGACGACGCGCCGTTCGACTGCGAGGTCGACGAGACAGCGGCATTGAGATCGCCGCGCGACTACCGGGTGGTCGGCAAGCCTGCCCCGCGGCGCGATCTGCCCGACAAGATCGCCGGCCGCCCCCGCTTCATTCAGGACATGGCGCTGCCGGGAATGCTCTACGGCCGCATGGTTCGCCCGCCGCACAATTTTGCAGGGCTGATCTCGCTCGATGACAGCAAGGTCAAGTCGATGCCGGGGCTTGCGGCGATCGTGCGCGACGGCGGCTTTGTCGGAGTGCTCGCCGAGCGCGAGGATGTGGCGATCTCGGCCCAGCGTGCCCTTCGGCTGGCAGCGTCCTGGCGAGAGGTCGATCCGCCGCCTCGGGACGTGCATGCGTGGCTCAAGGAGCACGCGTCCGAGCACCGCGTCATCAGTCAGAAGGAAGACGTCGAGGCGAAATCCCGCGCGGCGAAGGTCCTCGAAGCGTCCTTTACCAAACCCTATATATCGCACGCCTCGATCGGTCCGTCCTGCGCGGTCGCCCAGATGGACAACGGCAAACTCGTGGTATGGAGCCACAGCCAGGGCATTTTCAATCTGCGCCGCGACCTGGCCCTAGCTCTGGGGATGCGCGAGGATGCGATCGTCGTACGGCACACTGAAGGTGCGGGTTGCTACGGGCACAACGGCGCCGACGATGCCGCGCTTGACGCGGCCTTGCTCGCGCGAGCGGCTGGCGGCCGCCCGGTCCAGGTGCAATGGATGCGAGACGACGAATTCGCGTGGGCTCCGTGCGGTCCCGCCATGGCCCTAAGCCTGCGCGCCGCACTCGACCCCAACGGCGATATCGTCGATTGGGAGCACGAACTTTGGAGCAATGGTCACAGCAGCAGACCCGGCCGAGCGGATAATCCGGCGCTCGTGGCAGCCTGGCACTTGTCGAGGCCGTATGAACGACCCTCGGCAATCAACATGCCGCTCCCCGCGGGGGCGGCGGACCGCAATGCGATTCCGATATACGATTTTCCGAACCAGCGCGTCGTCAACCACTACGTACGCGAGATGCCGGTGCGAACCTCGGCACTGCGCTCGCTGGGTGCGTACGCCAACGTGTTTGCGATCGAATCCTTCATGGACGAGCTCGCTCAGGCGGCAGGAATAGACCCGATCACCTTCCGCCAGCGGCATCTCAAAGATCCGCGCGGTCGTGCGGTCATAGACGCAGCGGCACGGCGCGCCGAATGGAGCCGCTGGAAACCCGCTGAGGGGCGAGGTCACGGCATCGGATTCGCAAGGAACAGGTGAAGCTTGGTGCACGCGGCATCGTGAGCCTCGGCTGGGAGGACTACCCTATCCTGAAATTCAGCGAGGTACCGGTCGTTGAAGTCGAGTTACTCGACCAGCCCGAACTACCCGCTGCCGGCGCGGGCGAAGCCGCGCAGGGTCCCACGGCGGCGGCAATCGCAAATGCGGTGGCGCATGCGCTCGGTTTGCGCGTGCGCGATCTCCCACTCACACACGAGCGGATTGCCGCGGCGATAAGTCAGTCGACGTAGTCGTACGCCGGCAAGGTAAGGAACTCGACGTAGCGATCGTCAGTCGTGATGCGATCGAAGAGCTTCGCGCCTTCTTCGTACCTACCCGCTTCCCACGCCTCGTCACCGAGGTAGGTTTTCACCTTGGGCAATTCCTCTGCCAGGAAGGTCCTGAACAGCTCCTTGGTGACTTTGCGGCCGTCTTGCAGCTGTCCCTTTGGAGAACGCATCCATTGCCAGATCTGAGAGCGCGAGATTTCTGCGGTGGCCGCATCCTCCATCAGATTGAATACGGGCACGCAACCGTTGCCGGCGAGCCAAGCCCCCAAGTACTGGATACCGACTGAGATATTGTTACGCAGACCAGCTTCGGTGATCGGTCCTTGCGGCCGAAAGTCGAGCAGGTCCCTAGCCGCGACAATTACATCTGGGCGTTGTTTCTCGTACTGGTTGGGTCGCGGCATGTGCTCATCGAATACGGCTTTTGCGATCGGCACCAGCCCTGGGTGTGCAACCCAGGTTCCGTCGCAGCCGTCAGTCACTTCGCGCAGTTTGTCCGCGCGAACCTTTCCGAGTGCCGCTTCGTTGGCCGCGGGATCATTCTTGATCGGGATCTGCGCGGCCATCCCGCCCATCGCCGGGGCACCACGCCGATGGCAGGTCTTCACGAGGAGCAGCGCGTATGCCCGCATGAACGGCGCGGTCATCGTCACCTGCGCGCGATCGGCGAGGCAAAAACCACGGTTCGCGCGAAACTTCTTGATGCAGGAAAAGATGTAGTCCCATCGGCCGATATTGAGACCGGCGGAGTGCTCGCGCAACTCCCACAGGATTTCGTCCATTTCGAACGCGGCAACTACTGTCTCGATCAGCGCGGTGGCCCTGATCGATCCCTGCGGCACGCCCAATTCCCTTTGGGCGAACTTGAAAGCATCGTTCCAAAGCCGCGCCTCGAGGTGGGACTCCATCTTCGGCAGGTAGAAGTATGGCCCCGTGTCACGCGCAAGCAGTTCTTTTGCGTTGTGAAAGAAATACAGCGCAAAGTCGAATATCGCTCCCGAAACGGGTTTCCCGTCCACCAGCAGATGTTTTTCATCCAGATGCCAGCCGCGCGGGCGCGAAATCAGAACTGCCACCTTGTTGTTCAACCGGTACGACTTCCCCTCCCGTACGAAACTGATGCTGCCGCGCACGGCATCGTACAGGTTGACCTGGCCTTCGATCATGTTGGCCCAAGTCGGACAGTTGGCGTCCTCGAAGTCCGCCATGAAGGTCGAGGCGCCCGAGTTGAGCGCGTTGATCACCATTTTGCGGTCGGTAGGCCCCGTGATCTCCACGCGACGGTCCCGCAAATCCTTCGGCTGCGGTGCGATCGTCCATTCCTTGGCGCGAAGCGGTGCGGTTTCAGGAACAAAATCGGGAAATTTGCCGGCGTCGAATTCTCCCTGGCGCGCGGCGCGCCGAGCGAGCAGCTCCTGGCGGTGCGATTCGAAGGCGCGATGCAGCTTGGCGACGAAGCTCAAGGCCGCGGGCGTCAGAACCCGTGCCGCCTCGGACAACGCGGGCGCGCGGATTTCAACCCCCGGCGGAAGGGCTGTTGGAGGGGCAATCGAAGAGGCCACGTTCACCGCGTTCTTCACAATATCGCGCCGAACCATTCGAGCTTCATAAATCACATCTACAAAAACGCTCGCTCAATGGTATCTCCGACTATTCGGCGTCGGTCAGTGTCCCGTCCCCGATGCCCAGTTCACCGATCTTGCGCGTGATTGTATTGCGACCTATGCCGAGCCGACCCGCCGCCTCGATGCGTCGTCCTCCGGTATGCGCGAGGGCCTTCGCGATCAGCGTTTTTTCGAAGCTCTTCGAGAGATCTTCCATGATGTTCGTTTCGCCGTTTACCAGTCTGCGATCCGCTTCGCGTGCCAGCGCCGCGAGCCACTCGCCGGAGGGCGCTGCGGCATCCTCGCGGAGCTCCGGCGGAAAATCACCGACCTCGATGACCTGCGTGGGTGACATCACCGTGAGCCAGTGGCACACATTTTCGAGCTGACGGACGTTTCCGGCAAGGTTCTGAGCCGAGAGGTGAGCCATCGCCGAATCCGACAGGCGCTTGGGTTCTACACCGAGCTCCCGGGCCGACTTTGCGAGGAAGTGTCGTGCAAGCAGCGGAATGTCTTCCCGGCGTTCGCGCAGAGAAGGCAGCCGTAGCCTGATTACGTTCAGCCGGTGATACAGGTCCTCGCGAAACAGGCCTTCGCGAACCCGCGCTTCCAAGTCTTGATTGGTCGCGGCGATGACGCGGACACTCGCGCGAATCGGCTGATGGCCGCCAACCCGATAGAAAGTTCCGTCAGACAATACGCGCAGCAAGCGCGTTTGCAGCTCGGCCGGCATATCGCCAATCTCATCCAGGAACAGGGTACCGCCTTCGGCCTGCTCGAAGCGACCCCGCCGTAGAGCCTGTGCCCCCGTGAAGGCACCACGCTCGTGCCCGAAGAGCTCCGATTCCAGAAGGTCTTTTGGCATTGCCGCAGTATTTATCGCGATGAATGGCTTGTCTGCGCGCGGACTATGCCGGTGCAATGCTCGCGCCACGAGTTCCTTGCCTGTTCCGGACTCCCCGGTGATCAGGACCGTGGCGCTCGACTGCGACAAGCGGCCGACTGCGCGGAACACCTCCTGCATCGACTGTGCCTGTCCGAGAATGTCCGGCGTACCGGTCAACGACTCCTCGGCTTCGTCCTCGCGCACGCTCTCTCCCAGTGCCCGCCGGATGAGCTCGACCGCTTGGTCGACGTCGAATGGCTTTGGCAGATACTCGAACGCGCCACCCTGGAACGCCGCCACCGCCGACTCCAAATCGGAGTATGCAGTCATGACAATGACCGGAAGATCGGGGAAACGCTGCTTCAGGGTTTGCAGCAGCTCCAGGCCCGAGGTGCCGGGCATGCGGATGTCTGAAACGAGCACCTGCGGGGCGCCGGCCGCGTCGAGCGCCTCCATCGCTTCTGTCGCCTGAGCAAAGGTCTTGAAGGGGATGCCTTCGCGAGCAAGTGCCTTCTCGAACACCCAGCGGATGGAGCGGTCGTCATCGATGACCCACACAGGTCTCATCATGGTCTTTCAGCGAAGCGGTAGCACGATGCGAAAGCTAGTTCTTCCCGGCTGGCTATCGCATTCCACCACCCCATGGTGCTGCTGCACGAAAGTCTGCGCGAGCGTCAGGCCGAGTCCCGTTCCACCTTCACGGCCGGATACCAGCGGATAGAAAATCTGGTCACGGATCTCCGCTGGCACGCCCGGCCCGTTGTCTACCACCTGCAATTCTAATGCCAGCCTGTGAAAACGCCGAGCGAGCGTCACCTGGCGAGCGACCCGTGTGCGCAGGACGATTTCGCCCCGGTCTTGGAGCCCGGCCGCGGCGGTAGCGCTGGCTCCCAGTATTGCCTGCGCGGCGTTCCGCGCGATGTTGAGCACGGCTTGGATGAGTTGCTCCGGATCTCCGCGAAACTCGGGCAGACCGACGTCGTAGTCACGTCTTACCCGTATGCCCTCCGGAAACTCGGCAAGAATAAGACTGCGCACCCGCTCGCATACTTCATGGATGTTCATCGGCACTTGGTTCGGAGGGCGATGCGGGGTAAGAAGTCGGTCCATGAGGGCCTGCAGACGGTCAGCCTCCTTGATGATCACCCGGGTGTATTCGCGCAGGCTCGGCCGGTCGAGTTCACGCTCGAGCAGTTGAGCAGAGCCGCGCAAACCTCCCAGCGGATTCTTGATTTCATGAGCTAGGTTGCGGATCAGCTCCCGGTTCGCCCGGTGCTGGGTCATGCGTTGCTCTTCTCGTTCGACCCGCAGCCTCTGGTCGATCGGCCGCAGCTCAAGCAACAGCGCGGCTTGTGGCAGCTCGACCGGTGTAACGATGCAGTCAAGGTGCAGGGGCTCTTGGCCCGTTGGCACGAGGATCAAGTCCTGATCAGCGAAACCACGCTCCTCGCGAATCGCTTGATGCAACCGGGGCGCTAGGGAGCCCGAGTCTGCGAAAAGTCCGGGAAAAGGCTGGTCGAGGATGCTCTTACGGCTGGCCGCAAACAGCGTTTCCGCCGCGGGGTTGACGTACTTTACGTGAAGCGCCCTGTCCAAGAGGAGTACGGCGGTGGCGAGCCAGTCCAGGCCCGTTGATACGGCCGGACTCATGGGCCAGACCCGTTTCTGGAACGTGGGCGCCCATGGCGCCGCGCGTCTGTGCCGAACAGCGCCAAGGGGCGGGTGCTCCCTTGGCCGAGGCAGGCTGCCCGATTCGCAAGACCGGCGCGAGTCGCCCTTACCTGAGGCGGCCGAGCTCGCCGCGAAGCTGCTCGATGTTCTGCGTGTGCTGGCTGACCGCTTCCTGGAATGGCTTCAACCGCTCCAGCACCCGAGCGTAGTTGCGCTCGTCGCCGTCGCGAATTCCTTCCTGCTCGGAGAGCTTCTGCCGGGCGTCGGAAAGTAGCTGCTGCTCGTTCTGAAGCTCCGACGCGAGAATCCTCCGGCGGTTCTCGTTGCGCGCCGACGTAACGTCCGATACAGCTGAAGATTGCAGGCCGCGCGAGGGAACCTGAGCCGGAACAACGGACACTTCCTTGCTCACCAAGGTGCAGTTCTTGCCCACCGTATCGCGTTTGACGTTGGTATAAGTCGGACGGCCGCTCGCGTCGGGGCACTTGTACACCTCGCCTTGAGCGTGGCCACAGGGCGCCGTCAGCGCAAGAAAAACCCAGCCGATCAATCGCTTGTTCAGTGCCATCTCCCCCCCGAACCCTCGTGGGAGCTTTAAGTGTAGGCCAAAACAACCCTGATTTCAAATGGAAAAAGGACGAAACACCCGATCTCGGGTAATCCGTCCTCCCCTTCTTGATTGGATTCCCGACGCCGGCGCCACCAGGCCCCTAGGTTTGCGCCTTCTATGAGCTGTAGTACATGTCGAACTCAACCGGGTGGGTCGTCATACGAAAGCGCGTGACCTCTTCCATTTTCAGGGCGCAATAGGCGTCGAGCATGTCGTCGGAGAACACGCCTCCCTTAGTGAGGAAATCGCGATCCCTGTTCATATGATCGATCGCCATGTCGAGCGAAGAGCACACGTTCTGGATTTTCTTTGCCTGTGCCGGCGGCAAATCGTACAGATTCTTGTCGACGGGATCGCCCGGATGGATCTTGTTCTGTACTCCGTCAAGTCCCGCCATCAGCATCGCGGCAAAAGCCAAATACGGGTTGGTCGTGGGGTCGGGAAAACGAACTTCAACGCGGCGCGCCTTGGGATCAGTCACGAGGGGGATCCGGCACGCCGCAGAACGGTTGCGCGCGGAATAAGCCAAGTTGATCGGCGCTTCGAATCCCGGCACCAACCGCTTGTAGGAATTGGTCCCTGGGTTGGTGATGGCGTTCAGCGCTTTAGCGTGTTTGATGATGCCGCCGATATAGTAGAGCGCAAAATCCGAAAGACCTGAGTAGCCGTTCCCGGTGAAGAGATTCTTTCCGTCCTTCCACACCGACTGGTGAACGTGCATTCCCGACCCATTGTCACCGACTATCGGCTTGGGCATGAACGTTGCAGTCTTGCCATATGAGTGGGCGACGTTCCATATCGTGTACTTCAGGATCTGCATCCAGTCGGCGCGCTTCACGAGGCTGTTGAACTTGGTACCGATCTCGTTTTGACCCGCGGCCGCCACTTCGTGGTGATGCACTTCGCACTCGACGCCCTGCTGCTCCAGCGCTAGCACCATGGCGTTGCGGATGTCCTGCAGCGTATCAGCCGGCGGCACCGGGAAATACCCGCCTTTGACCGGAGCGCGGTGGCCCATGTTGCCCCCCTCGTATTCCTCACCGGATGACCATGGCGCCTCTTCGGACTTGATCTTCACGAAGCAGCCGGACATGTCCACGTTCCACGTAACCGAGTCAAAAATAAAGAACTCGGGTTCTGGACCGAAATAAGCCGTATCGCCCAATCCGGTCGATTTCAAGTAGGCCTCCGCGCGCTTGGCGATGGTCCGCGGGTCGCGGTCATATCCTTTGCTGTCCGAGGGTTCGACCGCGTCGCAAGTGAGATTTAGCACAGGTTCATCGGTGAATGGGTCCATCCGCGCAGAATCCGGGTCCGGCATTAGCAACATGTCCGAGGCTTCGATGCCCTTCCATCCTGCGATCGAGGAACCGTCGAAGAAATGTCCGCTTTCGAACTTGTCCATGGTGAAAGCCTTGACCGGCACGGAGACATGCTGCTCCTTGCCACGGGTGTCGGTAAAGCGCAGGTCCACGAACTTGACCTCCTTGTCCTTGATCATTTTCATGACGTCATTGGCGGACATTGCCATTGCAGGATCTCCTCAGGTTCGGATTATTGGTTAGAAAAGGGGGAACAGTGCGCCAAAACAGCAGATTCCATGCCATCTGGCATGAAAAAGCAGCCCGTTGTGTCACAAAGGGGCTATCGGGATAATCTTCTAGGCAGGCGCACCAAATCGGCGCGAAGTGCACATTATGCGCACCGAGCCAGTGCGAGGCAAGACCCGGTAGTTTTCGCAACACGATATAAACTAGGCATTCTCGGATTTCTTCGAAAGCCCTATGCCGCCCCTTTCCGTCAGCGATATTCTCGTCCGCGCAAGACAACGGGCAACGCAAATGAACCTCCCCTATGCCGGAGCGCTACTTCCCGCGGAAGCCCAGGCACTGCTTGAACAAGTTCCCGGAGCGAAGCTGGTCGACGTGCGTACTCAGCCCGAATGGGAGTATGTCGGACACGTTCCGAATTCGGTGCTAGTCGAGTGGAATACCTATCCGACAGGCCAGCGCAATCAGCAGTTCCTCCAAGAGCTTGAGTCGAAGGTTCCGAAAACGGATGCGCCCGTGATGTTCCTATGCCGTTCCGGAGCAAGGTCGCATCAAGCCGCCGTTGTCGCCACCCGATCCGGCTACACGAACTCGTTCAATATCCTCGAGGGATTCGAAGGGGACAAGGACGCCGACGGTCACCGCAATAGCGTCGGCGGCTGGCGAATCGCCGGCCTTCCCTGGATCCAAGGGTAAGCGCGTTCCTTGCTGGCAACTCCTTTACACGCTTTGCCGCAGCCACCGAGTTTCACCCGGAGCGGACCTGGCCCCTGTAACTGGACGCAATAGCTCGCAGACTTCTCCCCCATCAACCTAGAACTCTAGGCGTGCGGGAAGAGTGCCCTAGTTTGTCGGAAGCATCCGCAAAGCGCAATTGATGCGAGTCAACTTGGGCGTCTTGGTACGGCGCCCTCCATCTCGTGAAACGATCTGCTGCCGTTTTTATCCCGGCGACCAGGTCACCAGCCCGGCCCATGCCGTCACCAGCACGGCAACGCCGAAAGCGATTCGATACCACGCAAACGGCGTGAAGTCGTGGCTCGCGATATAGCGCAACAGCCAGCGCACGCACAGAAATGCGGAGACGAACGCGGCGATCGAACCGACCGCGAACATCCCGAGATCGCCCGAATCGAACAGCGCGCGGTTCTTCCAGAAATCGTAAGCCCCGGCGGCGACAAGCGTCGGCACGGCGAGAAAAAAGGAGAACTCGGTCGCGGCACGCCGCGAAAGTCCGAAGATCATCCCGCCGATGATGGTTGCGCCGGACCGCGAAGTGCCCGGGATCAGTGCGAAAGCCTGGGCAATCCCGACCTTGAGCGCGTCTTTCCACGTCATGTCGTCCACGCTTTGAATTACCGCGTGACGCTGACTTCTTTCAACCCAAAGAATAATGAATGCGCCGATGATGAAAGCAAGAGCAACAGGCACGGCGTGGAACAGATAGGTCTTGATCAGCTTGCCGAAAGCGAGCCCCAGCACGGCAGCGGGAATGAACGCAACGATTAGATTCATCGTGAAGCGCTGTGCGCCGCCATCAGAGGCGAGTCCCGCCAGGACGCCACAAAACTTTGCGCGGTATTCCCAGACGATCGCGAGCATCGCCCCGGTCTGAATCACAATCTCGAAGACTTTAGCCTTCTCGTCGTTGAAGCCGAGCAGATCGCCGGCGAGTATCAGGTGGCCCGTGGAGGAAATCGGCAGGAATTCGGTCAGACCTTCGATGACGCCGAGAATAAGCGCTTTTGCGAGCAGAACCGGGTCCACGCCGACTCCCAAAAAAGGAAAAGGGCGGCAATTTCTCGCCGCCCCGAGTTTAGCGGAAAGACTTAGGCTTTGGTGTAGATCTCCGCGCCCCTCTTCACGAACTCGACCGCCTTCTGCTGCATGCCCTTCTTCAACGCATCGTCCCCCGAGAGCCCGTGCTTCTCGGCGTATTCGCGCACGTCCTGCGTGATCTTCATCGAACAGAAATGCGGCCCGCACATCGAGCAGAAATGGGCGAGCTTCGCTCCCTCCTGCGGAAGCGTCTCGTCGTGGAACTGCTTCGCCTTGTCCGGGTCGAGACCGAGATTGAACTGGTCCTCCCAGCGGAACTCAAAACGCGCCTTCGAGAGCGCGTTGTCCCGGATTTGCGCTCCGGGGTGGCCTTTCGCCAGATCGGCAGCGTGGGCTGCGATCTTGTAGGCGATGATGCCGTCCTTGACATCGTCCTTGTCCGGCAAGCCCAAATGCTCCTTCGGTGTGACATAGCACAGCATCGCGGTGCCGTACCAGCCGATCATCGCCGCACCGATGGCGCTAGTGATGTGATCGTAACCCGGCGCGATGTCGGTCGTGAGAGGCCCCAGCGTGTAGAACGGCGCTTCCCTGCAGTATTTCAACTGTAGGTCCATGTTCTCTTTGATGAGCTGCATCGGGACATGACCCGGTCCTTCGATCATCACTTGGCAGTCGTAGCGCCAAGCGATGTCCGTAAGCTCCCCTAGGGTCTTCAGTTCGGCGATCTGCGCCTCGTCGTTGGCGTCCTGGATTGAGCCGGGCCGCAGGCCATCGCCGAGCGAGAAACTCACATCGTACGCCGCCATGATCTCGCAGATGTCAGTGAAATGCGTGTAAAGAAAGCTCTCCACATGGTGGGCGAGGCACCATTTCGCCATGATCGAACCGCCGCGTGACACGATCCCGGTCATGCGTTTCGCCGTGAGCGGAATGAACGGCAGCCGCACGCCCGCGTGGATGGTGAAGTAGTCCACGCCCTGCTCGGCCTGCTCGACCAGAGTGTCGCGGAACACTTCCCAAGTGAGATCCTCGGCTTTCCCGTCCACCTTTTCCAGAGCCTGGTAGATAGGCACCGTGCCAATGGGGACGGGCGAGTTACGGATGATCCACTCACGCGTCTCATGAATGTGCCTCCCGGTGGAAAGATCCATCACGGTGTCGCCACCCCAGCGAATAGCCCAAGTCATCTTTTCAACTTCCTCGGCGATTCCCGAAGTCACCGCCGAGTTGCCGATGTTGGCGTTGATCTTCACCAAGAAGTTGCGGCCGATGATCATCGGCTCGGTCTCCGGGTGATTGATGTTCGCCGGAATGATGGCGCGGCCGCGCGCCACTTCCTCGCGGACAAACTCAGGGGTGATGGTTTTCGGGATCGAAGCTCCGAAGTCCTGGCCAGGATGTTGACGCGTGATCAGATCGGACAAAGCGTCTCGACTCTGATTCTCGCGGATGGCGACGAATTCCATCTCGGGCGTGACCACGCCCTTTCTCGCGTAGTGCATCTGCGTCACGTTCCTCCCGGCCCTCGCGTGGCGCGGCTTCCGCTTCAGGCTGAAGCGCATGTCCGCGAGCTTCGGATCGTTCAAGCGCTCATGGCCGTATCTCGAGGTCGGGCCGGAAAGCTCTTCGGTATCGTCACGCTCCTCGATCCATTTGGTGCGGAATGCAAACAGACCTTGTCGGACGTCGATCCGCGCTTGCCGATCCGTGTACGGGCCGGAGGTGTCATAGACAAAGATGGGTGGGTTTTTCTCCGCCCCGAACGAGGCTGGCGTGTCGGACTGGACGATCTCGCGCATCGGCACAAGGAGGTCGCTGCGCGAGCCTTCGACGTAAACTTTTCGCGAGTTCGGCATGGGTTTGATCGCTGCGTCATCGACGCGCGCGGTCTGGGCGAGAAACTTCGGATTGGCGTTCATGGCGCTCCTCTCACGTACAGACCGCAGGGGAGCGAAGGGACTAGCCGTTCAACGCTTCCCTGCGGCGGCATTATCCGCATCAGGTTCGAAGGGTTTGCTCTCACCCGTCCAGGCAAGTTCGCCCGGTCAGGACCCCTACGTTGGTCGAAGGGACCTTACTCCAAGCGGTCGGGGTTGGCAAGCGTCTCAACTGCGGGGGCGTATCGCGAACGTGAGCCTGATGCAGTTCCGCTCGCCTTCGCGGCTGTAGGCTGCGTCTGTGGCGAGCGATCTAATTAATTTTAGGCCGAGACCGCCCACCGGTTGCTGAGCGATGAGGACTGCGGTATCCATGGGGCGATATTCGCCGAACGGATTGTGCGGCGGGGCTGCGTCCTCGTAGCGCAAGGTAAATCCTGTATCGCTGGGATCAAACGCGATCCACACAGGAGACTCACTCTCCTCGCGATAGCCGTGGGTGACCGTGTTCGTGAATAATTCCTCGACGATAAGGAGAAGCTTCAGGCAATCTTCCCGACCTATTCTGGCCGTGGTGCACGCGTCCTCAACAAAAGTCCGGATTTCGGCCATGGAGTCCATCCTGGCCGGGAACCGGGCACGCGGGGCGTTAGCCATTGACGGGAGAAGCCGGGAAAAGGCCGTTTAAGCTATTATAGATAGGAATAAAGCGTCCTCGCTGGCGCTGGCCACCTCCGGAATTGCAAAGCAGGCCAATTATTGGGGGGTTATTATGCAATCAACTCGATTGATCGTCATTCGTAGGTTTCTCGTTGTCTGCGCGTGCAGCATTGCGCCGATTGCAAGCTGGGCAAGTGATATAGCTCAGTTCAGAGTCGCCAGGGGCTCGGTGTATCTCGAGCGCAGCGGCCAGCGTGTCCCCGCGCGTGTAGGAACGCATCTGCAGGCGACCGACACCGTGGTGACCGGAGCGGACGGGTCGGCCGGTATTGCCTTCGTGGACAATTCGCTTCTGTCAGTCGGCCCCAACAGCGTGCTTGCCATCGAGCGATACGCGTTCAACTCGACTACGCACGAAGGTGCTTTCGAATCCTCTCTCCGCAGGGGAACTCTGTCCGTGGTGTCTGGAAAAATAGCCAAGCAGTCTCCCGACGCGATGAAAGTGAAGACTCCTTCTTCGATACTCGGGGTGCGCGGAACCGAGTTCCTCGTTCGCTCCAGCGACTAAAGCCCAAGGGACTTCATGGGCCAGCACTACGCTGCGCTGATCGCGTCACTGGTCCTCGGCGCCTGCGCCACACCAAGCCAGGACTTGATAGTGCTATTGCCGGACAAGGATGGCAAAGTCGGAACAGTCGTTGTCCAAAGCCAGAAGGGCAAGGCCGTGCTCAATACCGCGTACGCCACCGTCCGGACGACATCTGACGGCAGCGTGCAGCGCGGTAGTGCAAGCCAGAGCGAAGTAAAGGACGTTTTTGGGAGTGCACTCGCGGCGCAGCCGTCGCGCCCGATCTCCTTTATCCTCTATTTCGAGAGTGGCAACGACGAATTTACCGAGGAATCGAAGCAGGAAGTCAAGCGTTTGCTTGTGGAGATGGCGCGCAGGGAAGCGCCGGACATTACCGTTATTGGCCACACCGATCTGGTCGGCCCCGATCCATCCAACGATGCGCTTTCTCTTCAGCGGGCCGAGCGCGTGAAGTCGATCCTGGCCGGAATGGGTATTCCGGCTGAGCGGATCCTGACCGCTGGCCGCGGGAGACGCGAGCCTTTGATCCCCACTGCCGAAGGGGTTTCCGAGCCGCGGAATCGGCGAGTCGAAATCAACGTGCGCTAGGCCCGTTCCAGCGCAACACCAGGAGCGTCAGGTCGTCTGCGGCTTCCGCTCCGTCGACAAACTGCGCGACATCGGCACGGACCGAATTGACGAGGGCTGCGGGATTTTCAGCGTTCCGGCTGCGCTCGAGTGCCTCGCGCAACCTGCCGGCACCGTAGAGCTCCCCCGCCGGATTCATTGCCTCGGTCACCCCGTCGGATACTACACATACAATTCCTCCTCGGCTCATCTCATGCTCGGCGGCAACGTAGGAAAATCCTTCGAGCACGCATAACGGCGGCCCGCCGCCTTCCTCAAGCCTGGCAATCTCGCCATCGGCATTCAGAACGAAAGGTGGTTCATGTCCGGCGCTACAATATTCCAGGCGACCGCTGAGGACGTCGAGCACGCCGGCAAAAACGGTTACGAACAAGAACTCGGGATTCTCCCGCGCAATTTCCGCGTTGGCCTCGCGGAGCAATTCAGCGACCCGACGCCCGCGTCGAAGGGCAGTGCTTTTGCACAGAGCTTTGCTGACCGCCATGAAGATGCTGGCAGGCAAGCCCTTCCCGGACACATCGCCCACGAGAAAGAATAAATGCTCGGTATCGAGCATGAAGAAATCGTACAGGTCCCCTCCCACTTCACGCGCGGGCTCCATGGCGGCGGAAATCTCGAAGCGATGTTCCGAAGGGAATGAGGACTCGGGCCGCGGGAGACTACCGATCTGGATGCGTCGCGCCGCGTCAAGCTCGCCCGCGAGCCGAGCGGCAGACTCGCGTTCGCGTTGCAGGCGCTCCTGCAGTAATTTCCTCTGGGCGTTGGCCTCGGCGAGCGTTTCGACAAGCATCGCGGCGAACAGGAAGGCGATGGCGGCGCCGGGAACCGAAGCGTCGAGCAGCAGCCCCGCCACCCGGTAGGCTCCGAAGCCGGCTGCACCCAGCACGATCAGTAACAAAAGGAGCAGCACCGTCGAACGTCCCGGCGAGAGCCGAGGTACGGAACACACGACGACCAAACCCAAGACGAAAAGCGCCAATCCTTCAACCCAGGTTGCCCATCGCGGGCGCATCAGCAGCGCGCCGTCAAAAACGTTCTCAAGGACCTGCGCATGAATCTCGATCCCGGGCATGCGCTCGCCAAGCGGCGTTGACTGGTAATCGATCAGGCCAAGCCCGGTGACGCCGACGAGCACGAGCTTGCCCTCGAGCTGCGCGGGGTCAGCCTTGTCCCCGAGAACATCCGCTGCCGAGATGAATCGACTCGCATCGTGTGGCGTGTAGTGGACCCACAGGCGTCCGTCCGATTGAGTGGGGACGATTAGGTCGCCGATTCCCACGGCTTCGACCCCGGCCACACCACCTCGCACGGAGAAGAGCGGTTCGCCGCTCGCCAAACGAAGGGTTTCTAGGCTCAAAGGCAGCACCGGTGTCCCGCCGACAAGCGCGACCATCGGAACACGCCGGACAACGCCCGCTTCGGTATCGGCGCTGAGTAGCCCGTGTCCTCTCGCGGCCGCGTCGATTTCCGGGAGACTCCGAAGCGTAGAAGCATAGTGGCGCAGAGCCGCTCGCGCGTCGGATCCTCTTTGCAGGGATGGAGTCAGCGGGACCGCTTCGGAAGGCTTGCCGGCCTCTAGCCCTGCGATGCCCAGTACTACGGGAGCGGCCTTGATCGACGCGGCCAGTAGCGCATCGTGGTGCGGCAGTTTTGCGAGACGCGCCGCCAATTGCGGATCGGCTTCGGCTACCGATGGCGCAAGCCATTCTGGGGAAAGGCGGTCGGGCTCCGGAAACAGTATGTCCACCCCGATTGCCGCGGGGCGGGTTGCACCGAGCTTATCGATGAGCTGTGCAATGAAGGTGCGCGGCCACGGCCATTGACCGAATCGGTCCAGACTTGCCTCGTCGATGGCGACGATGACCGCAGGCGCCGAGCGCCTTTCGCGCGGAGACAGCTCTTGATAGCCGTCGAGCCACGCGAGACGCGTTGCACCGACGACGGGCATGTCCTGCCACAGAATCGGCACCAAGAGCACCGTAAGCAGGGCCAGACCGTGACCAACCCCGCGTGAATTGAACATCTCCCCAAAGCGATTTGCTCGTGCGACCAACTCCGATCCGGGGTACGGGCCGGCGTCCCTGGTATCCGGCAAGGATTTGCCCCTCAGAGCTCGATCTCCAGGCCGTCGTAGGCGACCGAGATGCGCAGCGGTTCACCCGTCCGCGAGATTTCTTCGTAACGCAGGGTTTCGCGCCAAATCTGGGCGATGCGTTCGTCATTGTTGGCCGGTTCATGGTGGAAAAGCACGAGGTGCTTCACATTGGCAAGCTGGCACAACTCGACCCCGACCACGTTGCTCGAGTGGCCCCAGTCCTCCTTCACCGACACGGCCTCCGCGAGCGAGTACATGGCGTCGAAAATCACCAAGTCGGCGTCAGCAAAGAAAGTCGCCGCGCCTTCGACCGCATCCGGAACGTCCAGCCTGTGCTCGGAGTCGGTCGAATAGACGATGATCCGCCCGTCACGGACGAATCGATAACCGTAAGAATCACCGGAATGGCTCTGAAGCTTCGCGGTCACGCTCCATCCAGCGACCTCATAGCTTCGGCCAGGCTGGAGTATGACGAATTCTATCGAGGCGCCGAGGCGATCAAATGACACAGGGAAACTGGGCGGGTCCTGTTGGCGGCGAAGCGCTTCTTCGAGATTAGTGTGACAGCCGTAAATCCGAATCCTGTTTCCAGGGACGTAGGCAGGAGCAAAAAAAGGAAACCCCATGATGTGGTCCCAGTGAAGATGGGACTGGAACACATGGAAGACGTTGGCCTTGGCGGGACCGTCCCGGGTAAATACATGGTTTCCGAAGGCGCGTACGCCGCTCCCGAGATCGCACAATACATGCTCGTCGTCACCTGCATCGAGCTGCACGCAAGCGGAATTGCCTCCGAAAGTGTGCGACACGGCAAAATCAAGCTCAGAGTCGACCCACGCCCGCGCCTTTTCTTGCGTGTCGAGACGCCTACCCGAAGCCGCGACTATCGCATGGGCGAGCTTGTCCCTGATCGACGCGGAGTCCAGGGAGACGGGGATGGAACCACGCGTTCCCCAGAACGTGACCCACAGCGCCATCGGTCAAGCGCCATGGGCGGAGTCATAAGCCGCCAGGGCGGTCGGCGAAACCTTGGTCAGAGCTTCGCGAACGGACCCAAAACACTGGAAGACAAGGTTGAAGCGGCTGATCTCGAAGATTTCGCGCACCACGGGCTGGAGCGCCGCTACCACGATGGAGCCTCCCTGCTCACGGATCTCCTTGCCCGCCAGCATCAAGACGCGCAACCCGACGCTGCTAATGTAGTCCACCTTCGAAAAATCCAAGACCAGGCGATTTCCCCCTGCGCGGCAGCTGGCTATGTAGGTGTCAAGCCCGGATTTCAACCCGTCGGTGGTGCTGTTGTCGACTCTGCCGATAGGGGCGAGCACCAGCGTGTCGCCGTAATGTTCTTGGGATACATGCATGGAACGAATAGGCCCCGGGGACGGTTAAACAACCTTGTGGCGCATCGATAATTGTGCCCGTTCAAGAAATTATTGCTGTCGAGGGGTATTTTGATTCATCGCTAAGCGCCCTTCAAGTGCAGCCGGCCGAGACGGAACGTTGGCGTTCATTCGGTGTTGACAACAAGAGGGGGTAGAAGTCTAATGACTAACCAGTCAGTCATTAGATACCGTCAGCTACCCGATGAAGCCCGCCGTCAAGCGCAGAAGCAAATCGCGCAGAGAGCGTCGCAAGGAATCGCGTCCGAGCGAACTTCTCGCCGCAGCACTAGAACTTTTTGTCGAGCGAGGTTTCGCTGCAACGCGGCTCGATGACGTCGCAGCTCGCGCAGGGGTAAGCAAAGGTACTCTTTACCTCTATTTCGCCGGGAAAGATGACCTGTTCAAAGCCGTTGTTCGGGGCGGGATCTTGCCGGCCATCGCGAATGCGGAAACGCTCGTCAGGGAATTCCCCGGCGGCTCAGGTGAGCTGCTGCGTTTGGTCGTGTCTGGAATGTGGAGCAATGTTGGCAGCAACCTGCTTTCCGGAATTCCTAAACTGATGATCGCTGAATCGGGAAACTTCCCCGATCTCGCCCGCTTCTATTACCAGGAAGTTATCCAGCGCGGACTCGCGTTGATGGCCGGTATCCTCAAACGCGGAATCCAACGGGGCGAGTTTCGAACATTCGACGTCGATCCGACTGCGCGTGCGATGATGGGACCGCTGCTGTTGATGATGCTGTGGCGCCATTCCTTTCAGAAACATGAGAGCGATCCCCTAAGCGCTGAACGTTATCTCGATAGTTACCTTGCCCTGGTCCTAGAAGGGCTGCGCGGCCCGACTCCTGGAGGGGCGGTCGGATGAAGCGCTTTCATATCGTTTTGCTGGCCGGAGTCGCGGGCTGCGGCAACCCGACCAACGGCGCACTGCAGGGCTACGCGGAGGGAGAGTATCTTCGCGTTGCTTCGCCCATCGCAGGGCAGCTCGCGCGCCTCCATGTGGCGCGCGGTGCCGAAGTAAAAACCGGCGAACCATTGTTCGCGCTCGAGCAGGAAAACGAGGCTGCCGCTCGGCGCCAGGCCGAAGAGCAGCTTCGCCAAGCGGATGCCCAGTACCGCAACCTTCTCACGGGCAAGCGCCCGGAGGAAATCGACGCCATTCGGGCCCAGCTCGCACAGGCCGAAGCGAGTCTCGCTCTTTCCGAAAGCAATCTGACCCGACAGGAAGAGCTCGTACGCGCGAAATTTGTCTCCAATGAGGCAGCGGACACCGCGCGCTCGGCGCGCGACCGCGACCGCGCACGAGTAAGCGAGTTGAAGGCCCAGCTCGCCGCGGCAAAGCTCGCCGCGCGCCCCGACGAGATCCGCGCGGCGCAAGCGGCGACCGCCGCAGCGCGGGAGGCCCTCGCGCAGGCCGAATGGAGGCTTGAGCAGAAATCCCTGCGTGCGCCGCGTGACGGCCAGATCACCGACACGCTCTACGTGCAGGGCGAATGGGTGCCGGCCGGTTCGCCGGTGGTGACGCTTCTGCCGCCGGCCAATATCAAGGTACGTTTTTTCGTTCCGGAGAAAGTCCTCGGTTCGGTGAAGATCGGACAGGCGGTCGGCGCGCGATGCGACGGATGTGGGAAGCCGATCTCCGCGCAGATCACCTACATTTCCCCGCAGGCGGAGTACACACCACCGGTGATCTTCAGCAGCGAAAACCGCGCCAAGCTCGTGTTCCTGGTCGAGGCGCGGCCTGAGCCCGCCGAGGCTGTGAAGCTTCATCCTGGTCAGCCAGTTGAGGTTAGCTTTCCATGAGCACACCTGCTCCAGGTTCCTTCGCGATCGACGTCACCGGGCTGTGCAAGAGCTTCGAAGGCAAGCGCGTGGTGGACGACTTCGGCATCCAGGTGCCGCGCGGCACGATCTACGGGTTTCTCGGACCGAACGGAAGCGGCAAGACCACGACGATCCGGATGCTGTGCGGACTGCTCACGCCGGACAGCGGAACCGGTACCTGCCTGGGTTTCGACCTGCGGAGGGAACAGGCGGCCATCAAGCGCCGCGTGGGCTACATGACGCAGCGGTTTTCGCTCTATGAGGAACTTTCCATCGCGGAGAACCTGAATTTTATCGCGCGGGTTTACGCAGTTCCGCGGCGGCGGCAAGCCGTCGCTGAGGCCCTTGCGGATCTCGGGCTGAGCCAGCGCTCCGGCCAGCTCGCCGGCACCCTATCTGGCGGATGGAAGCAACGGCTTGCCCTCGCTGCCTGCCTTATCCATCGACCTGAGCTTCTCTTGCTCGACGAGCCGACTGCAGGGGTCGATCCCGAAGCGAGACGGGAATTCTGGGACCAGATTCACGACCTCGCGGCGCGAGGGTTGACCGTGCTCATCAGCACACATTACATGGACGAGGCGGAGCGCTGCCACCGCCTCGGCTACATCGCCTACGGGCGGCTGCTCGCTCAAGGGACGGCAGACGAAGTGGTGCGGCGTTCGGGCCTGTCGACCTGGCAGGTAACGGGCACTGACGTGTTGCTGCTTGCGAACGAGTTGCGTGCGCGGCGCGGTATCGAGATGGTGGTGCCTTTCGGCGCTGCGCTGCACGTGAGCGGCGTGGACGCTGCGGCGCTGGACGAAGCGATTGCACCTTACCGCGAGCGGCCGGAACTGCAGTGCCGGCGCGTTCCCACGGGGCTCGAGGACGCGTTCATCCGCTTCATGACCCTAGCGCAGGACCGTCTGCAATGAACGTGTTCTCCTGGGCGCGTTTCATTGCCGTGCTGGCTAAAGAGTTTGTGCAAATGCGCCCGATCGGCTCACCTTTGCCATGATCGTCGGGATTCCAATCCTGCAGCTGGTCCTTTTCGGATTCGCAATCAACGCCGACCCCCGGGCGCTGCCCACCGCGGTGCTCGCCGTCGACAACAGCGTCTTTTCCCGCAGCTTCGTTCGGGCGATGGAAAACAGCGGCTATTTCCGCGTGAGCGAGGTTGTCGCAAATTCCGCCGACGGTGAGCGAATGCTGCAAGTGGGCGAGGCGCAGTTCTTTGTTACCGTGCCCGAAGATTTCTCGAGGAAACTCTTGCGCGGGGAGCGCCCGGTTCTTTTGGTGGAAGCCGACGCCACCGACCCGGCGGCGACCGGCAACGCGCTGGCGGCCTTGGCGGCCCTGAACCAAACCGCGCTCAATCACGACCTCAAAGGGCCGCTCGCGACGATGGTCCAAGGGCCTGCGCCATTTGAGATCCGTGTGCAGCGGCGCTACAACCCCGAGGGGATCACGCAGTACAACATCGTCCCCGGCCTGGTCGGCACGATTCTGACCATGACCATGGTGATCATGACCTCGCTCGCCATGACGCGCGAGCGCGAACGCGGCACGATGGAAAATCTGCTCGCGACCCCGGTGCGCCCCATCGAGGTGATGACCGGAAAAATCGTACCCTACATCATCGTTGGCTACATCCAGGTCATCATCATCCTCGCGGCCGCGAAGGTGTTGTTCGAGGTTCCGATGGTGGGAAGCCTGCCGCTCCTTTCGGTAGCGCTCGTCGTTTTCATCGCGGCCAATCTCGCGGTAGGTTTCACTTTTTCCACATTGGCCAAGAACCAACTCCAGGCGATGCAGATGGCGTTCTTCTTCTTCCTGCCATCGATACTTCTCTCCGGTTTCATGTTTCCCTTCCGCGGCATGCCGGAGTGGGCGCAGTGGCTGGGCGAGGTCCTGCCGCTGACTCACTTCCTGCGCATCCTCCGCGGCATCTTGCTCAAGGGCAACGAAGTCTCCGAAATTCTCCCGAATCTCTGGCCCATCGGCGTGTTCCTTCTCGCCGCAGGTGCCGTGGCGCTCGCGCGCTACCGCGAGACGCTCGACTGAATGCTTGCGCGCCGGAACGGTTCGCAATCAATGCTAGAATCGGCGCCTTTCGCGCGACTTCCCACTCCATGAGCGTCGAGCAAGCCCGCTTCAACATGGTCGAGCAGCAGATCCGACCCTGGGAGGTGCTCGACCAGGATGTGCTCGACCTCTTGTACGTGGTGCGCCGTGAGGAATTTGTCCCGGCGGAGTACCGGGCGTTTGCCTTCTCGGACCTGGAAATTCCCCTGTACGAGGGCGCAGACGAGGGCGAACGCATGATGCAGCCCAAGATGGAGGCGCGTATTCTGCAGGAGCTGGCGGTGAGGAGGAACGAACGCGTACTCGAAGTGGGCACCGGCAGTGGCTATCTCGCCGCACTTCTCGCCGCTCGGGCGCATCACGTATGTTCCGTGGAGATCAATCCGAGGTTAAAGACCTTCGGAGAGGAAAATCTTCGGCGCGCCGGCGTGGAAAACGTGACGGTCCAGCTCGGCGACGCGGCGCGAGGTTGGCTGGAGCACGCGCCCTACGACATCATCGTCCTCACCGGATCGACGCCGGTTCTGCCGCAGACTCTGGTCTTGCAGCTCAAAATCGGGGGAAGACTTTTCGCTGTCGTGGGCGATCCACCGGTGATGGAAGCGCGGCTCATTACCAGCGTCGGGGAAGGCTCGTGCCATACCACCGATCTGTTCGAGACCTGTCTTGCTCCGCTCAAGAACGCGCTGCAGCCAGCGCGCTTCGAATTTTAGCGGCAACTCTACCAGGTTGAAGCGGTCATGCCACGCTTTTGTCTCGCGCTGTCACTGACCGTTGCATTGTCGTTGGTGCCCGCGCGCGCAGCGGACCTTTTGCAGATCTACCGCGACGCTCTCGCGAACGATGCCGCCTATGCCTCGGCGCGTGCGACACGCGATGCGGGTCTCGAGAGTTTGCCGCAGGGCCTTGCCCAGATCCTGCCAACCGTCAACGCCACGGCGTTCACCCAATACAACGATATCGCCATAGCGTTCCGAGGCGTATCCCCGGAACAATATCAGTATCGTCTGGGCAACTCGAACGGATACACCGTGACGCTCACGCAACCTCTCTTCAATTGGCAGAACATTCAGGTGTACAAGGAGGCCGGATTCAAGGCGGTACAGGCCGAAGCCACATTCGGCCAAGCGACCCAGGACCTGATCGTGCGGGTCGCGCAAGCCTATTTCGACGTTCTCGCCTCACAGGACAGCCTGGCATTCATCCAAGGGCAGAAGGTGGCGATTTCCGAGCAACTCGCCCAGGCAAAACGCAATTTCGAAGTCGGCACTGCAACGATCACCGATACTCACGAAGCGCAGGCCCGCTTCGACCTCGCGACCTCTCAGGAGATCGCAGCTCAAAGCGATCTCGAAATCAAGAAGCGCACTTTGCAGCAGATCGTGGGGAAATTTCCAGAGAGGCTCGAGCCGCTGAAGGCGAACATCGAGCTCAACCCGCCCAAGCCGAACTCGATGGAAGACTGGGCCACTGCTGCGGCGAGCCAGGGTTATCCGGTGCGCGCGCAGGAGGCCGCGCTTGAAATCGCCGTACGTGAGATCGAGCGTATTCGCGCCGGTCATTTACCTACCTTGAGCATCGTCGGCAGCGCGGGCCAAAACTCAACGAGTATCAGTGCCACCGCCTCGAGCAACGCCGCCTCGGACTCGATCAACCGCACTATCGGATTGCAGCTTGCCGTCCCTCTCTACGCGGGAGGCAGCGTCAGCTCGCAGGTTCGGCAAGCGGTCGCCAATCGCGAAAAGGCGCAGCAGGATCTGGAAGGCGCGCGGCGCACCGCCGCGCTATCGGCTCGCCAGTCCTATGTCGGCGTGACCAACGGGATGGCCCAGGTAAAGGCTCTGGAGGCGGCGCTCGTTTCCAGCCGGAGCGCGCTCGATTCGAACAAGCTCGGCTACGAGGTCGGCGTGCGCATCAACATCGACGTCTTGAACGCCCAGCAGCAGGTCTTCAGTACCTTGCGCGATCTTTCGAGGGCGCGCTATGACACGATCCTGAACGGCCTACGGTTGAAATCGGCGTCGGGGACTCTAGGCGAAGCTGACGTCGAAGAGGTGAACCGCCTGCTGGCGACAAATTGACCCTCGGGGTCACCCGAGCAGCCGCTCGCAGATCGCGAGCGTGCGCTCGGTCGCACCTCGATGCGCCGCACAGAAAGCGACTCCAGCCTTTCCCATTCGCTCGCGTAGCCCTGCGTCCTGAAGTATGGATCGGGCCAGGCGTATCACGTCTTCGGCGCTGTTGACTCGCACCGCCGCGCCGGCTGCGACCGCGCTTTCGGCTGCTTGCGCGAAATTGTAGGTGTAGGGTCCGATCAGTACCGGCACGCCTGCCGCGCAAGCCTCGATCAGGTTCTGACCGCCGTAGCTCAGCAGGCTTCCTCCGACAAAGGCAAGGTCGCAGGCCCGGTAGTACGCCGCCATTTCACCCATGCTGTCCCCGAGCACGATGTCGCAGTCGGCATCGAGGGGCGCGCTCGTGCTGCGCCGGATGAACTTCAGACCACGGGATGCAAGAAGCTGCGCTACCGTGTCGAACCGTTGCGGGTGCCGCGGCACGATGACCAGAATTGCGTTGCCGAGAGCGTTTTGTTCCAAAGCGTCTAGCAGTAGCTCTTCCTCGCCCTCGCGAGTGCTTGCGGCGAGCAACACTGCTCGACTGCCGAACCGGTGCCGGAATTGCGCCGCGAGTGATCCGCTCCCGGGGCTCGGATCAGCGTCAAACTTGAGGTTTCCGGTGACCTCCACATCCCGTGCGCCTAGGGATAGAAGCCGTTCGGCGTCTTCGGTGGTTTGCGCCGCAACCGCGCTCAGACCTCCGAGAGCGGCCCGGACGAGCGGTGCGACCGCAGCGTAGCCGCGCGCCGACTTGGCCGACATTCTGGCGTTGGCGAGCAAGAGCGGCACGCCGGAGCGTTGACACTCACCCACGAGGTGAAACCAGATTTCAGTCTCCATCAGAACGCCAAGCCGGGGCCGGAAGCTGCGCAGGAACCGCCGGACGGCCGAGGGGTAGTCGTAAGGGAGCCACGCAACGAGCGCGGCGCCGGCGAATAATTGCTGCGCCGCCTCCCGGCCTGTTGCCGTCATCTGGGTAATCAACAGATCACAGTCCGGATGACGGGATCGCAGCGCGTGCAGCAGGGGCTCCGCGGCACGTGTCTCACCCATCGACACGGCGTGCAACCAGATCACCGGCCTCGCGGGCCTCGTGGGGTAGAAGCCGAATCGCTCGGCTATGTTGTGCCTGTATCCCGGCTCGTGCCGCCCGCGCCACCACAGGCGCGCGAGCACGAAGGGGAAAGCGAGCCAAAGGAGCAGCCTATAGCCGGCCCGCCACATCATCAGAGCGCCGCGACGGCTTCAGGCACCTGGAGCCGCCAGGCGCGGAAAGCGGTTAGAATGCCGCGCATAAGCCGCTGATTATACGGGTTTGCCGTCTCTGCCTACGCGCTCATGCCCTTGTCCGTGACCATCATCACCCGCGACGCCGCCAGCCAGCTGGAACGCTGCCTTGCGAGCGTCGCCTTTGCCGAGGAGGTCGTGGTGGTGGACTCGGGTTCTACCGACGGCACGGTCGAGCTCGCCACCCGCCGGGGCGCCCGCGTCGTCCGTAAGGAATGGCTGGGATTCGGCGCGCAAAAGCA
>WNGQ01000562.1_pt1 | contig 41542 bp, 41 predicted proteins | sample 5407661 | NCBI WGS metagenome assembly WNGQ01 (sample SAMN13153382, study PRJNA577476) | soil metagenome | isolation source: 60 cm soil or saprolite under Garry oak tree replicate 2 | place: USA:California | collected 2016-06-15 | reverse complement strand
TTTGAGCCAATCGCTAACGGCCGTCATCCTGGCCGCCGGTCACGGGACCCGCATGCGATCGCGGACCCCCAAGGTTCTGCATGCGGTGTGCGGCCGCCCCATGATCGATTGGGTCATCGACGCCGTGCGTGACGCCGGCGTGGACAAGATCAGAGTCGTCATCAATCCGCACCATGCGGAAGTTGCGGCACATCTCGCCGAGAAGAAGATCGACGCAACATACCAACGCGACCCCCGCGGCACCGCGCACGCGCTGCAGCAGGTCGAAGGTCTCGATGGCGACGTCCTCGTGGTCAACGGAGACTCGCCGCTTCTGACCGGGGAGACCGTACGCCGAGTGTTGGATGCGCACCGCGGTGGCAAGGGCAATGCCACGCTCGCCAGCGTCGTCGACCCGAGCCGCGATGACGGTCGAATCGTGAGAGGCCCAGACGGGGAGTTCGAGAAGATCGTCGAGCGCAAGGACGCGAGCGACGAGCTGCGGAAGTCCGTACACGAGTTCAACGTCGGCGTCTACTGCTTCGACGGCGCTCGCTTACAGGAGGCGCTGGCGAGGATCTCGGACAATAACAAGGCAAATGAGTACTACCTCACCGACGTCTTCCTTCACCTGAGGCCGGTCACCATCGTCCAGCTGTCAGACCCGGCCGAGGCGATGGGCATCAAGGACCGAATCCGTCTGGCCGCCGCGACGGGGATCATGCAGAGGCGCATCCTCGATCGCCTCATGGAACGCGGCGTCACCATCGTCGACCCCGACACGACGTTCATCGAAGCCGGCGTCGCCATCGGCCAGGACACGACCATCGAACCGTTCTCGGTCATCAAGGGCACCACGGAGATCGGAAGCGACTGCCACATCGGCCCACATGTGCACATCGAGGACGCGACCATCGGCGATCGTTCCGACTGCGGTCCTTTCGTCAAGATCCGGCCGGGCACCGCGATCGCCGAAGACGTTCACATCGGCAGCTTCGCGGAGCTCGTCAGGACGAAGGTCGGGCGAGGGAGCAAAGTGCCCCATGTCTCCTACCTTGGCGACACCGACCTCGGGGAGGACGCCAACATCGGCGCCGGTACGATCACGGCCAACTTCGACGGCGAGCGCAAGAACCGAACCGAGATCGGCGACGGCGCTTTCGTAGGGGTGGATACGATGCTGGTCGCTCCCGTCAAACTGGGCAGGGGCGCTCGCACGGGGGCCGGCTCGGTGGTCACGAAAGACGTCCCGGACGGCGCGACAGCCGTCGGAGTTCCAGCTAGGGTGATACGTAGAAAGAAGCTCCCTCTCCCCGAAGGGGAGAGGGCTAGGGAGAGGGGCTCGGAGCAGAAAGAATGATCGGCAGGTTGACCACCGCAGTCGAGTTCGCCGGGGAGGAGGCCTCGCCGTGGGGCGCACTCAAGCTCATCGCTGGCAGCGCGAACCCGGACCTGGCCGCGCGCATCTCCGAGATCCTCGACGTCCAGCTCACCGATCCTCGCCTGCGCCGCTTCCCCGACGGCGAGATCAACGTCAAGATCGAAGACTCGATGCGGGGACACGACGTGTTCGTGATCCAGCCGACCTCGCCCCCGGTGAACGAGCACCTGATGGAGCTCTTCATCATCCTCGACGCCCTGCGCCGCGCCTCGGCCGGGCGGGTCACAGCTGTGATCCCGTACTACGGCTACGCCCGCAAGGAGCGCAAGACGCAGCCGCGCGAACCCATCTCCGCCAAGTTGGTCGCCAACTTCATCACGCTGGCCGGCGCCGACAGGCTGCTGCTGCTCGACCTACACGCCGAGGCCATCGAGGGCTTCTTCGACGTTCCCACCGACCACCTGACGCCGTACCGGATCATCGCGGACTACCTGCAAACGCTGAACCTGCAGCACCTGACGATCGTCGCCCCTGATGCAGGCGGCGGCCGGCGAGCCGAGGCCGTCGCCAACCAGCTCAGCGCCCCGATCGCGTTCGGTTATAAGCGACGCTCGGGGGACGACGAGGTGGAAGTGATCGCGGTCTCGGGAGACGTGAAGGATCGGGACTGCGTGGTCGTCGAGGACATCATCACCACCGGCGGCACCATCTCCAAGCTGGCGCAGGCGTTGCACAGGCAGGGGGCTCGGCGGGTGTTCATCGCGGCCACCCACCCCGTGCTCACCGGAGACGCGGTGCAGCGTCTGAAGAAGGCCAATATCGAGCAGGTGATCGTCACCGACTCGGTGCCGATCTCGCCGGACAAGCTGGATCCTGACTCGCCGCTGAAGGTACTTTCAGTGGCGCCGTTGCTCGCCGAGGCGATCATCCGGGTACACGAGAACCGGAGCGTCAGCGAGCTCTTCAGATAATCCCGCCGTCATGAGCGCTCAGGAATGGATCGAAGTAATCGTCTTGGTCGTCTGCTTCATCGCGGCCGCGCTCGCCGCCGGCACGGAAACCGCGCTGACGTCAGTCGGCCGCCTTCGCGTGCGTTTCCTAGCGGAGCAGGGCAGCAAGGGGGCGGCCATCCTGCAGAAGCTGCGGGCCGACCCCAACCGCTACCTGTCAACGGTCCTCTTCACCAACACACTGGCTTTGATCGTCGCGTCCACCTCGACGACTTTGCTCACCGATTCGCTTTTCACGCACTGGAACGTGCCCAGCGCGTGGCGGCTTTGGCTCGCGTTGGTGGTCTCGTTCGTACTGTCGGTCATCCTCCTGATCGCGGCCGAGGTCACGCCGAAGACCCTCGCGATCCGCTACGCCGAGCGCGTAGCGCTGGCCACTGCTGGCCCCGTCGATCGGCTGGCGAGCTTCCTCGGTCCGATCCTCTGGGTGGTGACGATCATCTCTCGGGCGCTCACCGGCGGCCGCGCCGCCCGGGCGCCGTTCCTGACTGAAGAAGAGCTGCTCACGCTCCTGCACGTCTCCGAGGAGGCGGGCGTGATCGAAGAGCAGGAGCACCAGATGATCCACGGGATCATCGAGATCGGCGACAAGACCGTGCGCGAGATCATGGTTCCCCGCACCGACATGGTGGCCATCGAGCGGACGGCGACGCTCAAGGACCTCGTCAAGGTTTTCAAGGAACACCGGCATACGCGGATGCCGGTTTACGAAGAGGACCTCGACCATATCGTCGGCCTGCTGCACGCGAAGGACCTGCTGCTCTTCTACACGCTCAGCAGCTCAGAGAAATTCGACATGGACCAGATCCTTCGCCCGATCAAGTTCACGCCAGAGCAGAAGAAAGTGGACGAGCTGCTGCTCGAGATGCGGACGGAGAAAGTGCACATGATGATCGTGGTCGACGAGTACGGCGGCACGGCCGGGCTCGTTTCGATGGAGGACCTGCTCGAGGAGATCGTGGGCGAGATTCGCGACGAGTACGACTCCGCAGAGGAGGACGAGCTGGTGATCCTCAACGATCGCGAAGCTCGCGTCGATGCGGGTTTCCCGCTCGAGGAGCTCAACTCACGACTCGGGTTGGCGATCGAGGAGTCGGGCGACTATGACTCGGTCGGCGGGTACGTCCATGCGATGCTCGGAAAGATCGCGGTGGCGGGCGATTCCTTCAAGGGCGGGCGGGCGACGTGGACCGTAGAAAAGGTGAAGGGCCGCCGCATCGAGATCGTCCGTCTCCGATCCGACCAGTCGTGGCCAGAGGAGGTCCTCGAACAGTACGGGCTCACCCGAGGCGGCCAATCGGACGGCCGGCCGGAGGCGCAGGATACGAGCATCTTGGAGGAACCGACTGGCCACATATCGTGACCGGGCGGTCGTGCTCCGCAAGCTCGACTATGGCGAGGCGGACCGCATCTTCACGCTGCTGACGCGCACCCACGGCAAGGTGGGTGCGATCGCCAAAGGGGTGCGGAGGCCAGAGAGCAAGCTAGGCCCGTCGCTCGAGCTTTACGGACACGTCGATGTGCTGCTGGCGAAGGGTCGTGGCGACCTGGACGTGGTCGCGCAGGTGCAGAGGATGCCGGGCGAACGCATCGCCGGAGAGGTGGAACGGATGTCGCATGCGGCACTGATTGCCGAGCTGGCGGAGCGTGTATGCGAGGATCGGCATCCCGTCGACGGGGTATACGAGCTCACGGTGATGGCGCTGGACGAGCTCGCGCGCGAGACCGATCCGCGGCGCGCGTCGGCCTACTTCCTGATGGCCGCGCTCGACCTTCTCGGGTACGCGCCACAGCTCATGGAGTGCGCGTCGTGCGCGAAGCCCCTGCCGGCGCGGCCCGCGGCGTTCAGCGCTGAGGCAGGCGGGTTCCTCTGTGACGACTGCGCGCTGCCGGGCATGCCGGTGATCCCCGTGGCCGCGATCAAGGTTCTTCGATTGATGGCAAGCGGGGATATTCAGACGTACCGCCGCCTGAAGCTGGATGGCGAGCTCATCGCCGACATCGAGAGTGTGGTGACAACGCAGCTCGAGCATCACCTGGACCGGCGTCTGAAGTCGCTAGCATTCCTGCACCAAATGCGAGCCCTGGGATGACGAAGGGTGGACGAATTCTCGCCTCCCCACCAAGTGGAGGAATTCTCGCCTCCCCACGCAGTGGGAGGTCGGCCTCGCGCGAAGCGCGACGCCGGGTGGGGCGTAGCACTTAAGTTGGCCGTCCCCCGCAAACAACTGGTGGAGATAGTTCTTGCCTCCCCACGCAGTGGGGAGATCGGCCGGCTCGCGAAGCGAGCCCGCCGGGTGGGGAGTAGCACTCTAGCTTGACGGTCCCACGCGAACAGCTCATGGAAAAAGTCGTGGCGCTCACCAAGCGGCGCGGCTTCATCTTCCCCTCGAGCGAGATCTACGGCGGAGTGTCGGGGTTCTACGACTACGGCCCGTACGGGGTCGCGATGAAGCGAGCGGTGCGCGACCTCTGGTGGCGGCACATGGTCGAGCTGCGCGACGACGTCGTGGGCCTGGAGTCGACCCTGATGATGCCCGCCGAGGTGTGGGCCGCGTCCGGCCACCTGACCAACTTCGTCGACCCCTTACGCCAGTGCCTGGGCACGTGCAAGAAGCGATGGCGTGCAGACACCGTGAAGGGCGACACCTGCCCCGAGTGCGGCGGGCCGCTCGACGAGCCCCGCATGTTCAACCTGATGTTCAAAACCCACGTCGGGCCGGTGGAGGAGCTGTCGTCGGAGGTCTACCTCAGGCCCGAGACCGCCCAGGGCATGTTCGTCGACTTCAAGAACGTCATCAACTCCACGCGAGTGCGGGTGCCCTTCGGCATCGCGCAGCAGGGCAAGGCGTTCCGCAACGAGATCACCCCCGGCAACTTCGTCTTTCGCGTTCGCGAGTTCGAGCTGATGGAGATGGAGTATTTCGTCAAGCCAGAACAGGACGACGAATGGTTCGATTACTGGCGCAAGGAGCGCATGCGCTGGTACGTGGAAGAGCTCGGTTTGGCGAGCGAGCGCCTGCGCATGTACGACCACCCGAAGGAGTCCCTGTCGCACTACTCGAAGCAGACAACTGACATCGAGTACGACTTCCCCTTCGGCTGGGGTGAGCTCGAAGGCGTCGCCGATCGCACCGACTACGACCTGCGCGTCCATCAGGAGCACTCGAAAATCGACCTGACCTACCTCGACCCCGAGACGAACGAGCGCTATCTGCCGTGGGTGATCGAGCCGGCGGTTAGCGTGGAACGGATCTTCATCACGCTTCTTCTGGACGCGTATGACGAGGACGTCGTCAACGAGGAGCCGCGGGTCGTGTTGCGACTGCACCCCAACGTGGCGCCCGTGCAGGTGGCGGTGGTGCCGTTGTCAAAGAAGGAGGACTTGATCAAGGTCGCGCGGGAGGTGCAGCGCACACTTCAAGGCGAGTTCCGCGTGGAGTACGACCAGACCGGCGGCCACATCGGCCGGCGCTACCGCCGCCAGGACGAGATCGGCACCCCGTTCTGCATCACGGTCGACTTCGACACGCTGAACGACAAGGCGGTCACCATCCGCCGGCGCGACTCAACCAAGCAGGAACGCGTACCTATGGCCGCCCTGGCGGCGCGGCTTGGCGCCCTAGTCGTCGAGCGCTAAGTCCGAGCCCGGAGGATGACGCCGCGGCTCGTGATCATCTTGGTGGCCGTCGTCGTTGTCATAGCAGGCGCTCCACCTCGCGGTGAAGCTCCGGCAGCCGGCGTCGATAGGGATCCAGCTGCCGTTGCGCAGCGGAGCCGGGGTCGAACACGAACCCAAGGTGGCCGGCCCTATCGTTGCTTGCGATGTCGAGAAGCTCGGTTGAGGGGATCAGCAGGCACTCTTGGTGGAATAGCTCCTCGTCGCGCAGCCACGCGAGGACGACGATGTGCGTAGTCGGCGACGCGCGGAAGCTTGATGCGTACACGTCGACAGTCGCATGGAGTCGCGCCTGCGTTACGTCTACGGTCTTGACCTGCAAACCGACCACGTGCCTGCTGTCGCGATGCAGCACGGCGATCTCGGCGGTCTCGCTATCCGGAAACGGCCGGAACAGGTTCAGGTCTCCAGACTCGGCAAGGCGCCTCGTTACCTCGGCTTCGCCGAGGAACCCTACGTCGCTGCGCCATTCGGGAGGGCGCTCGACGGGCGCCTCCAAGCCCTCGGCTGGAACTCCGAGCCGCTCCGCGATCCTGTCGGCAGGCACCAGCCACGGCAACCACCGGCTGTCGGACCGAGGTCTCATCCCGAACTCCATGGAGTAGATCGGCTTCCCCTGGTCGGTGGTGAGATCGGCAAGACCCTTGAAATCGCCAGCCGGGATGACCAGCACGGTCGGTCCAAGCCCTCCATCGACGAGCTGGCCCGCGACGATCATCACCTCGTCATTGGCGAGGCTCTCCCCCAGGATCACCAGGTGGACCTCGCCGTCCATCAGGGTCGATCGGCTTTTCGCCTGCACCTCGAGGTAGGCGCCATCGGTCAGCCGATGTACGAGGGCATCGACACCTCGGTCTGAGAGTGGCAAGAAAACGTGGAGCAGCCCGCGCGATTGTTCCGTCAATGCGGCCCAGAGCCGAAACTCGAACACCTGCCCGGACGCGCTCGTTTCGTTCCGCGTCCACGGCCCGATCACATGGCCGACTCTAGCCCCGGTTACGAGATCGTGGCCTCGATCGAGGCCTGGTGCGCGGCCATGTGGCCGATCAGCACCCGCTCGATTCGCTGTTCAACCGTCATCGTTCCGGTCGGGAAGTGCCGTTCTTTGTCGAGCAGCGGGTCGGGGATGGACCGCACCTCGCTGGCGATGCGCTGCAGGTTCTCGCGGAGCAGGTCCAGCACCTCCGCCTTGGTCGCGTCGATGTGCTCCGCGGCGTGCTCACTGTTGATGACCTTGAAGTCGACAGGCGGCGTCGGCTTGTCCTCGAGGATCGCGCGAATCCGGCCCATGATCCAGGGTTGAGTCGAAGCCACGTGGTGCGCGATCACGCCTACTCTCCGCGTCTCGTCCTCATCATTCAGCCTGATCCCTGGCGTGTTCACGCCCTGGAACCACCACTGCTCTTCTGAGAGCGATTCGACCAGCCGGATGAAACTCTTCTGCGCGGCCTCGAACTGGTTGGCGAGGGCCGCGGAACGGGACGTTTTCGTTTCAGCCATGGGTCCAACCTAGCAGGGTGCCGCTATTGAGTGACCGCGGCCTCCCAACCGTCGTATTCGCCTCCCAATCTGGCGGCCAGCCCCTCGAAGCGTTCTCTCAGAAGCCGGATGTTCTCAGGGCTCGGCACGAGATCCATCCTCGCCAAGGCCAGCCAGTTGGACCCAGTCGCAGCCGGCCGGACTTCGACGGCGAAACCCGCTTGCCGCAGCTCGGCGCCGGCCGCTTGCGCGAGCTCTTCGGTGGGCAGGTACAGATAGTTGACGACGTCGGTCGCCTTTCCGAAGTTCGCTCCGGCGGCGCCAAGCTGTTGCAGCGTGCGCCGATCGAGTGCGTTGTTGTCAGCGCCGCGCTTCTTGCCTTTGTCCCCAAACAGCCACTTCACAACCGTCTCCTTTCCATATCAACGCGCAGGTGTTGGCTCTCTGCCTTTCTGGCCCCGACTGGACGGCGGCCCCGCGATGGCGGCCCCGACAACCAACGCCCCGGCCAGGATCCACGAATAGAGGAAGCTCAAGTTCGGCGCGATCAGCCCGGCCAGGACGATCGCTGCGAGCACCGACGGGATCGCGCTGCGCAGCAAGGCTGAAAGAATTGGCGCCAGTGTCAACAGAAATACGGCTCCGACGAGAATCCAATCGGGGACGCTCCAGGTTGACGCGTATGAGACCTCTTCGCAGCGAAAGGTCGAGGCGCTGCCAGTGCACGCACTGACGTTGCCCTCGAGGACGAAATAGAGCAACGGGATGATCGCCGCAATCAGCGGCATAACCACCGCGCCTGCCTTGAGCGTCCTCCACCGCCGTCCTGCCAGCCCGAACAGGATCCCCACGATGACGAAGAAGGCAATGCCCAACCCCGATTGCCGCTGCCAGTCGAACGCCATGGAAACTGCGAGTCTAGCCGCCCGCCTTCGGACCGCGCCTCGAGGCCGTCCGTCTAGAAGATCATGGGCCGACGATCCTGATCGTCCAGAAGTCCGCGGCCAGGCCGGGTTGGACGAGATATGTGTACGGCAGCGTGAAGTAACCCGCCATCCCCCAGCCGGCGCCCCACGAGTTGCGCACCAGAAACCATTGGCGCGAGTCGTCATAACCAACGGCCATCACCGCATGGCCGCCGACCGCGCGTTCCCCTGGCGCCGGCATCGGCGCATGGCCTGTCTTCGCGACGGCTGCGCCTTCGAAGCTTTCGTAGACGGTGAACCCCAAAACAAACGGATAGCCGGACGCGAGGCAGCCCTTCATCTGGTTCAGGTCCGCGACCAGGCTCTGGTATGACACGGCGCGGTCGGCCATCGCATCCTTGTAAGCCTTCGCCGGCGGCTTCTGTGCGAACTTCGAGATGACGTACGGCCATTCGGGCTCCGGGCATACGCCCTGGCTTGCCACCGACTTGATGCCGTCCCTTATCTGCGCGCCGCTGTCGATCCCGACCGTGCCCTCGATGCGGCGCTCGTTGTAATAGATGAAGAGGCGCGACGGCACGAAGTCCGTGAGCTTCTGCTTCAGGCGGTCGAACTCGATCGCGCCCCCGATGGCGTTCGCAGTGCAGCTCCCCAGCATGCCCTGGTCGTACACGCGCGGGCAGCGTTTGCGGAGGTCGACGGAAGCCGGTAGCGCGATCAGGAACTGCGGCGGGGCCGCGTACATGTGATCACGCTCGTCGGGGAGGTCGGGGATCCAGCCATAACGCGCGATCTTCCTCGGCTCTGTCATCAGCTTCGTCTCCTTACCGCTCCGCCGGACTGTACGCAAGTTTGGGGCCGCGCCGCCGTTTCAATCTGCGGAGGTGATCCGCCAATGATCACGCCTATTGCCAGGTTCCTGTTGGCTCGCTTCGTAGCGGTGTTCGTGACCACCATCGGGGTGGTCGTCGGTGTGTCGTCCCTGATCATTGCGGCACCGTGGGCGACGAATAAAGGTCGATAACCTCACCGCCTGAGGGGCGAGGCGGTACCCTTCCCCAACTCCGTGCCGGCGGTCCGCCCCGACCGCCGGATCCGATTTTTCCGCGACGCTCTTGACTTTCTCCCAGTCACTGTGATTGAATGACCAACCAGATTTGGTTGAGCGTTCAACCAAACAGCAAGTACCGCAGGAGAAAGAGTCCCATTGCCAAGCGACAGCCGCGCCAAGATCCTCGAGGCCACCTTCGCCGTCCTGAGCCGAGAGGGCTACGAGAACGCCTCGATCAAGGACATCGCCGAGGAGGCCGGAGTGGCTCAGGGCCTGGTCCATTACTACTTCAAGTCCAAGCAGCAGCTGGTCCTTGCCGTCCTCTTCGAGGTCTGCAAGAAGATGGACGTCTACACCGCTGAAGGGACTGAAGGGGCTATGGCAGCCTTCGAAAACTTCAAGGTTCTGCTTCGCACCCGCCCCGACGCCCACACGCTCTACATCCAGCTGATCGGCGTCGGGCTGCACGACAAGGAGATCGGCGCCGGTATCCGCGAAAACATTCGCACCGAGCGCGGCCATGTCGAGGAGCTCGCCCGTCAGGTCCTCGCCGAGCGCGAAGGCGATCCCGGTCCCGCCCGCTCGATCGCGGGTGCGGTGTGGGGAGGAGTCCTCGGGATCATGGTCCAGAAGATGGTCGACCCGGAGTTCAACGCCGATGAAGCCGTCGACGCACTGGCGGCGATGGCGCTGCATGCCGTTTATCCGTCCGCCCTGCCGGGGCGCGCGTAGAAGAGAAGGAGAGAGGGGAAATGTTCGCGAGCTGGGGCCGTTTCGTCTTCCGGTACCGATGGGCCACGCTGGTCGGGTCGGGCGTACTGCTGGCGATCTCGATCGTCGGCCTGCTGATGGGCGGCACGCTTACGAGCGGCGGCCCGCTGACCAGCAACCTCGAGTCGGCGCGCGCCGGCAACCTCGTCACCTCCGAGCTGGCCGCCTCGAAGGTCACCTCGAACTTCGTCCTGCTCTTTTCGAGCAAGACCGAGACGGTCGGTGATGGGGCGTTCAAGGACGCCGTCACCGCAGCGCTGGCACCCATCGAAGGCGACTCGCGAATCAGTTCGATCGTCACCCCATACAACGCGCCTAACGCACGCGTCGCCCAGGCCTTCACGTCCACGGACGGGCACCAGGCCCTCGTCAGCGTCGACCTCAAGTCGAGCGGCACCCAGGCGCACAAGGACTACGACGCGCTCCGGAAGCTGGTGCACTCCGACACCCTGACCGTGACCGGGACTGGATTCGTCGCCATCAACGAAGCCTTCAACAAGACGCTCGAGAGCGACCTGCAGCGAGCCGAGACGGTGACGCTTCCGGTCACGCTCGTCCTGCTGGTCATCATCTTTGCCTCGCTCGTCGCCGCCGGCCTGCCGCTAGGCGTCGGCATCCTCACGATCGTCGGCGGCCTCGCCGGCACGTTCTTCCTCAACCGTTTCACCGACGTCTCGCAGTACGCCCTCAACATCGTCACCCTCATCGGCCTCGGGGTTTCCATCGACTACTCGCTGTTCGTCGTCAACCGCTTCCGCGACGAGCTGGCGCGTGGCGCTTCCCGCGAAGATGCGCTGGCGACGACCATGGCGACGGCGGGTCGCGCGATCACGTTCTCCGGGGTCACCGTCGCTGTTGGCCTGTCTGCGATGCTCTTCTTCCAGGGCACCTTCCTGGCCTCGATGGGCGCTGCGGGCGCGATCGTCGTCGCCGTCGCCGTCGTCTATGCGCTCACCTTCCTGCCGGCGCTGATGTCTGTGCTCGGCCCCGCCGTCAACCGCCTCCGCATGCCGCTGTTCAGGTCCCATCGGCCTGCCGGCAGCGGGGTGCGCCCGGAGCCGGCTTCGCCGGGCCGCGCGCCCTTAGGGGGGAGCCCCCCCTCAAACGAGATGGGCGTGGGCTTCTGGGGCCGGTGGGCGAACTGGGTCATGCGCCGGCCGCTTGTCGTGCTGCTGCCCGCCACCGGGTTCCTGCTCCTCGCCGCCTCGCCATTCATCCAGCTGCGGCTCGCGAACGGCGACGTCGACATGCTGCCCTCACACCTCGAGGCGAGGCAGGGCTACGACCAGATGGTCGCCAACTTCCCCGGCCAGGACCAGACCACCTTCAACATCGTCGTCAACTACCCGGACGGTTCACCGCTGACGACGTCGCGCATCGGGGACCAGTACGACTTCGAGCGGCGCGTAGCCGCGATCCCGGGCGTCCTCCACACCACGTCGATCTACGACCTCGACTCCAGCCTCGGTCGCACCGACTATCAGGCTTTGTATACCGGCGACCCGAGCAACGTCCCGCCGGCCGCCCGTCAGCTGATGGCCGCGACGGTGGGCAAGCACATCGTTCTGATCCAGGCGAGCACGGCGTCGCCGGCGACGTCGGACGCATCACGTGTCATCGTCAACGCAATCCGCGCGGATGGCGGAGTCGGTGATGGAGCGCAGGTGCTGGTCGGCGGCCAGACGGCCATCGATCTCGACGTGATCAAGTTCATCGTCGACCGCACGCCACTGGCGGTCGGGTTTGTGGTGGCGGTCACGCTGGTCGTCCTGTTCCTTCTCACAGGTTCGGTGGTGCTGCCGGTCAAGGCCGTGCTGCTGAACTTTCTGTCCATCGGCGCCTCATTCGGAGCGCTGGTGTGGATCTTCCAGCAGGGCCACCTGGCAAACATTCTCGGCTTCACACCCCAATCGATCGACCCGAGCATCCCGGTGATCCTGTTCTCGATCGTGTTCGGCCTGTCGATGGACTACGAGGTGCTGCTCGTCAGCCGCATCCACGAGGAGTACGTTCGCACTGGCGACAACACGCGGGCGGTGGCGAGCGGCCTCGAGCGGACCGCACGCCTCATCACGGGCGCTGCGGCGATCATGTTCACTGTGTTCATGGCCTTCGGCCTCGCCGAGGTGGTGATCATCAAGGCCATCGGCATCGGGCTGGCGGTCGCCGTCGCCATCGACGCCACGCTGGTGCGAGCGCTCGTGGTGCCGGCTGTCATGCGCCTGCTGGGCGACTGGAACTGGTGGGCGCCGCGGCCGCTGCGGAAGCTCTACGACCGCGCGGGCCTTGGCGACTTCAAGGTGGAGCCGATTCCCGAGCCAGAGCTCGAAGTCGCGTAGAGCGCAACGCCGGGCGAGATCGGAGATTCGAAATACCGGGTAAGACGGGAGGCCAGCCCGTTTCGCTAACACAAGCGGTTCGAATCGCCGGGCCGCTATGCGACTCAGGAGGGTTTCGAACAAGATGGAAAACTTGGTCGTCTTGCTTCTCGTCGGTCTCGTCGCCGGGTTCCTGGCCAGCAAGGTGATGACCGGGAGGGGCATGGGCCTCATCTGGGACATCGTGGTCGGTGTTCTCGGTGCGTTTCTCGGCGGTTGGCTGGCCGGAGCTCTGGGCATCGCGGTGGGTGGCCTGTTGGCCGAGATCGTGATCGCCTTCATCGGCGCGCTGATCCTGCTGTTCATCTTCCGGGCGCTGATCGGACGGGGCATGATCCGCGCGTAAAGCTGTTTCGAATAGGGCCTCGCGGCAACCGCCGCGGGGCCTTTCCTTTTTTGGCCGTCCTGTGCGTGCCCGCGCCCGCGGGTCGGTCCTCCATACAATTCGAAGCGATGGCCACCTCGCGGAGCGCTCATAAGTGGGTCTACCACTTCACCGAAGGGTCCGCGAAGATGCGCGACCTGCTCGGCGGCAAGGGCGCGGGCGCGGCGGAGATGACCCGCGCGGGGATGCCGGTACCACCGGGCTTCACCATCACCACAGAAGCCTGCCGCGCGTATCTCGCCAACAAAGGCAAGTTCCCACCCGGGACGTGGGAGCAGGCGCTGGCTGCGCTCAAGAGGCTCGAGCGAAAGACAGGTAAGGGCCTTGGGGACCCGCACAACCCGCTTCTCGTCAGCGTCCGCTCCGGAGCCAAGTTCTCGATGCCGGGCATGATGGACACCGTCCTCAACCTGGGCCTCAACGAGGAGACTACCAAGGGCCTCGCCGCGCTCACCAACGACGAGCGCTTCGCGCTCGACGCGCGCCGCCGGTTCATCCAGATGTTCGGCAAGACCGTGATGGGGATCGACGGCGAGAAGTTCGAGCACGCGTTGACCGACGCGAAGAAGCGCGCGGGCGTCAAGACCGACCCCGAGCTGAAGCCCCAGCAGCTGCGCCCGCTCGTGAAGCGGTTCCTCGACATATATAAGGACGCGACCGGCCAGGAGTTTCCGTCCGACCCGATCGTGCAGCTCCGAGCGGCGATCGAGGCGGTGTTCAAGTCATGGAACACCGACCGCGCCAAGACGTACCGGCGCATGGAGCGCATTCCCGACGACCTCGGGACCGCGGTCAACGTCCAGACAATGGTGTTCGGCAACATGGGGCCTACGTCGGGTACGGGCGTCGCTTTCACGCGAAACCCGATCACCGGCAAGAAGGAGCTCTACGGCGACTACCTACCCAACGCCCAGGGCGAGGACGTCGTCGCCGGTGTGCGCGACACAGAGCCGATCTCGGCGCTGAAACGCCAGATGCCCAAGGTCTACGCGGAGTTCGAGGGCTACGCGCGAAAGCTCGAGAAGCACTACAAGGACGTGCAGGACCTCGAGTTCACGATCGAGCGGGGCAAGCTCTGGATGCTGCAGACCCGTTCCGCAAAGCGCACCGGCGAGGCCGCCGTGAGGATCGCCGTCGACATGGTCGCCGAGAAGCTCATCACCAGAAAAGAGGCCGTCGCGCGCATCGAGCCGCGACAGCTCGAGCAGTTGCTGTTCCCGCGTGTCGACCCTAACGCCAAGGTCCACCCGATCGCCAAGGGCGTGCCCGCATCACCGGGCGCCGCGAGCGGCGAGGCCGTGTTCGACGCCGACACCGCGGTCGAGTGGGGGAGGCAGGGCAAGGCTGTGATCCTGGTCCGCGTCGAGACCAACCCGAACGACGTCCATGGGATGGTCGAGGCGAAAGGCATCCTCACGCAGACCGGCGGCACCGCCAGCCATGCGGCGCTGGTTGCGCGCGGCATGGGTCGGCCGTGTGTGGTCGGCGCGAGCTCGATCGACGTCGACGTCCGCAATCGAATGTTCTCTGCCAACGGCACGATGATCAAGGAAGGCGAGGAGATCACGATCGACGGCACCACGGGCGAGGTCTACGTCGGCAAGGTGCCCACGATCGAGGCGCAATCCCTCAACAAGCACCGCGCGGCGAGCGCGATCCTGAGCTGGGCCGACGAGTTCCGCCGGCTGCAGGTGTGGGCAAACGCCGACTACCCACGCGACGCCATCAAGGCACGTGAGAACGGAGCGCAGGGCGTCGGCCTGTGCCGCACCGAGCACATGTTCATGGAGCAGGATCGCCTGCCGATCGTGCAGGCGATGATCATGGCCACCACCACAGAAGAACGCGAGCAGCAGCTCGCGAAGCTGCTCCCGATCCAGCGCGGCGACTTCGAGGGCATCTTCAAGGCCATGGCCGGCCTCCCGGTGATCATTCGCCTCCTCGACCCGCCCCTGCACGAGTTCCTGCCGAGCCTCGAGGAGCTGATCCGGGAGACCACGCACCTCAAGGACACCGGCGAGAACCCGGAGCGGCTCAAGGAGGCCGAGAAGGTCATGTCGCGCGTCGAGGAGCTGCACGAGGCCAACCCCATGCTGGGGTTGCGCGGGGTGCGCCTGTCGATCCTTTTCCCCGAGATTCCCCGCATGCAGGTGCGGGCGATCATGGAAGCGGCATGCAACCTGCGCAAAAAGAAGGTCGACGCTCAGCCCGAGATCATGATCCCGCTGGCCGGTACTGTGGCCGAGCTGCAGGCTGTGCACCAGGAGCTGAAGCCTGTGGCCGAGCAGGTGCAGGAGGAGAAGGGGGTCAAGGTGCCCTACAAGTTCGGGACCATGATCGAGATCCCGCGCGCAGCGCTCGTGGCGGGCGAGATCGCCAAGGAGGCCGAGTTCTTCTCCTTCGGCACCAACGACCTGACCCAGATGACGTTTGGCTACTCCCGCGACGACGCCGAGCGGCACTTCATCGTCCGCTACCTCGAGCGCAAGATCCTGCCACGCAACCCCTTCGAGACGATCGACGAGAACGGCGTGGGCCGCCTCATGGCGATCGCGGTCACGGAGGGCCGCAAGACCCGGCCGAAGATGGAGATCGGGATCTGCGGCGAGCACGGCGGGGACCCGGATTCGATCCACCTCTGCCACAAGCTGGGCCTCAACTACGTCTCGTGCAGCCCGTTCCGCGTCCCGGTGGCGCGTCTGGCCGCGGCCCAAGCCGCCCTCGGAGTCGGCGAGAGCTCGAACTAAATCTCGCCTTCCCACGCAGGCGAGAGGTCGGCTGCTCTAAGCGCAGCCGGGTGGGGGTGATTGATCCCCTCGGCCTTAGTCTGTCTGCCCACTCGAACCCCACACGGGCTGTCGAGAACCGCGTTCCACCGGAAGAACCCATGCGCCGCTCGGCTCCTCAGGCCGACAGCTTTCCCGAACCGGACCTCTAGCTAGGCATCCGGCGTCCGATCCCGGGGTAGTCGATGACCAGCCCTTCGGAGTCGAATGTGATGTCGGCGGTGAAGCCGCTGTCGAGCGACTCGTAGCGCACGACGGCGCCGCCCGCCGCGGCGCGAACGAACGTATATCGCTGCCGGCTCGCGTGCACGCTCAGGTCTGGCACCGACACCCATGCCATCAAAAGGTCGAGCGGCCCGCCGCCACGAAGCAGGTCGTGGCGCAGCACCGGCATCGAGTTGGTGAGCGGCGAGAGACCGAGATCGCAGTCGAGAGCCTCCGAGAAGTCGGCAACCTCCCCGCCCGGCCCAGGCAGCGCGACGAGACCGTCAGCTGTGGCCCTGATGCTCCATTTGCCGGCCCTGGTCCTCCGTAGGTCGAGCTTGCGCCGCCAGCCCTCGCCCCGTGCGGTGACCAGGAGGCCGGACGTGACGAAATTGGACAGGGTCTCGAGCTTGTAATCGAGCCGGTACCCGACCGGGGCTGACCCGATGGCCGTTCCGGTTGCCGTCAAGCGCCGAGGTTGGATCATGACGTCGGCGAACTCGGCGCCGGCCGGGTCTTCCTTGATCCAGGCGATGGCCCGCGACACCATGGCCGATCACAATAGTCACAGTGCCCACCTCAACGTCCGACGACGCCTTCGCCGAGGTCAAAGCCAAGGTCGACCTGGTGAAGGTCGTGCAAGAGCATGTCCGCCTGAGCAAGCGCAACAGGGACTTCTGGGGCCTGTGCCCTTTCCACCAGGAGGACAGCCCCAGCTTCAAGGTCAATCCACAGATGCAGTCGTGGTACTGCTTCGGCTGCGAGCGTTCTGGTGACGTGTTCACGTTCGTCGAGCTCATCGAAAAGACCGACAAGCGAGGCGCCCTGCAGCTGCTCGCGGAACGCGCGGGCGTGGAGCTCAAGAAGCTCAGCCCGGAGCAGAAGGAGCGATCCGACTCGAGGCGGCGTCTCCTCGCCATGCTCAAGCTCGCCGCTCAGTACTACGAGTACGTGCTCTGGTCGACGCCCACCGGCGAGACCGGCAGGCGCCTGCTGGCGTCGCGCGAGGTCACGGAAGAGACGGCGCGCGCGTTCCAGCTCGGCTATGCCCCGGCCGGCCGCGGCTTTGCCGAGTACCTGCGCGCCAAGAAGCGATCGCTGGCCGACGCCCAGGAGGCCGGCCTCATGCGCCGAGACGGCACCGACTTCTTCGCCGAGCGCCTGGTCATCCCCATCCGGGACGAGCGCGGCCAGCCGCTGGCCTTCACCGCGCGCACGGTTCGCGCCGACGAGCAGCGCAAGTACATCAACTCGCCGGAGACGCCGGCCTATGTCAAGGGCAGGGTTATCTTCGGCCTCGACCTCGCCCGCGACGAGATCGCGCGCAAAGGACACGCGCTCTTGATGGAGGGCCAGTTCGACGTCATCACAGCGCACGGCACAGGCATCAAGCACGCCGTCGCCAGCTCGGGTACTGCCTTGACCGACGACCAGGTCCGGCTCCTCAAGCGCTTCACGGATGAGCTGCTGCTCGTCTTCGACTCGGACCGGGCCGGCCGCGCCGCTGCTCAGAAGGCGGTGGTGCTGGCCGCCGCCCACCAGATGCGCACGCGCGTCGCAGCCATCGAGGGCGCCAAGGACCCCGACGAGTTCCTACGCGCGGCGGGCGCCGAGGCGCCAAAGCGATGGGAGGAGCTCGCGGCCAAGGCCCCATCTGGCTTCGAGTTCGGCATGGAGGACGCAGCTGCCGGCCTCAACCTCAGCAACGCCAATCACGTCGAGCTCGCGGCGAGGCGGCTGCGGGAATGGATCGCCCAGTTCCCGCCCACCCTGCAGGAGGAGTACCGGGAACGCGCGAAGCGCTGGATGGGGGTCTCCGGCCACCTCCTCGCCGCGGACCCGGATGAGAGGCGGAGTTCGGGCCGACCGGGGCCTCAAAAGGCGGGTAATAACGGTTTGGGCGCCCCGCACATGGGGAAAAAGATGACCGTAGGCAGGTATCTGCTGCAGTTGCTTGCGGTTCGTCCGGCTGCGTTCGAACGAGTTCGAACAAAGATCACCCCAGAGGAGTTGGACGAAGAGGACCGCGGTATATACGTACGGATGTTGGAGACTTACGAGCGCGGCGGTGCGTCCGGGCTCGAGAACGAATTGGCGGGTTATCCCGCAGAGGAACAAGACCTGATAAGAAGGGCTTGGGCGGCGCCTCCGCCCAATGTTGACGAAGAGGTGGCCGTGGAATTGGCCGAGCGCATCAGGCTCGACCGCATGAAAGGCCGCCACAGTGGGATAATCCGCGAGCTTTCCGAGGCGGAAAGAGGGAAGGACTGGGAACGGGTGGCGCGGCTTGAAGCAGAGGCAAGGGAGCTTGCGCGCGCCATCGCCGAAATGGAAAGGAGAGGGTGACGATCGCGCGCGCAGCCAAAGTAGTGACAAAAGTCGGGAACCGGGCCAGTAAGGCCGTCGAGAAGCCGGAGCACAAGTTCGAAGACGAGCTGATGGCCGTCGCCGAGCAGCTCATCGTCAAGGGCAAGGAGCAGGGCTACCTCACCCCTGACGACATCCTCCAGGGCTTTCCGGAGATCGACGCCGAGCCGGACCAGATCTTCCGGATCTTCGCCGCGTTCAAAGAGATCGGCATCGAGGTCACCGACGGCGAGAAGGATTTCGAAGAGGTCGAGCAGATCGACGACGAGATGCTCCTCGACATCGAGATGATGGACTCAGTCTCGCTGGACGACCCCGTCCGCATGTACCTGAAGGAGATCGGGCGCGTGAGCCTGCTCACAGCCAACGACGAGGTCGAGCTCGCGCAGGCCATCGAGGCCAAGCCGCTCCACGACGCCCTCAAGGCGCTGAACGTCATCGAGGAGATCGAAGGTCGCCAGCGCTCCGTCGAGGAGATGCTGCCCGACGTCATCGAGCGCCTGGCCACCGTCAAGCGGAAGGGCCAGCAGGCGCACATCGCCGGCGAGCTCCTCGGCCTCAACGACCTGGCCAAGCTCCAGAACCTCCTCGATGCCGCGGCGGCCGAGCGCAAGCGCCAGGCCACCAACGGCGCCGCGCGCCCGCGTGTCCGCGCCGAAGCGCTCGAGTCGTACCGGATCGCCCGCTACCGGCTGACCGAGCGGTACGAGCGCGCCTACGAGGCCAAGCAGCGACTGACCGAGGCCAACCTCCGGCTGGTCGTGTCGATCGCCAAGAAGTACATCGGCCGAGGCATGTCGTTCCTCGACCTGATCCAGGAAGGCAACATGGGCCTCATCCGGGCGGTCGAGAAGTTTGACTACCACAAGGGATACAAGTTCTCGACCTACGCCACGTGGTGGATCCGGCAGGCAATCACCCGCGCCATCGCCGACCAGGCTCGGACGATCCGCATCCCTGTCCACATGGTGGAAACGATCAACAAGCTGGTCCGCGTCTCGCGCCGGTTGCTCCAGGAGCTCGGCCGCGAGCCGAGCGACGAGGAGATCGGCGAGGAGATGGGGATCACGCCCGAGAAGGTGCGGGAGATCGTCAAGGTCTCGCAGGACCCGGTCTCGCTCGAGACCCCGATTGGCGAGGAGGAGGACTCGCACCTCGGCGACTTCGTCGAGGACCGCGAGGCGGTCTCGCCTTCCGACGCGGCTTCGCTCACCATGCTCCACTCTGAGGTGGAGGACGTGCTCGATACGCTCACGCCACGCGAGCGGCGCGTGCTGCAGCTGCGGTTCGGGCTGATCGATGGGCACCAGCGCACGCTGGAAGAGGTGGGCAAGCGGTTCGGCGTGACCCGCGAGCGCATCCGCCAGATCGAGGCCAAGGCGCTGCGCAAGCTGCGCCACCCGTCGCGCTCGAAGAAGCTCCGCGACTACCTGGAGTAACCAAGACTCGCCTCCCCACGAGGTGGGGGAGGTCGGCAGTGCCGTCGGCACTGCCGGGTGGGGGTGATTTAAGGCCCAAAGCGGTTGAAACCAGACTCGCCCCGCCGGCGTCTGGGTTGGTGAGTGAAGGATCGAACCGTGCTGCACCGACGACGTACAGCGGCCTTTATGACTCTCGTCGTCGGACTCTTGATGACTGCCTGCGGCTCTTTGTCGCCGCCGGCCCACGCGACCTACACCCTTGGACACTTTCCCCAAGTGCCAACCGGTTCTTTTTCCCAGTCCACCACGCGCGCCCTGCAGGCCGTTCTCGACGATTTCGGAAACCGATTCGTGCTGCCGGGTATCACAGCGACCGTGTTGGCTGCGGATGGCGAAGCGTGGTCCGGGGCGACCGGTACCGCCGACGGAGTGCATCCCGTCGAGGTGCGGTCACAGTTCGGCATCGCCAGCCTCACCAAGACCGTGATAGCCGCAGAGGTCATGAGGCTGTCCGAAAAGGGCTTGCTGCGCTTGAGCGACCCGGTTTCGAAACATCTTCCGTCGAGCTTCCACTTCGATACCAATGGGGCCACCATCGAGAATCTGCTCCATATGGAAAGCGGCATCCCTGATCCGGCACTTATTTTCACCCCTGCGGTGGAGGCAGATCCACTCCGCGACTGGAAAGTCCGAGAGGTCCTGGCCACCGTTCCTGAATATCGTTGGAAACCGGGCGACCACTTCGTCTACGGGGCCTCCAACTACATGCTTCTTAGTCTGGTCATCGAGGCAACGACCGGAACGAGCGTGGCCGCTGCACTCCGTGCCCACATCCTGGCGGACCCACGACTCTCGTCGATCGTGTATCAGCCAGCCGAGCGACCGAAGGGTCCGCTCGCCCTTCCGTTCATCCAAGGGAAGCTTCGACCCAACATCCTCGAAGTTGGCGGGGGCTATCTGCCTACCAAAGCGGAGGTCAGCTTTGCGAATGGATCCGGGTGCATGGCAAGCGATTCGGGGGCGCTCGCCCTGTGGGGATATCTGCTCTTCGGCGGGAAGCTCGTCTCAGAGCAGACTCTACTGGCCATGACCGACTTCGGGACAGGTTCTTACGGGCTTGGCGTGTTCAACCAAACCAAGGACGGCGCATGGCGCGGGGCGGGCCAAGCGATTGGCAACGCTGGAGAGGAGGACGGCGGTTACTCGTCGGTTCTGGCTGTCCTACCAAGCAAAGGGATCGTCATCTCGGTCCTGACCAACTTGGCGGGCGATCCCAAATCCCTGGTCTTCCCTGTCGCCGAGGCGCTTGCGTCGGCCCTTCAACGGTGAACGCTGTAAGCCAACCCGGGCGCCCATTCTGCTGAGATCAAAACCCGCCAGCGGGCATTTGGATGGCGAGGACCATTGCAAGATCTGGTGATACCGACCCAGCCCAGCCTCGTGAGCGCCGCCAGAGGTGGCGACGCCGAAGCCTTTGATGCGCTGATCGGAGCGCACCTGGAGACGGGGTACCGCGTGGCGCTGGCGATCCTGCGCAATCCCGACGAGGCCCGCGACGCGGTGCAGGACGCGGCGTTCAAGGCCTGGCAGCGTCTCGGCCAGCTCAAGGATGGTCGCGCGGCGCGAGCCTGGTTCCTCACCATCGTCGCGAACCAGTGCCGCAGCGTCCGTCGAGGAAGGTGGTGGTCGGTGGTTGGTCTCCCCGATCTCGATCACCCAAGCGCCGAATTCGAGACGTTTAGCGCAAACAGCGCCGACCTCCGGCGTGGACTTGCGGCGCTGTCAGCGGAGGAGCGATTGCCTCTGTTCCTGCACTTCTACCTCGACCTTCCCCTCGATGAGGTCGGCGCGGTGCTCGGCCTGAGCGCTGCCGGCGCTAAGACCCGCGTGTACCGGGCGGCCAGAAAGCTGCGCCCCGGACTGGAGTTGGACTGATGGTCGACCTGCGCACAGAGATCAGAGAAGCGTTCGACCAGGAGCAGTCATTCTTCCCGCCGCCACCCGCCATGCGGCGCGAGATGGTCAATGCTGTGGTCGCGGGTCGAAGAGTTACTTCGTTCGACGGCGAGCGGCTGCCGAGGTACCAGTGGCTCGCGGTCGCCGCGGCGATCCTGATCACGGTCGCGATCGTTGCCGGCCTGATGTCGGTGCGATTGCTGACCTCTCACCCAAACCTCGTAAAGCCCGGACCGGCGCCGCAGCTCTGCCTCCCGGGAACGACGGAAGCGTCGGATAGGTTCGCCCGGATCCATGGATGCATCACGTACAGCGACGGCTCCCAGATCGTGGCGGTGGATCCCAACCATCCGGCCAACCGGATCATGCTCGGACCGTCCAACGGTCTTTTGCCCATCGCATGGTCCCGTGACGGGAGCCGCTTGCTTCTCACGTCGACGCTTGGAGATCTCTTCGTCATGAACGCGGACGGATCGCGAACGCAAATCGTTCGTGGCGGCGCGTTTGGCTGGGAAGGCTCATTCTCACCAGATGGCACAAAGGTGGTCTACGACCGCTATGACACGACAGTCGTGCCGGCGAAGGTGGGTCTGTATGTGGTCGATGTGAAGGGCGGTTCGACGCGGTTGATCGCCGCTTCGACGTTGTGCACGGACGCGAGTTGTACCGGGTCGAGCATCGGATCGTGGCTCACGTATCCGGTGTGGTCGCCGGATGGCTCGCGCATCGCCTACGCCGACTACCGGGATGACCTGGCTACAGATCAGATCTGGACCATGAGCTCCGATGGGACCAATGCCCAGCGGCTGGTCGATCTCGGCCAGTGCTCGGCGACCCAGCCTACCGGCTGCACCCTTGGCCTGGCATGGTCACCCGACGGATCGCAGCTGGCGTTCCACTCTGCCGGCGGCATCTACATCGTTGGAGCGAACGGATCGGGCCTGCATCGAATCAGTAAGGATGGCGGTCAGCCGTCCTGGTCGCCGGATGGATCGCGAATCATCTTCACCCGAGCGGGCGAGCTGTTCACGATGGCCGCCGACGGCAGTGACGTGGCATTGGTGGAAGGGGTGAATCCTGTGCCAACCTACGGATGGGCCTGGAATCCGGTGCGTTAGACGATGAGAGCATCCAAGAACGAACCGAAGGCGGCCAACGTTTTGCTCCTGACGCTCTTCATTTTGGCCGGCCTCATGGCCGTTGACTGCGCGAACCGACCCGCGACCGCTGTGCGACCGGCGCCGCAACTGTGCGTGTCTGGAGCGACCCAACCGTCGAACCGGTTTGACCGGGTGCACGGCTGCATCACTTACAACGATGGGTCGGAGATCTGGGCCGTGGATCCCAACCACCCGTCCAACCGGATCTCGCTGGGGCCGTCAAACGGCCTGACGTCAATGGCCTGGTCGCGGGATGGGAGCCGCCTACTTCTTGTGGAGGAGAGGAACGCAGGGACGGCACAGGACGCACAGGACCTCTATGTCATGAACGCAGACGGCGCGCAGACACGGCTCACCAGCGACGGCCACGGCGGTGAGGGGTCGTTCTCACCCGACGGCACAAAGGTGGTCTTTGCGCGATGGAACGCCGGTCCGGCCGAGGGCCTCTACGTGGTCGATGTGAAGGGCGGTGCCCCGCGCTTGATAGCCAAGTCGTATTTGGCGTGGTGGTTGGGGACTCCGGCGTGGTCACCCGACGGCTCGCGCATCGCATACACGGTGTACCTAGAAGGTGGTCCGGAGGGTTTCACGTATCAGATCTGGACTGTAAGTCCCGATGGGACCGATCCGCGGCTACTGATCGATCTAGGAGAGTGCGGAGGAGGAGGTTGCTCAGGTGGTCTGGCCTGGTCGCCGGATGGCTCGATGCTCGCGTTCTATTCGATGCGCGACAACCTCTCGACTCGAACGCGAGCAATCTACGTCGTGCACGCGGACGGATCAGGACTGCGTCGCCTCAATAACGACGGCTTTCAAGCGTCCTGGTCGCCAGATGGATCGCGACTCGTCTTCACCCGGTTCCCGAGGCTGCCCGGTAGCGTCGGAGACCGATGGGGTGGCGAACTCTTCACCATGGCCCCCGATGGGAGCGACCTGACCCTGGTGATGGAAGGCGTGGTTGTTGTCTCCCAAGGCGTTGGGGTTGCGCGTCCCACCGGATTGGCCTGGAACCCGGTGGTTTAGGCTGAGATCGTTGAAGGCCGAACCGCGAATCGCCGCCCGTTGGCAACCCTCCGCCCCCGTGACGCTGAGCATGGTGGCGGGCCTCGTTGCAGTCCAATGCGCGATCCGACCCTCGACGCCTACTGGTACGCGAACGGCGCCACCACTCCCCCACTGATGCGAGACCGGCGCCGCAAGTGTGCGTCTCTGGACTGACGAAACCGTCGGACCGGTTTGCGCTGGTGCACGGATGCATCACGTACACGGACGGATGGGAGACGCAGGGCAAATTGCACCGGAGGGCTGGCTTGGTCGCCGGACGGATCGATCCTCACGTTTCATTCGGCGCGCGCAACCAATCCAGTCCTGATCTGGGCAATCTACGCGGTGCATTCCGACGGATCGGCACCGCATCGCGCCAATGACGGTGGAGCCTGGCCGTCGTGGTCGCCTGATGGTTCCCGGATCGCCTTCGCTCGCGGCGGACAACTGTTCACGTCGGCCCCCGACGGCTACGAGCTGAGACCTGTGGAAGGCGGTCCCTACGGTTACGGATTGGTCAGGAGCGTCTGGAATCCGGTGCCTTAACCGAGGTCTCAAGCTTGTCCTGGAGTCCCGATCGCCGTAGATTGGGGCGGCCAATGCCTGTCATCACTATCGGGCGCCAGATCGGCGCCGGGGGCAGAACGGTCGGCCACATGCTGGCGACCAGGCTCAAAGCCGACTTCCTCGACTCCCAGCTCATCGACGAGGTCGCTCGCCAGCTGGAGCTGCCGAGGGAGGAGGTCGAGGCCGAGGACGAACAGCCCAACTCCTTGCTCAGCCGGCTGCTGCTTGCTCTCGGCGCCGCCAACACCGAGCCGATCATCCCGCCCGAGGCGTCGGCCTGGACGCCGCCCAACGCCGACCCCGTTTTCGACACCCGCCGGGCAGTGCTCCAGCTCACCCAGCATGTGATCAGAGAGGCGGCGAAAGGCGACAACGTCGTCATCGTCGGCCGCGGCGGCGCCTACATCCTTCACGATCACCCCGGCGCGCTCCACGTCTTCCTGCGCGCGGACTCGGCGATCAGGGTCAAAACCATCATGGAGCGCGAGAACAAGACCGAAGACGCGGCGCGCCGCCGCCTCAAGCAGGCGGACGAGAACTGGACCGCCTACATCCGGCAGGTGTACGGCCACGACCGCACGCTCGCCTCGCACTACGACATCGTGCTCGACACCGGGCGACTGGGTTACGACGCCACGATCGCCGCCATCCTCGCCGCCCTCGCCGGCCGTACCCGCTAACCTGAGCCTGTGACCCTCGCCCTCGGCTCCCGCACGTCCGGCGTCGACGGCTCGAGCGAGGGCGGCCGGATCAACACGATCAACCTGCCCGGTGCGCTCGTCCTCTACGGAGTCGCCCTTGTGCAGTCCCTACAGCGCAAGAACCCCAAGAGCAAGCCCTCGGTGGCGGCTGTTCAGGTCGACGGCGTGTGGTGCCTGGAGATCACGTACGCGGGCGAGCCGCCCGTAGGCGTCCCCGAGCGGTGGCACGGCCACCGCGTCATCGTCCGCAGCGCCGAGGCGCCGCCAAGTGCCTGAGGGCAAGTTCACCAGCCAAAGCAAGGTCCGGGACGTCCTGACCAGCCTTGGCGACCAGGGCCAGGAGCTGCTCTGGAAGCACGGCTACGACGTCGGCGAAGGCTTCGTCGACGTCTTATCCCAGTACCAGACCCTCCAGCACGCCGCCGAGACGGAGCGCCTGAGAGACCTCGATCGGCTGCTCGCGGAGCTGAACTCCAGCCGGTAGCGTCTTTTACGCGCTTTTCTACGTTCAAATACGGGGCGCAGGTGTACCATCGCAAACTAAATCGGTTCTGCTTCGTTATATAGATCGAGGAACACGTCATTGCAAAAGTCAAAGTTGGAACCGGAGAAGGGCAAGTGCGAGTGCGGACGGCGCACGCAGGACGCCTCGGTCTACGTCTATCGCTCCCACACCGATCGCTATCTGTTCCATCGCTGTGAGTGCGGCGCCGAGTGGACCGAGCACCAGACGGACATCGATCCCACTGATCCCGTCAGCTCTGACGAGGTGATCGAGGTGCACAAGCGTCTGGCCAAATTCGAAGGCTCCATCGCCGAGCTCCTGGAGCGCCGCCCCGCCTAGCTTCCCCACTCGTGGGGAAGTCGCCCCCGCGCGAAGCGCGTGGGCGGATGGGGGGCACCACTAACCCTAGCTTCCCCACTTGTGGGGAAGTCGCCCCCGCGCGAAGCGCGTGCGCGGATGGGGGGCACCACTAACCGAGTCGGTATCGCTCGGCTGGCCGTCCCGGAACTTGCACCGGAACGGCGAAAAGCGCCCCGGCCGGCTCGTCGGTCCGACCCTCGGCCGCCGTGGTGACAAACAGCCGCGGGTCCGCCCGCCCGACCAGGCACACGCTCGACGGTTGCCGCGTCGGCACCTTGATTGTCTCCGCCAGGCTGCCGTCCGGTCGGAACCGCCTCACCTCGGCGGCACCCCAAACCGCCACCCAGAGATGGTTGTCGTCGTCGACAGTCATGCCGTCCGGCCCGCCCTTTGTGATCTGAGCGAAGGGTGTCCGGTCGCTGAGCGCACCCGTTTCCGGATCGACGTGGAATCGGTCGATCCGCCCTCGCGCGGTGTCGGCGAAATACATCGTCTTGCCGGTCTTGTCGAAGGCGGGGCCGTTGGAGATGGTTACGCCGTCCAGCACCTTCGCGACGCTGCCGCCCCGATCCACCCGGTACAGCGAGCCGGCATCGGGGGTGAAGTCGAAGGCCATGCTTCCGGCCCAGAAATGCCCGGACGGGTCAGCGCAGGCGTCGTTCATCCGCATCCTTACCGGCTTGCCGTCCTCAGGGCGATCGAGCCAGTCGAGGCGGCCGCCGGCGCGGATCAAGGCGATGCCGGTTCCACACGCCGCGATCCACTCGCCGGAGGCGCCTGCCAGCGCCGCCACGGCGCCTAAGGTGACGTCGAGCCTGGCCAGCTCCCTCAGCGGTCCTGCTTTGGAAGGGTCGGCTTCGAGCAAACGGCCGGTGGGGATGTCGACCAGCACGACGCGGTCGCCCACCCACCTCGCGCCCTCACCCAGCTCGAGACGGTCCGGGCCCCAGGGCGTCAATCGGCGCGCGTCGAAAGAAGTCCCCATCCGGCGAGAAGGTCGCGCAGACGCGCCATCGCGGCGTCGTCGAGGGCGGCGGTGGGAGGAGCCGGCCACGGCTCGCAGATTCCCTGCAGGTGAACAGCGGCCTTGATCGCCGCGGGAAAGACACCGGCGCGCAGCGCCATGACCAGCCGGATCAGATCGTCCTGGTGCCCGCGTGCGGCATCGAGGTCGCCATCCGAGAAGTCGTCGTAGATGCGCACGACCCAGCTTGGCGCGACGTTGGCGGCGCCGCAGATCGTGCCTGCGCCACCCATCGCTAGCGACGCCAGGAGCATCGAATCGCTGCCGGTGAAGATTCGAAAGCCAGGCACGTCTCGCGTTGCGACACATACGGTCTCGAAATATTCGAAATCGCGGCTGGAGTCCTTGATGCCCGCGATCGTCCCCTCACGCGCCAGTGTCGCCACCGTCGCCGGCTCGGACAGGACCTTCGTGAACTGCGGGATGTTGTAGAGGAGAAGCGGAATCTTGCTCTCAGCGGCGAGCCGGCGGTAAAACGCGAGCACCGTGGCCTGGTCGGTCGGGTAGTAGAAGGGCGGAGCGACCAGCGCCGCGTTGGCGCCGAGCCTGGATGCCGCGGCAACTTCCGCCCGAGCGCTCTCGAGGTGTGGTTGAGCGACGCCGCAGATCACGGGAACGCGCCCGGCCGCGGCCTCGACGACGCAGCGCAGCACCTGCCATCGCGTCTTCTCACCCAGCGACGCGCCCTCGCCGGTCGAGCCGAGAGGAAGCAGGCCGTGAACCCCGCCGGCGATGGTGTGCTCCACCAGGCGCTGAATACCGGCTTCGTCGGCGCTGCCGTCGCGGTGCAGCGGCGTCGCCAGCGCCGGGAGCACGCCGGTCAGGTCCTCGATCGCGGTCACCGCCATAGGCTACTCTGGCGCGGATGATCTACCGGCGCAGCGGGCGCAGCGGGCTCCTGCTGCCGGTCATCTCGGTCGGCCTGTGGCAGCGCTTCGGTGGCGCTTCCCCGTCCGATGAAAATCGCGCCATCCTTCGCCGCGCGTTCGAGCTCGGCGTCACGCATTTCGACCTGGCCAACAACTACGGGCCGCCCTACGGATCGGCGGAGACGAACTTCGGGCAGATGCTCCGCACCGACCTCGCCGGCCACCGCGACGAGCTCGTGATCTCGACCAAGGCGGGCTGGGACATGTGGCCTGGCCCGTACGGCGACTGGGGCTCCCGGAAGTACCTTCTCGCGAGCCTCGATCAGAGCCTCGCGAGAATCGGTCTCGACTATGTCGACATCTTCTATCACCACCGGCCCGATCCCGAGACTCCACTGGAAGAGACGATGGGCGCGCTTGCGACTGCGGTACACCAGGGCAAGGCGCTGTATGTCGGCATCTCGCAGTACCAGCCGGATCGCGCTCGCGAGGCGGCCGCGATCCTCGAGAGGATGGGCATCCACCTGCTCATCCATCAGCCGGTGTACTCGATGCTCAACCGCTGGGTCGAGCCGGAGCTGCTCGACGCGCTGGAGAAGCTCGGCGTTGGCTGCATCGCATTCTCTCCGCTCGCGCAGGGCATGCTCACCGACCGCTACATGCAGGGCGTTCCCGCCGGCTCGCGCGCCACGCAGGGCTTTTCGCTCTTCCCCGACACCGTGACCCAGAACATCGAGCGGGTGCGCGCACTGCACGCAATCGCCGAGCGCCGCGGCCAGAAGCTGTCCCAGATGGCGATCGCATGGGTTCTGCGCGACCAGCGAGTGACGTCGGCGATAGTCGGGGTAAGCAGCGTGAGCCAGCTGGAGGAGAACCTCGGCGCGCTCGACAACCTTTCCTTCGCGCCGGCCGAGCTCGCGGAGATCGACGGCCTCACGCGCTAGGCAGGTCGAAGTCGGAAGAAGGCCAGTCCCCTCCCCACACAGTGGGGAGGCCGGCTGCGCGAAGCGCAGCTGGGTGGGGGTGATCCAACAATCACTTGCGCGCGAGCACGAGGATGTAAGGCGAGCTCAAGCGCACCCTCCCCCGCGATTCGTTGAGCTCTTCGACCAGCTGCGTCTCCGCGGCGATGACCTTCGCGTAGATCTCTGGCGGCTGCATCGCTTTCAATGCCGCTTGGGGCGCGTTCGTCTGCTGCCAGAATTCGAGAAAGGACCCGACTGACTCCGATTCGAAATGGAGCGTGCGATGCTTCACATCGATCGATGAGGCCAATCCGGCAAGGCGCCGGCGCAGCTCGTCCTCATCACCCCATTCGAAGGGAGACGGCAGCTCGAACGCCGGGTGCGCGGAGAAAGAGGCGATGAGCTCCGACAGCCGGCCGAGGTACCCACCCGGACTGTAGTTCGCCATCGCCACGAGGCCGCCGGGCCTGGCCACGCGAAACATCTCCGACGCGACGAGCTGCGGGCGCGGCGCGAACATCGCGCCGAACACGGAGGCCACGATGTCGAACGAGGCGTCCTCGAACGGAAGCTGCTCGGCGTCGGCTTCCCTCCATTCGATGCTCGCTCCGGCCGCAACCGAACGCGCCCGACCCAGCTCGACCATGCGCGGCGTCAGGTCTGTGGCGGTGACGATGGCGCCGCGCCGGGCCGCGGCGAGGGCGAAGTTGCCGTTGCCGGCAGCAACGTCGAGCACGCTGGTGCCTGGTTCGACGTCGCATGCGCCGGCCAGCGCTTCAGCGTGGCCTTCGAGAACTTCCGCGAGCCTGCTGTAGTCGCCGAGGGACCACATCCAGCGCTGCCCGTCCTTCAGCCGGTCGTAGGGAGAGCTCAACTTCAATTATATACCACATCGCGCTCATGAATTGCAACAGCACATCTGTAATCCGCGCCGGCACAGGCTTATGCTCGGGGCGTGGTGACGGAGACCGACCTCGAGCTGAGCGACGGACGCAGGCTGCACTTTTACGACACCGACGCCGATGACGGCGGCGCTCGCCTCGCTGTCTTCTGGCACCACGGCACGCCGAACATCGGCGCCCCGCCCGAACCGCTGCTCCCGGCGTCAGCCGAGCGCGGAATCCGGTGGGTGTCGTATGACCGGCCCGCGTATGGCGGGTCGAGTCCTGATCCAGGTCGCCACGTGGCATCGGCGGCCGCGGACGTCTCCCAGATCGCCGATGCATTGGGCATCCCGCAATTCGCGGTGATGGGCCACTCGGGCGGGGCGCCGCACGCCCTCGCGTGCGCCGCGCTGCTGCCAGAACGCGTCCTCGCCGCCGCGTGCGTTTCCGGACTTGCTCCATTCGACGCCGAGGGCCTGGACTGGTTCGCGGGCATGGCGGCTGCAGGAGCGGCGGAGCTGCATGCCGCGACTCAGGGCCGCGAGGTGCTGGCAAACCTCCTGGCAAGCACCGAGTTCGACCCGGAACAGTTCACACCTGCGGACCATGCAGCCCTCGGGGGCCCGTGGGGCTGGCTCGGCGCCATTGCGGGGAAAGCGCTGGAGGGCGGCCTGGGCGGGATGGTGGATGACGACCTGGCTTACGTCGCCCCGTGGAGGTTTGACCCGCGGCAGGTCAGCCGCCCAGTCCTGTTGCTTCACGGTGGGCAGGATCGGATCGCGCCCCCTTCGCATGACGATTGGCTCGCACGCCACGTTCCCTCGGCGGAGCTGTGGCTGCGTCCGGAGGACGGGCACATCTCTGTGCTCAGCTCAGGACTGGCGGCCCTGGACTGGATCCTGGAGAAAGCCGGCTGAGCTCTACTCGTTGAGCCGGTCGATCAGCTGGCGCAGCCGGCCGAAATGGCTTCGATCGAAATCGAGCTTGAGGCGCGGCAGATCGGGCACGTCGCCATCCTGCCGCTCACCGCTGGATGCGCCCACACGCTGGATCGGTCCGCGCAGGATGTCGTTGAACTCCTGGCTCAGCTGCTCGATCTTCTCATCGGGTATGTCGGTGTTGAGCCGGAGGATGAGCTTGCCGTCGACGTACCGCTGCGAGTGGTAGATCCGGTAGAAACGCTGGATGTGGGCGACCGCGTCGTCCACCGACTCGGTCAGGTAGTAGAGCCCAGCGTCCTCGCGATCGATGTAGCCGCGCGTCAGGAGCACGTCGTTCAACGTGCGGTCGATGGCGGGCCAGTAGCCGGTATCGGCCTCGATCATCACTATCGGATGCAGGTCGCTCTTGCCGGTCTGGCTCAGCGTGAGGAGCTCGAACAGCTCGTCCAGCGTGCCGAACCCGCCGGGGAACAGGACGAAGGCCTCCGCCTCCTTCATGAACATCAGCTTTCGCGTGAAGAAGTACTTGAAGTTGATCAGCTTGGGGTCGGACGCGATGAACGGGTTGGGCTTGGCCTCGAATGGAAGCACGATGTTGACCCCGAAGGAGCTCTCCTGGCCGGCACCCTCGTTGGCCGCGCTCATGATCCCTGGGCCGGCGCCGGTCACGACCATCCAGCCGGCCTCCGCCATGCGCCGGCCGAGCTGCTTGGCCAGCTCGTAGTTGGGATCTCCGGTCGGTGTCCTCGCGGAGCCGAAGACGCTCACCTTCTTGCGGTCCCGGTACTTGGAGAAGACGTTGAACGCGTACCGCATCTCTTTGACGGAGGCGTTGATGAGCTTGCGGTCGAGCCGGCTCAGCGGCTCCTCCGCCATCCGGATCGCGGTGACCAGGAGCTCGTAAGTCGAGCGCGCGTCGACGGGAGCGAGGTCGAGCTCCTCGACCAGCGCGTTCAGGCGACGATCGAGCTCGGCGTCACCGGTCGAATACGCCCGGCGCGGGCCACGGGTGGGCGTCCGTGTCGTCCGTTCTTTTGGCATCTGCTACGCGCATATCATTCACCTCTTCACCTCCTCACCTGTGGGGAGGTGGCTCCGCCTGTAGGCGGAGCCGGGTGGGGAGAATTCACCTCCCCACCTGTGGGGAGGTCGGCTCCGCCGCAGGCGGAGCCGGGTGGGGGTGATTCAGTTGCCGATCAAGACGGTTGCGCTCGACGGCGACGACACGCTCTGGCACAACGAGACACGTTTTCACCTCACCCAGGCCGCCCTTCGCGAGCTCCTCCGCCGCCACGTGCCAGACGCCGACGTCGACCGGCACCTGTCCGATGTCGAGATGCGCAACCTGAGCATCTATGGCTACGGCATCAAGGCTTTCACCCTGTCGATGCTGGAGACGGCGATCCAGGTCACCGAAGGCCGCATCCCCACCGCCGACCTGGATGTCATTCTCGGCTGGGGCAAGAAGATGCTCGGGGAGCCGACCGAGCTCCTGGATGGGGTGGAGGAGGCGCTGCGCGACCTCAACGGCCGGTACGAGCTGCTGCTCATCACCAAGGGCGACCTCTTCGACCAGGAGAGCAAGCTGGCACGATCGGGCCTGGCGGAGATGTTCTCGGGGGTCGAGATCCTGAGCGAGAAGAACGAAGGCGCCTACCGGTCGGTGCTCCGGCGGCGCCTGATCGATCCTGGCGAGTTCGTGATGGTCGGCAACTCCTTGCGCTCGGACATCGCTCCCGTCGTCGCCATCGGCGCGCGCGGCGTCCACATCCCGTACCCGCTGACCTGGCACCACGAACAGGTGCCTGAGGCAAAGATGCCCCGCGAAGGCTGGTACCGACTCGAGAGAATTTCCGAGCTGGGGGTGCTGCTCGACGCCCTCTAAGCTGCGCCGGTGCGCTCGGCCGCGCCGCCACCGGTCATCAGCAGCCCGAGTCGAGCCTCGTCCGCGTCCGGCGATTCGAAGCTCACGATCCGGCCCTCATACATCACGGCAATCCGGTCCGAAAGCGAACGCACCTCATCGAGCTCCGCCGACACCAGGAGGATGGCGGCGCCTTCGTCCCGCTCCTTGACCAGGCGCCTGTGGATAAACTCGATGGCGCCGATATCGACGCCGCGCGTGGGCTGGGCGGCCAGCAGGACTTTCGGGTTGCTGGCCATCTCGCGCGCGACGATGATCTTCTGCTGGTTGCCGCCCGACAGGGCTCGCGCCGGCGTCTCGATGCTGGGGGTGCGGATGTCAAATTCCTTGACCAGGCGCTTCGCCCAGTTTTTGATGGAGTCGAGTCGCAGCAGCAGGCCGTGCCAGGAGAAGAGTGGCGCCCGTTCGCGTCCGAGAATGAGGTTGTCGGCGATCGAGTAGTTCAGGACGAGGCCGACGCCACGCCGATCCTCCGGGATGTGGCCCACGCCGGCCTCGCGCTCCTCGCGCGCATCGGCGGTGGTCACGTCCTCATCGCCAAGTAGAATCCGGCCGCCGGTGGGACGCCGCGTGCCGGCCAGCACCTCCACCAGCTCGCTCTGCCCGTTGCCCTCCACGCCCGCGATCCCGAGGATCTCGCCCTGTCGCAGCTCGAACGAGATCCCACGCAGGGCGGGGACGCCCCGATCTGAGTTCGCGGTCAGGTTCTCCACGCGAAAGGTCACGGCTTGCGGCTTGGCCGGCTTCTTGTCCACCCGCAGCAGCACTTCGCGGCCGACCATCATGGTGGCGATCTCCTGTTCGTTGGTCTTCTTGGTGACCAGATGGCCGACGACCCGGCCGCGCCGCATCACGGTGATGCGGTCGGAGATCTCGAGGACCTCCTTGAGCTTATGGCTGATGAAGACGATGGTCTTGCCGTCCTTGATCAGGTCGCGAAGGACGCCAAAGAGCTCGACTGTCTCCTGCGGCGTGAGGACGCCGGTCGGCTCGTCGAGGATCAGGATGCTGGCTCCGCGATAAAGTACCTTGACGATCTCGGCCCGCTGCTGGAGGCCGACAGGCAGCTCCCCGGTGATGGCGTCGGGATCAAGGGCAAGGCCGTACTTGCGCGTCAACTCCTCGATGGCTTTGCGCGCAGCACCGTAGTCGTAGATGCCGGGTCCGACGACAGGCTCGCGCCCCAGCATGATGTTCTGGCCGACGGTGAAGACCGGGATGAGCATGAAATGCTGATGGACCATGCCGATGCCAAGGGAAATGGCGTCCCGCGGGCCGCTGATGCGGGCGGGTTTGGCGTTCACCATGATCTCGCCCGAGTCGGCACGCACGAGGCCGTAGAGGATGTTCATCAGCGTCGACTTGCCGGCGCCGTTCTCGCCGACCAGGGCGTGGATCTCGCCCGCGAGCACCGTCAGGTCGACGTGGTCGTTGGCGACCACGCCCGGCCAGGCCTTGGTGATCCCCCGCATGTCGATCGCGAGCTTCTCCGACGGCTGCTCGCTCATTCGTTCTCCGGCGCGTAGGGGATGCCATCGGCCGCCGGCGGGATGCTCCGGCCCACGACGCCTGCCAGCACGATCAGCGTGAGGATGTACGGCAGCATGCTCAGCAGGTACTGGGACACGTGGATGACCGAGTTGGCATCGTAGATCGCCTGGCCGAGGCCGAAGATCAGACACGCTATAAAGGCGCCTATAGGCGTCCATTTGCCGAAGATCATCGCCGCCAGCGCGATGTAGCCTCGGCCGTCGGTCATGTTCGGCGCGAAGGTGTTCGATATGCCGATGGCAAGGAACGCGCCGGCGAGGCCTGAGAGTAGACCGCTGGTTATCACCGCCCCGTAGCGAATCGCGTACACGTTGATACCGGCGGTGTCGGCGGCTTGCGGATGCTCCCCGACGGATCGGATCCGCAGCCCCAGCCTTGTTCGGAAAAGCGTGAGCTGCACCAATACGAGCAGCACCAGGGCCGCGTAGACGACAACGTTCTGCTGGAAGAGGACACGACCCAGGAAGGGGATCTGGTCGAGAAGCGGAATGTTGATATATGGCAGCAGCTCGGACTGGCCGACGTGGCCGACGTTCTGCAGCCCGTAGATGCGCTGGACCAGGAACAGCGTCAACCCCGCGGCGAAGATGTTGATGGCGATCCCGCTCACGATCTGGTCTGCCCGGAAGCGAATCGATACAACCGCGTGGATCAGCGCCATGAGCCCACCGGCCACGATGCCGACGAGCGCCGCGAGCCACGGGTTGTGCAAGGCGAGGTCGGCAACGACCGCGAAGAAAGCGCCGGTCAGCATCATGCCTTCCATCGCGATGTTGACGACCCCGCTCCGCTCGGAGATCACGCCACCAAGGGCAGGTAGAAGCAGCAGCGCGGCGGCCTCCAGGGTCGCACGCCACAGGTCGGCGGTGAGAAGCACATGTCCGATGTCGGCGAGAAAGTTCACGTGGTCTCGCCTGGCGGCGCCTTCGCCGCCTCCGTCATGAGCGCCGCCGCGGGTGCAGTGGGCGCGGGCGCTGATGGCCTCCGGCCGAAGGCCGGCAGGCGCAGGACGCGCAGGAAGTTGGCGGCGATGCTGAACAGGATCAGCGCCTGCACGATCTGCACGAGGCTGCTGGAGATGCCCGCATCGGCCTGCATCACCGACCCGCCCGCGTGAAGAGCGCCGAACAGGATGGAGGCGAACAGGATGCCCACCGCGCTGCCCAGCCCCAGCAGCGCAACGGCGATGGCGTCGAAGCCCGTGGTGTCGTTGAAGTACTTGTCGGTGAGGTTGTGGTCGACGCCGGCGATCTGGATCGCTCCCGCGAGCCCTGAGAATGCCCCGGCGATGAGCATCGTGACGATGATGGTGCGCGCCACGTTGATCCCGCCGTATCGGGCGGCGCGCTGGCTCTGCCCGACGGCACGGATCTCATATCCGAGTGACGTCCGCCAGAGGAGGATGGCAAAGATCACCAGCGCGACGAGCCCGATCAAAAGCCCGGTGTGGACCCGATAAACGCCCGCGGGCAGGCCGAAGATGATGAGGTTGTTGTCGTTGGGCAGAAACAGCGGGAGGCGTGCTCCGGCTGCAATCGGTGAGGAGGCGGAGAATCCGTTGGCCGCCTGAAGCGGACCTCCGACGATGAGGTAGCGCACGAGCCATTGCGCGACGTAGTTCAGCATGATCGTGGTCACGACCTCATGCGCGCCGATGGTGGCTTTGAGCACGCCCGGGACGCCGGCCCAGATCGCGCCGGCCAGCGTCCCGCCCAGCAGGACCATCGGCAGCAGGATCGGTGCCGGCAGGCTGCTGAACTTGATTCCGATGACGGTGCACGCCACTGAGCCCGCGAGCAGCTGCCCCTCGGCGCCGATGTTGAAGAGGCCGGCCCGGAACGGGAGCGCGACCGCGACACCGGTCATGAGCAGCGGGGTGAAGTACACGATGGTCGTCGCGATCTGAAGCGCGGAGTTTTCGCCGTTCGCGCAGCCGATTCCGAGTCCGCCGCACATAAGACCCTGGTAAGCGGCGAAGGGGTTGCCGCCGGTGATCGCGACGATGAGACCGCCGACCACGAAGGCGAACACGACGGAGCCGAGCGGCACGGCGAATCCGCCCGCAACCCGCCGAAACGCGCTCGCGAAGCGCGGTCCCGGTCCCCTGCCCACGGTTGCGGAAGATGCTGCCACTGGGCTTACCGGATCAAGCGGCCGCCGCCAAAGAAGGCGGGCGCAGATATTGCGCCCGCCTCACGTTCAACTCCCTACGCGGGAATGTCAGCGGGCGGCGTCAGGGTGCCCGCCTTGATCTTGGCCTTGAGGTCATCCAGCGCGGTCTGGATATCCGCCGGCACCGAGAAGTTGTCGATTGCGTATCCGGCGCCGTCGTTCGCAATGCTGAATGTCAACGCTCCAGCCTGGAACTGCCCGTTGACGACGGCCTTGATCGCCGTGTAGGTGGCGACGTCCACCTTCTTGAGGGCGCTCGCTATCACCGACGGGTCAGCGTCCTTCTGGTCTGCGTCGACGCCGATGCTGTAAACGCCCGCCTGGCCTGCCGCCTGCAGCACGCCGAGGCCGCATTGGCCCGCGACCTGGAATAGGATGTCGGCCTTCGACGAGATCTGATTGGCGGCGACGTTCTTGCACTTGGCCGGGTCGACGAAGTCGTTGGAGTAACCGACCAGGACCTTGATCCCCGGGTCCTCCATTTGCGCCGCCCACTTGTAGCCTGCGATGTAGTGGTTCACGGGTGGGATGCTGATCCCACCGACCGCGCTGATCACGTGAGCCGGTTTCTTCGACTTGCCCTGCTTCTCGAGAAGCCCGGCGAGCGCGCCCACCATCGCGCCGGCGTCCTGCTCCTTGAAGAAGAGGGACTGGACGTTAGGGTGCTTGAGGTCGTTGAAGTTGGCGTCGGTGCCGGCGCCGTCGATGATCGCGAAGTGCACGTTGGGGAACTGCCCCGAGACGGTGCCGACGGCCGTCTGCATGAGGAAGCCGACGCCGATCACCAGGTCATAGTTCTTGGAGGCGAAGTTGGTCAGGTTGGGAACGTAGTCGTCGCCGCTCTTCGACTCGACGACATCGCCCTGGATCTTGAAGTCTGTCTTGGCCTTCTCGAGGCCGACGTCCGCCAGGTGGTTGAAGCTCTTGTCGTTAAGGCCCCCGATGTCGGTGACCAGGCCGATCTTGAAGGTCTTGGTGGTGCCGCCCCCCGAAGAGCTGCCACAGGCCGCCAGCAGCATCAACGCCACACCGGCGACGCCAAGGAACTTAAGCCGCGAATGACCCATTCTTCCACCCCTTCACTGAACAGAAACCCTTACCCCAAGAGCGCCGCTCTCGGATCGCGCGATTGTAGCCCACAGCCGGTTTGTCTGTAAGTTAGGCAGCGTGCAGGCGCTCGAGGTCATCAGCCGCAAGCGGGATGGCCGCGAGCACCCCCCGGATGAGATCGAATTCCTGCTCTCCGGCTACCTGAAGGGCGACATTCCCGACTACCAGATGGCGGCCTGGCTGATGGCCGTCTGCATCCGGGGCATGACCCGCGCCGAGACGCTAGCTCTGACGCAGGCCATGGTCAGGAGCGGGGAGGTGCTGGACCTGAGCGGGATCCCCGGCACCAAGGTCGACAAGCACTCCACCGGCGGCGTGGGCGACAAGGTGACGCTGATCGGCCCGCCATTGGCGGCTGCCTGCGGCGTCAGGGTGCCCAAGCTCAGCGGCCGCGCGCTGGCGCACACAGGTGGGACGCTGGACAAGCTGGAGTCGGTGCCTGGCCTCACGGTCGACCTCGAGTGGTCCCGGCCGACAAGGCCCTGTACGCCCTGCGCGACGTGACCGCGACCGTGCCTTCCGTGCCCCTGATCGCCTCCAGCGTCATGTCCAAGAAGATCGCGGCCGGAGCCGACGCCATCGTCCTCGACGTCAAGTTCGGGCGCGGGGCGTTCATGCCCGACGTCGCGGCTGCCGAGGAGCTGGCCATCGAGATGGTGCTGCTGGGCGAGGGCGCCGGGCGCCGCACGGTTGCGCTGGTCACCGCGATGGACAACCCGCTCGGGCGCTCGGTGGGCAATGCGCTGGAGGTGCAGGAGGCGCTCGATGCACTTGCCGGAAAGGGAGACGAAGAGCTCCTGCAGGTGTCCCTCGTCGTGGCTCGGGAGATGTGCTGGCTGGCGGAGGTCGAGGCCGACCCCGGTGACGCGCTGCGCACCGGCGCCGGCCGCAAGAAATTTATCGAGATGCTGGCGGCCCAGGGCGGCAATCTCGACCGAGGACTGCCCCAAGCCCCGGTGCAGCTCGCGGTCCCGTCCCCGGGTGACGGTTACGTGGAGTCGATCGACGCGCTCGAGGTGGGGCTGGCCGGGCTCGAGCTGGGGGTGGGCCGCAAGAAAAAGGAGGACCCGGTCGACCACGCCGCCGGCATCGTGATCGAGGCGCCTGTCGGCGCGAAGGTGAAGACCGGCGAGCCCCTCGCCGTCGTGCACGCGCGCACCGAAGAGCTGGCTCGATCGGTCATGCCTCGGCTGCAGAAGGCGTGGAGGCTCGCCGCGCACGAGGTCAAGCGGCCGCCACACGTCCTCGCCCGCGTGGACAAGGACGGGGTTACTCGGGCCGGATAGACTTTCGGTCCGGTGGCGGCGACGGGCGAGAAGAAGTATCACATCGGCCTCGCGAAGGGCGAGGTGGGCGAGTACGTGCTGGTGCCTGGTGACCCCGGGCGCACCCCGGCCATCGCGAAGTACCTCGACGGGGCGCGCGAGGTAGCGTTCAACCGCGAGTACCGCACGTTCACCGGCAGCCTGCTCGGCGTCCCGGTCTCGGCGATCTCGTCGGGCATGGGCGGTCCGTCGGTGGCGATCGCGGTCGAGGAGCTGAACGAGCTCGGCGTCCACACCTTCCTGCGTGTGGGCACGTGCGGCGCCGCGCAGCCCGAGATCAAGATGGGGGACCTGGTCATCGCCATAGGGTCGGTGCGCAGCGAGGGCACGCCCAACGGCTACGTCCCGCCCGAGTACCCGGCGATCGCATCGCTCGACGTCGTCAACGCGCTGGTCGAGGCTTCCAAGGCGGCCGCGGCGCCTTACCACGTCGGCGTCATTCGCTCGGTCGACGCCCTGTACTCGGACCTCATGCCGGACCGCATGCCGCGGCCCCACCACCTGCACGAGGAGCTCGACATGTGGTCGCGGGCGGGCGTGCTCAGCAACGACATGGAAACGTCGACGCTGTTCGTGGTCGCTCGTCTTCGCAAGCTGCGTGCGGGCACGATCAACCTCTGCGTCGACGAGCTGGGGGCCGGTGAGATCCATCACCTCGACCCGTCCTACATGGATCGCATGCTTCGCGTCGCGGTCGATGCGCTGAAGCTGCTGATCGAGCACGACCGTGCCGCTGCACGTAAGTAAACACCCGCTGGTCGCGGACAGCCTCGCGGGCCTGCGCGACACGGCGACCCCGCCGGAGGAGTTCCGCGTGCTGGCCCGCAAGCTGATCACGATGCTCCTGTACGAGGCGACCGCCGACCTCCCTGTGAGGCAGGGGACGGTCCGCACTCCGCTGGCCGACGCACCGTCGACCTCCGTCGAGAAAGAGGTCGTCGCGATCCCGGTCCTGCGCGCCGGGTTGGGACTGCTGGCGCCGGTGCTAGAGCTGCTTCCGCGTGTGAGCGTGGGCTACATCGGCCTCGAACGCGACGAGGAGACGGCGGTGGCGCGGATCTATTACAACAAGCTGCCCAAGCTGAAGGGCAAGGTGCCACTGCTGCTCGACCCCATGCTCGCCACGGGCGGCTCGGCCGCCCAGGCGCTGGACCTGATCAAGGAGGCGGGCGGGCGCGATACGCGCATGGTGTGCATCGTCGCCGCGCCGGAAGGCGTCAAAGTCTTGGAGGAGCGCCACCCGGAGGTGACTATCTACACGGCGGCCCTGGACGAACGGCTCAACGACAAGGCGTACATCGTCCCGGGCCTGGGCGACTTCGGCGACCGCCTCTTCGGCACCGGCTGAGGTGTGAAGCGCGGCATAAATCCCCTGGCAAACCAGATGAAAAGTGCTAGGTTGATGACGTCCTGCGGGGGTTTTGCGAGAGGAAGGAAGTCAATGAGACGATTGCTGTCCGTCCTGTTCGTCGTCGCCACCCTCTGTCTGGTACCGACTACGGCTTCCGCCGCGGCCGTGCAAAACGTCACGATTCCGCTCAACCTGACAGTCTTCAGTCCGTGCACGGGTGACCTCATCTCCGTGAGTGGATCGATCCACCTGCTTGCCACTGCGACCGCCGATGGTGCGGGAGGATTCCATGTTTCCTTCATGGACAACGTGTCGCAGGTGACTGGCGTGGGCTCGGTGACCGGGGCGACGTATCACGGCGTCGGCGGCGATTGGTTCACCGCCAACGTGCGACCACCATTTCCGGCTGAGTTCACCGTCACCGATGTCTTTGGCCTCATCAGCGCCGATTCGACACCCAATCTGATCGTTACGGACACGTTCCACATAACCGTCAACGCAGACGGGACCTTGACGGCCAACGTGGCGCGATTCAGCGCCGCGTGTAGAGGCTGACCGATCCGGAGGGGTGGAGCTTTTCCACCCCTCCTTCTCCCCACGAAGTGGGGAGGTCGGCCCGCTCGCGAAGCGAGCCGGCCGGGTGGGGGAGTAGCACTACCCGAAGCGGGCCGCGTAAGCCGTCTCGTTGCAGCGCCGCAGCTCCTCGTCGGTCATGCCCATCTCCGACGCGCGCTCGAACTCGCGGCTGAGCGTCGTGTCCGCGACCGTGCGCGAGTCGGTGCTGATGGTGCACCGCACGCCCGCGCGCACCAGCCTAGGCAGCGGATGCTCCGCAAGGGACGGCACCGACTTCGTTTTCCAGTTCGAGGTGGGGCAGAGATCGAGCACGACTCCCTCGGATCGTAGGCGCTCGACGATGCGCGGGTCGCGAGCACCAATCACACCATGGGCAACCCGCTCCACCCCGAGGTTCAGCGCGTCCTCGACGTTTGACGGCTGGCCCGCTTCGCCCGCGTGGCACGTGAGTCGCAAGCCCGCGGCGCGTGCGGCATCGAACGCTGGTCGATGTGGCGGCGCGGGATAGCCAACCTCGTCGCCGGCAAGGTCGAACCCGACCACGCCGCGCCCCACAAACTTGCCAGCCTCCAGTGCAAGGGTGACGTTGTCCTCGACTGGATGCTGTCGCATCGCGCAGACGATGGCTACAGCTCGCAGCGGGCCGGCGGCGATACCCGCGAGGACCGCCTCGATCACCTCCGGCACAGTGAGCCCGCCGCGTAGGTGCAGGCGTGGCGCCCAACGCACCTCGAGATAGT